>Ga0163144_10015522_pt1 | contig 15701 bp, 13 predicted proteins | sample OliLak19BULKMAT1_FD_123175 | JGI IMG/M metagenome (GOLD analysis project Ga0163144, IMG submission 123175) | Freshwater microbial mat bacterial communities from Lake Vanda, McMurdo Dry Valleys, Antarctica - Oligotrophic Lake LV.19.BULKMAT1 | ecosystem: Environmental > Aquatic > Freshwater >...
GCGATTCCGGCATCGGTGCTGGCACGCACCAAGGAGATTCTCGTCGACACGCTGCCGGTGATCGCCACCGGCATGCGCGCACCCGAACTGTTGGCGCTGTCGGAGCGCCATATCGCCAGCAGCGCATCGGGCCGTGCCTGGGTGATCGGTAGCGGCCGCACCTGCAATCCACTCGATGCGGCGCTGTTGAACGGCACCGCCGGCGCCTGGCTCGATTACGACGAGGGCAACACTCTGGCCAACGGCCACCCCGGCATCCAGGTGATCCCGGCTGCGCTTGCCGTCGCACAGGAACGCGGCCTCTGCGGCCGCGAACTGCTGGCCACCATCGCGCTGGCCTACGAGGTGGTGGCACGCATCGGCATGGCCACCACGGTCAAGTTGATCGTCAACCCGCACGGCACCTTTGGCGTGGTCGGCGCAGCGCTTGCCACTGCACGCCTGACCGGCATGCCGATCATGCAGTTGCGCAACCTGGCAAGCCTGGCGGCCTCGACCTGCATGGCCACCAATCGCCACACCATGAAAGATGGCGCGACGGTACGCAACTGGTATGCCGGGCACAGCGGCTTCATGGGGCAGATGGCGGTGCGCCTGGCCGAGTCCGGCTTCAGCGGGCCGGCCGATGGCGTCAACACCACCTTCAGCCTGGTATTGGGCGACGGTTTCGCGCCCGACGTGGCAATCGCCGGATTGGGCGAAACCTGGCTGCTGCCGGGCGGCTACATCAAGCTGTATCCGAGCGCGCGCTACGCCCATTCGGCCAACGATGCACTCGATGACGCGCTGGCGCGCGTGCCCGGCGGGCGCATCGACCCGGCTGCGATCGAGCGCATCGAGGTGCGTGCCTACAAGATGGCTGCTTTTCTTTCCAACCCGGCGCCGAAAAACTGGTTCGGCACGCGCTTTTCGGTGCCTTTCGCGCTGGCAACAGCGATCGTCGGCGGGCGTGAAGGCTTGCAGGCCTATGCCGACGAAGCCGTGGCCGACCCGCGCGTGATGGCCCTGGCCGCACGGGTTGTGCTGGTCGAGGACGAAGAGTTCACCCGCGCCTATCCGGCGGCACAGCGCGTACATCTGCTGATCCGCCTGCACGATGGCACAAGCATCGAGGGCCGCTGCGAGATCACCAGCGGCGAGCCGACCCGCCCGCATGGCCGCGCAGCGCTGGAACGCAAGTATCGGGAGCTTGCCGTCCCCTTGTGGGGAGCCGACGGCGCCGAAAAAATGCGCGCGGCACTGATGAACATCGAAGCCTGCGCGGATGTCAGCCGGCTGGTCGATTTCAATCCTTGAAGTCCGTTTGCGCCAAACTGGCGCGCATGTTGCATCTTGCAGTACCAGAAACCCCAACGGAGCCGCCCATGAAACACCCGCTTAGCGCCGCAATCCTCTGTGCCACCACCGTGCTCACCTGCGCCCTCGCCCAGGCGCAGGCCTGGCCGACCCAGCCGATCAAGTTTATCGTTTCACAATCGGCCGGCGGCAGCATCGACATCGCCGCTCGGCTGATCGGCCAGAAGCTCACCGATGCGCTGGGCCGGCAGGTGGTGATCGACAACCGTGCCGGCGCCAATGGCATGATCGCCGGCGAAGCTGCGGCGCGCGCCCAGCCCGACGGCTACACCTTCCTGATGACCTCACCCAGCACCCTGACCATCAACCAGCACGTCTACAAGAAGGTGCCTTACGAGGCCCAGCGCGATTTCGTCCCGGTCACGCAAACCACCTCGATCGTGTTCGTCTTGACGGTCAACGCGCAATCGCCCTACAAGAGCGTTGCCGAACTGGTGAGCGCGGCCCGCGCCAAGCCCGAGGCGATCCGCTACGCCTCGGCCGGCATCGGCAACCAGTCGCACCTGGCGGGCGAGGTATTCGCCGCCGCCGTCGGCGCGCAAATGCTGCATGTGGCCTACAAGGGCGAAACCCCGGCCATCACCGATTTGCTGGGCGGCCAGGTCGACATGATCTTCGGCACCGCACCGGCATTGTTGGGCCATGTGAAAAGCGGCAAGTTGCGCGCTCTGGCAGTGGGCCAGCCGCGCCGCGCCAGCGCCGCACCTGACGTGCCCTCGATCGCCGAAGCCGGTTACCCGTCGGTGGTGGTGACCGGCTGGACCGGCATCGTCGCACCCGCCGGCACACCGGCTGCGATCATCCGGCGCCTGCATGACGAAACAGTGAAGATTCTGGCCATGCCGGACGTGCGCGACACCCTGGCCAAGGCCGGGGCGGAACCGGTGGGCAGTACGCCCGAGCAATTCGCCGAGTTCATTCGCAGCGAGACCCAGAAATGGGGGGCGGCGGTGAAGCGTGCGGGCATTGTGCCGGAGTGATGCCTGCGCTGCGCAGTTCACGTGCTGGAAGCGCGGCGCGATCAGCTCATTGCTGAACCTTTCGGACCAACGCGCTTCAGCGGCCGGCCGCCGAAAGCGTCAATCCGATGTGGTTCCGTCCGCGGTCTCTTCTTGAGGATTACGCGACCTTGAGGATTAGTCGCTTGCCACAGGCCTTGACGTAGCGCCGCAGGGTCGCCAATGAAGGGAAGTGTTTTCCAGTCGCCAGCGCCCGCTCAAGGCGTACCACGGAAGGCGCTTGCGTACCCATGCGCTGGGCCACTTGCGCCTGCGTAAGACCCGCATCCTGACGTGCCTTACACTTTCGCTTTATAGCAAATATGTTACGGACAATGAGGCCGTTACCCAATCGACAGGAACGCTTTGGAGCAGCGACGCAATGACTATTCGCTCAGCGCAGCCTCGATACGCCGATCCGGTACCAGCCACATGATCGCCACCGCCAGGTAAAGCGCCATCGCGATCGACTCGTGGACGAATGCCAGGCCAATCGCGGCAACGTAGGCTACCAACGAGACATTGCCCTTGGAGTCGCTGCCCATCGCCTTGGCAAGCGCCGACTCGTGCCCGTGATGACGGATCAGCACGCGCACCAGGATCGTGTAGGCAAGCCCGGCCATCAGCAACACCACGCCATACAGCGCCACCGGCAGCTTGTGAAAATCATTCTCGCCCATCCATCCGGTGACAAACGGGATCAGCGACAGCCAGAACAGCAGGTGCAGATTGGCCCACAGCGTAGCGCCTGTGACATGCCGCACCGCGTGCAGCAGGTGATGATGGTTGTTCCAGTAAATACCGACATAGACGAAACTGAGCAGGTAGCTTACGAACACCGGTATCAGCGGCTTCAAGGTCGCAAGCCCGTCACCGTGCGGCACCTTCATTTCCAGCACCATGATGGTGATGATGATGGCAATCACGCCATCGCTGAACGCCTCCATCCGGCCCTTGCCCATGCGTGCTCCCCTATTCCGGCTTGACGCCCGAAGCTTCCACCGCCCGCTTGAACTTGCGCAACTCGCCCTGGTGAAACTGCGCTACGTCGGCAGGTGCCGAGCCCACCACGCTCGCCCCCTGGGCTTCAAGTTGTTGCTTTACCGCCGGGTCTTCCAGCGCGCGCTTGAACTCGGCCGAGATGCGCGCGACGATCGCAGGCGGCGTACCGGCCGGCGCCATCAGGATGATCCAGGCCGAGGCATCGAAGCCGGGGATGAATTCGGCCATCGCCGGCACATTGGGCAGCAACGCGGCACGCTTAGGCGAGGTCACCGCCAGCGGCAGCACGGTGCCGGCCTTGATCAGGCCCAGCAGCGAAGGAATGCCCTCGACACCCACCTGCACCTCACCCGCAGCCACCGCCTGGGTGGCCGGCGCGCCACCTCGATAGGCGACATGCAGCATCTTCAAATTGGCGTCGGCCTTGATCAATTCCATCGCCAGGTGAGCCGTCGAGCCCTGCCCCGAGGATGCATGCGACAACGCGCCCGGCTTGGCGCGCGCCTCGGCGATCAGATCCGCGATCGACCTGATCGAGCCTTTGGGATTGGCGATCACGATCTGCGGAAACGCCACCATCTGGGTTATGGCAACGAAGTCCTTCTGCACGTCGTAGGGCAGCTTGACGAACAAAAAAGGGTTGATCGCCATGGTGCCGGGCGAACCCAGCAGCAGGGTGTAGCCGTCCGGCTTGGCGCGCGCCACCGCTTCGGTGCCGATGTTGCCCGAGGCGCCGGTGCGGTTCTCGACATTGATGCCCTGGGCCAGGTTCTGGCTCACTTTCTGCGCCACCACGCGCGCCACCACGTCGACCGCAGAGCCTGCAGAAAACGGATTCATCAACACCACCGGCCGCGTCGGCCACTCGGCGGGCTGCGCCTGCACGGCAAGAGCGCCGGCCAGGGTGATGCCAGCAAGCACTGCGTTAAGCGCGTGGCTGAAGGGCGCAACGGAACGGCTCTCTTTGCGGGGTTTCATGGCGGCGGTGACCTTGGGAAAAAGCATGCCTGCCATAATAGCGAATTATGTTTTTGACATCCCTGACAACGCAACGATGAGCTGCGCTTGCCCGCTTTTGTTCTCACCGGTCGCACTGGCCGGGCAGCACCCGCGCGAGCGCAGCGTGTCTGCCTCGACTTCGTTGCACTGTGCCGATTGCCCGGCTCTCTGACCATGGCCCGCGCAGCGGTCGACCTCGCGATTCTCGGCGCCGGCGCCGCCGGCATGCTCAGCGCGCTTTTGGCCGCGCAACGCGGAATGCGGGTGATTCTGATCGACCCGCATTTCAGCGAGCCCAACAACCTGTTCGCAAGCGGCGGCCTGTTCCCCGCCGCCGGCTCACGCCTGCAACGCGCGGCCGGCGTCGCAGACAGTCCGCACACATGGCTTGCCGACCTGCAAGCCTTCGCTGGCGATTCGCTCAACCAGCGCATTGCGCAGGCGGTGGCCGAAGCCCTGCCACCGTTGATCGATTTTCTGGTCGATACTCTCAAGGCGCCGATCCGCTTTCTGGCCGACGTGCCCGCACCTGGACACCGGGTGGCACGTTTTCATTCGCTCGAGCCGGCGTCGGGCCGTGCGCTGCACGCCTGGCTGCGCGGCGCCGTGGCAGGTGAGAACCGCATCGACTGCGTTGCCGATCAGGCAGTCATCGCGGTCGAGCGCAGTGCGCAGGGGTTTGAGTTGCAGGCGGGCCGCCAGCAGGTGGCGTCGCCGTGCCTGATGCTGGCCGGTGGCGGCTTCGGCGGCAATGCCGAGATGGTAGCCCGCTACATCCCGGAAATGTGCGGCGCACTCAACAGCGGCGCCGCCACCAATGACGGCAGCGTCATCGCCTTGGCCCTGGGCTGGGGCGCGGCGCTGGCCGGCATGGATGGCTATCAGGGCCAGGGTCATGCCAATCCCGCCAGCAAGACGCGCCTGGGCATGTCGCTGCCGACCCTGGGCGCGGTGCTGGTCAGTCGCGACGGCCATCGCTTCGTGCGCGAGGACATCGGCCCCTCCGCACTGGCTGCACGGGTGCTGGCGCAACCGGGCCAGGTGGCCCTGGAAGTGTTCGATGCGACTATCGAGGCGCAACTGGCCAACCATTCCGCCTATGTCGATGCGCGCGCGGCAGGGAAGATCGTCGGTGCCGATACGCTGGCTGCATTGGCCGCTGCCACCGGTGTACCGGCGGCGACGCTTGCGCAAACACTGGCCGATACCTCGCGCTATGCGCACGGTGCCACCGACCCGCTGGGCCGCACCGAGTTTGCGCGCGTACTTGCGCCACCTTATCGCGCCTCATGGGTCACCGGCTCGCTGGCACACACCCAGGGCGGTGTGGTCACCGACCGCGCCGCTCGTGTGCTCAATGCCGCAGGCGAGCCGCTGCACGGATTGTTCGCCGCCGGCGGCAGCGCCGCCGGCCTGTCAGGCCACGGCGGTGATGGTTATTTGCCGGGCAACGGCCTGGCGCAGTCGTTCGGACTGGCGTGGCTGGCGGTGGCGGCGATGACCGCCGGCGCTTGACGCGAAAAGCGCGTTACAGTCGCCCCGCGCGGACCAGCTTGCCGGGCCGCGCGCCGCTATCGACACCGTTCTCGAACACCGGCACGCCTGACACAATGGTCGCCTTGTAACCGTCGACCCGCTGCACCAGCCGTTTGCCGCCGGCCGGCAGGTCGTACAGCATTTCGGGAGGGTGCAGGCGCAGGCGATCGAAATCGATCACGTTGATGTCTGCCTTGAGGCCGACGGCCAAGCGACCACGATCGCTGAAACCGAAGTAGTCCGCGGTCTCGCTGGTTTGGCGCTTGACCACGAACTCGAGCGGCAGGCGCGGACCACGACTGCGATCGCGCACCCAGTGGGTGAGCATGAAACTGGGCACGCTCGAATCGCAGATCAGCCCGCAATGGGCACCACCGTCGCCGAGGCCCAGCACGGTGCTCGGATCGGTCAGCATTTCGTGCACCACGGCCAGGTCGCCATGCAGGTAGTTGACCACCGGAAAATAAATCGTGCGGGTGCCGCCCTCGGCTGTCAGATAGTCGTAGCAGAACGCCTCTGGCGACTGGCCGGCGCGCGCCGCCCGCGCGGCGATGCTGTCGGCCGCCTCCGGTTCGTAATTCGGCGGATCGCCCAGCAAAAACATGCGATCCCAGCGCGTCACGATGGCGCGGTGCAGCGGCGGCAGTATCGCCAGCAGTTCTTCCGCGGAGGGCTCGCCCAGGATTTGCCGGCGCAGCTGCGGATCAAGCAGCCTGGCCACGCGCGCCGCATGCGACAACGTTGCCAACGCGGCGTAACCGGGCTTTGCCACAAACGGGTTCAGTGAGGTCGCGAGGCCCAGGATCAGGCCGACCGGCCGGCCGGCGACCTGCGCGGCCAGCGCCGCGCCGGCCGCACGCGCCGTGTGGACGCCGGCAATCAGGCGGCGCCAGCGTTGCGGGTCGTAGGCGCGGTCGGTCAACAGGAACCACACCGGCCGGCCGGTCTCGCGCGAGAGCCGGGTCATCCATTCGAATTCGGCGGCCTCGTCCTCGAAGTCGCTCAGCATGCCGAAGGCGCCGCGGCCGACCGTGCCGAGGGCACCGCCGATGCCCAGCAACTCGTCTTGCGCCGCATGCCGACCTGGCACCTGTTCGCCGCGGGTGGTGCGATGCGCTTCGGTGCGCGAAGTGGTGAAGCCGAATGCGCCGGCGCGCAACGCTTCCTCGGTCAGGCTCTGCATGCGCAGAATGTCAGCGGCGGTCGCCGGTTCATGGCGCACTGCCCGAGCGCCCATTACATAGACGCGCAGGGGATGATGCGCGATCTGCGCGGCGATATCGATGGCGCGCGGCATGCGCTCGAGCGCATCGAGAAACTCGGGGAAGCTCTCCCAATCCCATTTCATTCCTTCAGTCAGGGTAATGCCGGGAATATCCTCGACGCCCTCCATCAGGTCAATCAGGGTTTCGCGATCCTGCGGTCGTACCGGCGCGAAGCCGACGCCGCAGTTGCCGAACAGAAGCGTGGTGACGCCATTCCAGGAGGAAGGCGCTAGCACCGGATCCCAGGTGGCCTGGCCGTCGTAGTGGGTATGCACATCGACCCAGCCGGGAGTGACCAGGTGCCCGTCGGCCTCGATCACGCGGCGCGCCGCGCCGGCCTTGCCACCGACCTGGGCGATGCGACCGTCTGCGACAGCGACATCCCCCACCTGGCGCGCGGCGCCGCTGCCATCGACGATGATGCCGTTGCGAATGACCAGATCAAACATGGTGTGTGTTCCTTGCGGGGAGGGGCGGGAAGGCGCTAGCAGCCTGTCGGACTTGGGGCGTCGAAAGCGAAAGCCGACGCTCCCCAAGTCCGACAGGCTGCTGGGCATCATAGCGCAGCGTTGCCGGGCCGAGGACCAGCGCCGGCTCATATCCGCCGCGCGATCAGCTCGCCCTCGTGGATGGCGTCGTTGATGCGGCGCGGCGCGACGCAGTCGCCGATCATGTGAACCTCGAGTTGCGGCAGCCGGCGCCGCAGTTCGTGATACAGCCCGTCTTCGGCCTTCGCGCCATTCACCAGCACCAATGCATCGACTGCGCGGCGCTGCGTCCTGACACCGGTGAACACGTCGCACAGGGTCACGCCGCGGCGGCCGATCGCGGCAATTTCATGGTCCGGCGTGAACCGGACACCCAGGCGCTTGAGCATGCCGTAGTACTTGCCCCAGTCGCGGCTGGCGGCCAGGTTGGGCGCGGCCTGGCCCAGCTGGGTGACGAACTCGACCACCCAGCCGGCGCGCGCCAGGTACTCCGCGGTGGCAACGCCCTGGCGCGCGCCGATGCCGTCAAACAATACGGCGCGCCGGCCGCAGCCCTCCTTGAGCGGCTCGCCAGGCCCCAGGGCTTCGCCGTAGGAATACACCCACGATTGCTGCGTACCGCCCAGCGCCGGGCCGTCCCAACGTTCGGGATGCAGAGCCGACCAGCCGTGCTTGAGCGGCGTCGCGCCGGTAGCCACGATCACGCTCTCATACTCACCTTCGGCCAGCAGGTCCACGCTGGCTTCACTGTTGAGATAGATCTCGGCGTCGGCGGCGCGCAACTGCGCGATCAGCCAGCGCGCGGTGTCGGCAAGTTCACCGGTGCCGGGCACACGCGCCATCCAGGCGACCTGACCGCCCAGCTCGGCGCTGCGCTCGATCAGCGTCACCCGGTGGCCGCGACTGGCCGCGGTGAGCGCGGCCCGCAAGCCGCCCGGCCCGCCCCCTACCACCGCCACGCGCCGCGGTTTCGCGACCGGTTCAAGGCGTTCTTCGGACAGGGCCTTTTCACGCCCCACCGAGGGGTTGTGGATGCAGGCGATAGGCGCGTGGGCGAAGATCGACTCCATGCACCAGTTGGCGCCCACGCAGGGACGGATTTTCTCGGCTGCGCCGGTCTGCGCCTTGCGCACCCAGAAGGCATCGGCGATCAGCCCGCGCGTCATGCCGATGAAGTCGCAGTCGCCGGCGCGCAGGAAGCCTTCGGCTTCGTCAGGGGTGGTGATGCGCCCCACACCGACTACCTGCAGCGTCAGTGCCTGCTTGACTACGCGCGTGGCCGCCATCTGGTAACCATGCGCCTCGGGTGAGGTGGCATAGATCTGCATGCGGTTCAGGTAGGTACCCTGGGTGCAGGAAATGTAATCGAGCATGCCGGTAGCTTCGAGCCGCCGCGCGATCTCCGCCCACTGCGCCGGGCCCAGACCGCCCTGCATGCCGTCGTCGCTGTTGATGCGGATGCCGACGATCGCATCCGGCCCGGTCTCGGCGCGCGTCGCCTCGATGATGCGCAGCACGATGCGCAGGCGGTTCTCGACCGAGCCACCGTATTCGTCCTGCCGATGATTGGTGGCCGGCGACAGAAACTGGTTGAGCAGGTAGCCGTGCGAAGCGGCGGCGATCTCGACGCCGTCGAGGTCGCCTGCAACGGCGTGGCGTGCGGTCAGGCGATAGCCTTCGACGATCTCGTCGATGTCCTCATGCGTCATGACCTTGGGCATTTCGCGATACACCGAGCACGGAATCGACGAAGGCGCCCACACCGGAACGCGACTGGTCACGCTGTTGGTCTGGCGCCCGCGGTGCCAGGGCTGGGCCAGGATCAGGGTGCCGTGGTTGTGCACCGCGGCCGCTATCTTGCGGAACTGCGGCACCATGCGCGGATCGAAGGCGAAGGCCTTGCCCGGATACGGCTGGGTGGTTTCATGCACCGCCATCGCCTCCATGGTGATCACCGCGACGCCACCGCGGGCGCGCTCGACGTAATAGTCGACATGCGCATCGGTGAAAAGGTGGTCCTTCACCAGAAGGGTGGCATGGCTGGTCATCCAGACCCGGTTCTTGGTTTCGTGCCGACCAAGCCTGGCGGGGCCCAAAAGACGTGGAAACTGGCTTGACATCAGTGATCCTCGGCAATCGCCTGGAAGCGCTCGGGCGCAAGCTTCACGCAGCGCGCGGCTTGTTGATGGGCGCTATCGTGCCGCCGCGCCAGCAGGGCGGCGTCACAGACGGCTTCATGCATCGGACTGCGGGTCGCAAAGGGACAGCCGGGGGGCATCGCCAGCGGACTGGGAATCTCGCCCCGCAACTGCTGGCGCCGGCTTTTCACCGCCGGATCCGGCGACAGTTGCGCCGACAGCAGGGCCTGCGTGTAGGGATGGGCCGGATGACTGAACACGGTGGCAACCGGGCCTGACTCCACCGCGCACCCCAGGTACAAGACGACCACCCGATCACAGACCGCGCGGATGGTTTCGAGATCATGCGAGATGAACAGCATGGCGACGCCGGTAGCGCGGCGCAGGCCGTCCAGCAGCGCCAGGATCTCCGCGCGCACCGAGACATCGAGCGAACTGGTGGGTTCGTCCAACACCAGCAACTCGGGCCCGATGGCCAGCGCACGGGCCAGGCAGACCCGCTGCAACTGGCCGCCGGACAACTGCGCCGGATAACGTTCGAGCAAGGCCGATCCCAGGTTCATGCGCCGCGCCAGGGCTTCGACCTCGCGCAGTCGTTCTGCGCCTGTCAGCGCCGTATGCAGCAGCAAGGGCTCTTCAATCAGGCGGCCGATGGTGTGGCGCGGATTGAGCGCGCCCCATGGATCCTGGAACACGATCTGCATGCGGCGCCTCTGCTTTTTCAAGGCCGCAGGCGGCATGAGCGCCAGGTCCGCGCCGCCAAACTCGACCCGCCCGCTGCTCGGTGGCAGCAAGGCGATCGCGATACGCGCGAGGGTGGATTTGCCCGAGCCGCTTTCACCCACCAGCCCGACGGCTTCGCCCGCGTGGATCGACAGCGAAAAATCGCGCACCGCGGTCAAGGTGCGACCACCGCCGACGTCGAAATGGCGGGTAACGCCGTCCAGCCGCAAGAGGGGAAGCCGCGCGTCAGGCGCCGCGACCGGGCTCATCGGGAATCCGCCACGTCCGGGCTCACCGGGAATCCGCCATGTCCGGGCTCACAGGGAATCCGCCATGTGACAGCGCACCCGATGGCCCGCCGCGGCTGCGTCGCAGGCGCGTTCGTCCGGAGCCACCTGGCACACCGGGCCTGCCAGCTCGCAACGATCGGCATAGCCACAGGCGGCGCTGTGCCGATACAGGTCCGGCGGATCGGACTTCATCGATGCGCTGCCGTCGGCCAGCCGCGCCGGCGCCGCCGCGATCAGCCGACGGGTATACGGATGCGCGGGCCGGGCCAACACGTCGGCGACGCTGCCGCGCTCGACCACGCGGCCGGCGAACATGACGGCCATGTCGTCGCAATACTGGGCCACGATACCGAGGTCGTGCGTGATGATCAGGGCCGCCGCGCCGCGCGCGCGCACCTGCTCCCGCAACAGGTCGAGCACCTGCGCCTGCACGGTTACATCCAGGCCGGTGGTCGGTTCGTCGGCGATCACCAGTTGCGGTTGATTGACCAGCGCCATGGCGATCACCACCCGTTGCGCCATGCCCCCGGAGAGTTCGTACGGATAGGCCCGATAGCGGGCCGGCGGATCGGGTATGCCGACAGCGGCAAGGATGGCGATGGCGCGCGCACGCGCCGCGCCCGTGTCGATGCTGTTGTGGGCGCGGATCAGGCGCACCAGCTGGTCGCCGATACGCGTTACCGGCTCCAGCGCGGCGCGCGAATTCTGCGCCACAAAACCGATGCGCGCGCCGCGCACCTGGTCAAGCGCTGCCCCGTCAAGGGGCAGCAGATCGGTGCCGGCAAAACGCACCTGGCCGGATTTGCGGGTGTCCTCCGGCAGCAATCCGATGGTCGCCATCGCCGTCATCGACTTGCCGGCGCCGGTCTCGCCGATCAGGCCGACGATGCGGCCGGCGCCAACGTCGAGATCGACGCCGTCCAGCACTCGCGCCAGGCGCGGCTGGCCCGCCACATCGCGCGAGGCAAACTCGACTACCAGGCCGCGGATGGCGAGCAGCGGGCCCGCAGCAGCTGCGCCTCCTCCCTGCGCCACGGACTCATGCGACTCGATACGCGAAGTGATCATCGCTGCGACCGCCTGCGCCCCAGCCAGTCCTGAATGCCGTCGGCCGCGAGGTTCAGGCCGAAGATCAGCGTCACCAGCGCCAACCCCGGAAACAGCGCCACCCACCATTCGCCGGTCACCATGTACTCGGCGCCCTGGCGAATCATCGCGCCCCACTCCGGCGTGGGTTGCTGGATGCCGACACCGACAAAGGCCAGCGTCGCACTGACCCGTATGGCCCAGGCCATGAGCACCGACACCTGAGTCAGGGCGCCGGACATGCTGTTGGGCAGTACGTGCACAAAGAGGATGCGGGAAGTACCGTTGCCGATGGCGCGCGCCGATTCGATCAGCAAGCCGCCGCGCAGCGCCAGGATCTCGGCACGCACCACGCGCGCAAAGATCGGCGCGTCCAGGAGGCCGATCACCAGTACCACGTTGGTGATGGATTGCCCGGTGGCGGCCACGATGGTGAGCGCCAGGATGATCGAAGGGAAAACGCGCAGCAGGTCCATGCTGCGCAGCAGGATTTCGTCGGCCCAGCCACCGCGATATCCCGACGCACAGCCCGACCGGAAGGCCGATTACCACCGACAACAACACCGCCGGTACGGCGATGCCGAACGCATAGCGCGCGCCGTAAATGATGCGCGACAGCAGGTCCATGCCATTGCCGTCGGTACCGAGCGGATGAATGGCGGACGGCGGCATCAGAATCGCATCCGCATGCACCTGGATCGGGTCGAACGGCGCGATCCACGGAGCCAGGAGCGCCAGCAGAGCGAACCCGAGCACGATGGCACAGCCGATCGCGATGCTGGGAAAGCCCCTGAACACGTTCAGCAGGCGCGCCTTCAGATGCGCTCCCTGCCGCGCGGCTCAAGCAAAAAATTGGCCGTGTCGATGAGAATGAACACCACAACCGAGAGCAGGGCGGCGAACAGGACATAGCCCTGGATGGCCGCGAAATCGCCATTGAGAATCGACTGCAACCCCCACTGCCCGATGCCGCCCCAGGAAAAAATCAGCTCAATTAAGGAGGAAGTGCCCAGCAAGCCGACGATTTCCGTACCCAGGAAAGTCAGCACCGGTACCAGACTGTTGCGCAACACCATGGTGCGAATGCGGCGCTCGCCCAGACCGCATGAACGCGCGAAGCGGATGAACTCGCTATCGACGATTTCCGAGGCAATCGCACGACTGTGCTTCATGATCGGCGCACACGCGACAATCGCAACGGTGGCAACCGGCAGGATCAATTGCGACAGGGCCGATTGCGCGCCCGCCCACTGGCCGCGCAGCACACTGTCGATCAGGTAGCTGCCGGTGATGCGCTCGGGTGCGATGAGCAGCGCGGAGAGCCGCCCCATCGGCGCGGGCGCAAGGTCGAGCAGGGTGAAAAACACCAGGATCGCGATCAGCCCGAGCCAGTAGGTGGGCACGGAAAAACCGGCCAGCGATACCGCTCGAACCACCTGGTCGAAGACACTGCCGCGGCGCGCGGCGGCACGGGCGCCCAGGGGGATGCCGATCAAGGCGCCGATGGCAACGCCCCACAGCAACAGCTCCAGGGACACCAGCGCGCGATTGCCGATTTCCTCGATGACCTGCTTGTTCGACAACCATGACTGCCCGAGATCGCCTCGCGCCGCCTTGGCAAGATAGATCCCGAACTGCTGCAGGAGGCTCTGGTCCAGCCCGAGCCCGCTGCGGATAGCCGCATGTTCCTGGGCCGACGCGGTAGGCCCGGCAAGCAGCGCCACCGGGTCGCCGCCGCCGATGCGCACCAGCATGAAGGTGACGAACACCACGGCCACCACCAGCGGCAGCGAAACCGCGAGCCGCCGCAACAGGAACTTCAACAACTGAACTGCCATGTCGACAGGCGCGACTTGGGCCGACGGTCCGCCGCTCGCCTATTTCCTGCAGCTAAGTTCCCGCCAGCGTTCGTGATAATCCGGTTGCCAGACGTAGCCCGTGATGCAGGGCGCCATGGCCTCGTGGGAGCCTGGGTACATGGTCATCACCCAGGTGGCATCTGCAGTGTGTATCTGCTGCGCGCGGCGCACCAGGTCAAGGCGCTTCTTCTGGTTCTGCTCGATGCGCGCGGCATCGATCAACTTGTTGAATTCCGGGTTGTTGTAGTTGTTGCGGTTCGACGCACCTTCCGTGTGCGCATTCAGGTACAGAGCGTACACCGGATCGAGAATGATCGGATTGTCCTGGAACGTGAAAAAGCCCAGGTCGCGCTTGTTGGGCGCGGTACGCGAGCGCATGTCGGCATCGGTGATCTTCTGCAGTTTCACGCGGATTCCGGCACGCCCCAGCTGGTCTTTCATCTGAATCGCCACCTGCTCCTCGAACCAGAACACGGCGGCGTACTCGAGAGTGATGTCGATGCCATCGGCGTAGCCGGCCTGCTTGAGCAACTGGCGCGCGCGCTCGAGGTTGGTATCGAACTTCCAGGCGGAAGTGTCGGCGCCGGAATCACCGGCGGCACGATCGACTTGGCCTGGGTGCCCAGGTTCTCGAAGACCGTGCGGTTGAGCGCCTGGTAATCGGTGGCGTAGGAGATCGCCTGGCGCAGCAACGGGTTGTCGAAAGGCTTGATGTTCGGGTTCATGCGCACGCTGGCGTGTCCGGTACCCTGATCGGATTCGATCTTGACGCGCTTGTCCTTCTTCAACTCCGAGATCTGCCGCAGGGTCAGTTCCTCGGTCCACTGCACCTGGCCGCTGCGCATCAGGGTGAAGCGCGTGCCGGCATTTGGCACCTCCTTGTAGACCACGCGGTCATAGAACGGCTTGCCGCCGAAGTAATTCGGATTGGCCACGAACACCGCTTCCTCGCCCGACTTCAGGGATTGCAAATGATAGGCACCGAAGCCCGCAGTGTTCTGGTCGATCCATTTCAGCGCCCATGGGTCATCGGCAGTCGCATGCTTCTTGACTTCGGCCGAGTCATAGATGCTGGGGGTATAGAGCGTCAGCGCGGGCAGGAAAATATTGTTCGGCGCATCGAGTGTGAATTCGACCGTGTACCTGTCGAGCACTTCGACCTTGACGACGCCGGCAGCGCGGGCGATGAAAGCGCCCGTGCGCTTTTGCGCCATCGATTTTTGCCAGCCCCACACCACGTCCACCGAAGTCAGTTCGTTGCCGCCGCGGCTCTTCACGCCTTCACGCAGTTCGATGGTATAGACCTTGCCGTCGGGAGAGACCGATCACTTTTTGGCCAGATGCGGCAGTACATTGGTAGGGTCAACCTCCATGCGGCCGGTTTTCTCGTTCTTCTTGTAGCCATACCTGGCCAAGCCCTCGTAGATCTGCACGACGACGTTCTGCGTGTTCGGTTTCAAGGCATCGCCGTCGAAGCCACCCGGTGTCTTGGTCGCGGCCAGCACCATGGTGGCAGCGCCTGCAGGTGAGGTCAGCGCAACGAGTGCCAGCGCGAGAACCGCGCTGCCAAACCAGTGATTCCTGCAGTTCAAACGTTTCATGGCGCTCCCGTTGTGCTTGAAGCCGACTGCATGGGCAATCGGGGCCAACCGGCCGAGATCGGAACGGTGGCTAAAAAAACGATTATGCGACCTTTTCCGGCTGCGCGGCTATCCCGGCTGGTAGCGAATCCCAGCACGGCAGTTAGTCGCGATTGGCGGCTTTTCTATCGCCCGCTGCGGGCGAATTCCTCGACGCGGCGCATCGAAGACGCGGTGAATTCGTTCTGCGGCGCGTCACCCGCCACCACGAACAACAGCATGTGTTCAGCTTCGGGTTCATCGGCGGTGATGTTCTCGAAGCGGCGCGCGCAGCCCGCCGGAATCGAAACGGTGTCGAGCGGACCGGCCTCGATCGATTCC
>Ga0163144_10015524_pt1 | contig 15699 bp, 18 predicted proteins | sample OliLak19BULKMAT1_FD_123175 | JGI IMG/M metagenome (GOLD analysis project Ga0163144, IMG submission 123175) | Freshwater microbial mat bacterial communities from Lake Vanda, McMurdo Dry Valleys, Antarctica - Oligotrophic Lake LV.19.BULKMAT1 | ecosystem: Environmental > Aquatic > Freshwater >...
CGTATCACTTATTGATGTATGTTTATACTTTCTGAAAAGCCAATTAATCCAGAGGAACTTACCCAATATGTCAGCAATGAAGCAGCAGGGGCAGTAGTAAGTTTTGTAGGTACTGTAAGGCATCAAACCCAAAATAAACCTGTAATCGCTCTTGATTTTGAAGCATACAAACCTATGGCGATTAAAAAAATGGCTGAAATAGCAGAAACTGCAAAGGCTAGATTTTCTATCCAAGAAGTAGGAATCCAGCATCGCTTAGGTCGCTTAGAAGTAGGAGAAGTAGCCGTAGTGATAGCTGTTTCTGCACCACACCGCAAAGCAGCCTTTGCAGCCTGTGAGTTTTTGATAGATACCCTCAAAGAAGTAGTGCCTATCTGGAAAAAAGAGATTTTTGAGGACGGAGAAGTATGGGTTTCGGCACATCCCTAAACGCTCAAAAATGCTGTTAATTCACTGTTAAGCCAAAATAAGCCACAACGATTATACGATATTTGTAGTAAAACACATTATATATCAATAAGGAACTATTTTTGTAAAGCCTTTAGATTGAATATCTCTTGACCTTTTTTTAAATAATAAAAACATGAACATTCATACTCTCAAATTTATCTTTTACCTCTTGCTATTTTGTCTTGTGAATCAATATGCACAAGCTCAAAACATTACTGTTTCTAACTATTACAAAGAAGATAGAGATGGAGATGGAGTTCCTGATGTGAGAGACCAATGCCCTGATACAGATAAAAACCTCAACGGACAAGAATTTATAGTCAATGTAAACGGAAAAGACCATGCCATCAAGATTGTAGATTTGAAAGGTAATTTTGAGCTTCGCCGCCGCCGTATCTTGGTAGAGATTAGCCGATTAGACAAAGATAATAGAGCAATGCTAAAGGATGTAAATAACAAACCAGAGAAACTTAGTGAAGAGCAGCGACAAAAGAAAGCTGAAAATGATAGCCTCATGAATTATAAAAGAGGGCTTCTCTCTAACTTAGCGTATGAAGGGAAAGTTACTGTGGATGGCAACACTGAGATGGTAGAAGTTTTTATAGGAGTAGATGAGTGGGGTTGCTTGCCTGACCGTGATAGAGATGGAATCCCTGATTTGGTAGATAAATGTCCTGATAATCCTGGCATTCCTCGTTATTTTGGGTGCAATGACCGTGATGGAGATACCGTACTTGACCACGAAGATGAATGCCCTGATGAGCCTGGTCTAGTAAGACTCAAAGGTTGCCCAGACAAAGGATTGGGAGACCGTGATAAAGATGGTACACTTGATAAAGATGACCTTTGCCCAGATGTATTTGGACCAAAAGAAAACAAAGGTTGTCCAGAGTTAGTCTCCAAAGAAGAAAAGAAAATCATAGATGCGGCTAGCAAAGTATTGTTTGATTCTGGTCAAGCTACACTTCGCCCTGAGTCTTTTGGTATTTTAGATGAATTAGCTGATTTAATCTTTAAATTGAATAAGAAATATAGTAAACTTAAAATTCGCCTAGAAGGTCATACAGATACAGATGGTGCGAATGAAGCTAATCTTGAGCTTTCTCGTAACCGCTCACGTACTGTCAAAGAGTACTTGATAAGCAAAGGAATCAACCAAGAAATCTCTACTTCAGGCTATGGCTAAGAACGCCTAAAAATAAGCTATGAACGCAATCCTGCTGATAAGCAAGCCAACCGCCGTGTGGAGATTGCAATCACCAACGAAGAATAAGACAAAGCACTCATAAAAATCAAAAAAAGCTCTTTCTCTGATGAGAAAGAGCTTTTTTTGTGTGAGTAAGATGTAAATTTATTTTGATGTGTCAAGAGACTATTAAAAACAAAGGGATAAGAGGTGATTTATAGTCATTTTGACACCAACCAGATAAGTCCAAATTTTGTGCGTTTTAAATCCTTAGGGTTTGTATTTACCGAGATGATTATAATCATTTCTTAGCATAAACCTTTAATTTAGTAAGAATTAAAGTTTTGTTGCCTTCTGCGGAGGTTTTGTTTTGAATTAAACCTAGAACTAGGATTAAAAAAATAAAAATATTTTGAGGTATTAAATTTTTAGACTATCTTTGTAAGTAATTACTCACTTTTATAAGTGTTGAATATTTTAATACGTGACTGATAAAAAAGAAAATATACTAACAACTGCTCTAGAGTTATTTGCTAATGAAGGATATAATGCCGTTTCTACGAGCAAAATAGCTAAAAAAGCACAAGTTTCAGAAGGCTTGATTTTCAAGCACTTTATTAATAAAAAAGGGCTATTAGATGCACTCATGGCAGATGCTGAGAAGAAAGTCTATGAAGTGCTTTCGCCTATCATATTTGAAAATAACCCCAAAAAAGTCATCCAAAAGGTGATAGAATTACCTTTTACTATCAAAGAAACTGAATATGGCTTCTGGAAACTACAGTTTAAGCTCAAATGGGAACAAGAATACCATAATCCTGAAAAAATGAAGCCTTTAATAGATAAGTTAAGTATAGCTTTTGAGGCATTGGGTTATGAAGAGCCTCTTTTAGAAGCTAGATTCTTAGAGCAAATAATGGATACTATCTCAATAGGAATACTGCGAGAAGGATTAGCAAATCAAATGCCTTTCAAATCATTTTTGATAGATAAATACAATCTAAACACCAATTCATAAAAACTAACTTTAATCTAAGACTAGAAATAATTTATAAAAACTATAATTATAAAATAAGTGATTACTCACATTTTAAATCTCACTAATATGACTCACAAAAAAGTAATCTTAATCACAGGTGCTTCCTCAGGAATGGGAAAAGAAACCGCCTTGCACCTTATCAAAGAAGGATACATCGTCTATGGTGCTGCTCGCAGAGTAGAGCAAATGCAAGACTTAACTCAAAACGGAGGTCATGCCATCAAAATGGACATCACCAATGATGAGCAAGTCAAAGCGGCTGTAAAGCAAATCATAGATGAGCAGGGACAGATAGACGTGCTCATCAATAATGCGGGCTATGGTCTCTATGGTGCGGTAGAAGACATTACGATTGAAGATGCTAAAAGACAGTTTGATGTAAATATCTTTGGTCTGGCCAAAATCACCAAAGAAGTATTGCCACACATGCGAAGCAAAAAATCAGGTAAAATTATCAATATATCTTCTATGGGAGGCAAGATGTACACACCTCTAGGAGCATGGTATCACGCAACCAAACACGCCCTTGAAGGGTGGAGTGATTGCCTAAGATTAGAATTAAAGCAGTTTGATATAGATGTAGTCATCATAGAGCCTGGTGTGATTGCGACTGAGTTTGGAGATGTAGTGTATGAACCTATGCTCAAAAACTCAGGAGAAGGAGCGTATAAGTCATTGGCACAAAAGATGGCAAAAGCTACCAAAGAATCTTATGCAAAAAAGGGAGCTGCTTCACCTCCTTCTGTGATTTCTAAGGTAATCTCCAAAGCCATCCGAGCAAAAAGACCTAAAACAAGGTATGTAGCAGGTAAATTAGCCAAACCTTTGTTGTTTGTCCGTAAATATCTAGGAGACAGAATCTTTGATATGGCTGTGATGAGTCAGGTGAAGTAAGCTAAGCAATAGTAGGAGTTATAAGTGATTACAAACCCATAGCTTATCTCTTTAACTTTATTTCTACAAAGATTTAACTCCTAAAAAGTACTCTAGTAACCCATATTAAACCCACTACTTCATCTTACTTCTTTTAATGAGATAAGCAGTCAAGATTTGCTCAAAACTTTGCTTGATATCGACTTCTATAAAGTCAATTTTATATTGCCCGCATTTGAGCTTGAGATCTTTGTAAACCGTTTCTACGTGCTTGCGGTAAAAGGCTTGCACTTGAGAGGGTTGAAGTTTAATTTTTTCTCCTGTCTCTAGGTCTATAAATTCGTGAGGTCTTTCTTCAAACACAAAATCACGCTCGGTTTGCTTATCCGTAACGTGAAAGAGCAATACTTCGTGGTGATTGTGCTTAAGGTGCTGTAGGGCTGAGAATACATCTTCTTGGCTTTCTCCTCCTTCAAACATATCACTAAAAATAATAACTAAAGAGCGACGAGGGATTTTATTGGCTATTTTATGAATCGTTTCTGCTATCGAGGTTTTGCTGCCTTGTCTGCGTTGAGGTGTATGTAGCAATTCCTCTAGCATCAAAAATATCTTATGAATGTGTGAAGGAGTAGATTTAGTAGGCGTATGTTCTTCTATATCTTCTGCAAAAGTACACATACTGACGGCATCTCTCTGCTTCTGGAGCATATACGCAATCGCTGCGGCAGCCATAATGCTAAAAGTAAGTTTACCATTATTTTCTTGGGGATAAAACATAGAAGAAGATACATCTATCAGGAGTTGAGCTCTTAGATTGGTTTCTTCTTCATAGCGTTTAGTGTAAAGTCGGTCGGTTTTGGCAAAGGCTTTCCAGTCAATATGCCTTGTGCTTTCACCTGTGTTGTAGAGTCTATGTTCTGCAAACTCCACCGAAAAGCCGTGAAAAGGGGAGCGGTGAAGTCCTGTGATAAAACCTTCTACCATTTGTTTGGCAAGAAATTCTATATTTCCAAATTCTCTGATTTGGGATAAATCACTAAGGTCAAGTTTTTTATTTGCCATTTTTATTTTTGTATGATTGAGTTAGTAAGAGATGAATTATAAGTTTTTAACAAAATGATAATGAGCATTTTACTCCAACTAATTGATTACTTTGTTTCCAATTGATTACTTATTCTGAAATATGCCACTGCTATATGACACTGTTATATATTATATGCCTTAACGCTCAAAAGTTCGGACATAGCCCTTTTTCTTAAGTATTTGCAAGTATTTTTTTTGTAAGTTGAGAGAATCTTCTTTGGTTTCAAAGACACCCAGCAATACTTTGTATAAAATAGCATCTCCACTTGCTTCTGCTCTGATAAATATTTTTTCATCTTCAAAACCCTTACTTCTAAGCATTTTACAATACTCTTGTGCTTTTTCGGCAGTGCTATAGCCTATGAGTTGGATGGTATATCCTGTTGGGTTTTGGAGAGTTCCCCACTGACTATAGGTCTGGTCAAGTAGAAAGGTTTTTGATTCTTCCTCAGGGTTTTTAGAAGTAATGATCGAGGGTGTTTTTTCAGTAGGTTTAATGGGAGTAGCTTCACTTGTTTCTTCTCCTTCATAAGGCAAAAGCTCTATCTCTACTTTGGCAGTACCTGTAGCTATTAGGTCTATTTTTTGAGCAGCGGCTTTGGATATGTCCATCATCCGTCCATAGGCATAAGGGCCTCTGTCATTGATTCTGACGATGACTGACTTGCCATTGGCAAGGTTAGTTACTTTTACTTTGCTATTAAAAGGAATGACAGGGTGGCAACCTACTAAATCAGTATTATCAAATTTTTCACCATTCGCCGTTTTTCGGTCAGAAAAACGGTCTGTATAATAAGAAATGACTCCTCTTTCTTTGTAGCCAGCTTTGTACTGAGCCTTTAAAAGAGGGGCATAACCAATGAATATAAAAAAAAATAGTCCTATGGTAATGGAGCGTTTCATAAATTTAGGATTTATTAAGAGTGATGCCTAAAACTCAAAAGTATTAAATTATTTATTGATATTGCAATTTTATTGTCAAAAGTACTTTGTAACTAAGTAATTATGTTATAGTTTTACCTTTGATTTAATCAAAAATTATAGGATTGTGGAAGAAAATAGAGAAAAAGACGAACTTTACTCGAAAAGAGTACGTGCTGGGAAGAGGACATATTTCTTTGATGTGAAATCAACACGCTCAAATGATTATTATCTAACCATCACGGAGAGTAAGAAAAAGTACAAGGAGGATGGTTTCTTTTATGAAAAACATAAAATATTCTTGTATAAAGAAGATTTTGATAAGTTTTTGGAAGCCATCAAAGAGGCGATTAATCATGTGAAAACAGATTTGATGCCTGATTTTGATTTTTCTCAACTTGAAGAAAATTATCCAGCTTCTGATGCTACTAGCGAAAAGACAGAAGAAGGAGATGATGAACTGAAGTGGGACTAGTCATTTAAAAACAAATTTACAAAAAAACGCTTTGATTGTAATTAATCAAGCGTTTTTTGTGTTTTAATAAAAATCAAAATAGTTCATGATTATTCCTCCTCGTGCTACTTTAAATTTAGCACTTATATTAAGCACATTATTTGTTATTTTTTGGCTATTTTCCAATATTATTGTTTATATATTGGTTTCGCTAGTAATTTCATCTATTTTACGTCCCATCACTGATTATGTAGATAACCTAGAGTTTTTTCGTGTCAAAGTACCTCGTTGGTTAGCAGTATTTGTTTCTTTTTTAGTCTTGGCCACCATTCCTGTATTGTTTACATTGATGTTTGTTCCTTTGATTTTAGATCAAATCTCAGTCTTACAAGAGGTGTCTTTTGATAAGATTATTGTAAGACTCCAAGAGCCTGCTGATCAAGTAGATTATTTTATTATCAATAATATCAGTTCGAAACATGAGTCGGGTTATTTGGTCAAAGAAATCAATGATACTGTTCTTTCATTCATAGAAAGTATTCAGATAGGAGAATTGCTCAATTATGCTTTTCAATTTACTGGGACTATTTTTATTTACCTATTAGCGATTAGCTTTATCACTTTTTTTCTTCTATATGAAAAAGGAATTTTGAGGCGTAGTTTATTAGCTACGGTCCCCAATGCCTATTTTGAAGTAGCCATTACTACGGTCTATAAAATAGAACAGTTACTTTCTAATTATCTGGTAGCACTACTGCTTCAGATTATGATTATGTTTACCATCATCGCTTTGGGGCTGACACTAAGCGGAGTGAAGTATGCACTTACTATTGCTATTTTTGCAGCAATCATCAATGTGATTCCTTACCTAGGCCCTGTCATGGGACTTATATTTGCACTTTTGGTGGTGTTTTCTGCTCGGATTATAGATACTGATTTTCATCATTTACTGCTACTAAGCGTAAGACTTATTCCCGTGTTTGCCATGGCACAGTTAATAGATAATATACTTCTTCAGCCTATTATTTTTTCAAAAAGTGTAAAAGCACACCCCTTAGAGATATTTATTGTTATTTTTGCAGGTGCTGCCGTGATGGGCGTTTTGGGTATGATTGCAGCTATCCCAGTTTATACTATTTTGAGAGTATCTTATATAGAATTAAGCAAAGGTTATAGGCAATATCATATATTTCAGATTAATAAACCAATACCTCCTTTTTCTACAAAACAGCCCCCAAATCAAAAGCAAGTGGGAGGGAAGTAGATTAAATTTTCAAATGATAATGATGTTATCTATCTAAATACAGATAAAATCATAAAAAATAAATCAAATACATAACAAAAAATAATATATTTAATATGGGTCTTCAATGTGGAATTGTGGGCTTGCCCAATGTAGGCAAATCTACGCTATTTAATGCTTTATCAAGTGCCAAAGCCGAATCGGCAAACTATCCTTTTTGTACTATTGAGCCTAATGTAGGAGTGGTTACCGTGCCAGATCCTCGTCTCAAAATCTTAGAACAACTTGTAAACCCTCAAAAAGTAATCCCAACCATCATTGAATTTGTGGATATTGCAGGTCTCGTAAAAGGAGCAAGCAAAGGAGAGGGTCTAGGAAATCAATTCCTTGCCAATATCAGAGAAGTGGATGCCATCGTACACGTAGTGAGATGTTTTGATGACGAAAACATAGTACACGTAGATGGTAAAATAGACCCCGTCAATGACAAAGAAATCATAGATACAGAGCTACAGCTCAAAGACTTAGAAGCCGTAGAAAAGAGAGCAGAAAAAATCAGGAAAACGGCAAAGACAGGGGATAAAGATGCCCTCAAAAGAATGGAAGCTTATGACAAGGTCAAAACTCGCCTTGAATCTGGGCAAAACGTGCGTGGTATAGAGCTTAGTGAGGAAGAGCAACCTTGGATTGAGGAACTAAATCTACTTACTATCAAGCCTGTATTGTATGTAGCCAATGTAGATGTAGAGTCTCTTCACGAAGATAATAAGCACGTAAAAGCACTTCGTGATTCTATCAGTGCCGAAAATGCCCAACTCATCAGAGTAAGTGCTGCCATCGAGGCAGAAATAGCAGAACTGACAGAAGAAGAGGATAAAATAGAATTTTTGAAAGAATATGGTTTAGAAGAATCAGGCTTGAGTAGATTGATAAGTGAAGCCTATAAACTGCTTGACTTGATTACTTATTTTACGGCAGGTGTAAAGGAAGTAAGGGCTTGGACAATACAGAGAGGATGGAAAGCACCCAAGGCTGCAAGTGTTATTCATAGTGATTTTGAGAAGGGATTTATTCGTGCTGAAGTCATCAAAATAAGCAACTACGAGCAATACAAAACTGAAGCAGCTTGTCGTGATGCAGGTAAACTAGGGGTAGAAGGCAAAGAATATGTGGTAGAAGATGGGGATGTTATGCACTTCCGTTTTAATGTGTAAGAGCATTTACTTTCTTTGAATGTAGAATAGCTATTTTCATATTTTTAAAATAAAAGCCTAACTCATTTTGAGTTAGGCTTTTATTATGGCATAATGGCTAGAATAGGCTTTTGATAAGTTACTTTTCGAAGAAAAATAAAAACTAATCGTTGTTTAAACGCAATTCACAAAACATTTTACTAATTACCTAGTTAGGTCAAAAGGTAATATGTACCAGGCTAGTATCCACAAAATAGAATAGAAAGACGTGAGGGTAAGATTAGTATTTTCGTTGAATAATCGTGGTGGGAATGTGCCTTTTCATCATCAGTATTTATTATCAAATCTAATAAAGGAGCTGTTGGAAGAAGGACAAACCCAATATTCAGATTATGAATTTTATAATTTTTCAGGCTTGAAGGGTCAGACCAAAATAAGCCGTGATGGGTTGCATTTCTACTCTTCTAAGGTTACATTGGTTTTATCTTCTCCTAACCAAGAATTTCTCGATTATCTCTTAAATCAAATTTTTGAGAGAGATACTATTCAAGTAGGTCAGCTTTATCTCAGTCCACATTCTATAGAGGCAGAACCCAATCCAGATTTAGGGGATGCTTTAAAATGTGTTTGTATCTCACCTCTAGTCCTCACCAATCCAAAACAAGACCGCTATTACGCCAAAAAATTTATTTCACCAGAAGAAGATACCTTCTCTGATTTATTATACGATTCTACGATGAGTCGTATGGAGCGAAGCAAGAGTTTTACAGAAGCAGAGATAGCTTCTTTCTTTAAATTTCAAGTAGTACCAGATAAGATTTATTTGAAGAGGATCCGTGAAAAAGAAAAGAAATTTGCAAGAATTTATACCCTACAACAAGAGAATCAAAAACATGAAGTAAGGGGTTATACTTTTCCTTTTTTACTCTATGCTGCCCCCAAAGTTCAGGAGTTTGTCTATGAATGTGGCTTAGGTGCATTTGCTTACCATGGCTTTGGGATGATAGACCTCGCCAGTCCTGACCCTACCAAAGCGACAGTTATCTATGAGCCAGCCCAAAAAGATTAAACAGTTCAAGATAAATCACACCCAATATAAAACCTAGAAGACTTATTTTCTGGGTTTTTTTGTGTCAAATAAACCCAAAAAATGAGGGAGATTCACTTCTAAGCTAAACCTATCTTCGGCAAGCTTTCTTGCATTTTTTTGGTAATGAGATAATTTTTCAGGATTTTTTAAAAAGCTAATTAACTCTACGTAAACGCTTTCAAGCTCTTTGGGGGAGGCATACAACCCGCATTCTTGGCTTTCTACGAGTTCTTTAATCCAGCCCTTAGTATTGGTGAGAATGAGCTTACCCGCTGCCAAACCATCAAAAAATTTATTAGGGCTATTGGTCTGCAACACGGGAGCATCCCCAAAAGAAATATAGACAGCTTGTGCCATTTCAAGGGTTTCTTTGACAGAGTCCTTATTTCCATTCGCTATAAAATGAAGATTTTTAAGGTTCATTTCCTTTGCTTGTGCTATCAAATGTTCACGCCTAGCACCCTCTCCCATGAGTTGGAATTGAATGTGTGTATCGCCTTTTTCCTGAATATAAAAAGCCAATTCTAATAGATATTCTAGATGATTGGCAAGCCCCAAAGTGCCTGTGTATAGAATTGTAAATTTATCATTGGATAAATTACTTTGCTCAGTCATCTGAAAAAACTCCGTATCTGCTAGGTTAGGAATCGAGATAACTTCTTTTTGAGGGACTTTAATAGAGATAGATTGCCGAATGCCTGGTGAAAGAGCTACGATTGATTCAGCATTTTGATAGATTTTTTTTTCTAAGTAATAAAGGAATTTTATAAAAAGCTTTCCTTTAATGAAGCCTAGCTCAATAGGTGCTTGGGGCCAGAGATCACGCACCTCAAAGATATATTTAATACCTTGTCTTTTTTTGAGGAGCAAAGCCAATAGACCAATGCTCAGAGGCGTAGAGGTAGCATAACAAATCTCTGCATCAGGGAAGGTTTTCGCTTTTTGATAAGCTTGCCAAAAGAACTTCAAGAAGGCTTTCATTCTTGCCCAAAAACCAAGCTGATTGGTGTAAAACACAGGTAAATAATGAATAGAGATGCCTTCTATGTGCGTATGAATATATTTTTGTTGGTTATGGCTTGTAATCATTTCTACTTCATGACCTGCTTTTACCAATGCTCTAGCAAGGTAATAAGAACGAATCGCTCCACCTTCTTTGGGTGTCTTAAAATACTGATGTAAGTATATGATTTTCAATGCTTTACATTCAATAATATATACTTACTCTGGAATCTTTAATCCTAAAGCTTTTAATTGCTGTTTCATTTCTTCCATCTCTTTGAGCAGTGCTTGGGTTTGTTTTTCAGATTCTTCGGCTCTTAATTCGGCTTTTACCTTTGCTAATCGCTCTGTTTCTGCCTTTTTAGATTCTTCCTCGGCTCTTTTAGATTCGCTTTCGGCTCTTTTAGATTCGCTTTCGGCTCGTTCAAATTCTTTGTCTGATCTTTCTTTTCCAGTAAGGAGGAGCGTACCTTCTTTGTTACACCAACGTTTCCACTGAGCTTCTGCCCCTTCAAATAAACCTTTCCAAAGTTGCATGCCTAGATTTACTTCTGGCATATAAAAATATTCTTCGGTGCTTCGTTCATACTGCCCATCTTCATTTAATACATAAAGCTTAAGTGCTTCATCAGAGAGATATAAATAAGGGTCTTGAACGATGTAATATTTTACGCCCATGCTGGCATACTTAGCTTTTTTAGTGCCTTCCTCCTCTCCTATTTTATTAGAAACTATCTCTAAAACAAGATCAGGGACTTTTTGCATGAGTTTTACGAAATAGCACTTGTCCTTTTTTTCAAACCAAGTATTTGGTTGTTTTACATCCATTGCCAGAAACATATCAGGCACTATGGGTGTTTTTTCACCTTCATTATAAATGGCTACATTGGTACAAGCCATAAAATCTCTATCTGTCCAGTCTATGACAGCGTTTTGAAGGGAGTCTATGCTCAACCTTAGTTGTTTCTCAGAAAATATATTATCCACTGGTGTATCGTCTTCGGTGATTACATTTTCGTATTCTATATCATCAAACTCATAGTAAATGGTATGTGCATAGACTATTTTTCCTCGCTCTTGAGCTACGATTTTATAATCATTTTGAAGTTTTAAATCATCTATTAATGAAATTTCTTGATTTTCCATTTGTACAGCTTTTTAATAATTTTAAAATTACTAATTTATGACCAAATTTCCTTATTAATTAATTTATTATTTTTATAGGTTTTATTAGAAATTGTAGTCTTTGGGCTTAGTGTAAATGTTTAATTTGGTCTGATGATTTATCTATGAAACTTTACTTATTACAATTACGTTTCTTCCAATAATATATTAAACACACAAACATTATGAATACCAATATTTTCTTTGCTTTTGATAGGCAAATCCCCAGAACTATTTTAGATGAACTCAAACAAATCGGTGCAGAGTCTAAGCAAGTAGGATACGATGAAGCACTTGAAGAAGAGTTTTGTTATCTAAAAATCCAGAACAAAGGTTCATTGATTAAAGTGATGCACTACCTACACAATCTAAAAGATTATCATTTTAAGTATTTTTATCCTGTGAAATCTTCTTAAAAGCAAAAACGACTCTTTTTTAAAGGAGTCGTTTTTTTATGATGAAAAATTTAATTCATTCACGGGAATGGTTTACACAGTCTCTAACGTGTTTTACTTCTTTCTGGATTTTTGCGATTGACTGAAAACATAGCTAAATGCTGATAGAGCCATTTAGTAATTAACCAGCCCGTAAATACGCAAATAACCGTATGATAACTCAGCAGAGAAACATCCAATAATGAGCCAATTACAATTGACATTAAAAATACCCATATAACCATCATTCATCTTCGTTTTTTTCGTCTGGTTTATTTTTTTTGAGGCGGCCTGATTTTCTGAGTGCTTCCGAAATAATCCATTCTAGTTGTCCATTGGTGCTTCTAAATTCATCAGCAGCCCATTTCTCTACAGCATCTAGCAGTTCGGGGCTAAGGCGTAAGGCAAAAGGTTTCTTCTTTGACATTGTGAATGATGATTAGAGTTCTTTTAGAAATGGCTCAGAAAGCAATAATCTTTAAAAGAGTTTCTTAACTTGTAAGCCTTTGACAAAAATTTATTTAAAAACAGTAAATCCTCCAAGTTTATCTAGGCTTGGAAAGTTATATTTGTTTTGATGAGTAATAGAAAATTGAAATCCAAAAATTAAGAGTTAAGTGTACCTGTGTTTAAGACAGGACTTGCATCTTTGTCAGAGCAAAGCACAACCATGAGGTTGCTCACCATAGCCGCTTTTTTATCCTCATCTAAAGTTATGATTTGTTTCTTGCTGAGTTGTTCTAGTGCCATTTCTACCATTCCTACAGCACCTTCCACTATTTTGTGGCGTGCCGCTACGATGGCAGTAGCCTGTTGACGGCGAAGCATCGCACTGGCTATCTCTGTGGCATACGCCAAATAACCGATTCGGGCTTCTATCACACGTATTCCTGCAATCTCGAGGCGTTCTGTGATTTCAGCCTCTAATTTATGATTCACCTCTTCCATACCTGAGCGAAGGGTGATTTCAGAAGGGTCATCCATATTGTCATAAGGATAAGAACCTGCCATTTTACGGACAGCCGAGTCACTTTGTACTCTTACAAATTTCTCATAATCATCTACATCAAAAGCAGCTTTGAAAGTATCATTTACTTGCCAGACCAAAATAACACTAATCATGATAGGATTCCCTAATTTGTCATTGACTTTAAGGCGTTCACTATCAAAGTTACGAGCTCTAAGAGAAACAGCAGTTTTGATAAGGAAAGGATTTGACCAATAAAAACCATTTTTCTTTACTGTTCCTTGATAGTTACCAAATAAAACCAAAACCTTAGAGCCATTCGGGTTGACTATAAAAAAACCAGAAGCAATTAAAATTAAAGGGACAAGAAAAATAAGCCCTAAAAGTGCCCAGGGTGTAAAAAAGCTAACAACCGTAAGTGTAAGAAGCACCAAGAAGCTAAGAATCATAGTATAGCCTGATTGGGGGACGATAACCTTTTCATGATTTGCCATATTGAGTAATTTAAAGTGATATTGTTTTGATATTACAAATATATTATATCAATACGAATAAAGCTAAAAATAGTTGAGATTTATTTTATACAGAACTCACATTTTGTGAATGAAAGATTTAGAGAAATACTTTTACAGATTTCATTTCTAAAAACTTTGTAATTTTGGTTGAATCTAGTTTATTCATTATCTCTTAAGTAAATGGTCAAAATCAGTTTGCACCTTAATCTTTGTTATAAAAAACTGATTATCAGAATTTTACTAAGATAACTCATCACTTATCATTTATAATTCATTACTCAAAAGCCTATTCTTTTGCATCTTCGGAAACAAAATGTCTAAGAATTGCCTTTATGTAAACAGTAAAAAAATAATTGTATCCCAAAGTATGAAAAATAAGATAAAAATCTCAGTATTGATGGCGGTCTATAACACAGAGTTTTACTTAGTCAAAAGAGCTATTGAGTCTATTTTTAAGCAAAGTTTTCAAGATTTTGAATTGATTATCATAGATGATGGTAGCAATAATGACACACAAAACCAACTACTCAACTATGCCAAAAAGTATGAAGATAAAATTACCTATTTACGCCACAAAAACTGTGGACAATCAGAATCTATCAACCGTGGCATCCTCAATAGCAGAGGTGAATTTATATCTATCTTAGATGCAGATGATGAATACAAACCCAATCATCTTCAAGCTTGTCTGAAAGAAATGAAAGACCACGACCTTATAGCCTCTACTACGGAGACCATTACAGACACAACAGAAGATTATTACGTGCCTGATAAGCACAATCCTCATAAGTCTATCCATGTAGATGACTGTGTTTTATTTGCGACTTTATTCGGGAAAAGAGAGGTATTTATGAGCCTAAAATTCTTGAATATGTATGCTGCAGATGCACATTTCTATGAGTTGGCAGCCCAAAAGTATAAAGTCAAGAAAGTAAATCTACGTACATATATTTACTATAGAAATATCCCAGGAAGTATCTGTGCCCAGCTTAAATTAAAGAATACAACCACTTCTGTATAAAAACTATCTTATCATGTCTTTTTCTACGCACTTACAAAAACAGGTAATTTTGACTTCTTTCCTGACTGGAAAATATGATGTAAACCGTAGCGTGATGTGGCAGGAAAATGATTATTCGGTCATTAAAGAGTGGGCAGAGTCTATCAAATCTTTGAGCTTACAAGGCATTTTATATCATAATCATTTTTCAGAAGCTACCTGTAAAGAGTACCAAGATGAACACTTGCTATTTATCAAAGTGGATTATCAAGCCAAGTTTAACCCAAATATCTATAGGTATTATCTTTACAAAAATTTTATAGAAGAACATAAAACCAAGCTCGAAAGTCTATTTGTAACAGATGTTACGGATGTTGTAGTCATCAAAAATCCCTTTATTGAATCTTTATTCTTAGAGAATCCTACGTCTGTATTTTGTGGTGATGAACCCAAAACGCTAGACAACGAATGGATGCAAGCTCACTCCAATCATTTGAGGAGTCAAATAGCTGATTATGAGGCTTATGAAGCACAGTTTAAAAATGAAACCTTGCTCAACTGTGGCATCATTGGAGGAAATATCAAAGTAATGGAAGAGCTATTTACTCAGCTTTGGCAGATTCACGAAACCTACAATCACCACAACCAAACAGCTTACACAGGAGATATGGGTGCTTTTAATTACCTCCTTCGAACTCAATTTAATCATCACTTAAAGCACGGCTCACCCATCAATACGGAGTTTAAGGCTTACCAAGAAGAAAGGACAGACTGCTGGTTTAGGCATAAATGAGTGGAGTCTAGTTGGATACAAACAACACAATCAATGTACTGGTAATAATTTATATCAATAAAAGAATTGAAAAAATAATCTCTTGAAATTCAGTTTTTTACGCCGATAATACTATTTAAGCGAAGAGGCTTAAACGGGTTAAGAAAATGATAATGATGGATAAAAGTAAGGCTCTTACCTAGTATTGAACTGGTAAAAATATTTTTCAAACTCAACAAATTTTATTCTGAAAAAGTATTGTTTCTTTTGTAGTATGTAGTTTTAAAATTTTATTCTGCGAAAAAGAAGA
>Ga0163144_10015525_pt1 | contig 15699 bp, 14 predicted proteins | sample OliLak19BULKMAT1_FD_123175 | JGI IMG/M metagenome (GOLD analysis project Ga0163144, IMG submission 123175) | Freshwater microbial mat bacterial communities from Lake Vanda, McMurdo Dry Valleys, Antarctica - Oligotrophic Lake LV.19.BULKMAT1 | ecosystem: Environmental > Aquatic > Freshwater >...
CCCGGCGGCGTCGCGTCCCTCCCGCACCAATCGATCGCGGCGTTCCCGAGAGAGCGATGGGTGGCGGCATAAATTTTCTTGGATGAAATTCACCGAACACCGCATCTCATCCGGAAGAGATTGGGTGATTCGAAGGAGTCGCTCGACCAACGCAGGACTCAGACTCGGGTTCGCAGAGACGGACTCTAAGAGATACCGACTGTCTGTTCTCAACACAGAAAAAGCTCGGGGCGAGTCCGAGGCCGGCGGGTGCCCCCGGAGAAGCCACCATATCGCCCACCGCGGCGTCTTCGGATCGGCCGCTGCCGCGTATCGCATGGCTTCTCGTGGATGTCTACTCAACGCCCAGGCCGCCAGCACGATCCGAGGTGTCTGCCCATCTTCCGTATTGGTATCAAACAGATAAGGCTCACTCCATCGTCGGTATCCCTCTCGGATACGCTCCCACCAGGATGCCCCATCCGCCGTCGCCACCTTCGCCAACACGGGAGCTCTCTCCCGAGGATGCCACGTCGGGACGCCGTATCCTCCCCGCGTTTGACCCGTCGCAGAACAACCCCTCCACGCCTGTGGCTCCCTCGCACCCCCCTGCGGCTTTGCTGTGGACATCCCCTTCTCCAGCCAGTGTTTTGTGTGATTCTCTTCTACTGAGACGCCTTCGGGCTCCTCTCGATTCCTTCCGCCCTTTCTCTCTGTCTTTCCGGTCACACCAGTTCGATCGCGGCGTTGCTACCAGAAGCTCCCGCACGGCCCCCCTACGCGCAGAGGCCTCATCCCGTGTTGCGGATCGGGCCTCTGCTTTTCTCTTCATGCCTCGAGCCACTTCGGCCCCCTCTCGCGCTGTCTCCCGTAGACTCGCTTTCTTAACCCGCTTTATTACAGGAAGACGCGCCGACCCGTCTTGAAATCCTCACACCGGATCGTCTCTTGCTGCGAATGAGTGACGACCGCAGATGGAGCCTCTTGTGTCGCGGCCCACGATCTTTCACACTCCGCCTTCTTCTGCTGAGCCACCGCAATCGCTTCCTCTTCTTGATAGGCGTTCTTCCAACGTATCACCGACAGCCGCTGCATATCTTTTGGCACACTGTCTTTTGGCACGTTTCCCTTTGTGCCGTAAAAAGAGACCGTGATAGTTCGCCCCTTCGAATCATGTTCCAAGACAATCTCTCCCGCCGCAAATCCAGCCCTGCGAAGGAATTGTCCAATAGAGGACTGCTTACGGACGTCTTCTTGGTCCTCTCGCACAGGCTCCGGCCAACACCGCGCAAGACTCTCTTTCATGTGTGAGAAAAACGACATCGTTCCATCCTCCAGTAGGGAAAATCTCTCTCCTCTATCATACCGGCCTCGCTACGCTATTCTTGAACGCAGGTTCTTTCGCGTGTTTGCCGCACCCCTGTTGCTTCTGTCGCCAGTCGTGTGCGTGTGTTCCCCAGTCCGTAACACTCGGGCCGCACCGTGCTCAGACGAGAGACTGGCGAGAGAGCGCGGAAAGACTAGCGCGACGGACCAGAACGAGGCGGCTTCGTTTGGTTCTTTATCCACGAGTACGCTCGCGCGACCGGACCTTCCAAACTCTCGACTGCAGCCGTTGCAATGGCGGGAATGAGTTCTCTCGGTGACGAATCTGTGAGGAGGGGTAATATTTGGCGCTCCATCGCGCTTCTCGCCTTCGCATCCGGCGCCAGTGACTCAAATTTCACGGACATCAGGGTGCTGAGATTCACGATATAATCGTGTGTTCCATATGCGCCATCATCAGGCGTGCTCCGCCTTGGAACAATACGCAATCCGAGCCGAGCAATCGCCGTCCCGTTTGCAGCGTAAAAAATAACATCCTGTCCCCCATCTAGTGTCTCCGCACCCGTCGCCGGAACCTCAGTCCGAATAGCTCCCCCGAGCGGCTTGTTTCTCAAGACAGCTGCGGTGCTTAGAAGTGCCGTATCGATTTCAGACGCCATGACTTCCAGTAGTACCTTCGCGGCATGCTGCGGGTCACTGTCTATTTGCGCCTCGACCAGCGCGACGAGGTCTTTCACTGCGCCGCTCTGCATCTCGCCAATCTTCACTCCCCCCGGTCCAATCGCTCGACCGAGTGACTCGAGTAAGGATGGATTCGATTGTAACACCGCAAGAAGGTCCGGCGCCTCTTCGAAGTCTTCTTCGATCACCATATTGACGACGATTCCACTCCGCAGGCTGTATGCAACGGCGAGCGTCTGAGGCTCCTCTCCCGCTTCTACCTCAATATTTATGAGCCCGCAGGCAATGAGCTGAGGCAAGTACGCAGAGTGCCATGCGCCTATAATTTCGCGAGCACGCTGGATCGCGAGCGGAACGTACTCTGAAGATTCGAATTCACGAGACATGGAGGCCATTCGGTGCGTGAGTACTGGCGTGGGCTCCATCCTACTCCCTTCCTCCGAGATTGGCGCGGCGTTCCACTGACGAAAAAAATAAACCTCCTTCACGGTCTTTCGAAATGCCAGACTATCGGCTCACGCCTGCACGACGCACCGATGCTTCTGTCCTTCGCGATTCCGAGGAGAGACGACGAATCGTCTGTTCCCGCACCACTCCATCGGATGAGAGCAAGAGCTCTCGACGCGCATCCTGCGGAATGCTCCACGAAGCAGGGAGCGCCGATAATGCTTCCCCAAGCTCTGCTTCATACGCCTGCTCTTGGGAAGACGACGGGAGAATTTGCTGCGTCGGAGGCTGCACCATAAATGTGCTTTCCCCAATCCGGGGAAGTGTTCTTACTGCTCGATACGCCGTCAGCCATGGCATCAACGGGGTATGAGGATCGACCACTGCAAGCGAGGCAGTTATCGCTTCTGTTGTTAAGAGACCTCCGATAGCTTTAACCCATGTACCAGCCGACTGCCGAAACCACGTCGTGGCGCTCGACAACTCTTCCAGTGTGCACAAGAGCACCGGCCTCCGCCCAACGTGACGTAGCTTGCCCATCGATCCGGTCTTCTCGACGGCTGCATGACAGAGTTGCTCCATTCCGGTGAGCAGATCTTGGGGAAGTATCCCATCTCGCTTCGCTTGAGCTAGGTCACGACGGGCCCCTTCAATATCCCAAGAGGTCAGCGATACGTCGAGATGAATAGCCGGCGCAGGCATTTGCCAGACATCGCTATTGCCGAACCCACTGTCTTGGGCGCCAATTTTCCTGACCCATCTCGGCGTTGTGCCGAAGTGTCTCTCTCGCTGTTTGAGAAGCCATCCACCGAGATCGGTCATTTGTACTGAGCTATCATCGATAACGAACTCCGCGTTCTTCCATCCCGTTTGGTTTGCCATCCGCGCTCGAAACCGAGCCTGCGCGGCCGCATGAGCGATCGCGTTTCCTCTTGGTGTCCTCACCACGAGCTGTCCCCACCCTGCCTCTCCCCTTTTGGGCGGATCTCCTAGAACGGTGCCTTCGATTTCTTCTGTCATTTTTCGTCGAAGCATCCCGACCATTCCCGCTGTGCTCACGGAGAACACCTCCTCTGTCCTCTCTTTCATGGCCGCGTTCCCGGGAACAGGTTTCTCGAATGGCGTGCTTTAACTTCCCTCTATACTATTCGATATACTACAGATTTGATGTAACGGCGGCGTTGCTCACTATAGAAGAAACACTTTATCTGGACAGATGAGACGCGCCGGCCGGTCGTGTACATTCGCATCGCCGCCCGCTCAGACCACACCTGCGCGCTCACTCGTGCCGGTGTCGTGCAGTGTTGGGGAGCGAGCGGGAATGCCTCGCAACTCGGTGACCGGTCGACGGGGGACGCAGCGAGGGGGGCCTCTCGCGATCGCTGATGGCCGCACCTTCACTGTGCTCGCAGCAGGCGCAAATACGAACTACGCCCGCGCATTGGACGGTGCGTCGTATTGCTGGGGCAGTAACTTCTTTGGTGCGATCGGCAACGGTTCACAATCGGATACGGGGGGAACTACCCGGCGGCCGTCAGCTGTGGCACGTTCGCGAAGCCCGCAGTTGGTGGCAGCCACCGCTGTATCGATGCGTCGCAGCTTCTGTATTGCTGGGGAGACAGCCAGTGCGGTCAGGTTGTCCGCTGAGCACGCTTGGCGAGCCGAGGCCGGGGCATAGGCGGACTCTGGCTCGGGCAAGCTGCTCGGCACGCCGATTGCTCTTGAGCGGGGAGGCACGCGCGCTGTCTGTGGCGCGCGACCATCCCCGTTCACCGAGGTTCAGGTGTCATTCGCGCTCTTCATCATAGGAATTGTCGTCGTCATTGGCGGTGTCTCATGGGGTCTGTCGGTCGCCGGCGTCTCGGCCACATACATTGGCATCGTAGCCGTGATCATTCTGGGACTGGGTATCACTATCGGTGTGACCCGGACGCGTCCGAAGGATCCGTCGTAGTCGGATCGATGCGCGTCGCTGCCGATGACGTCAGCGCATCGGAATTTCGCTGTTCCACGTCCCTCATCAATCCTCGTAGCGCACTCCCTCCTCGTCAATGAAGGTCTTTTCGACTGCGGATCACGACCTTTCGCAGTTCGCTGTAGATTAGCACTCCGCTGCCCATGCCCGCACACACCAGCCACTGGTTCAGTGTTAACGGCACCGTGCCGAAGGCGATGTTCAGGAATGGCATATGTATAACAGCCACCTGCAACAGCAGTGAGAGTGCGACTGCACACCAAAGCCAGCGGTTGACGAAGAATCCGACGAATACACTCGTGGTGTCGGACCGCGCAGCGAAGCAGTTGTACAAGTTGGTAAAAACAATCACTGTGAAACCTGCGGTACGGGCTGTGGTCAGGTCGCCGGCACCAGGGATCAGCCCGCCGGGCAGGTAGAAGTCCATCGTCAGCAAGGTGATCACCGCCATCACCAGACCCGTCTGGATCACACTGAACCACATGCGGGCGTCGATCAGCCGATCGGTCAAGCGTCGCGGTTTGCGAGCCATCAGGTCGTCTGTGGTGGGGTCTACACCCATGGCGAGCGCCGGCCCCGAATCGGTGATCAAGTTGATCCACAGCAGCTGGGTGGCAAGCAGCGGCAGCACCACAGCGCCACCGGACCCAGTGTCTGTAGCCTCCAATCCGATCACGCCAGCCCCCACCACGCCTAGGAACACAGTCAGTACTTCGCCCATGTTGGACGACAGCAGAAAGCGCAGGAACTTGCGGATGTTGTAGAGGATGGCGCGCCCCTCGCGCACGGCGACGACGATCGTGGCAAAGTTGTCATCGGCTAGGATCATCTTGGCGGCTTCCTTGGTCACTTCGGTACCAGTCACGCCCATCGCGACGCCGATGTCGGCCGCCTTCAACGCCGGCGCGTCGTTGACGCCGTCACCTGTCATCGCCACCACGTTACCGTCGGCCTGCAGTGCGTCGACGATGCGCAGTTTATGCGCTGGCGCGACACGGGCGTACACCGACGTGGTGCGCACGGCGGCGCTGAAGGCGGCCTCGTCGAGCGCATCGATCTCCGCGCCGGTGAGGGCCGCGGAACCCGCCTCGACGATACCTAGGTCGGCGGCAATGCGCGCCGCCGTTTTCGGGTGATCGCCGGTGATCATGACGACCCGGATGCCAGCCCGGTGCGCTTCGCGGATGGCCACCGACGCCTCTTCGCGCGGTGGGTCGATCATGCCGACGGTGCCGACGAAAATCAGCTCGCGTTCCAGTGTCTCGGCGGCTGCTGTGTCTTCGCCTGGCGCCAGTGGTCGGTATGCAACCGCCAGTGTGCGCAGCGCGTCGTTGCTGAGGGTGTCGACGTCGGCCAGCAGACGCGCCCGCATGGGCTCATCCAGCGCGACGACGTCGAGCCCCACTCGCACCCGGGTGCAACGGCCGAGCAGGACGTCGGGCGCGCCCTTGGTGATCGCCACAAGCTCATCGCCGTGTTCGTGGTCGCGCTCGATCGTCGTCATGAGTTTGCGCTCTGATGTGAACGGGATTTCGCCGACCCGCTCGAACCGCTGTACGCGCCGCTCGGTGACCTTGCCAGCCGCAAGCTTTCGCTCGGCCACGAGAAACGCCGCTTCGGTGGGGTCGCCGTGAATCTCCCACGCGCCACCCTCTGTCTGACGCAGATCGGCGTTGCCTGCCAGACTGCCGCCGCTCAGCACCACCAGCGTTTCATCGTGGAGCGGACCGGCGGCCAGTTCGGCACCGGCATGTTCGACCTTGCCTTCCGGCGTGTAGCCTACGCCGCCGATGTGGATGTCGCCCGAAGCCGTCATCACCCGCTGAATGGTCATCTCCGAGCGCGTCAGGGTCCCGGTCTTATCCGAGCAGATCACCGAGGCAGAGCCCAGCGTCTCAACCGATGACAGATTCTTGACGATGGCTTGGTGTTTTGCCATGCGCTGCACGCCAAGTGCAAGCACCACCGCTAGGATGGCGGGTAGCCCCTCAGGCACCGCGGCCACCGCTAGGGAGACGCCGAGCAGCATCACGTGGACGACATCAGCGGTGCTGCGTATCTCGGACATGAGCAGGATGGTGCCCATCACCACGACGGCAATGGCCACGACCGCGATGCCGAGCGTACGTCCGATGCGCGCGACTTCCTTTTCCAGCGGCGTCAGATCCTCGACCGTGGCCTCCAGCAAAGCCGCGATCTTGCCGATCTGGGTGTCCATACCTGTGGCTGTGACCACCGCACGGCCAGTGCCTTGCGCAACGGCAGTTCCCTTGAAGACCATGTCGAACTGGTCCCCCAATGACGCAGGCTGAGGCAGCGTGGCGGTGTCCTTGAGCACGGCCTCGCTTTCGCCGGTGAGTGCAGCCTCCTGAACGCGCAGTGTCGTCGCGTGAATCAAACGCGCATCGGCACCGACGGCGTCGCCCTCGGCCAGCTCGATCACGTCTCCGCGCACCAACTCGGCACCGGGTACGCGCAGCGGCTTTCCGTCTCGCAGTACGGTAGTCGTGGCTGCCGTCATTCTGGCCAGGGCAGCGACTGCGTTCTGCGCCTTCGCCTCCTGCACAAGGCCGATCACGCCATTCAGCAGGACGACGGCCGCAATGACAGTCGCATCCACTGGCCAGCCCTCACGGCCTTCAAACCACCATGCAACAAGCGCGATGACCACCGCCGCCAGCAACAGGTAGATCAGCGGGTCCTCGAACTGTGCGAGCGCGCGCCGCCAGAAGGGAACCTTCGGGGCCGCACGCAGTTGATTCGGCCCGTTCTGGGCAAGCCGACGCGCTGCTTCCGTTGCGCTAAGCCCGTTTTCGACATCAGCCCCTAGGGCTTCCGCTACCGCGCTGGTCTCCATGACCGACGGATCGCCAATGTCATGGGGATTCCCTGATTCGCCGGGTTCGGCTGTCTGCGTTGGGCTGACCTGTGTTACGCTGGTCTCAGGTGATGTCATGTGTCACAGAAAGGTGAATGGTAACAACAGTTCGACGATGGCCACACGTAGTTCATCACGACGCAAGCTCGCCGCTGCCATGCACGTCGGCCACCACGAATGCCGATGCCCAACGCAGCCCATGTGATTGCGTTCATGATGCGCCTGGCCTTCGGGTCACGATCCGACCATCTACGACATCGATCGTCCGGTCGCATTGTGCGCCCAGCAACAACGCGGGATCTGTCGCCAGTGCTCGCGCGTCGGCAACACGCTGTTCCTGAACACAATCAATCCAGCACGAGCCATGCCTCATTGCGCCGCAGGAACGGGAGTACGTACGGTGCGTTGTATCGTGCGAGGATCAGTTCGCCGCGTGTGGTGATTCCCGCAGCAGCGAACGTTGCGCCCAGTTCAGCGAGGTGCTCTTCGTAGTTTTTATCAGTCCACCGGCCTGAATAGCGGAGTACGGCGACGCGGAGTGCCGGTACTTCGGTCAGTGTGCCCCTCGGGTCGTCGGGCACCGGCAGCGTTTGCAAACTGTATCCGGCCTTCATGGCGAAATACACGCGGAACGCATCGCTTGCGCGTGACTGGGTCACTGGCTCGGTCATCGGTAATTTGACGGTGTCTGTGTGACAGGCGCCGTCATCCCGAGTCGATGGGAGCCATTGTTATCGCCGAAAATGTATGCGGCAAGCAACCGGAAACCCTCGCTGCTCTCCGACTCCTCCGGGCCTGGTACGATTACCTCAGCGACAAAATATGGTTCATAAACGCGAATGTCGTAGAAATCAGTGTGAATTTCGAGGTGGCAGGTCGGCTCGCCCGTCTTGCTCACTACCGTTTTGGTGCTGGTCTGGCTCATCGTGACCACCGTGGTGTCTGGGGGGAACGTGGGTGCGATGCTCAGGCAAGTGTGTTTCCACCGGTCACCCTGTCATGCTCGTACTGCACTTTCCTGGCCAGTGCGACGAGTCCTCGAGCATTCGGGTGATTGATGACTTCCCAACCACGAGCGACGGTCTCCACGCCTGTGCGTGGCACGAGTCCGAACGTCGGCTTCATGCAGACGACACCGGTGAACTGCGACGGAATGCGATTCGAGCCGCCGTCGTCGGTGCCGAGTGCCGCGAAGGCGAATCCGGCGGCCACGCAGACCGCCGAACCAGCTCTAAAGCCGCCGGTGAACGCAGGCCCGTCGGATCGTGCGGATTACGTACCTAGCCGGTGAGTGTGCTCGTGCCGCCGCCCCGATACGCAAAATCATCAGCGGCCGTCTTGCCGAGGATCGTCAGAAATCCATGGTCGTCCGCTGGCTCTACCGCAATGTTTCTTAGGCTGCGGGCAATGAGTTCAGGTACATACTCCGCGGGCCGTGCCTCGATAATGTCGCGAGCCCGCTGTAGCGAAGCTGGAACTTACTCCAGTGGCGTAAAGTCAAGAGGCATCGCCCGTGTTTAATGAGGATGGAGAGACTTCTTCCCAGCGTACTCTGTCTTCGTTTGTTCTGCGCGGCGTTGCGCTCATCAAGAGAGTCCTCAACGGTCTCGAAAGAGGAACCCCTACCGCCCACCGCTTGATATTCGCTCCGATGTCTCTGTCTTTCGGCTCTCAACGGCGAGCCGTCGAATAGCCTGTTCCCGTACTACCCCATCGGGTGAGAGCAATAGCTCTCGACGCGCATCCGACGGAATACGCCACGAAGCAGGGAGTGCCGATAACGCTTCCCCAAGCTCTGCCTCATACGCCAGCTCTTGGGAAGACGACTGGAGAATTCGCTGCGACGGGGGCTGCACAATAAAGGTCCGTTCCCCAGTCCGGGGCAGTATTCTCACCGCTTTATATGCCTTCAGCCACGGCATCAAGGCTGCATTTGGCGAGATTGTGGCAAGCGAGGCCGTCATCGCTTCCGTGGACATGAGGCCTCTAAGGGCTTCAACCCAGGTGCCAGCCGATTGGCGAAACCATGCCGTGGCAATCGATAACTCTTCCACCGTGCACAAGAGAACAGGGATACGCCCGGTGTACGACCCTCTCGCACTGACTGACTCCACCGCGCGACACAGTTGCCGTATGCCAGCAATGAGGTCCGGAGGGAGGCTGCCATCGTGCTTTGCGCGCTCCACGTCACGGCGGGCCTCCTCGATATTCCACAAGGTCAGATCCACACCAAGATGAATAGCCGGCACAGGCAAGGTCCAGACATCACGATTGCTCAATCCACTGTTCTGCGCACCAATTGTCGCGACCCATCTCGGTGTTGTTCCGAAGTATCTCTCTCGCTGCTTTGTCAGCCACTCGCCGAGGTCTCCTCTATTCGCCGAGGTATCATCAATAACAAACGATGTGTTCTTCCACCCCGTCTGCCGTGCCATTCGCGCTCGAAACCGAGACTGCGCGGCCGCCTGCGCAATCGCGCTCCCTCCCGGTGTTCTCACCACCAGCGGCCCCCATCCGACCTCCGCTCTTTTGGACGGCTCGCCTGGAACGTGGCCTTCAACTTCTTCTATCATTTTTTGCCGGAGCATCCCGACCATTCCCGCCGTACTCACGGAAAAAACCTTCTCTTCAGCCTCGTCCATGGCGGTCCTGTGTGAAAAAGTCACTCAAATGGTGTACCGTGAATTCCCTTTACGATACTCGGCGCCCGTGAGTTTTGCCCTATGCTACCATACGAATAGGCATCAGTCGCAAGCAATCCTGTCTCCCTTCTCGGGGTATCATTCTTCCAACGCCTTCAACCCTGCGCCAACAGACTAGCGACAGCTGATTGCGGTGCTCGGCCATTCTTTCAGCGTGCTCTTTCTCCTCGACTGACGCCCGATGTATAGCGGCTCTCTTGACGTATGAAACGAAACCCCTCCTTGTCGCACGCAGGTCTCTCGACGAGGGCGCCTCACCTATCCGGCACGCCGAATTATTCGAGGAGGATGGGCGTCTTGTAGTATGTTGTCGTATCTCGGCATTGATTGTATTTCGGCATCTGCTCATTTCTCTCTCCCCCATCGTGTGCTGTCATGAAAACCATTGGTGGTGCGTGGGGAATTACAGACCCGTTACCGGGGCGACGTACGGGGCCAAATGGGGCTCGGATAGATACGGTCGACAGTGACGGTGACGGGGCCGCGGCCCTCCGCTCCTGTGTCACGTGGAATGATCTCATGGTGTTTCTTGATCGAGTACATCCAGATCCGCAAGCAATCATTCGTGCCCTGCCGGAACACGTATTGCCACCGGTGACCAAAAATCGTACTCCAATAGTGCTATCGGAGGATGATGCTAATGCCTGCCTTCACCTGTGGAATGAGGCAGCACGAGCTGCGGAGGACCCACAGGTGTCGTCGGATTACGCTGCCTACAATCCTTGGGCTGTTCTGATTCCTGTCGTTCTCGACTTCTTTGGCTCTCACGCGAAGCTTCACGATCACAAGATCGCAGAATCGCTCGATATTCAGCGACGTTACGTGGGCGATGTGCGAGCTACTGCTACTGGATACGCGATGCGCGTTGACCGCTTTGTTCGCCATGCGTGTGCCTCTCTCCCGCCTGACTCCGCCGTGGATACGGTGCGTCACTTCGGACGACAAGCGTATAGTTCGGCCACCTTATATCTCCAGACCAGCGAATGGACAGCTCCGATGTGGCAAGCTTTCTGGCGCACCGTGCCGGATTTGGCTATCAGGCGAGATTTATCCCAAGAAACCAAACAGGCGATACTTGAAGATTTGGTCCGTGAAGTAGAAAGTCAGCATGCCGGCGCACTCGGACATGAAGAAGCGAGTCCGACGTATCGCTTGCTCTTGCAATTATCCGACTCAAACACACCGCTGTCTGATACACTGGCGCGGCTCATGTTGATATGCTTTGAGCGCGAGTTCTCCGCACGTGGGACCGCGTGGTTGGTGCCGGCGCAATGCGCTCTGTACGGATGGGCATTCCTCCATCCGCTTCTCTCACAGCACCAACGCATCTTTGAATCGTCCCTTCAAAAAGGCTACTCTAGCATGATGATCCAGTCGTGCGCAGGAACACCGACGCAGGAAGGTCGTCTCATGCGCTGCGCTGAGATCATGGAATATTTCACACGTAATAATATTCCGGTGGTACAGATCGAGGCCGCCCTGCATGAGGTCATGTTGAGCCCGGCCACCGGAGGGATCAGACCTTCACACCCGATTGTCCGACGTATTCTTTCGGAGAACCACCCCGCATGGCGTTTCCTGCGAGAGAGAACAGTGCGGTGGCTCGGAGAAAATCGACAGGGCACGACGGAGGGTGCTTCTCCTGACAATCGTGACACCGAGAAGAGGCCTCATCGATAAGTAGACGGTCCGAATCGAGGCGACCTATCGTCTCGTCCTCGTCAAAGGAACCGGACGTCCTCTCGGGCACTGACTAGACAACGGCGCCGTGCCTCACCACAACACAGCGCCATTGGGTGCCCCCGTCCAGTAGGTCTTTTTTTTGAAGAGACTACTTCACCTAAGGGAGAGGCGAGCCATCGACAAGTTTAGCCCCATGTCTACCCACTCTTGCGTCGCCGCGTTGATCCAGCTCATCAGCGGATCGAGGCGAACTGGGTCCGTCGGCCACTGGGGCCAATCCGGTGCGGGAGAAGTCCGTGTTTCTGAAAGTCCCGCGTACTTCTCCTCAAGCTGATAGACCGCCTTTGAGAGTTCAATGAGCAACGGCGTCCATGTGGGGAGGCGCTCCGCCGACTGTATCCATGCGGCTTCCAGCGCGGGTGGCACTGTTCCAACGATAGCCTCGACCCCCTCCGGACTTGGCACCACGACGACTGGCTCATTAACCATCCACCTCGCTTGTCCAAGCGGAACCAGCCACCCGAGAGACATGGCCGCAGTCAGGCCTTCCGACCACTTTCCGACAGGGACTGAGGAGGGTCGCCGCGGCTCTTGGCCGAGAAGTCGTCCCGTGTGGCTTTCTATCCACGTGCCCGCGTGGCGATACCTCGGACCTGGAAGCCCAAACTTCAGCGCAACCAGCGCCTCATGATCCAACACAGTTTTCACATACTGCTTGGCAAGGTTCTGGACCGGCACCGATACGTCAGCCACGACAAGTGGTGATGGGTAGCAGTATGACGACGTAGCGAGTGCGGAGGCCGCAGATAGGTGATTTATGAGCAGTGAATTCATCTCTCATATTACGGTCCGGTGCTGTCTTCTCGTCCATGTCTCTGCGGACTATGTTTCGTATGATTCACTCGTGTTCTTCTGAACCATCTTCGCGCTGCCATATTCTGTGCCGCACTCTCCGATACATTCGGCGGGATACAGAGATACCCCGAGGCCGAAGCGCACACTCTTCGTCGTTCTCCTTATTTTTCCCTGCCCGCTGCTCCCCAATCACACGAATTGCGGCGATCCGCACTCCCCGCTCTTCGTGACGGAAAGGGCGCTGAATAGTGTCGGGATGATGTGCCCTAATGCGTTCGGGATACCACGCAAGCGTCTAGAGTGCACAGCGGTACCCATACCCCTATGGAGACTTCGGCGTGTCGATTCGCCCCTCTCGCCCTATCGAGTCTGTCTCTTGCGAACGACAGACTGGGGGACCATATCCGGCCGATTGAGCACCGTGCCGGCGTGCCATGGTGCAATCATTACGGCACTCCGAATGCGGGCTGTCAGATCGGACCTCTTTAATAAATCTGCACGCTGCTCTCGCGTGAGCGTCGGCCAATGCTTTGCAGGAATGGTCTCGATCATGCTGATAAATTTCTTTTCAAGCTCTGCGATACTGATTTTTTGGGGTCCCATCTCTTGCAGCTTAGTGCGTGCGAATCCTTGGTCACAGACAATATTTTCAATAAATGCTCTCGGGAGCAGCATCTGCATCGCTATTGTCACGGCGATCATCTGCGGCGTTTCCGCCTGTGCCGGATGCATAGACACGCGCAACGTGTGGTAGTTTTTTGGCGCCGTGGTTGGGTGGATTCCAGTATGGCGAGACGCTCCGCCGATCATGGCGCCTGTGATGTCGATGTTGACGTACCCGTATTCAGACAGACTCACAGAAACGTCGCGAAAATTGAACTCGGACAGAAGTGCCCGAAGCCGGGATTGTGTTTTCTTTTCAAGTGCTGCCAGGGCCCGCGTCGCCTCTTCTTGTGCCTCCCGCCATGCCACAAGCGTCGCAATAAACCTCGGTGGAGACTTCGATTCACTCATAACGAAGTCCCTCCTGCACGGCACCCGGCGGCACGCCCCCGCGCCCGTGCCCTCACACTCGTCTGTCGTGTCGAACTCATCGCGGAGTTTTGTGCCATGTTTCCATTGTAATCTATGGACGACGCGATTCCCTTCTCCTTTCTGTCACGCCGCCCAGCTCTCCCGGCGTACCGACTCCGGGCTGCTTTTCCTTTTGTGCTGCTGTGCCAGTAACTCAATCCCGCGAAGCCTCGTTTCCTTCCATTTGCTCGCGAGTGCGAGGCGGGCCAGTCCGGTCGTGTCAATATCCTCTGTGACATTCGAAGGTATTGCGAGCAGGCAGAGGCGAAGTCGGGCCTCCATATGCGGCTCTAGTATCGAGTCTCTCTGCAGGGTGTTCTGATCTGGTGCAATCCACGCCCAGCCACCGGCGCTCACCCTGCGAAGTACAAGACGCCTCGTGGTCGAATCAGCGAGGAGCTCTTCGAGTATTTCGGTGCTTGCGATATCAGTGGAGCGCAACATGTCCGCGATAAGGGACTGTTTGGATTCGCTCCGCCAAAGTAAAGACCATACAAGTGTCGACGCGTACCGGCTTCGTGGTCCGTCAGTGTCCTTGATGTAGGGATTCCATCCTATCCGGGCTCGATGCGCAGTCACTGACCGAACTTCTGCTCGATAGCAGTCGTTCAGCAACAGACGATTTCCCCAGAGCACGAGGGATTTTCCGAAAACTCGAATTTGCAGACCTCCTTTTCTACACGCAAGGATGGCCACGCTAATGTTCAGCACCGTGACAATCAATGCGGCGGCGGATAGCCCGACCACCGCCCATAACTCACCGCTGCCCATCCCCGCACGTAGCTCGGCCCATACACCATCATCCATTTCTCGACACCCCACATGACGGCAGCCATTCCCGTCAGCCACTTTACGACCGATGTCATACTGTCCCACTGGCGCGCCGTTTGAATCAGCGCCCGTGTGCTCTCTGGAATTTGGGTGAAGTCCTGCCTCTGAAGCGGTGACGACATTGGCGACCAGCGTGTGTGAATGTGCTGAGGTGGTCCTCGATTCCAGTTGATTTACTCTACCGGCCTGACACCCGTCGCACTACCTGTCTTCCTTCTGTGCCGATGAGCCCCCTAGATCTCAGAGCCAGAATCACGGAAAGTAGCCGAGTGCCTGGCGCAGCCCTCTCTCCCTCCCTGGTCTCTATTGTGTGAGACTGTCGCTACCTTCACGACGACGCTGTCCAATCCCTCGAATGCCCGCGAGGCGAATCTCTTTCGCTCGGTGCTTGAGAAGGCCCGTGATGGTGTCTGCGTGATGCGCCGCCATCATCTCTGGGTGCCACTCAAGCGCCCACAGCACAAAGTGATGAGCGTATCCGTTGGGATACTCGGTGCTTTCCCTACAATTTGTCGAGGTGAATCTTCGCTCTTGCTCAAGCAGCGGGTGGATCTCCTCGTTTTGAAGCCACGCGAATCCTCTCGCTCTATCGGGGCACAATATCTCTCGCACCACCTCTCGAATATGGGTCGTGGGGGTCGAAAGACAAATCCGTTCGCACTCAATCTCTTTTTCCCACGTGTCTTGGTGCCGGCGAAGTCCGTCTTTCCACAGCTTGGGCGACGCGTCCTGCTGACGCACAATATTGAGTAAGTCTGGTGGTAGCACCCTGACAATCGTTTTTCCGACCAAAGCTTCGCGAGAAAACACACGGCCCATAATCTCGAAATGATCAGCGTCATGTGTGCTCCGAAGCAAAAACTCGTGTTGCATATTCACTGGCATCCCCGTCAGTGTGCTGAGAACATGAAAAACACTCCGCTCCTGCCACAGCGTGGATTTCATTGATGACGTGAGCGGCTGCCCCCAAGGCATATAACCGGCGAGTAGCCTCCACCACGCATCAGGCGTTGTCAAAATACACCCATAATGCACCAGTTGCCCAAACTCTTTGAGCTGTTCCACCGCATTCTCTTGCCTCAACGCAGCGGAAACTCCGGTGGTTGGCGATGCGTCGCACAGTGCGTCAAGAAGATCCACCGCATTCGGGTAGACTTCGTCTGCTTTCTCCCGTTGCCTCGACGTGAGGGTCTGTCGGAGTGAAATATTCAATAGATTCGAGTGGTCGTGTGCCGCGGCGTGTTCCATAGTGTTTCTTGGTGTTTCCC
>Ga0163144_10015526_pt1 | contig 15699 bp, 17 predicted proteins | sample OliLak19BULKMAT1_FD_123175 | JGI IMG/M metagenome (GOLD analysis project Ga0163144, IMG submission 123175) | Freshwater microbial mat bacterial communities from Lake Vanda, McMurdo Dry Valleys, Antarctica - Oligotrophic Lake LV.19.BULKMAT1 | ecosystem: Environmental > Aquatic > Freshwater >...
AGTTACGCCCTTTCCTAAACTGGAGGGCGGTCTATTCACCAAAGCGGCAGGGCGGGAGTCCTGCCGCTTTTTTGTCACTTCAAATCCCACCCGGAAAAGCTCGACAGCTTCCGCCCGAAATCCTATATTCGCCCCGTGCAAGAATACGCCTACATCCACGACGAGGACGACATCCCGGCAACCTTTCTGGAGGTTCCCTTTCTCGAATCCTTTTCCAAGGAGCATCTCGATCAGGTGCTCCACGCCTCCGCTTTCATCGAGTGCGATCCGGGCGATGTGGTGATCGCCGAAGGAGACGAGGCCTCCCGGATTTTTATCCTTCTGGCCGGCGAGGTTGCGGTCATGAAAGGCGGCGACCAACTCGTCACCATGGACCAGACTGGAGACATCTTTGGCGAACTCGCCGCGTTGGCGGATGAAGTCCGGTCCGCCTCGGTCGTCGCGGTGCGCGACACCTTTTGCCTTGCGGTGGATCAGCGGTTCCTTGAGGACGTGATGCCGAAGGCGGACAATCCCCGCTTCTACGCCTCCCTTTACGAGTTCATCGCGAAGCTGACAACCAAACGATTGAAGGCGACCTCGGCCTACCTGGCCAAAATCGACTTGGAGCTGCGCGATCTCAAGGCCCGGCTCGCCGCGAGCTAGGCGGGATTCACTTCCCTTTTCTCCCAAGGAAGATTCGGTAGATCAGCAGCAACAAAACGACGCCACCAACGGAGACGGCCAAGCTGGGCAAATCGAGAGAACTGCCGGCCTGCGGAGTGCTGATGTTGAGCAGTCCGGCGACATACTTGCCAAGCACGGCCCCCCCGATGCCCAAAATCGTTGTGATGATGCACCCGCCGGGATCTTTGCCGGGCATCAGAAATTTCCCCAAAGCTCCCGCGACGAAGCCCACCGCAATCGTGATCAACCAACTCATGGTGTAAATATCCGAATACGGGGGGGATAAGTCGAGCGACAATTCGGAAAAAGATCGCAAGATTCCAGCCATGCCCGAGTCCAGTTCCGAACCCCCGCCACGTCTTTTCAAGGATCGCTTCGGGGCGGCCGCTGCGCGGCAGCTCGGGCAGCAGGTGCAGGAGACCTGGCCCGCTTTTCCCAGGGAGCGTTTTGTGAAACTCGCTACCGCCGGACTCGAAGCGCTGGAGTTTCACGCCAGGATTCAACAATTTTCCGGCGCTTTGCGGGACACCCTTCCCTCTGACTACGAGGAGGCCATTGGAATACTCGTCGCCAGCCTGCCGAGTCCCTTGGAGAATGAGGAGGAAGTCTCATGTCTCTGGCTCCAGTGGCCGGTGGGACAATTCATCGCCAACCATGGGACCGGACATTTTGCGGCCTCCTTTGAGGCGATGGAGGCCCTGACCCAGCGGCATTCAGCCGAGTTTGCGGTGCGTCCATTACTGGCCGCCGAGCCGGAGCGCTCCGTCGCCCGACTGCTCGAACTCACCCGGCACCCAAGCTTGCACGTGCGACGCTGGTGCTCCGAAGGATCCCGCCCTCGGCTGCCGTGGGGGCTGCGTCTCCGGCATTTTTGCAAGGATCCGGCTCCGCTCTGGCCCATCCTCGAAGCACTCCGCGACGATCCCAGTCTTTACGTGCGCCGGTCGGTGGCCAATCATCTTAATGACATCGCCAAAGATCATCCTGACGCGGTCGTGGCACGCTGCCGCGAGTGGTTGGTGGATGCGACTTTAGGACGCCGCTGGATCGTGGGTCACGCGCTGCGTTCCCTGATTAAAGCGGGTCACCCCGGTGCCCTCGAACTTCAGGGGTATCGGGTGCCCCAGGATCTTACGGTCTCGTTCTCGATCCAGCCCGCCCGGGCCCGCGTCGGCACAACTTTCTCGTTCGAGCTCGCTTTCACTTCCCGAAGTTCCCGAAATCAGGCGATCATGGCGGATTTCGCCGTTCACTTCGTCCGCAAAGGAGGCCGCGCCTCTCGAAAGGTCTTCAAAGGAGTGACCTTCGATCTGGAGGGGGGGTGCTCCCGCATCGTCATCAAAGCACTACCGATCCGCGCCACCACGATCCGGGCGCTCTACCCCGGGGTGCATCGCGTCGAAGCTCAGATCAATGGCCTGACCCTCGCCGAAGCGGCATTCGATTTGGTCATGGTGTGAAGGAAGCCCCCGATCTCGGCGTTTCCTCAGTCCGGATCCAAGAATCCCGGTTGAGAACAGGGCGGAAACGTGTAGGGAAAGAGGGCCTTGGCCCTGTCGCACTCCTCTCAGTTTCCTCATGAAAATCAAAGCCTTCCCCGCTCTCGTTCCCAGTTCCGGATCCGCCGAAAAAATCGCCTCGGTGCCCTACGATGTGGTCAATACCGAAGAGGCGCGGGCTCTGGCGGAGGGCCGTCCCCACAGTTTCCTGCACGTGGTCCGGGCGGAGATCGATTTCCCGGTGGGAACCGATCCATACAGCGAGCCGATCTATCAGAAGTCGCTGGAGAATTTCACTCGCTTGCAGCAGGACGGCCTGCTTGTCCGCGAGCCGGAGCCTTGCGTCTATCTCTACCGCCAGATCATGGGCGGGCACAGCCAGATCGGGATCACCCTTGCCTGCCATATCGAGGATTACGAGAACGACATCATCCGCAAACACGAAAAAACCCGCAAGGTCAAAGAGGACGACCGCACCCGGCTCACCGACGTTCTTAGCGCGAATACCGGACCGGTTTTCCTGACCTATGAGGATGTCGCGGCGGTGGATTCCTTCGTCGCAGCGTGGTTGGCGGCCCATGAGCCGACCATCGACTTCGTGGACCATGTCTCCGTGCAACACACCGTCTGGCGCGTCGCCGAGTCCGAGGCCGGACCGGTCCTGGGTGCCCTCAAAGAGGTGGCCCTTTCCTATGTGGCCGATGGTCACCACCGCAGCGCGAGCGCTGCCCGGGTCGGCAAGCAGCGCCGCGAAGCCAATCCCCATCACACCGGCGAGGAAAGCTACAATTGGTTTCTCGCCGTGATGTTTCCGGCCTCCCAGCTCCGCATCCTTCCCTACAACCGAGTAGTGCGGGATTTGGGAACGCTCTCGACCGATGGATTTTTGCAAAAACTCTCCGAGAACTTCCACCTCGATTCGAACGGGCAAAAGGTGCCGACCGAGCCGATGTCGGTCTGCGTGTATCTGGCAGGCCAATGGCACACGATCCACTGGACGGGGGTCGCAAGCGAAGATCCGGTCGATGCCCTCGATGTCTCCGTCCTGCAGGACTGCGTCCTGGCGCCCCTTTGTGGCATCGGCGATCCACGGACCGACGAGCGGATCGACTTCATCGGCGGCATCCGCGGGACCGGCGAACTGGAGGCCCGGGTCGATGGCGGGGAGTGGGCGGTGGCCTTCTCGATGTTCCCGACCACGGTCGATCAACTCATCGCGATCGCCAATGCGGGTGCCATCATGCCGCCGAAATCGACTTGGTTCGAGCCGAAGCTGCGCTCCGGCCTCTTCATCCACACCCTCGACTGAGCGGCGGAAACCTTTTAGAACGGCGGTTGGCCGCCGCCTTCCTCGCTGGCGTCTTCCATTTTTTTCAGGACGATCGACATGTCTTCGACCGCTTCCCAGACGTGCCAGGCAACATAAATGGGCGCTTCCGCTTGCACCGCGAGGGCGATGCTGTCGCTGGGGCGCGCGTCCATCTCGATGATCTTGCGGTCATACAGCTCGTTTTCCGCAGTGATGACGAGACGGGCGTAGTAGACCGTGTCGGAAAATTCGTTGATGACCACCCGATCCACCCGGGCTCCGAGGGCGGTTAATACATCGGCGAACAAGTCGTGGGTCTGCGGGCGCGGCTTGGGAGTGCCGTGGAGGAACATATTGATCGCAGAACCGACCGAATGGTCCACGTAGATCACGAAAACCTTTTCGTCGTTCCCGATGAAAATGGCGGACCCGGCACTCGTGGCGAGCACATTCTTCACTTCCACTGCAACGACGGATTTGTCCATGATCGAAAGGTCCCGAAAAGGGGGGGAACCTCCCGCACTATCGGGGGGGCTGGGTCATTATGCAAATGGGAGCGGCGCGCGGCAAGTTTCCGTTTCGTATTCATGCTCCCTGCGCCGCGTAAGCGCGATGCTCCGCCGCCACCGCGATATATTTCTCCGCCCACCCTCTCAACTCCTCCTGTTCGACCTCAGTGAGGGTCCGTACGATTTTGGCTGGAGTTCCGAGGACCAGCGAACCCGGCGGCACGATCATTCCTTTCGGCACCAGCGCCCCTGCCGCGACGATGCTGCGGCGACCGATGACGGCTCCATCCATCACGATGGCACCCATGCCGATCAGCACTTCGTCTTCGATGGTGCAGGCGTGCAAGAGTGCCCGATGCCCGACCGTGACATACTCCCCGACCACCGTCCCACGGTCGCTGGCGAGGTGCACGATCACGCCATCCTGAAGGTTTGAACCCGCGCCGATACTGATGGGAAGGAGGTCGGCCCGCAGGATGGCACCATACCAAATGCTGGCTTTTGCAGCGACCGTGACCTCGCCGAGGAGGACGGCTCCAGGCGCCACGAAGGCTTCGGGATGGACCTTGGGACTCGACTGAAGAGACGGACAAAGAGGGGGCTGCATGAGGGAAGTTCCTCCAGAATCAACGAAAAAATGATTAAAAATATCGATATTTAATGCTTGCTAAAGGTTTTTTTCCTCCTTACTTCATGGTTGATACCTGTCCTTACTGCTGATCTGGTGGCGAATAAACGCCGCCGGGTCCGTGGAAAAGGACTTCACAGAACCACCCACTCAACTTACCAATCCGCCATGAACAAGGGAGAACTTATTGAAGCCGTGCAAAAGTCACTCGGTGACGACACCACGAAAAAAGCCGCCGAAGAAGCCGTGAAAGCGGTTCTCGAAGCAATCGCCGTCGGCGTGAAAAAGGACGGTTCCGTCCAACTACTCGGTTTCGGAACATTCGAAGTGCGCAAGCGCGAGGCCCGCACCGGACGCAATCCGAAAACCGGCGAGCCGCTGAAGATCGCTGCTTCCAAAACAATCGGATTCAAGCCAGCTGCCGCCCTCAAGGGTTCGCTCTGAGACCTTCGAATCCTCATTGATTTCGAAAAACGCGGCAGGCGACTGCCGCGTTTTTTTTGTGTCAGCGGCACATCACAGTGGCACTGGGATCGCCTCGCACTGCTTCCGCCAACCGGGAAAATTCCATTTGTTCGGGAACCCGGCGCATTGCTCCGGTTTCACCGCCTGGATGCGGCAGGTGTTGCGCCCCTCAAGGAAGACGCAGGCTCCGTCCGGTTTTTCGATCAGGGTCAACCCGATCCGGTTGCGTCGCAGAATGGTGTATTCGTCGATGAATTCCGGGACAGGAATCCCTAGATGATGTGCTATGCGATCAACCTCTTCGTCGGAAACCGGCACTTCGCCCCGCCAACGGCAGCAGTTCCCGCAGCGCTGACAGACGAAGCGGTGGCCTTCAATCATATCGTGGAGCATCATGCCGATAAGATGGCGGGTGAACGTGATTTGTCACCTTTTTGATCGCCGGACAGACTGATCTGCGCCGCTTTGCGCCAAAACAAGAGTTTCAGGGAAGCGAAAAAATAGGCTGCGAACAAAGTCAAGGCCTCGTATGCTTGCGCGCCTTCCCTGTCCGTGGAACGACCGTATTTTCGAAACTTCATGATTCATAAATTATTAAGCGCTTTTTCCAGCGATATTGGCATCGACCTCGGAACGGCGAATACGTTGATCTACGTTAAGGATCAGGGGATCATCCTGCGGGAGCCCTCGGTTGTCGCGGTGAAGGCCGGAACGAATGTGGTCCTCGCGGTGGGCGACGATGCGAAGCGGATGCTCGGCCGCACCCCCGGCAACATTGTGGCGGTGCGTCCCTTGCGGGATGGTGTCATCGCTGACTACGAGGTGACGGAGGCGATGCTGCGCTATTTTATCCGCAAGGTGAAGACTCATCGGAATTGGTTGCGCCCACGGGTGGTCATCGCGGTCCCTTCGGGCGTCACGGAAGTGGAGAAGCGTGCCGTCACCGAGTCCGCCGCTGCGGCCGGGGCCAGGGAGGTCCACCTCATCGAGGAACCGATGGCGGCGGCGATTGGAGTGGGCTTGCCCATCCAGGACGCGGCGGCCAACATGATCGTCGATATCGGCGGAGGCACCACGGAGGTGGCGATTATTTCGCTCTATGGCTTGGTTTACAGCCGCAGTGTGCGGGTGGCCGGAGATGAGCTCGATCAGTCGATCATCGACTTCATGCGCCGGGTTTACGGCTTGGTGATCGGCGAGCGCACCGCCGAGGAAGTGAAAATCCGCCTTGGTTCGGCCTATCCGCAGGCGAAGGAAATTTCTGTCGAGGTCAAGGGCCGCGACCTCATCTCGGGGCTGCCGAAGACGATCAAGGTGCTATCGACCGACATCCGCGAAGCGATGGCACAGCCGATCCACATCATCGTCGATTCGATCCGCGCCACCCTGGAGCGTTGCCCCCCGGAGTTGGCTGGCGATCTGGTGGATCGTGGGATCGTCCTGACGGGAGGTGGAGCCCTCCTCCGCGGCCTGGACACGCTGATCACCGAGGAGACGGGTCTCCCGGTTCATGTCGCCGAGGACCCTCTCAGTGCGGTGGCGGAAGGCACCGGCAAATTGCTGCACGAGCTGAATTTCTTGAAAAAAGTGGCCCCTCGCTCGCGCGTCTGAGCCTTGACCGCTCTCCTGTGTGATCCCGTGCGTTCCCCATGAGCCGATTCAATTTGTTTTTTGTGTTCGCCTTCGTCGGGCTGGTGGTGTGGGTGACCTTGTTTTCCCCCCGTCTCATTGGCAATATCCAGGAGGGAGCCCTCGTGATTTTCAGGCCTTTCATGGAAGCTTCGGATCGACTGGAGGAAGAGGTGGGTGACCTGGGAGAGGAGCCGGTGACGCAGAGCGAATGGCGCGAGCGGATTCTGGGGGTCGAGCGGGAGCGGGACCAACTACGCCTTGAGGTGACTCAGCTCGATGAAATTCTCAATGAAAACAATCAGCTCCGCCGCGCCTTGCAATACACGGAGCGCTCGCCTATCTCGCTGGTTGCCGCCCGGGTGGTTCATCGCAAGCCGACGGTGTGGCATCACACGGTGTTGATCGACAAAGGGCGAAGTGAAGGCATCGAAGTGGACTTTCCAGTGGTGGTCCCGGTGGGTGAGGAGACCGCGCTGGTCGGCAAAGTCTCGGAGGTGGTCGGCGAGCACAATGCGGTGATCATCCTGTTGATCGACGAGGTTTGTCAGGTCTCGGCGAGACTGGACGGGACCCAGGAGCAGGGGATCATCAGCGGCGAACGCGGAGCCATGCGCCTGCTGCCCAGTCTGCGTTTGAGGTATCTGACCAAGGAATCGGGAGCCTATCCGGGAATGAAGGTGTATTCTTCTGGAGCTGGTGAACTCTTTCCGCCGAATCTTCTGATCGGGGAAGTGGTTCAATTCGACGTGGGGGTCATCGATGCCGAGGCTCTCGTGATTCCGAGCGTCGATTTCTCCAGACTCAAGGACATTTTCGTGCTGCTTCCGCTCAAGGGGACGGAGGAAAGCGACGATCCGGTCGAGATCCCCACCCGTCCACTCCCCGCGCCCTCGCTATGAGATTCCTGGGATTTTGCGCCGTGCTCCTCGTAGGATCGTTTTTTGCCCAGGAATTTGTTCCGGTGCTTATGTGGGCCTACGCCGCGCGGCTCTTGCTGGTGCATACGGTTTTCTATTGCGTTGCTTTGGCAGTCCCGTTCCCGGTGATGCTGTTTTTCGCCGCCATCGCCGGATTCTGTTGGGACGCCCGCTTTCACGTGCCGGTGCCACCGCTCGATGCCATCACACCCGGTTTGTTGAACTCGGAGCTGCCGTTCGGATTCAGCATGTTTCTTTTTGCCCTCCTGGGTTCTGTGATCCAAGGGGTACGCCCTGTTTTCCGCAAAGGGCGCTGGGAGCTGCCCATCATTCTGGTCTCGGGCTGCATCGGCCTGGGAATGCTGATCGAGCTGCTGGTGATCAGCTTCCAGCGGGGCGAATGGCTCTCGCCAGCCGAATTCTGGTGGAAACTGCTGCTGACCGCGATGTTTTCCGCTCTGCTTTCGCCGTTTTTGCTGCTACTGTTGAGTCGGGTCGCGAACCGGACGAGATTTCGTCTTTGGGTGGAGGGGCTTCAGCGCCGACAACGCTACGATGGAGAATCACTATAGAATCCGACTCTATTTCCTCGCCCTGCTGGTGCTCAGCGGGGTGGGAGTGCTGGGTTATCGGCTCTTCCAGATTCAGGTGGTGCAGCATTCCTATTACGCTGCCCGCGTTCCCGGGAGCAAGTTCGAGTCCGTCCGCATTCCTGGGATTCGAGGGGAAATCCGGGATCGCAACGGGGTGACCCTGGTGGACAGCACTCCTACCTACGAGCTTCGGCTCGACCTGCGAGAGATCGTGGCCACCTATCGGAAGACGCATAAGGAACTCCCCTCCTACACCTGGGAGCGGTTCGACAGCTACGGCCAGCGGGAGAAAAAGACCGAGACCGACATCGTGGCCGTGGTCGCGGACACTGTTTTCGTCGAGCTTAGCAAGTTGGGCCTTCTCGCCGACTACAGTGCCAATTCCATGAGGGTGCACTACCGGACTACCAAAGGGATCGTTCCCTTCACCTTCCGGCGCGATCTCAGCTTCAAGGAGTTCGCCCGCTTCGCGGAAAACAACGTTGGAGTCCCCGGAGTCAGCGTGGCCCGGGTCGGGCGTCGCCGCTATCTCTACGACTCACTCGCCTGCCATACGCTGGGTTACATGAACCTTTCGGACATCGATCAGGTTCCCTCCGAACAGCGGAACGAGTTCAACTATTACGTCGGCGACGATTACGGCGTCATGGGCGTGGAGAAAACGATGGACCGTTATCTCCAGGGCAAGGCGGGCAAACTCATCATCGAGAAGGATGAGAAGGGCAAATTCGTCGGCGAAGTCAGCAGGACCGAGGCGCAGCCGGGCGGGGATGTTTATCTCACGATCGACGCGCGCATTCAATACATCACCGAGCAAAGTTTGCGTCAGATAGGGCGTGGTGCCGCCGTCGCGATCGATCCCCGCAATGGCGACGTTCTCGCGATCGCCTCGGTTCCGTCCTTCAACCCCAATGTGTTCATCCCCGAAGTGACCGTCGAGGACTGGAAGCGCTACATGGAGGATCCGACGAGCCCGCTCCACAGCCGGGCGATCAATCCCTACTCTCCGGGCTCCACGTGCAAGATCCCCATTGCCCTGGCGGGGTGCCTTTCGGACACCTGGAAGAAGCGCTTCCCATGCGGGGGCGGGGCCGCTTATGGCAGCAAATTCATGAAATGCTGGCACCCCAACCATGGCTCGCTCGATGTGAGCGCGGCTATCAAGGTGAGCTGCAACGGATTTTTCTATCGGTATGCCAATGACGTCGGCATCCGTAATATCCAGACCATGACCGACCTGCTTGGGCTCGGACGTCCCACCGGGATCGAGACTACCGGAGAGAAGCCGGGGTCGATCCCCAATCCCGAATGGCTCCGGATGCAGGGACTCATCTGGAGTGACGCCTTCACCGCTCTCGTGGCTATCGGCCAGGGCGCCACCGAGGCCAGTCCGCTGCAAATGGCCTCCGTCACCGCGACCGTCGCCAATGGAGGAAAGGTGTATCAGCCTCGCTTAGTCAAACGCATCGCGGAGCGCAACGGCACGGTCGTCTGGGAGGAACCCGCCAAGCTCAAATACGATCTTTTGCAGGAGGGCCTTACCGCCGAGCAGGTTGAATTGGTCAAACACGGCATGTGGCGGGTCGTCAATGAAGGCGGCGGCACCGCCGGCCGGGCCGCTTCCAAGTTCACCGTGCTCTCGGGAAAAACCGGCACCGCCCAGACCGCGAATCCCTTGCAGCCCACCAATGCCTGGTTCATTTCCTTCGCCCCTTACGACAATCCCGAGATCGCCGTCTGCGTCTTCGTCGAGAACGGCAACTCCGGCGGGGGCGCCGCCTCGCCGATTGCAAAAAACATCATCGACAGTGTCATCACGATGGATCGGGGTCGCGAAGTGCTCGTCGCCTCCCTCCCCGAAGCCGTCGGCCGGAATGACCGGGTCATGAGCGTCTCTTTCGACGATTCCGAGTTGACCAACTTCGCGGCGGCCGATGCCAATACGGAATCCGCTGTCGATGTGGCGGAATTTGTGCCGGAAACGCTCCGCGAGCGCCAGGTCTTCAGTCTCGGAGGGCTGCTCGCTCAACCCAATTTCAAAGCCATCACCGACCGCCAGGGTCAGGTCGGTGGTTCCAACTCCGCACCCAAGCCACGCACCTTTCGGTGGATCAAGCGAAAACGCTGAAAATCCGATGCAATCTCAATTTTTTATTCTCACCCCACTCTTTCCGGGCATCTGTCAGAACGGCGGGTGCCTCCTCTTTGCCATTGCCTCCCTGAATTCAGGGGAGGACCACCTCAACCCAGCTTCCCCTGTGCCATGTTCAACCGCATCCGCAAATTTTTCGCTCCCAAGAAACTAACCGAAGGAAATAAAATCATCGTCAACTGTGAGCGACTCGAGACCCGGGTCGCTCTGCTCGAAAACGGCTCCCTTGAGGAATACACCGTCGAGCGGGCCCACGATGAGAATATCGTGGGGTCGGTTTACAAGGGTATCGTCCGCAATATCGAACAGGGACTCAGTGCCATGTTTGTCGATATTGGCCTCGACAAGAACGCCTTTCTGCACTTCTGGGACGCCATCCCCGAAGCGCTTGATGCCGGCATGGAGGAGATCCAGCGAGGCGGCAAAGCAGGTGATGAAGGCGGCAAAGATCGTCCGCAGAAGGGTCGGATCCAGTCCAAAGACATCCCCGACCTGTATCCTGTCGGCTCGGAAGTCCTAGTCCAGGTCACCAAAGGCCCCATCGGGAATAAAGGCCCTCGCATCACGACGAATATCTCCCTGCCCGGCCGCTACATGGTGCTGATGCCCCGCAACGACCAACTCGGTATCTCCCGTAAAATCGAAGACCCCAAGGAGCGTGCCCGCTTGCGCCGCATCATGGGCGAGAAGATGACCATCCCGGACAAGATGGGCGTCATCCTCCGCACCGTTTCCGCAGGGCAGAAGGTGCGCTACTTCGTGCGCGACCTCGCCATCCTCCTCGAGCAGTGGCGCGATGTGGAAGAGAAGGCCGCCGCCCAGAAGGCCCCTGCCTGCGTCTTCCGCGAGCCCGACCTGATCGAGCGCACCGTGCGAGATTTCCTGACCGAGGAGATCGACGAAGTCCTCTGCGACGATGTCGCCGCCGCCGAGCGGATGAAAGATCTCATCGGCGTGATCTCGCGTCGCTCCCGCAAGCGCATCTCCTACTTCCCCACCCAGATCCCCATCTTTGAAAAGCTCGGGATCCAGCGCCAGATCGACGACGCCTTTTACCGTCAAGTGTGGCTGCCCAGCGGGGGTTATATCGTGATCGACGAGACCGAAGCCCTCATCGCCATTGATGTGAACACCGGTCGCGCCAAGAATCAGGAGAAGATGATCCTCCAGACAAATATCGAGGCCGCCGAGGAAGTCGCCCGGCAGCTCCGCCTTCGCAATATCGGTGGACTCATCGTCGTGGATTTCATCGACATGAAATCGCGTCGGGACCAGATGGCGGTTTACAAGGCGATGCGTGAGCGGACGCGCAACGACAAAGCCAAGACCCAGATTCTCCAGATTTCGTCCCTCGGGCTCATGGAGATGACTCGGCAGCGCCTCCACGAGAGTCTCAACATCACCGTCAACGAACCCTGCCGTTACTGTCAGGGCCGCGGTCTCGTCAAGAGCGCCGAGACCATGAGCGTCGAGCTTCAGCGCAGGATCAACACCATTCTCTCCCAGGGCGAGACCAGTCCGCACGAGTTGCTCGTGATCGTCCATCCCGACGTGATGGATCGCCTCCGGACCCACGACGGCGAACTCTTCGTCGAGCTGGAGCGCCGTCACAACGCCCGACTCACGTTCCGTTGCGACGCCGCCTACACCCGCGAGCAAGTCGTCATCGCCGACGCCAAGACGCAAAAGGAAATCCGCGATTGATCAAGTCAACAGGGTTAGGTCTTTGATGCAACAGGGTTAGGTCTTCGACTCAACAGGGTTAGATCTTTTACTCACTAGGGTACGATCCACCAGCCAACAGGGTATGTCCCCTGCTCCGACCATGTTTCAAAACGGCCAGCGCGTTGTCTGCATCGACGACCAGTTCGACCCTTGGGTCTATGATCTCTATACCGCCCTGCCGCGACGGAACAAAATCTACACGGTCCGGGCCATGGGGGCGGGCCGATCCAATCCGACCTTCGCCCTCACCGCAGACGCCAAGCTCACCATCAGCGGGGCGGACTTCGACATTCTCCTCCTGCTCGTCGAGCTGAATAATCCCGACGATCCCCACTCCAGCATCCAGCAGGAGCTCGGCTTCCGGGCCGAACGCTTCGCTCCTCTGCAAGAAGATCTCGACGAAATGGAAGAGGTCGCTCTGGTGGGTTTCGGCCAGGAAGCTGAATCGTGGCAGTCCGATTTCGGGACCGATGGGGAAAAGTGATTCGCGACGCGATCGACTTCCTTCCGATTGTGATGTCGGTTCGCCCGAGGAATCCAAGGTATTTTTTTGACCCGGTTCATGTTGGGAAAGCTTCCCTAAGTCGTGGCCCTTCGCCTACACTCCAGGCTCATGCCCTCTCTCTCCGCCGCCGCCAAAAGCCGTCTCTACGCGAACTTCGCCAAGTATGCCCACTCCGGCATGGGCATGGAGAAGGCCTGCGAGTCGCTCCTGCGACAGCCACGGATGAGAGCGGGCGAACGCCGCATTTACGAGCGCCTCCGCGCGGGCTTGCGCGAGGGTCGCAGCATCGGGGCGGCTCTTGGCTCGGCGGGGTCGCTGATCTCTCCGCTGGAGATCGAGGTCGTCTCCGCCGCTGAGGAAGGGGGCAGGCTGGAGAAGGGCTTCGATCATCTCGCCACCTACTTTCATCGCGCCGACCAGACCCGGCGACGCATCGTCGGTGGACTGGCCTATCCCGTCATCCTGCTCCATCTGGCCATCCCCGCGACCACTCTGGCGGTGACCGCCTTTCGCAGTTTTTCCCTCGATGGCAGCGCTCCCGAATTTTCCTTTGCCGATGCTTTCTTGAAAATGGGAAACGCGTTCCTGGTGAGTTATCTGGTGGTCGCTCTCATCGTCGCCGGAGCCGTCCTGCTGCATCGCATGGCACGCACCTCGGGGTTGATCGATGGACTGCTCCGACGCACGCCCTTGCTCGGCCCGGCCCGCCTTGCCATCGCAATGGAGCGTTTTGCGGCCGTCTTTGAGATTTTCCTGCTTGCCGGGAAGACCATGAGCACATCCTTGACCGGAGCCGGAGCGGCTTCGGGCAGCGGCCTGCTTCGTGAGGCGAGTGCGGCCGGATCCAGGATTGTGGCGGAAGGCGATCTCCTGGCAGTGGCGCTCTACTCCGCACCCTCCGCGTTTCCCGCCGATTTCGCCAGCGGCGTGGCCTCCGCCGAGGAGGCCGGCGCCCTTGACCGCGAGATGGCCGAGTGGACACGTTACTATGCCGAAGCCGCCCGCGCCGCAATGGATCGACTCGGTGAATGGACCCCTCGGCTTTTCTACTGGGCGATTCTGATCTTTGTGGCCGTGCTCATGGTACGAGCCGGACTGGCCTACCGGGATTTGCTCAATAACCTGATCGATTTCGAATTCTAATTCCGGGATACTCCCCGTTTCTCCCGAAAGCGGCCGCCACCTCGCATCCTTGCTGAGGCTGTGCTATCTTCGCGAACATGTTCACGGGAATCATCGAAGAGTGCGGCATCGTCGCGACTGCGGAATCAACCGCTTCCGGCGCGGTCTTGCGGGTGCGGGCGTCGTTCGCCGGAGAAACGGCTCTCGGCGAAAGCGTCGCCGTCAATGGAGCCTGCCTCACCGTGACGGAGGTGGTGGATGGCGCGATGCGATTCGACCTGCTGCATGAGACGATGAGAGTGACCAACCTGGGCTCACTCCAAAGCGGCTCGCTCGTGAATCTGGAACGCTCCCTCCGCGTCGGCGATCGTCTCAGTGGGCATTTCGTGCAAGGTCATATCGATGCCACGACCGTCGTGATGGCCTACGAAAAACACGGGGCTGATCACAAACTCGAGTTGGCCCTACCCGAAGCATTTGCTCATCTTCTTGTGTCCAAAGGCTCTCTCGCCGTCAATGGGACCAGTCTGACCATCGCGGAACTGGGCGCAGAGAGCCTGGTTCTGTGGATCATCCCCCACACTCATGCGGTCACCAGTCTCGCCTCGATGCGTGCCGGTGATTTCGTGAATTTGGAATTCGATATGCTGGCCAAACACATCGCCCGTCTGGCCGCGTTTTCTCCGGGAGCGCCGTAGCAGACTCCGACTCAACCCATCGCGCAATACCCTTGGAACGCGGCGAGGCGGGAGTCGAACTTGGCCTGATCCAGTCCTTCGATGGCGTGAGTGCTGAAGCTTTCGCAGGTGAAACTGGCCACGATGGTTCCCCGAACGATCCCCGCCACGAGGTCCGGGAAGGTGAACTCATCGCGACCCAACTGGCTCAGATAGCCGGAAAAGGCACCGATGAAGGTATCGCCGGCTCCCGTCGGATCGAAGACTTGGTGCAAGGGAAAGGCCGGGCAGGTGAAAAATGCATCCTTGCTGAAGAGCATCGCCCCATGTTCACCCTTTTTCACGATCACATAGCTTGGACCCATTTTGAGCAACCCTTGACCGGCGGCCACACTGTTGGTGGTTTCCATCAGCATTTTTGCTTCGCTGTCGTTCAGGACCAGCAGATCGACCCGGGGGAGGAGCCGCTCCAGTTCGTCGCGGGCAATCTGAATCCAAAGATCCATCGTGTCGGCGATGGTGAAAACCGGTCCGTCGCCGAATTGATCGATCACGCTGTGCTGGTTGGCCGGATGCGCGTTCGCCAACAGATTGATGCGGGTCGAGGCAAGCTGGGACTCGGCTACTTTCGGCTGCCAGGATTCGAGCACATTCAAGGCGACATCCAGCGTCTCGCGATCATTCATGTCCTCGGCGTATTCACCCGTCCAACGAAAGGTCGAGCCAGTGGAGAACTCCACGCTGTCGAGATTGATCTCCCGGCGTTTCAAAAGCTCGAGATGCTCGGAGGGGAAGTCATGTCCCACCACTCCGCAGATCCCGGTCGGCCCGAAAAAGCTCGCCGCGATCGCCGCATACGAAGCTGATCCGCCGAGAAGATTTTCCTGAGACGCAGTCTGCGTCTTCACGTGGTCGAGGGCGATGGATCCAGAGATGAAAGTGCTCATGAAGAAATAACGGCGAAGCAGGTAAGTTTCGTTACCGAAGGGAGTTCGGGCGGGCAATGGAACCCAAGAAGCGTGCTTTGCAAAGCACTTATCGCTTGCGGTCGAAAAGCTAGACTGCTGCCAAACTCCCCTTCACCTCATGCACGTAGGCGGAGACATCCGCCGCTTGAAGAATGCCGGAGACGATCACGACCCGGCGGGCCCCGCAGGCAAGCAGGTCGGCCAGATGCTCTTTCTTGATCCCTCCGATGCAGAAAATCGGGAGATCGGGATGGGCTTGATGAACGGCGCGAATCTCGGCGGTGCCGATGGCTTGGTAGGTCGGCTTGGTCGGAGTCGCGAAAAGCGGTCCG
>Ga0163144_10015527_pt1 | contig 15698 bp, 7 predicted proteins | sample OliLak19BULKMAT1_FD_123175 | JGI IMG/M metagenome (GOLD analysis project Ga0163144, IMG submission 123175) | Freshwater microbial mat bacterial communities from Lake Vanda, McMurdo Dry Valleys, Antarctica - Oligotrophic Lake LV.19.BULKMAT1 | ecosystem: Environmental > Aquatic > Freshwater > Lake...
GTGCTCAACGCTCTCCGAGGAACCCTCAATGAGCAGTCCAAGATCGATCACGTGATCGAGTCGTACGGCGGGTGGCCGGACGCATTCCGGCTGGCCGGGGGCGCTGTGGCAACCGTGAGCGCGTCCACCGAGGACGACGATGAGTAACGCGCGCTTCTGGTTCGTGCCGCTGAAAGACGTCGCCCCCTCCGAGCAGCGCGCCCAACTCGCCGCGCGCGACGACGTGCGCGCGGCGGACCTGCCCCCGTCGTACGCGGTGCCGTCGAAGCTCTTTCAAGAGGGCATTCGCGCGGGCCACGTGCTGGCGCTGCATGACGGCGACAACGTCGTCACACTCGCCCGTGTGCTGGCGCTGGACAGCGCGGGCACGCTCCACTGGTGGCGCCTTCCGATGCTGGAGGCGCCGGAGCTGTCGGCGACGCCCGAGCTTCGCGAGATCACGGCTGCGGAGGCGCAGCAATTCAAGATCGGCATCGACGCCATCCTGCGCGATGTGCCTGCCAGCGCAATCGCGACTGCTGAGCCCTCCGCGCCCGCGAAGACCTACACGCCGACTGGCCCGGCATCGAACGTCATCCTGTACGGGCCGCCTGGGACCGGAAAGACGTACAGCGTTCGGCGGCGCGCGCTCGAGCTGCTCGGCATGGAGCGTCTAGGCGGTAAACCGCTCGCTGACGCATCGACCGAACAGATGCAGGGCGAATGGAAAACACTTCGTCGCGACGGTCGGATCGTGTTCTGCACGTTTCACCAAGCCTTTGCATATGAGGAGTTCGTCGAGGGACTTCGCGCCGATACCGATGACAGGGGGCAAGTCCGTTACGCCGTGAAGCCGGGGGTTTTTAAGCAACTCGCGCTGACGGCGGCTGCTGAGGGACTCGCGAAAACCAACAGCGTGGAGGACCCGGACTTTGACACGCGGTGGTCGCTGCTTGGCGCTGCGCTCCAGTCGGAGCCGCGCGTCGTCAATAGCAAAACGGGCCGCGTCTACGTCTTGGAACCCTCCGCGCGAGAGAACATTCGCGCGTTCAAAGGGAGCACTGACGACGAAGGGGTATTCACCAAGGATGCGGATGCGATACCGCTCATTGTTTCGCGCGCGACAATGGCGGAGGTCTGGAAGAGCCGAGCTGAGCTTGGAGATGATCCGGGCATGGCGGAGCTCAAGGGCTTCAACACTGCCGGCACACCAGGCTGGATGGTGTACCGGGAGCTTCAGAAATTGACTGCTGCTCCATCGACCGAAACCATCGAGGCGTACGAGCGTTCGCGTCAGGCACTTGCAGCCGAGCAGCCGTTCACCTTCGGCTCGGGCTGCCGCCACTTCGTGCTCGTCATCGACGAGATCAACCGCGCCAACATCGCCCGCGTCTTTGGCGAGCTGATCACGTTGCTCGAGCCTGACAAGCGGCTCGGCACCAAGGGGGGCGAGCTGCGCGTCCAGCTACCTTCGTCCAAGGAGTGGTTCGGCGTGCCGCCGAACCTGCACATCATCGCGACGATGAACACTGCCGACCGCTCCATCGCGCTGATGGACGTGGCGCTGCGGCGGCGCTTCGACTTTGAAGAGATGATGCCGGACGCCGGGGTAATCAGGCGCGTGCTCGCCGAGGTTGCGGACGACGGAACGCCGCCGGCCAGTCCGGAGGTCATCGATCTCGTCGTCAAGGTGTTCGAAAAGCTCAACGAGCGGCTGCGTTTCTTGTACGACCGGGAGCACCAGATAGGGCACGCCTACTTCCTGAAGGTCCGCACGCTGCACGACCTGCGCGAAGTGTTCGCAACGAAGATCATCCCCCTCCTGCAGGAGTACTTCTTCGGCCACTGGGATAAGGTGGCGCTGGCGCTTGGTTATCCGCAAGAGAAGAACGAACCCCAGCCGCGCGGTGAGAAGGACGAGACGATTCTCATGGTGCGCAAGGTCGCCGAGAAGACGGTCCTTGGCTTCGACCATGACGACTACGATGATCACCAATTCGAATGGGAGGTGCATCCGGCGTTTCGGTCGCGCGCCGAGGTTTCTGAAGGGGCGTGGACGCCAGATGATGCCTCGCTGACTCGAGTCTTCAACCGGGTTACCGGACCGAGGCCTTGATGTTGCGCGTGACCGTCCTGGAGCGTGGGCGCATCGCCCGGGGTGACACCGACGACGACTCGGTGATTGGGAGCGGCAGCCCGTACTACCGCGTGCTTCCCCCGCGCCTCTACGATCGGCTCGAACGCTCGGAGGTGGCGCAGGAGGATCGAGAGGGCAAAGGGCGGATTATTGATTGGCGGCGGCGCTACGGGATCGTGGGCCAGTGGGTGGGGGTCGTGCAGATCCCCGGGTTCCAGCTTGAGATCCTGCCGAAGACTGATTCTGCTGATCTGGCCCTGGACAAGGCTGGCTCCTACGTCGACGATACGCGCCGCAACCTGATGACCATGCTCGTGCGCGGAGGACTGGGCGCGGTGCGCTCGCGCGGTGTCGCGGATCTGTCGCTCAAGCGCGGGTCCATTCACGATCTGCTGGTCGACGCTTTTCTGGAGCGCGCGTTGTTCGAATTGGAGCGCGGACTTGACCGCCACTATGCCTCTGAGGAGGCGAACCTACTGGTGATGCGCGGCAAGCTCGTGATCGCCAGGCAGGTGACGCGGAACGCGGCGCACCGACACCGCTTCTATTGCCGACACGACGTGCTCACCGAGGCCACGCCGATCTCGATGCGGCTCAAGCAGGCATGTCGGGTCCTCGCCGAGCGGCCCCTGGCCGAGCGCGTGCTCACGAAGGCGCGCGACGTCCTAGCCATGCTCGATGACGTCCCTGACGTCGCCTTTCGCCGCGGCGAGCCCGAGCTCGTCTTCACCCGACAGAACGACCGGTTCGAAGACGTCTACCAGTTCGCGTGCATGGTTCTGGAGGGGCAGGCTGCCGACGCCCGCGCCGGCGCGGTCGAGACGTTTACGCTCCTGTTCGATATGGATCAGGTGTTCGAACGATTCGTTGCAGCGTTCGTGCAGGCGGAGGTCATCCGTCACATCGATGGAGCCGTCGCGAGGCCGCAGGGGAAGGCGGACCGTCGCCCCCTCTTCCATGATCGCGAAGCGGCGCGGGATGTGCTCCATCTCAAGCCGGATCTGCTCGTCTCTGGGGGCGGAAAGACGCTCGTCATCGACACGAAGTGGAAACGCTTGTCGGCGCAGGGGAAGAAGGCCACGCGCCCGAGCAATCCGGATCTCTATCAGCTTTATGCGTACCTGCGTCGGTACGACTGCCAGCGCGCGATCTTGCTCTATCCATCAGTCGCTGGGTTCGAGCGTCGCGACCTCGAAGCGTTTTCCGGCAACCAGGGCGAGAAGGCAGGCACGGTCGGCGTGCGCTCTATCAACGTGAGCCTTCCGCTATGGACGCGCGAAGGCAGGGCCGACCTCGCCGAGGAACTTAAGGTTATCGTGCGCGAGGGGCTCGGGCTCGCGCAGCTCGACACCGAGAAGCGCTCGGCATGACGCAGTCAGCGCTGGTGGCCGCAACCCGGCGTTCCTTCGACGCCCTCGTCACGCGCCTCGCCGAGTCTCCCACGACACTGAGCGAGCGCGACTTGCTGCAACTCTCGCACTGGAGCCTCGGCGAAGATGCACGGCTGCGTGAAGACCAGCGCTTCCGCGAGACGCCCTGGGGCCGCTGGATGCTCGCAGGGGACGTCGTCGCGAACGACGCGATCTACCGCTGGCTGCACACCGAGCGGCGCAGCTCGATGGCGCTGAAGACGGCGCTCGAGCGCGCCACCGACCTGTTCAGCCGCCGCTGCGTGTTCTGCGCCGACGATCCTCGCTTCGTCCTTCGCCAAGGCGCGGTCCACCTCGCGGCCAGCGAGCTGTCGGCGCAGCCGGTGATCGAAGACGAGGCCTCGGACCTCGGGAAGTACAGGACGCACCTGCCGCTCCACAGTCTCAAGGCGGCGGCCGCCTCCGAACTTGCTGGAGAATGGGGCAAGAGGGCGCAGGATCAGGTGATCGAGACGCACGGCTGGGTGCGCGTGACGCTGCCGGGGCGCCGCCTCAACGACCGTATGTTCATCGCCGCCGTCGAGGGGCACAGCATGGACGACGGCAAGAGCGGCCTCGTCGACGGAGGCTACGCGGTGTTCGAGCTGTGGCCGTCGGGCACCAAGCAGAACTTGAGCGTGCTCGTGCGCGGCGCCTTCTCTGACCCGGAGACCGGAAGCTACGCGGTGAAGAGGTACGTGGCGGACCTGCGCGACGCCGAGGGCCGCCACAACAAGGTTTCACTCGTCTCGCTGAACCCCAACAAGGACCGCTACCCCGACATCGAGCTTCAGCCTGAGGACGACGATGACATCACTGTCGTCGCCAAGGTCGTGCAGGCACTGTCGACAGACGACTACGAGCGGCGTCCGAAGGCGAAGCGACGTGTCGGCCGACGCAATCTCACCGGACGCGAGGGGCTCGACGAGCAGGCGACGCGGCTTGGCCGTCGGGTGGCGTCCTTCTTCGACGGGACGGCTCCCGACGACGAAGACGGAGACACGAGCGAGGCGGCGAGCACGGGCTGGCAGACGCGGCTCGTGTGCCTCGATGTCGCCGCCGGCGGGCTGCACCTCGAGGTCGGCCCATTGGATGGGCTGCCACCGTTCGTGAAGAAGCTCCGCGTTGCTGGCTCGGCGTGGGATAGCTTCGTGCTCGCGGCGAACGCGCGCACGAAGCCGACGCGCGTCCGCGTGCGTCCGGGAACGGGGCCCTGGCGTTGGGAGGCGGTGGGCTTCGAAGACGAGCATGACCTCAGCCTCGAGAGGCTCGCCCTCGATGCGCTCGACACGGTTGCGCCCATCGTGTTCCGAGTCGACGCCGACGGCGTCGGTCAGCGGCTGAAGAGTACGACCCTCGCGTTCGGGCAGACCTATCGGGTGCTGCTGCCGCCGAACGTTGGCGAGGTCTCACTCGGCGTCGAGCTCGATGCCGGTCCCGGTGGTGGTTGGCGACTCTGGTCCATCGATGTCGCGGCGCCCCTGTCGCCCAACACGCGGCAGGCGCTGACGTCACTCGGACTCGATGTGGGCGAGGCTTGGCCGCGCCTCGAGTGGGCGCTGGCGTCCGCCGCTGCGCGGCGCGCAAACGCGCGCGGCGAGAGCTACCCGGTGTTCGACGTCGGGGCGGAGCTTTTGGTGAACGTGGGCGGCGTCTCGGTCGACGTTGGCGACACGGCGGTGCTCTTCCTGCATGGCCCCGCCGGCACCGAACGACTGGTTGTGTCAGCGAACGGGCTCGTCTCGCTCGGCACGCCTCCTCCGGGACGGTGGGCTTGCGCACTGTTGCACTCGCGGACCAGCGTGCAGCCCGCGACGCTTGTCTTCGAGGTAGCCGAGGACGCAACCGAGCACATAGCAGCTGCGTGGAAGGCGACTGCGCCCAATGGACTCTCGTCGCTCGAAGTCACCGCACCTCCTGGCTGGCCTGTCGCCTTGCGCTGGCGGGTGCTGCACGAGCAGCCGCTCGCCACCTTGTACGCGGAAGACGACGGGACGGTGCAGCTCGAAGGCGTCGACGCGCTCACCGAGGCCCGCGCACGCTGCACGCGCATCGCCGATCTCGTTGTTGACCTCGGCGAGCTTGGACGTCGCCACATCGCCCTCGACGGGCGTGCATCTGTCCAGCAGGTGGGTGAGGCGCTAACCGCCCTGTGGCAACAGTGCTCGGGCCTGGTGCAGAGCCGCGCGGGCGCATGGTTGCAGCTCGTGCCCGCGTGGTTCGAGCCCGTCACGGCGCTCTTCGGCTACGGGCTCGAGCCGCTCGCCGAAGGGGCGGTGGCGACGACAGAGACCGAGGCTGCGCACGGACTCGCGGCGTGGCAGCTCACCGTGGACGAACGGATGGTTGGGAGCATCACGCGCTCGCCCTCTCGCGTCCTTGTGCTCACTACGGACCTCGACGCGGTCCTGCGCGACTGCCGAGGGTGGATCGACAAGGCATGCTCAGCCGCTCGGGTGCGAAAAGCGATCGTGACCGATGGGACGCGCTGGACGACCCATCACAAGGGCGACCGACAGCTCAAGCAGCGTCAATGGAACCTCGACCACGCGATCGGTCTCGGCAGCGTGGACGACATGCTCAATGACCTCGCGGAGGGCCTGTGATGGCGCTCTCGCTCGTCACCCGCGAAGCCGCTGTGAAGCGGCTGGCGCATCGCGCAGGCGGCGGGCACGACTCGACGGACGCGCTGAGCGATCTCCTTCGTGCCGAGGTTCATGCGCGGAAGCATGCGCCGCGAGCGGCGACGCTCGCGCGCGTGGCACGGCTCTTCGCACCCGCCGTTCTCTTCGACGAGGAGCGCCTCGAAGAGGTCTGCGATGCACTCGAGCGCGAGGGCGACCTCGTGTTGGCTCCTGGTGGCGTTCTCTACGCGACGCCGACGCGCGCGGTCGCCCTCAAGACGAGCGCGCGCGTGTTCAGCAGCGTTCCGACGCGAGTGCTCGCGGCGGCGCTCGGTCGAGAAGTCTCGGCCACCGGAGCGACGCGCACCGTCGCTTCGACGGACGGTCTCGCAGAGGCGGTCGCGAAGGTCAGCGGAGCGATGGTCACGCCGGAGGCTTGGGCGGGACTTGATCGAGCGCCAGCCGCCGACGCCGCATTTCTCGCGAAACTCGACCAGCGTCTGGAGTGGGAAGCCTTGGGCGCCCGATCGCTCGAGACGGACGGCGCTCTCGAATGGCGAACTTGGCAGGCAACCAGTGAAGGCACCCGATGGTGGCGAAACAACGAAGGCCGACTCTGGTGGGCACGCACGCGCTTCGGTGGTCATTATCGTGCCTGGACGGCGAGCGCATCTCCGTCGACGAGCCCCTTCGTCGTCCTGCGCGCCGACGAAGCGGACCGTGCCCGCTTCGCCCTCTCGCGCGAGGTCGCAGGCGCCTCGGTGCTACAGGTCGAGCGTTCCGGCAAGCGCGTGACCATCGAGGTTCCTGGGTGGCTTCCGCGCCCCGAGTACCGCTGGCTCTCGCTACACGCCCTACCTGCGCCGGAGAGCAAGGGAATGCGCTGGGAGCTCGCCACTGACGACGAGGCGCAGATCACGAAGCTCCTGACCGAGCGCCTCGGTCTCGTCGTGGAGGCCCGATGAGCCGTCGCCAACTAACTATCAAACCCAGCTGCATGCGCGAGATCGCGACGTTCCCGTCAGACCGCGCCGCGCTCCTCTGGGACAAGATCGACGCGCTTGTCTCCGATCCGCTCCCCGACGGGAAGGTGAAGAAGAAGCTGAAGGGCGCCGAAGGCGTCTATCGCATGCGAGTGACCGACTACCGCGTGTTCTACCGCTTTGGCGAGGACTGGATCAGCCTCCTGGGGATTCGGCGCCGGCAGGAGGATACCTACGACGGCGTGCCCGACGAGGCCGCTGATGTCCCGCGGCCGGACGACGGCGACGACAACCTCGACGCGCTCATTGCAGAGGCACAACCGAAGGTCTTCCAGTTCAAGACGGCAGCGCCCGAGACGCCGCTTCCCGAGCCCGTCACGCAGGAGCTGCTCCGTGAGTTGGCGGTGCCCGTCTCGGCCGTGCCGACGCTGTTGCGCTGCACCACGGAAGAAGCGTTGCTTGAAGCCCCCGTGCCTCCGGACGTACTCAGCCGAGTCGTCGACCGGCTCTTTCCGCCAACCCTCGAGCGGCTCGACCAGCAGCCAGATCTCGTCGTGCCGTCGACGCGCGATCTGGTTCGCTTCAAGGAAGGTGACCTGCTCGGCTTTTTGCTCCGGCTCGACGAAGACCAACTCAAGCTGACGCAGTGGGCCCTCAAAGGCCCCACGATGGTTCGCGGGGGCGCGGGCACCGGCAAGAGCACAGTCGCGCTCTACCGGGTCAAGGCGCTCCTCGAGCGGCCGGAAGCATCCGGCACTGAGCGCGTGCTGTTCACGACCTACACGCGATCACTCCTCAGGGTGACGCAACAGCTGCTTGAGCAGCTCCTGTCACCCGATCAGCTTCGACGCGTTGAGGTGGCGACGTGCGACCAGGTCGCGTGGCGCATCGTCTCTAAGGCCCGCAAGATCGGCACAGTTGAGTCTGACGGCGATGCGCTGCGAAGGCTCGCCAAGACTCGAACGAAGCATGCTCCGGGTGGCTCGGCCTTCGAGGCGCGTTTGCGGGGGCGCGCACTGGACCGCCTGACGGACGCATGGCTGCTCGAGGAGTTCGAGTGGATCATCGAGGGCCGCGGGCTCACGAGCCTCAACGAGTACCATGCGACGGCCCGGCCCGGCCGCGGCCTGGCTCTAAATGCGCGCGCACGGGCTGCCGTTTGGGCGCTTTACGAGGCATTCGCGGCGAATGCTGGGGAGCGCTACCCGGCGCTGCGCCGGGAGGCGTTGAAGCTGATTGCACATGATCCTCAGGCAGTTCGATACGACCATGTCGTCGTCGATGAAGCACAGGATCTGAGTCCAGTCTCGTTGGCGCTGATGGCCGAGGTGTGCAGATCGGCGGATGGGCTATTCTTCGCGGCCGACAGCAAGCAGTCTCTCTATTCGCGCAATTATTCCTGGAGCTCGGCACATCCGCGCCTCCAGTTCCGTGGTCGCACTGCGCTGCTTCGGCGAAACTACCGATCGACGCGAGAGATCGACCGCGCGGCATTCTCGGTGCTTGCTCCCGAGGAGGGCGAGGATCTGGCAGTCTCTACCAGCGTGCACGAAGGCCCGCTGCCGGTGCTGGTGCGTGACATCGCCGAGGACAGGCAAGCGGAGTGGATCACGGGCTTTGTCCGGCAAATGGCCCATCACCTTCACCTGAAGGCGAGCGCTGCTGCTGTGCTCGTGCCCAGCGTCGCAGCCGGTGAGACGCTGGCATCCGAGCTTAATGCACTCGGTCTCCAGGCCCGCTTCTTCGCAGGCCGAGATCTCGACCTCAAGGCGGACGTGGTGCGAATCCTGACCCTGCACGCTGCTAAGGGCCTAGAGTTCCCGGTCGTCATCGTTGCCGGCCTCGCGAGCAGTAGCTGGCCCGTGCCCGAAGATTTCGACGAGCCCGACCTCTTCGCAGAGCGTGCACGCCACGAGCGGCGCCTGCTCTACGTCGGGCTGACCCGCGCGATGCGTGGCTTGATGCTGCTCGTTCCGCAGGGATGCCGTCATCCCGCCGTTGTCGATCTCGATCTCAACCACTGGCACGTAGAGAGCGCCCCATGAGCACTGTGTCCCTCCACACCTACACCGACGAGGGCCGTCTTCTCGACGCCGACCTCGTTCCCTTCTTGCGTAAGAAACTCGACCGCGGCGACAAGCTGGACTTCACGAACATCGTCGAGGTGGGCGATGCAGTGCTCGACGCGCTCTTCGACGGATGGACGCCCGAACAAGCGGCCGATGCCATCGCGGAGCTGAGCCCGGCTGTGGACGCTGCGCTCGCAGCGTGGGCAGACCGTGCGGGAGGCAAGGTCACGAAAGCGGAGCGGACGACGCGCAAGGCGTACGTGCGCAAGCCCGCGCCGTCCGTGCCGCCGCCGTCGATCCTCGAGCGCGATCCGTCTGGCGACGAGCGCTTCACGCCGACGCGCCTCGTGCGCCGCCTGAAGGAGGCGCTGCGCGGCTACATCGAGAGCGCGTACCCGCTGAATGACCCTACACTCGTGCGCGCGCGTCGGCGACTGCTCGAAGAGGAAGCGGGGGGGCACCTGCTTGCGCAAGAACCCTATATCGAGACCACGACGCGTTACGCGACCTCGCGCGCAACCTACGCTGATCTCGGGCTCTCGGCGCCGCTCGCCGAGTTCTTCTCGAAGCTCGCCAAAACCGCGTCGGCCCAGACCACACCGGAGGATGAGCGCTCTGTGCTGTTCCCCTCAATGTACGTGCACCAAGAGCACGCCTTCCGCGAGTTCCTTGTCGAGCGAAAGGACATCGTCGTCGCAACGGGCACGGGCTCTGGAAAGACCGAGTGCTTCCTCGTGCCAATGCTCGGTTCGCTCTATGACGAGGCGGTTCGCTCGCCGAGAACTTTTGAGCAACCCGGCGTGCGCGCGTTGATCCTCTACCCGATGAACGCGTTGGTAAACGACCAGCTGTCCCGCCTGCGACTCTTGCTGGGCGATCCGACGGTCGCAGGCGCGTTCAAGGTCCTCGGCGAGAGCCGCAGGTTCCCACGTTTCGGCATGTACACGGGGCGCACAACTTACCCCGGCCCGCGCACTACGCAGCGCGACGGCGAGCGGGTCAAGCCGCTGCTCGACTACTATCTTGGCCTTTCGCCCGAGGTCGAACAGCGACTTCGCCGGCTTGGCCGCTACCCGGCCAAGGACCTCCAGGCGTTCTACGCCCAGAACGAGGCGCGCCGCCGGACGTACCAGAGTGGCAAGCGTGCTGGGCAGGAATACACCGACCACAACTGGGAGCGGCGCCTTCACACGGGACCTGACGATCGCGAGTTGCTGACGCGACAGGAGATGGTCCACGGGGCTGGTAGCCGACCGGGCCATGCGCCCGACGTGCTCGTCACGAACTACTCGATGCTCGAGTACATGCTGATGCGCCCCTTCGAGCGGCCGATCTTCGCCGAGACGAAGCGGTGGCTCGATCAGGACGGCACGCAGTTGCTGCTCGTTCTCGACGAAGCGCACATGTACCGAGGCGCCAAGGGCGCGGAGGTCGCGTTCCTGATCCGGCGCCTTCGTGCGCGGCTCGGCATCCATGATCGACCCGACAAGCTGCGCGTCATCGCCACCAGCGCCTCACTCGGCGAGGGTCCGGCAGCCATCGACGCCGTCAAGCGCTTCGCCGCCGACATCACTGGGAAGCGGCCGGAGAACTTCGGGGCGATCACGGGCACGCGCGAGGTTCCGACGCACGCCAGCCCGGCCACGAGGGAGGTTGCTGACACCCTGGCCGCCCTCGACCTCGATGGAATCAACGAGGCGCACGACGGCCTCACGTTGCGCCAGAAGCTCGGTCCGCTCCTGCCGGCCAGCACGAATCCGAACCCCACCGAGAACGAGGTGCTCTCCGATCTTCATGCCGCGCTCAAAGACCAGCCGTGGGTGAATCAGCTGATCAAGGAAGCAGCAGGGCAGGCCGTTGCACTCGGTGAGCTTGCTCCGCGCGTGTTCCCGGGTCACCCGGACGCACGCCGGGCGCTCGAAGCGCTGCTCACGGTGTCGACGCTCGCACGCAAGAAAGCGGACGAACCGGGCCTCGTGCCGACCCGTGTTCACGGCCTCTTCCGTGGTTTGCACGGTCTCTACGCGTGCGTGAACCCGCGCTGTGATGGGCGGCAGAGCGAACCTGGAGAGCCTGCCGTCCTGGGCAAGCTCTTTACGATGCCGCGGGCAGTGTGTGATGCGTGCGGCTGCCGCGTCTTCGAGATCGCGTCCTGCCGAAGCTGCGGCGGCCCGTACCTGCTGGCATACTCGCAGGAAGAATCTCTCGACCGACTCTCGTTTCTGTGGGGCGAGACCGAGGGCGTGCTCTTCCGACTCGAGCTGCTTCCAAGCGTGCCACGCTACACCGACCGCACAGAGCTCGTACGGCTCCACATTCGTACGGGGTACCTCGACATAGGCAATCGCTTTCCGGACGATGAGGTTCGGGAGCTGGCGATCTCGCTCGATGGCGACGGCAAGCGCGAGGCATCCTTCGACCGCTGCGCCATGTGCCAGCCGGCGGCGCCGGCGAAGAGCCACATCTACGACTTCAGGACGCGTGGCGAGCAGCCGTTCACGGCGCTCATCGAAGCGCAGTTCGCCGAGCAGCCGCCCCAGAAGAGGGACCCGCGCCTGCCGAACCACGGACGCAAAGTGCTGGTGTTCAGCGACGGGCGTCAGAAGGCTGCCCGTCTCGCTCCCGCGCTCGAGCACAGCCACTCCCGTGACTTGTTCCGCCAGGTCGTCGCGCTCGCAGCCCACGAGCTCCGCGATAAGGGCGGTCTTTCGGCGATGCAGTATCTCTATCCCGGCGTTGTGCACCTCTGCGCGCATCGCGGCTACGATCTGTTTCCTGCGGTTGACGAGGTCGAGTTCCACAACCACCTCGCACAGGTGAAGGGGAAGAGCCTTCAGCAGACGATCACGATGGCCAACAAAGGCTGGCTCCGCGCGACGCGGTCGTTCGCGCAGGCGATCTTCAGCGAGCTGACGGATCGGTATTACTCGTTGCCTGCACTCGCGCTCGCCACCGTCGAAGAGGACCCGGATACGGCGTTCATGATCTTCGACGACTTTCCAGACGTCGGTCTCGACGCAGAGGCGCAGAAGGTATTGTTCCGCGCCTGGCTCCGGCAGCATCTCGAGCGACGTTCCTTCCGTCCCGACGGCGCGGAGACGCGTGAGCTCGGCGAGGGATGGGCGCATCCTCAGGGCATCAACGCGGCTCGCCTCGAGCACGTCTTACCCAATCGCTTCGACCAGTACCTCGCGCATGTTCTGGGGGGTGACGCTGCCAGAGTTGAGCGCGTAGGCGGGTGGTTCCAACACGTCGTGCGCGACAAGGGGCTGCTGCACTTCGAAAGCGACGTCTACTATCTGCAGCTGCAGGGCTTGAGCCTAAACCTTCGGCTCGACGCCAACTGGCTGCGGTGTCGCGACTGCGCTCGGATCCACCCAGAGGCGCTTGCGGATGCCTGCCCGGCCTGCCTCGGCGAAGTCGTCGAGGTCGACTCGGACTATCTCGACGCCCGCACCGGCTTCTACCGGCGGCAGGTGCAGCGAGCGTTCGACGAAAGAGCGCTCGAGCCCTTCGGTCTCTCTGCAGCGGAGCACTCTGCGCAGCTCACGGGCCAGCCAGACGAGAGCGCATTCAACAAGGTCGAGGAGTACGAACTCCGCTTCCAGGACGTGCCGCTCGACAACCTCCCGCCGATCGACGTGCTGAGCTGCACCACGACGATGGAAGTCGGCATCGACATCGGAGCGCTCTCCGGTGTGGCGCTACGAAACGTTCCGCCTCACGTCGCCAACTATCAGCAGCGCGCAGGGCGCGCGGGCCGTCGCGGTCGATCGATCGCGTCGGTCATCACCTACGCCCACGGGACCTCTCACGACGCCCACTTCTTCGATCACCCGGAGCAGATCATCTCGGGAGACGTGCGAACGCCTGTGGTCTACGTTGAAAACCAGCAGGTCCTCGAGCGCCACATTCACGCGTATCTCGTGCAGCGCTTCTTCCACGAGCGCGTGCCGCCTGATCCACGAAGTTACGACCTCTTCGGCTCGCTCGGCTCCGTCGAACAGTTCTTGTCCGAGGCCCATGCGTGCTCGCTGCTCAAGCTTGAAGCGTGGCTGGATGCGAACGCAGACCTGCTGCGGCACGAGCTCGCGGGCTGGGTGCCGTCGTTCAGCTTCGGTCTCAACGAGCCGGTGGCCGAGGTCGAGGAGACGCTGCTGAACGCGATCAAGCGAACCAAGGAGCGCATCCGCGCAGTCTTGCCTGTGGAGGAGTACGCGCTCCGTGACAGCCTAGTGGACCTTGAGCGTGAGTCGCTGGAGCGGCGCCTGGAGGAGCCGCTCCTCGAGACACTCATCGGTCACGCGGTCCTGCCGCGCTATGCGTTCCCAACGGACGTCGTGGCGTTCTGGGTCTCGAAGCCCCGTCAGCCGGGCGACGCACCGGGGAAGCGGACCTTCGACTACGAGCCCCAGCGCGACCTGCAGCTCGCGCTCACCGAGTATGCGCCCGGGCGAAGCCTCACCATCGACAAGTGGCGCTTCGAGTCGGCGGCGCTCTACTCGCCCTACGAGCCGACGCCGGTGCACACGATTCAACGGCAGCGACCGTACACATCGTGTAGCGATTGCTCGTGGGCCACGATGGACTCGGCGATGGCGCAGGCGACGCTGTGCCCCGTGTGCGGCAGCAACCAGCTGACGCGCACCGCGTTCATCACACCCGCTGGCTTCGCGCCGGACCTGAACGCCAAGCGCGAGATAGATCGTGGACAGGCCATTAGCTACGCTGGCATGACCGACCGCGCACGGCTGGAACCGCAGGACCCGCCGTCCGCGTGGACCGAGGGCTGCGACGGACGCTTGCTCCGCTGGACCGGGCCTCGGCGCCTTGTCATGGTCAACAAGGGAGTCGGCCAGCGTGGCTTTCGCGTCTGTCCGGATTGTGGGCGTGCGGAGCCGGAGTACGGCCCTGGCTTCACCACGACGAAGCTCATGAAAGGCGGCGCGCCGACGACGCATCAGCATCCGCTTGAGAAGGGCGTGGTGTGTGCCGGCGTTGCGGACGGGCCGTTCTATCTCGGCCACGAGTTCCCGACCGACGCGCTGCTGCTCCGTCTTCGGGTCGCTCCTCCCGTTCAGCTTGGCGGTGCAACGACAACCGGCTTCCTCACGCGCGCGTCGCGCATGGCGCTCTCGTCGTTGGTCGAAGCGCTCGGCCTCGCGGCATCGCGCGTGCTGCAGATCGATGAGGGCGAGCTCTCGGGTTGGTGGACTCCAGTGATGGGAGGACGCGCAGACGAGGCACAACTCTACCTCTATGACCTATTGCCGGGTGGTGCGGGGTACGCGCGCGCCGTTGGGAACGATCTCCCGGAAGTCCTCGACGCTGCCGAGGCACTCCTCGGAGGGTGCGACTGCCCGTCGTCCTGCTACCGGTGCATCCGGCACTATGGCAACAACTGGATCCATGCGTCACTCGACCGCCACCTTGCGCTCGCGCTGCTTCGGCACCTGAGAACGGGTGAGATCCCGAGCCTGCCCGATCAAGAGAAGGACCGCGCGCTCCTTTCGCTCAGGCAGTTCCTCACGCTGCGGGGGATCGCGTGTGAAGAGAACGCAAGCCTCGGGAGTGCGCGTGCTCCTTTGATTGTGCAGCTTCCCAACTTGCGAGTGTGCGTGGATGTTCATCACCCGCTGATCGACCCGCTGGCACACGAATCTCCGGTTGTCACTGCGGCACGCACGCAGTTCCTCGAGGTTGTATCGCTCGACGCGTTCGACCTCGTTCACGACCTCCCCGCCGCCGTGGCGCGCCTGAAGTTGCCGAGCTGAGTGGTGGGATGAACTTCTACCAGCTGCAGGCCCCAACGCAGTGGGCCGATCCGCCGGCCACAGGGATCGTAACCGTAGCGTGAAGTGCATGTCTTAATGTCGAAGACGAGAAGCTTCGGCTCCAGCCACTCGAGCTGTGGACCAAGCCAGTGAGTGGGGGGAAACGCATTCGGTTGGCCAACTCCTCGCTGCTCAGCCCGAGAATTCTGCGAGCTCGTGGGAGCCAACCGGTGAGCCCCTTGTGGTTGCGGAAATCAATATCCGCGAAGGCCTTAGATTTCACACGCGGGTCGACCAACATCTTTAGGATTTCATCGCCCAGCTGGTTTCGCCGTTCTTCAGCCGCGCTCTCAATTGCTCGATAAATGGCGTTATTTTCTTGGCCCTGTGGATTGATCCCAATGAACACGATCTTGCCCTTGTCGTACCCGCCCACCAAGTCTTCGTGATGTCGGCATTTTGGTTCGGCGCCCTTAAAGCACTTCTGGCACTCCTGGAGCTGTTTTCTAAACGCGCTGAGTTCATTCGGATTCATGTGGCACCACTCTTTCCAAGATCGGGGCCCAGGCGATTGCAGCCGGCCGTGTCCCCCAGCACTGCACCCTACACCGGTCATGCAACCAAGCCAATGCCCTTGAAGGTCACAGGTTTTATGGCCTCGGAAACAGCCGTCGCCAAGGACTCATCCGAAAGGTCTTGATGGCGGAACGCCCCACGGTTACA
>Ga0163144_10015528_pt1 | contig 15698 bp, 13 predicted proteins | sample OliLak19BULKMAT1_FD_123175 | JGI IMG/M metagenome (GOLD analysis project Ga0163144, IMG submission 123175) | Freshwater microbial mat bacterial communities from Lake Vanda, McMurdo Dry Valleys, Antarctica - Oligotrophic Lake LV.19.BULKMAT1 | ecosystem: Environmental > Aquatic > Freshwater >...
GAAAGAGGAAGAGGAAGATTTAGCCCCCGGCGGTAGGGCGGACTCGGCTCGATCCGCCGTGATTCCCGCCGAATGGCGGCAAGGGCTTTCCGTGGAACGGGACGCCCTTAGGGAAGAGGAAGATTTAGCCTCCGGCGGAAGAAGTTGATTAGGGCGGATCGAGCCGAATCCGCCCTACCTGTTTAACACTTCTCGATAAATCCTGAGATGTTCTTGTGCAATTACCTTCGGGTGGAAGCGCTCCAAGGCCTCGGCTTTTCCGGCTTGCCCGATGCGGGCGCGGAGATCCGCGTCTGCCATCATCTTGCCGGTGACTTCCCTCATGTTGTCAGGCGTTGAGGGGTCGAACATCAGGCCGGTCTCCCCATCCCGGATGAGATCCGGCACCCCGCCGACCTTTGATGCGATGACAGGCAGTCCGGCAGCCATCGCCTCAAGGACAACCATCGGACAATTGTCCTCGAGTGTCGGCAACACCAGGGCGCTCGCCTGCTGCATTTCCGAAAGTAGCGCTTCGCGTGATTTCCAGCCTGCGAGCTCAATCCAGGTGTTTTTTGCGGCTAGCGCAGCCAACTCCCGGAAGTATCCGCTGGTTTCATTTCCGGTACCACAGAGACGGAGGATCCAGCCGCTTTCCTCGAAAAGATCGCCACAGGACTTGATGAATGAGACGGGATTCTTGCGCTCGTCGAGACCACCCACGAAAAGCATCACCGGCGGGCTTGCCGGGGATCTCACGGCCTCGAAGTATCTGGAATCCGCAGCATTCGGCAGCAGCCAGGTCTTTTTTGCCATGGGTTTGACAAGCCCGTCCGTGTAGCTGGAAATGCTGACCACGCCGTCCGTTCGCCTAAGCGCGATCCCTTCCAGGAACGCGGCGAGTCGGTAGTAGGGTTTGCCCTTGTTCTCCCCGCGCTTCGCATGGACTCGCATGTTGCCGTGGAGGGTCAGGACATTGGGAAAGCCTGAAAAAACGGCGGCAAGGGCGCACTCCCGTTCGGTTCCTTGGCCATGGACGATGTCCGGATTGATTGCTTTCAGGAGTTTTCGCACAGCAAGAACCGCGCCTGCAAACATTGATCGCCCCATCCCCCAATTCCTAACAACGGGTTGATGAAACCAGATGTTGGGAGCGAGCTTTGCCGGGGTTTTCATGTTCTGTCTTGAAACGGAAATCACATGGATTTCCACTTCCTCGCCCATCGCCGCAAATCCTTGGAGCAAGCCGTCCGGCGCGGTTCCGAAATAGGGGGACTCGCCGGTAAAATCCCTGAAATGCTCACGGTTGTCCGTGGTGATCTGAACGATTTTCATTTTCTATGCGGATACCGACCTTTGGTTCATCAAGCGCCTTAGGCTACTTCCTGACCGCGCTGACGATCACGTCGAGCAGGCCGACCATTTCCTTTGACCGATCGTGTGCCTTCGCGCGCAGGCAGGGCCAGATCTCTTCCAGGTATCCGTTTTCCGCGACACGAATGGGGATGATGCGCAGATCCTTGAAGCCGTGTATTTCCATAACCTGGATGAATTCATCGGCGAAATTACCCACTGCGCGGTTGTATTTGGGGAACGCAAGCTCATAGACCCAGCGTGGCAGGGTTTGGAAATCGAGGGGAGGCATGGGATCCTCGAACTGCCCGTGGCCGCTGAGGTCGAACTTGTGCATCATTGTTCCGCCGGGTTTGACGGCCTCGCTGCAATAGGAAAAGAACCCTTCGAGATCCTCGACATGCTCCAAGACGTCGAAGGAATAGAGAAAATCGACGGATTCCGGCAAGCGGATGTTTTCCAGGAGCCCCTGATGGAAAGTGACGCGTTCCCCGTTCAGCCTTGGCGGGGAGCCAGCCGCAAGGACATCTCCTCGGTTGGGGAGGGTGGGATCGGCGACAAGCGGAGCCAAGGCGGCACGGTGCTTTTCCGTCACTTCCATGGGGATGAATTCCACCAGATGCACGTGCTTCGCGCCAAGCCCGAGCATCATGTCCGCCGCGGCGAGGCAATCCCCGCAACCGATCTCACTCACCACAGCTCTTTCAAGGAACTTCGGATCGGGCAAATGATCCAGAAAAGTGCGGCAGATGCGTTCATAGCGCCGCACCGCCGAATCCATCCCGGAACTCAACACATCCGTCGTGGGCCTGTCGGGAATGCCGAGCAGTTGTTTCAGGCGCCAGCGGTTTCCATAGTACGTGGATTTGGCGAGAGGTATCGGGTGGAAAAATCGGGACATGGGATGCGGGATGGGGGAGGTTCTAGGTTCTTGGTTTCTGACCTTTGACTACTGTCTCCCGGCTCTAGTGCTTCGAATTTCTTAAAATGATGAGTGGATGCGACGAAGGTTTGTGGGAGAGCTAGGAGGAATTCTTGAAGTGAATCGGGATTCTCAAGAGGATGACGACGAAGCCATCACGCAAACCGGCAAGCAGACATCCGTCATTTTAAGGAATTTGAAGCACTAGGCTCTAGGTCAATTACGGGATGTGGTGAGTTCCTCAACGAGGCGGCAATAGCTTTCGATGTAGGCTTTGCGGTTGTATTTGCTGAGAACCGCCTGCCTACCCTCTTCCGAGAGTCTTTCCCTTAGTGAGGCATCCGCAATGATCCGGTTCATGGCCGCAGACATCTCGGTTTCCGAGTTCACGCACAGCCCACCCTCCATGGAAGCGATGCAGCCGGAGTTGCGCGCGACCCATGGTTTGCCCTCGCGCATCGCCTCCAGCAGTGCGATTGGCTGAGCCTCATGGTAGGAGGAGAGCAGGAATGCATCGCAAGCAGCGAGTGCGTCTAGGGTGGATTCGCGGCTTTGCTTATCCAACCAAATGACTTTGCCGCAGGCCTGCCCGCCGGTATCCGCGGTATCCTCGGACTGGGATTTGCGTGAATGTTCGTTGAATTCGCTGCCAATGAACAAGAGGACTGATCCGGGAATGGCTGCTTTGCGATAGGCCCTGGCAGCATAGCCCTGGTCTTTTCTTGGGCTGTAGTTGGCCACGCAAAGAAACATGAATTCGTTGTCAGCGATCCCCAGTTCCCCCCTAATGGCTGCGGGATTCGTCCCCCTTTCCTCAGGATCCACGCCGTTGGGTATCACCGTCATGCCGCCGTATCGGGCGGCCTTTGCGATGAGGCGGTCGTAGAAGCCCCGGAAATCCGCAGTTTCGCTGAGATACACCACCCTATCCAACAAAGAGATCCAGGAAAACATCGCCAGGCTACGGATCGCCTTGTGGCACCATGACTTCAATCCTCTGGGGAAGCGGCCGTCCGCCTCCCAGACCAGCGCCCCGTAGCCATGGCTTACGAGAATCTTGGCTCCCTTGATTTTCCGGAGGAGGGGTAGCGCCAGATAAAGGGTGTTCGCATACGAGTGAAAAATGATCGTATCCCAAGCGCCGGACTCCAGGAAGGAGCCGTAATCCGGGTTTCCGCCCGTGAGCCAGATCCGGTAGGGCACCGCCGTCTCCTCCGTGTATTCAACAATTCCAGCTCCGTTCCAGTCGAGTGAATCCCTGCCTCCTGGAATAACCTTGGTCAGCACAGTAACTTTCCAGCCGCGTGCGACGAAGCCACGAGCCATCGCGGATGCCGCTTCCGAAACCCCGTCCTTGTTTGGCGGGAATGTGAATGAGACGATGAGGATGTTCATTTCTGGTGCGCCTTTCGATCGGAGACGCGGCGATTCATGCGTAGCAGGCGGATCAATCCCCGGCCCATCTCCCAAGGGGCTGGCAGGCCCCAGATGATCGCTCTAACGACTACCTTCATTTCCATTTTGTCCGCTGGGGCGAGCGCCCGCGTGGCATCCCACCAAAGCCGCGCGATCTTCGAGCATTTGCCAAAAAACGGGCCGCGGACTTTTGAAAAATGAATCTCCCTGACTCTCGCCGCTTGGAAGGCCATGTAGCCGTTGCGTGAGGTTGCAGCCTCCGCGTGTTTGCGATAATAGGCTGTGGCTGGTTGTGAGTAGGCAAACCGAAAGCCCCGATGCAGAGCCCTGAGCCAGAGATCCAGATCCTCGCACATGTGGATTTCCGGGTTCGTATGAAATCCCTTTAGCTCCAGCAAGGCCGCGCGGCGGGCGATCACCGAGGAAGGCGTGATGAAATTCGATTGGAAAAGGTGATAAGGCAGGCCGAGGCCAAGTTGTAGTTCTCCAGGCCCCCAGATCCCCAGCGAATGTTCCGTGTCCTCTTCGAAACGGAGGACACTGCAGAAACCTAGATCGGCATCTTGGCTCTGAATGGCATGCATCACCGACGATACGTGGCTGTCTTGCCAGCAGTCGTCGTGATCCAGGAAGGCGACGAACTCGCCCGCCGCTTCCCGGATCCCTGTGTTGCGGGAAGCTCCTAGGCCCTGGTTTTCCGTATGTCGGATCAACCGCAATGGGGGAGCTTGTGGCAGCCTCCGATACTCTGCTAGGATGTCATCAATCGGTTCGGGCGAGTGGTCGTCGATCACCAGAACCTCGAGATTTCCGTAGTCTTGCGCTGCGACTGAGGCAAGCGATTCACGCAGGTAGTTCCGGGCTTTGAAGGCTGGAATCACCACACTAACCAGATGCTGAACGGTGGTAGGAGCGCTCATTTCGAAATGATGCGCTTGAGGAGCGCGTTGAATGGATGCTTCAGGCTGTGCTTCACCTTGCTGGTTTCCATTATCAGGAGGTGCATCATCTGCCTCTGGGAGTTGATGAAAAACCCGGAGTGTTTCTGCACTAGAAACTCGTGAAGCTCTCTCATCCGCAGCGTGTTGCTGGTCGCCGCGGCCTCGTGCTTCCGGTAGCGGGTGTGGTTTTCGTTGATGAAGCGGAACCCGTTTCCTGCCAGCGCGAGACGGATCCACAGATCGTAATCCTCAATATGCTGGATGTCCGGGTGGGTGTCGAAACCGCCCGCCTCAAGGACTGCGGATCTCCTCACCACGGTCGCCGAGGGTTGCATGAAATTCGAGAGGGCGAGTGAGGCGGGAAACTGGCGGATCTGCCAAGGTTCGAACTGGATGGGATCGAGGAAAAGTCCGTTCGAAGTCTCGCGGAATGCCTCGACCGGACTGGTTACCACCGCAGCATCCGGATTTGCTCCAAACTCGGAGGCGATCCGTTCCAGATAAGTCGGATTCCACAGATCATCCGGATCAAGAAAGGCGACGAAATCTCCGGATGCCGCTGCAATTGCCGTGTTCCGGGCACCGCTGACTCCGGTGTTTTTCTCATGGCGGATGAATTCGACCCGGTGCTGCGGATGCCGCGCCGCGAAGTCTATGACGATCTTCTCCGTGCCGTCCTCCGGTCCGCAGTCCTCGACCACGATGACTTCCCAGTCTGCGCAAGTCTGCGCGGCCACCGAATCGAGGGCGGCTCCGATGAATTTCCCCATTCTATAGGAGGGGATAATGATGCTGAACATGGATATCATAATGACGGAATACGACTTGGGGCTTTCACCATAAAGCGGATCGAGCGGGCACATTGCGGACATTAAAGTTACATGGCAGAGTTCGTCCAAGGAGATCCGAGGGATGACCTCCATGGTGGATGTTCCACAAGGGTTGTGGGCTGGGAGGACAACGAGCTCAAATCTGACGGTAGACTCGCATCGGTTGCCACTCTTGGCTCACTCTTTGGGTTCAGTTCGCTTCGGTTGTTAAGCTTCTTTACGACACATGGGACTGTTTCGCGTCTGGCGGATATGTTGCCTGAGATGAATAAGCAGACAGGCTCTAAAACCGGTTAACGAAACGGCGCATCCGGTCATAGGCGTCGAACACAAGGTTCGCGGCTTTCATTGGTGGGGACTGGTAACCAAAGTATCGTGCGAGAAACAGAGTGGTTCTTCTGCTGATATTCCTTCCGCCGGGTTTGAGCGGGCGGCCTTTGAAGCGGCCATCCTCAAATTCATGAGCCTGCCAGTGCTTGAATTCGGTTCCATGGGTGCGCAGATGGAAGCCGTATTTCAAGGCGCCTTCCCTCGGACAGGGCGGTAAGTCTTCACCGATCATCGACATCACTTCCTGATGGTTGCCGGGACAATAGACCGACCCGAGATGCTCATAGAACGAGTGTCCCGCCATCATCGAAGGCTTGCCCCAATAGGTGGCCTCGATACCCACAGAGGAACCGAAACTCAGCACCTTGTCCGCCGCATCCAACAGCGCGTAGGTCGAGATGCTCGAATCCGCCTCGATCATGGTGAAATTTTCGGATTCAATCGCACGCAGGCGGGACACGTCCTCGTTCTCCACCCCGATCAGATTCGGATGCATCCTGAGGTAGAAATGGACGTCAGGGTAACGTTTGAGACCCTCAGTCACGATCTGGCTTACGCCCTCGTTCTGCATTTCATATATATGGTTTTTCCATTCGTCGCCGATTCCGGCGAATTCGTCTTCCGAAGAATTGAAGATCACGATGTTTTTACGCCCGGGGTTCCAGTTCTCGGGAAGCACACCCGCACTTTGGAGCTCGGTGAAACTTTTCCAGCCTACGGCAATTCCTTTTCGCCGTTCTTCATAGAAATCATTTCCAATTTTCTCTCTCTTGACCGCGTCGGGTTCTGCGTTCCATGTCTCCTCGATCCGCTTTCGCCACATCTTGCGAGTATGAAGCATGTCTCCCTCAAACTGGGAGTATTTGTGAATCGAGCTCCCCCGTTCATGAAGGATGACATCCAGTCCATTCTTCTCCTGACAGGCCCGGAACGCGCCTCTCGTGCTGGCAAACCGGCCATTGAAAACATACGCCTTTGAGAATGGAAGCTGCTTTTCCAAGTACGAGCGCACGCCTAGATAGCTGAGAATGGAGGTCTTCGTGAAGATTGCCAAGAGTTCGGCGGCCTTATCCGATGCGCAGACAGGATCGCGCAGTTCATGGATCGTCGAGGACAAGGCTCCCCAACCTAGATCGTGACCATTGTATTCAAACGCCCTTGCCGCGGAAGCGGTGGTAACCTCCGCCGATAGCCGGATGGCTTCGTTGCGCATCGCCGGATCAATATAGTCGCCTAACCGGTGCTCTTCGACTTGTTTGCTCAACAATTGAATCCCCCTGAGCCTTCGGTATCTGCAAAAATCGCAGACGAGACGGTTACCGGTCGGATTAACTTGGCACGCCGATATCCCGCCGTCGCAACCCAGAAAGACCACCTCGTCACCAGCATCCAAATGGCGCTGGGCAAGCTCCAGTTCCACCCCAAGATGGGTGATCCAATCGGTGAAATAGCTAATGATCAGTATACGCATTTTATTCTGTAGTTCGGTTATTTCGTGTATCCCACGGAACAATTTGGCCTACCGGGCACATATATTCCAAATGCTTACACCACATTCCAAAAAACGGGAGTTCCACGGAGAACAGCCTGATTCAGAACTCTTCCACAAATGGCATCAATCCACTCCGGGGCGAGCCCGTGACCAGGACGCACCACACGGATGTCTCCTTCACCAATTTGATGACCTGCGGGAAGATCCCGGGCGAAGAAAAGCGAACGACGGAAGGCGAGGCCGGATTTCTCCTTTTCGGTTCGTTCATAGGTGATCGTGCCAATGGCCTTTTCAGCTATCCTCACGGCATCGACCATGGTTCGGAATTCCTCGGGTTCGAGCGAAAAGGCGCTGTCGGGGCCGGGTTCGTTGCGGGAGCGGCAGAAGTGTTTTTCGATAATCGTGGCTCCAAGTGACACTGCCGCGACCGGGACGGCGAAACCAAGGGTGTGATCGGATAGACCGGCTTTGCAATTGAAAGTCTGAGCCATGTGAGGAATGCGCGCCAAGTTCGCCTCTTCCGGTGGAGCTGGATAGGAACTGGTGCACTTGAGCAAGGCCAGATCGTTGCAACCGTTGTCACGCAGCACTTCCACGGCTGCGGCGATTTCGCGGAGGGTCGCCATCCCTGTCGAAAGAATGACGGGACGCCCCGTTTTTGCCACCTTTTTCAATAGTGGATGATGGATCAGTTCAAAGGATGCGATTTTGTGAAAGGGTGGATCGAATTGCTCAAGAAAATCGACTGCGGACTCATCGAATGGGGTTGAAAAACAATCGATTCCGGCCTGATTGGCTTCCGCGAAAATTGCCTCGTGCCATTCCCATGGTGTCTGAGCCTGCTGATAAAGCTTGTAGAGGTGCATCCCGTCCCAAAGCGTGCCGCCACCGATTTTGAAATGTTCGGTATCGCAGTCCATCGTCATGGTGTCAGCCGTGTAGGTCTGGATCTTGACCGCGTCGGCTCCGCTGGACTTTGCGATTCGCACCATTTCGAGAGCGGCATCCAGAGAGCCGTTGTGGTTTGCTGAAATTTCAGCAATGATATATGTGGAATTGCGGTTGTTCATGGTTCTCTTGGGAAAAGGTCAGCCAATGATCCGCTCGACTACGAAGGCTTCCGCTGCTTCGACCCCGACGGCGGAGCCGCGGGTGTGGGCAAGGGCTTCGACAGCGCGTAGGCTCCGGGCATGGGGCCAAGGGCGCATTTCCTCGGAATAGGCCTCCAGTGCGAGGAGCTTTGTGCTGAGGTGGGAGGTGATGTCACTGAAGTAGTTCGGCTGGAAGGCAGGAGCCGATCCGAACCATCCCGTGCTGGAAGGAACTTCGAAACTTAGAATCGTCCCAGGTAGTCTGGATGCGGAAGGCTGTGGGCGAAAGGCAACAAGCGTCGCGGAATGGACGATGCGATGGTCAATGTTCAGATCCTGCGGATGATGGGTATAGACGGTGGAGGGTATTCCCCAGCCGTTGCAGAATTCTTCGATTTTCTTGGTAACCGTCAGAAGGGGGACGCTATCGAGGGCGTTGTCGGGAAAATCGAAACGTTCGAAGGTTGTGCAGCCAAGGATCTCGAGGGCGCGCTTGGAAGCGTCATTCCTTTGCCGGGCTTCCGCATCACCGGTGCCTTGGCGCGAGCCGACACCGTCCGTCATGAACAGAACCGCGACATCGTGCCCCTTCGCGCAATGCTTTGCGATGCTTCCGCCGCAGCCAAGAGCTTCGTCGTCAGAGTGAGCGGCGATTACGAGTATTTTTTCCTTCATAGGATCATTGTTTTTCTTGAACAGGTGAGATCGTCACATCCGCTTCAATGGCACCGTGCCTGAGGGATGCCCGGCGGAATGTTACTCGGAGATTTCCGAAGTCCAGATAGGCGTGCGGATAGCCCTCGCAATCTAGCATCCTGATGTGATCGTGGATTTTTTCCAATGAGTCCGCGTCATCCGGCAGGGCACTCTGGGAAGGTGTGCGGCGTTTGAATACAACGACCTCGCCGGTCTGGACTACCGGCTCTGGCTCGTCCCTCGAAATGTCTCTTGCCAAAGTGCAACTCAGGCGAGAAGCACGGATAAAAATTTCCTCTGCATTGCCGCCCTCCAGTGAAAGTGGATGTTTCAGATAGACCGGACCGGCGTCGAATTCCGCGGTCATGCGGAGGGCGGTCAGCTTTGTTTCCTTGTGACCGCGCACTATGAGATTTTGAAGCGGACTCCCGCCACGCCCATAGGGAACATCGGTCATGTGGAAGCAGACGCATTCGTTGCTCTCTAGGAAATCCTCGGGGACTTTTTTCGACCAGTGCAGGAAGAAGACATAACGGTAGTTGTTCTGCTTGAGGGAGGTAGCAGCCAGTTCCCCCTCACTTCCGATAAATTCCCATTCGCCTTCGGCGTCACCAAGGATTTCATCGAAATGCTTCCGGTTCCAAGGCTGTCTGCCGACAACGCAGTATTTCTTTCCTTTCATGCGGTGAGGTAAACGAGTTGATCATCGGATTCAGCCTCCGGTGTGAAGCCAAGAGACTGGAAGGTTTTAAGCGAAGCCGGGTTCGAGCGCTTTACGATCGCCAGAACGGCTCCGCGTTCCTTCACGCGGAAAGTCCGTAATGCCAGCGACATGATATCGTGTCCCAATCGTCTTCCCCGGCAAGCGGGATCGACTGAAACATCAATCTCCCACTGAGGGCGGGATTTCTTTTCGAACCTGACCTGACCGACGGCGCGATCTTCCCTGTCGTAACAAAGAAAGAACCGGACATCGGGGGATACGATCCGCGATGCGAACCATTTCTTGTGGTTTTCCCAAGAAATTGCGCCGGAATTCAGGGCGTTTTGGCGAACAAAGGCATCATTTGCCCATAGGAAATACAATTCGCAATCCTTCGTGTTAGCAGGACGGAGCCAGAGGCCGTTTTCCATATGCGCAGCAACCCTGTTTGCCCCCCATGCGTCCACTTGGAATGAATCTATCGATTTGGTGGAGCCGAGCAACCACCCCGCCAGCATGTACGCCGTCCGATCCGTATGCAGATTCTCATGCCAGCCGAGATCCAGGCACCGGTCTTTTGCAGCGAGGGTATCGACGACGAGATTCTGGTTGTCCGCGACCCTGACCAAGGCGGCAGGGAGTGAAAACAGGAGCCACTCAAGGCAGGTGGTGCCACCCGCGCCGATGATCCCTTCCGCCCATTCGTATTGCGCGGGCATGTCCGCCACGTTCGTGAGGAATTCGATACAGTGCGGAGAGCCGGAGGCGAGTTGTGCCAGCCCTTCCTGATGCGGGTTTCCCGCGCCCACAAGGACGCGAAGGTGAAGACGTTGGGCGTTGAGTAGGTTGAGGGCTTCAATGACTTTTCCGGTGGCGTTGTCCGGATCCACGCCGCCGAAGGAAAGGAGGAGCTTCGATAATCCTACTGTCTTTTGTTCCCCGCCAGCTGCCTTTCCGCGGAATTCCCTTCGAAGCAACGCGAAGCGCGATCCCCCCAGGATATCCGTGTCTTTATCGACAGAAGGGTAGGGGAATTCGGCTCCATATACGTTCTGGTTCAGGACAAGATTCGCATGCCAGGTTTCGCAATGTCCGTAGTCGTCCACGGCGAGGATGTTGAAACCATGATCTTTCAGGGACTTTTGGTAATTTGTTGAAAAATGGTAGCCGTCGATTACGATCCAACGGGTACTTATCTCTTCCGCCAGGAAAATGGTGGCAGCCAGCTCTTCGTTACCGCCCATAGGAAGATCGCCGAGGGGGACATGGCTGATGTCTTCCTCCTCAAGGCGTTTCTCCAAGCCCGGCGGGCACTGGCATGAGGCAAGTGTGACGCTTCCGCCGCGATCCTGCCATGCCTGGGCGAGGGCAATCATGCGCATTATGTGTCCGGTGCCGAGCAGACCTCCGGCGTCAGCCCGTATCAATAGGGAGCCTTTGTCAGTGAATTCTGGCATTATTGAGAGCGTTGAATTTCAGTTCGGCATGGAGCCAGTCTTCCGAGGTATCGACATCCTGGACAAGTTGCGGAGGAAGAATTACGACGCGTGAATTCGAGGAGAAAATAAGATCCTTTTCGAGCCAGGCGGCGGCGGTTCCCCAGTAAAATTGCCCGGCATCGTGGTAGGCTGCGGGCAGGTCTTGGGATCGGCTGGTTTCGTGCTCTGGCCAGAACATCGAGACTTGGTTGTCTTCTCCAAGCCGGAGTGCGCGGAAAATTGGGAATTCAAAAGCGGTGGCAGAGAAAACGAAATCCGTAGTGGGATCGGAGGTGAGGCGTTCGAGGGCTGTTTTCAAGTAAGCGGGTTGAAGAAAAGGCGCGGTTGCATAGATGCAGCAGGCATAGGAAACCGAGTCACCATTCGCATTCAGCCATTCGACGGCGTGACGGATCACCGGGAGAGTACCGGCATGATCGTTTGCGAGTTCTGGAGGGCGCACAAAGGGAACCTCGGCACCGTTGGTAAGGGCGATTTCGCGGACTTCTTCATCGTCAGTGGAAACGATGATACGCTCGAAACAACCCGATTCCCGAGCCGCCTCGATAGACCATGCAATCATGGGTTTGCCACAGAAATCCCGGATGTTCTTCCGGGGGATTCGTTTGCTGCCGCCACGGGCGGGGATGATGGCGACTTTGCTCATAGGACTAACTGGCAAGGGATTTCACTGCCGCGACGACATGTTCGATGTCAGTCGTAGTGAGTGATGGATAGAGCGGAAGACTGAGGGATCGTTTGTATTGTTGCTCGGCAACGGGGCATTTGCCGTGCTCGTATCCGTAGGTATTGCGGTAGTGGGGTTGGAGGTGGACAGGGATGTAGAGCACCTGGCTCCCAACGCCCTTGGCTCGTAGTTCCGCCATCACTTCACTGCGGGATTTACCAATCACCTCGAAGTCGATGAGGACGGTGTAGAGGTGCCAGGAAATGTGGTGTCCCGGAGTCTCGGTGCTTCCTCCGCTCGGTGTTTCAGCTAGCAGCCATGGAGCGAGTTTGGGGGTGGTGAGCCACGGGATGTCGGCGAACGCTTCGTTGTAGCGAGCCACGATTTCAAGCCGGCGGTCAATGAATCCCGGTAGCTTTTTCAGTTGGCTGCGGCCGAGGGCACACTGGATATCGGTGATGCGGTAGTTGTAGCCGAGTTCCTGCATTTCATACACCCAGCTGCCAGCTTCGGTGTAGGCAGGATTGGCAGTGCCAAAACCTTGGAACAGTGATGAGTCCCGCTCAATTCCATGAGCCCGTAACTGTCGTGCGCGGCGGGCGTATTCGTCATTGTCTGTCACCAGCATTGCGCCTTCTCCGGTGGTCATGGTTTTGACCGGGTGGAACGAAAACGTAGTGATGTCGGCCCATGGATGTCCTCCCAGTTTCCTTTCCTTGCCTTCATGCACAAACCCACCGCCCGTTCCGTGGCAGGCATCCTCGATGACAATCGCGCCATGTTTGCGGGCGATGCGGGCGATTTCCGGCATATTGGCGGCTTGTCCCGCGTAGGCGACGGCAACGACGGCTTTTGTGTCGGGCTTCCAACCTGCCTCGAGCGCTGCTGGATCGAGATTGTAAGAAACCGGATCAATGTCGCAGAAGTCCGGAGTGGCTCCGACGAACGCGGCGCAATTGGCGGAAGCGACGAATGTATTGGGTGAAGTGACGACGCGGTCACCAGAGCCGATCTCCGCGACGAGCATGGCTAGATGCAACGCGGCGGTGGCGTTACAGACAGCCACCGCATGCTTGGCTCCGACAAATTCCGCGAATTCCTGTTCAAAGGCTTCCACCTCCGGGCCACAGGTAAGAAAGTCTGAGCGCAGGGCGCGGACGACAGCTTCGATGTCGTCTTCGTCGATGGTTTGGCGGCCGTAGGGGAGCATGGGGGAAGAGAATTTTGAATTTTAGATGCTAAATGGTGAATTCTAGAGAAACTAGAGCACTTCATTAGAAATTCAATGGCCTGCGACGTGCTCAGCGATCAGGGTTCGCAGTTCATCGACGGTGAGGAATTCGGGATTGGCACCGGAAGTATAATTGAATCCGGGGGTTACGGGGACTGCATTGAAGTGGGGGATGTAGTCCGCAAGTTTCCAAACGGGAAGCTGTGGCAGGATGACGTAGTATTTCCCGAGATCATAGGTGGAAAATGAGTCGGAACTGGTGATCATTTCCTCGTGGATTTTTTCGCCCGGTCGGATGCCGATGACCGGGTGCTCGCATTCCGGCCCGATGGCTTCGGCAAGATCGGTGATGCGATAGGACGGGATTTTAGGGACAAAAAGCTCTCCGCCCCAAGCGTGTTCGAGCGCGTGAAGCACCATCTTTACGCCGTCGGAGAGGGAGATATTGAAGCGGGTCATATTGGGATCGGTGATAGGCAGGACGCCACCGGGTTTCTTCTTGAGGAAGAACGGGATGACAGAGCCGTTCGAGCCCATGACATTGCCGTAGCGGACGACCGAGAACCTGATGTCTTGTGTGCCGCGGATGTTGTTGGCGGCGATGAACAGTTTATCCGAGGTAAGCTTGGTGGCACCGTAAAGGTTGATGGGTGCGCAGGCCTTATCCGTGGAAAGGGCGACCACCTTGCTGACACCGGAACCAAGTGCGGCATTGATGACGTTTTCGGCACCGCCGATATTGGTCTTCACGCATTCATCGGGATTGTACTCCGCGATGTCCACGTGTTTCATGGCGGCCGCGTGAATCACATAATCGATGCCGGAGAAGGCGCGCTTCATGCGGTCCAAGTCCCTGACATCGCCGATGAAGAAGCGGATGTTCGGGTATTTGTCCTTGGGGTATTCCTGGGCCATTTGGAACTGCTTTTGCTCATCCCGTGAATAGATGACGATGCGTTTCACATCCGGCCACTTGGCGAAAATCGTCTTGGTGAGTTCCTTGCCGAGCGAGCCGGTGCCGCCGGTGATGAGGATGGACTTGTGATTGAGCATCGTGGTTATCGTATTGGTTTATGGTAATGAGATTCATGACAGTCCCCTTAGACGGTGACTTCAGATGAGAGATGTTCGATTTCGAAATGAGAGGGAGCGGGAAGATAGGGAATTCCGCCAAGTGTTTTGAAACGGCTGGATACCACGAATTGGCCAGCCCGCATGGCGTAAAGACAGGCTTCAATGGAACCCCGTCTGCCGATCCAAAGATTCCACTGATAGGTTCCGTCGTGGAGCAGCAGAGGTTCGACTTTGAAACGGAAGACGGAATGCCCCGCCTCAATGCGGACGGGAGCAGCACCGCGGCTGAGATTCCAATTCATCACGGGTTGTTCATTTGCGTTCACCGCAGTGAATGAGAGGTTCACTTCGTCCAGCGTGTCGGTGCATTCCAGGGAGATTTCCACATCAAGGCAGCCGCCGTATGTCACTTCCGGGTTGAGAATGCGCACATCGGCTTTGGTGATCGGCGGGTAGGTTTCGAAAACCCTGCCGCCGTCTTCCTTAGAGGCATGGATATTGTCATTCATCACTTGATTATAGGCCTGGATACCGTCGATTGGATCGGCGTGGAACTGGAATGCTCCCTTATTCATCATACCGACACTGGTGGCGATGGCGCCCACTTGATCCATACTGTGGGATACGAGGATCACCGCGCAGTTCTTGATGAGCTTGTTGATCCGGTGGTAGCATTTGTGTCTGAAGGCAGCGTCACCCACCGCCAGCACTTCATCCAAAATCAGCACATCGGGATTCAGTGCCGTGGCCACGGCGAAGCCGAGGCGGACCTGCATGCCGGAGGAATAGGATTGTACAGGGGAATCGATGAATTCGGGGATCTCGGCGAATTCGATGATGTCGTCCATCTTTGAATCGATTTCCTCCCGGGTTAGACCAAGGATGGAAGCATTGACATAAACATTCTCACGACCGGTGAGGATGGGATTGAAACCGGCACCAAGGGCGATCAGCGCTCCGACACGGCCACGCATTTCGATGGTTCCTTCATCCGGCTTAATCAAGCCGTTGAGCATTTTGAGCAGGGTGGTCTTGCCCGCGCCGTTGCGACCGATCAATCCCAGGCATTCGCCGCGGCGGAGCTCGAAGGAGACATCTTTCACCGCCCAGAACTCGCCGGGACGCAGGGCCGGCTCAGAGGTCAGAGGACGGAGGTCGGAAGTCAGAGAAGAAGAGTCCGGAGGGGCTGACCTCTGATCTCTGATCCCTGACTTCTGTCGTCCGAAGGGCATCAGCTCGGAAGCGACGTCCTTCATGCCGTACCAGAGGGATTTCTTGAGATTGCGACAGAACTTTTTCGAAACTCCTTCGACTCTCACTAACACTTCGGCATCGCTGGCGCTAGAAGAGGTCGGAGATCGGAGTTCAGAAGTCGGGGAAGAGGAAGACATGTGAGAAGAGGTCGGAGGTCGGAGGTCGGAGGTCGGAGGTCGGAGGTCGGAGGTCGGAGGTCGGAGGTCGGAGGTCGGAGGTC
>Ga0163144_10015530_pt1 | contig 15696 bp, 15 predicted proteins | sample OliLak19BULKMAT1_FD_123175 | JGI IMG/M metagenome (GOLD analysis project Ga0163144, IMG submission 123175) | Freshwater microbial mat bacterial communities from Lake Vanda, McMurdo Dry Valleys, Antarctica - Oligotrophic Lake LV.19.BULKMAT1 | ecosystem: Environmental > Aquatic > Freshwater >...
CGCCTTCACCTTGCGCTGGGCGGGGGAGGAGGCGCGCCGGATCACGGGCGAGGTGCTGCCGCTTGATCTCGACGCCAACAGCGAGGGGCGCTACGCGATGGTCAAGCGCGTTCCGCGCGGGCCGGCGCTGTTCATCACGCCCTTCAATTTTCCGCTCAACCTTGTCGCGCACAAGGTGGCACCCGCCGTCGCCGTCGGCCTGCCCTTCGTGCTCAAGCCCGATCCGCGCTGTCCCAAGACGGCGGAGAAGCTCATCGCTTTGCTCGTGGACGCCGGCTGGCCCGCCGAGGCCGCGATCCTCGTGAGCGGGCCGCTCCCCGCCGCGGAGGCCCTCGTTTCCGATGAGCACTTCCGGATTTTCTCCTTCACCGGTTCGACCGCAGTGGGCTGGAAGCTCAAGGCGCTCGCCGTGAAGGCCCACAGTTGCCTCGAGCTCGGCGGCAACGCCGCGGTCTTCGTCGCCAAGGATGCCGACCTGCCCTGGGCCGCCGCGCGCTGCGCCTGGGGCGCGTTCTACTACTCGGGTCAGACCTGCATCTCGGTTCAGCGCATCTATGTCGAGCAGGAAGTCCACGCCGAGTTCCGTCGCCTGCTGGTCGAGAACATTAAAGGCCTCGTCTCCGGCGAGCCCGCCGACGAGAACACCGATGTGGGCCCCCTGATCGACGAGAAATCCGCCATGCGCGTCGAGGAGTGGCTCAAGGAAGCCGTCGGCAAGGGCGCCAAGCTCTGGACCGGCGGCCCGCGCAAGGGCGCGTTCATCCCGCCGTCCTTGCTCGAGGGCGTGCCCGCCGACTGCCGCCTGTCCTGCGAGGAGGCCTTCGGCCCCGTCGCCACGCTCGACGCCGTCACGAGCCGCGAGGACGCCCTCGACCGTATGGCCAATTCCCGCTACGGTCTGCAGGCGGGCATTTTCACGAACGATCTCGCCTTCGTTCACAAAGCCTTCGACCGCTTGGCGGTGGGGGGCTTGATTATTAACGACATCCCCTCCTTCCGCTCCGACGCCATGCCCTACGGCGGCATGAAGGACTCCGGCCTCGGCCGCGAAGGCGTCCGCTACGCCATGGAAGATTTCACCGAACCCAAAACCTTGGTCATTAAGACCTAATGGCCTAATGGTGTCAGGTGTCGCGGTAGTTGCGGTATTCTTTCCCAAACAACGCAACTACCGCGACACCTGACACCAAGATCCAAGATTGAAAGGAGCTCATATGAAGCTTGTGGAATGCGTGCCCAATTTCTCGGAAGGACGCGACCGGAAGAAGGTCGATGCGATCGTCGAGGCGGCGAAGTCCGCCGGCGTGACAATCCTGGATGTTGAGATTGACGCCGATCATCATAGATGCGTTCTGTCTTTCGTCGGCGAGCCGGATAAGTGTGTCGAAGCGTGCTTTCGCGTGGCGCAGAAGTCGGCGGAGCTGATCGACCTCACTCAGCACAAAGGCGAGCACCCGCGCATGGGCGCGGTGGATGTCATCCCGTTCATTCCCGTCGCGGGCGTGACGATCGATGACTGCGTGAAGCTCGCGGAGAAGCTCGCGGCGCGCATCGGCGGTGAGCTCAAGATTCCGACCTACCTGTACGATCACGCGGCCAAGCGCCCCGAGCGAAAGGATTTGGCTGCCGTGCGCAAAGGTCAGTTCGAGGGCCTGCGCGACCTGATCGGCAAGGACGAGACGCGCGCGCCCGACTTCGGGCCCAACGCGATCCACCCCACGGCGGGCGCCGTCGCGGTCGGGGCGCGCCAGCAGATCGTCAACTTCAATCTAAACCTCGACACGCACGACATGAACGCGGGCAAGGACATCGCCAAGCGCGTGCGCGCGTCGGGCGGCGGCCTGCCGGCGGTGCGAGGCAAGGAGATCGACCTCGCGGCGCGCAAGCAGGTGCAGATCTCGACCGTCCTAACGGACTATAAAAAAACCTCGATGGCGAAGGTGCTCGCGACGACGATGGCCCTCGCCGACGAGCACAAGGCGCGGATCAAGAGCACCGAGATCGTCGGGCTCCTCCCTCGCCAGGCGCTCGTCGATTTCGCGATCGAGACGCTTCAGCTTGAGAATTTCCACCCCGAAATTCAGATTCTCGAAAGCCGGCTCGAGGCGGTCGGCGCGCTGGGCGGGACCGACTGGAAGGCAGCAGGGCGTGTCATTGGAGAAGCGATGGCGAACACCGACGCGACACCGGGCGGCGGCTCCGCGGCGGCGATTTCGGCCGCGATGGGCTGCGGCCTGGGTGAGATGGCGATAGGGATCACCTTGAAGTCAAAGAAGCTCGACGAGGCGAAGCGCGGGCCGCTGACCTCGGCGCACAAGGCCTTGGGCGAGCTGCGCGCGACCTTCGACCTCCTCGCGGCCGATGACGCGGCCGCGTTCGACCGTTTCATGGACGCCATGAGCCTCCCCAAGGACGACGCGACGCGCCCGGCGAAGATGCAGGCCGCCTTGCTGCACGCGGCCGAGGTGCCGCTGAAGACAGCGCAGATGGCGGCCGGGGCGCTGGCGGTGGCCAAGCAGGCGGCGCCGCTCGCGGGCGCGGCGGTGGCCTCCGACATCAACTGCGCCGTTCACCTGCTCCGGGCCGCGGCCCAGTGCGCGGCGGAGAATGTGCGTATCAACCTCGGCGGCATCAAGGACGCGGTGGCGTCGGGCGAGCTCGGCACGCGCCTTGAGAAAACCTTGGCGGCTTGCGCGTAAGATGTTCGACTACGCTCGGCTGATGTCGGATTACGCGAGCTACCACCTGACCCCGGGCAATCAGCGCGCGCACTCAATCGGCATTCCGCTGATCGTGTTCGCCGTCGTGAAATGGACGCAGATCGGCTCTTTCTTCCCGCTGGCGGCGCTGGCGCTGCCCGTCTACTTCCTGTGGAATTGGCGCGTGGGCTGGATGATGACCGGCTTCATCGCGGCGAGCGCGGCGGCGGGAGCGTTCCTGCCCATGGGGGTCGCCCACGCGGCGTTCGTGGTCGGCTGGATCTTTCAGATCTACGGCCACAAGGTCCACGAGAAGAACAGACCGGCTTTGCTCGACAATCTGACGCACGCCCTCATCGGCCCCGCCTTCGTCGCCGAAAAGCTGGCCGGGCTGCGATGACGCCTGAGATCCGCCGCGCGGCGGCGACGGACTGGCCCGCCGTCGCCCGCTTGTGCGAAGACACCGGACGGCAGGGAAATCCGGTCGACGACGACGAGCGCGGACCCTTCGGCGAGCATTGGATCGGCCCGTACAGGGAGCTGCGCCCCGACTGGACCTTCGTCGCGGTCCTCGACGGGAAGGTTGTCGGCTACCTGACCGGTTGCCCGGATTCCTTGGCTTTCGAGAAAGAGAAGCGGCGCGTGTTTAATCAGCAGCCGGACTCGCGCGAGTTGTTCACGCTCGAGACCCGGCTCAAGCTGTGGTCAGAGCATCCGGCGCACCTGCATATGAATGTCGCTGCGGGCCTGCGCCGCTCGGGCGCCGGCCGGGCGCTCCTCGGCGCGTTCTTCGCCGAGCTGCGCAAGGCGGGCGTCGGCTCGGCGCATGTCGTGTGCGGGCCGAACGCGAGGCCGTTTTGGGAGCGCGTCGGTTTTCGCGAGTACGCGACGGTGGAAGCGGCGCCCGGCCTGATCGTCAGCGCGCTGGCGCTAAAGATCGCTTGAGCAGGGGCGGGGCGAGGAATGTCGTGACGATCACCATCGCGACGACGGCCGCGTAGAGCGAGGCCGAGACGATCCCGGCGGCGAGCCCGATCTGCGCGAAGATGAGGCCGACTTCGCCGCGCGGGATCATGCCGATGCCGACGGCCCAGCGGTTGAGCGCCTTGTCGCGCACGGCTAAAGCGCTGACGATCTTGCCCGCGATCGCGGCGAGAATGAGCAACGCCGCGAGGCCCAGGACCGCGCGGTTCTCCGCGGTGGAGGGATTGAAGACGGAGAGGTCCACCTTCGCTCCGACCATGACGAAGAAGACCGGCGCGAAGACATCGACCACGGGCCTCACGGTCTGGTCGATGTCCTCCTTCTTGTCAGTGCGGGCGAGCAGGATGCCCGCGGTGAAGGCGCCGACGATCATCGCGGTGCCGAGAGCGTGGGCCGCGAGCGCCATCGCGAAGGCGAAGCACACGGCCAAGGTGACGAGCACGCCGCGCACGCGCATGCGGCGCACGAGCTTGACGAGGGCCTCGGATAGGTAGGGCCCGAGCCACAGCGCGGCCGCGAGGAACCCGGCCGACAGCATGATCGTCTTGGCCACCCCGAGCCACTGCAGGGAGCCCGACAGCGCGATGCCCTGAACCGCCGAGAGTATGATGATCCCGAGCACATCGTCGATCACGGCCGCGCCGAGCACGATCTGCGCCTCGGGTGCTGCGAGCTTGCCCATGTCCGAGAGCACGCGCGCGGTGATGCCCACGCTCGTGGCGGTCAGCGCGGCGCCGACGAAGACGGCCTCCATCCCACCGCGGCCGAGCGCCGTCATGAGGCCCCAGCCCAGCGCGAACGGAACAATCACGCCGATCGCCGCCACCGCCGAAGCCGTAGGGCCCGCCTTGAGAAGATCGTCGAGGTCGCAGTGGATCCCCGTTTCGAACAGAAGGAGGATCAAGCCGATCTCGGACATCAGCGCCAGGGCCGGGTCGTTGAGGTGGAAGAAGGTGAATATCCCCGTGCCCAGCACGACGCCGCCGATGAGCTCGCCCAGCACGGCGGGCTGGCCCAGGCGCTCGGCGAGCTCTCCGAACAGCTTGGCGCTGAGGAGGATGACGAGCAGCTCCGCGAGAAATTGAACGACGCCTAGCTCGTGCACTAAGCCGCGACTCTGGTCTTCAGGCGCTGCTTGAGCGCTTCGAACTGTTTCGTCAGCTCCTTAGGCAGCTTCTCGCCGAACTGATCGAAGAAGCTCTTCACGCCGTCGAGCTCAGCCGTCCACTCATCGGGCTTGACCGACAGCAGCTCGTCCATCGCGCCGGGCTTAAGGTCCAGGCCGGTCAGGTCGAGCGCGTCCTTCGTCGGCAGGTACCCAATCGGCGTCTTATCGGCCTTGCCGGAGCCTGCGGCTCTGCTTAATATCCACTCGAGCACGCGCAGGTTCTCGCCGAATCCGGGCCACAGGAACTTGCCGTTGCTGTCCTTGCGGAACCAGTTCACATGGAAGATCTTGGGCGGCTTGGGGATCTTGGCGCCCATCTCGATCCAATGTCCGAAATAGTCGCCCATGTTGTAGCCGCAGAAGGGCAGCATCGCCATCGGGTCGCGGCGAACCTCGCCGACGGCGCCCGTCTGGGCGGCCGTGCGCTCGGAGGCGACGGTGGCGCCGACATAGACGCCGTGGTTCCAGTCGAGGGCCTCGAACACGAGAGGTGCTAAGCGCTCGCGGCGTCCGCCGAAGATGACGGCCGAGATCGGAACGCCCTTGGGGTCTTCCCAGTTCGGCGCGATCGACGGGCACTGGCCCGCGGGCGCGGTGAAGCGGCTGTTCGGGTGCGCGCCGAGAAGGGGCTTGCCGTCTTTGTCCTTGAAGTCGGGCTTCCAGGCCTTGCCTTCCCAGTTTGTGCCGGAGGCGGGGGGAGCTCCCTCGCCGTCCTCCCACCAGACGGACAGGTCGTCGCCGAGGAGCACATTCGTGAAGATCGTGTTCTTCTTGACGGTCTTGATCGCGTTCGGGTTGGACTTGGAGTTCGTGCCGACCGCGACGCCGAAAAAGCCGGCCTCGGGGTTGCAGGCCCACAGCCGGCCGTCCGGGCCGACGCGCAGCCAGGCGATGTCGTCGCCGACGGTCCAGATCTTGTAGCCCTTGCCCTTGAGGCCCTCGGGCGGGATGATCATGGCGAGGTTGGTCTTGCCGCAGGCCGACGGGAAGGCGGCGACGATATACTCCGTCTTGCCGTTCTGCTCGATGCCTAAGATGAGCATGTGCTCGGCCATCCAGCCTTCCTTGCGCGCCTGCCACGAGGCGATGCGCAAAGCGAGGCATTTCTTGCCGAGCAGGGCGTTGCCGCCGTAGGCCGAGCCCACGGACCAGATCGTGTTGTCCTCGGGGAAGTGGAGGATCATGCGCTTGTTGACATCGAGGTCGGCCTTGGAGTGCAGGCACTTGACGAACTCGCCGTCGGTGCCGAGCTGCTCGAGCACCGGCGTGCCGATGCGCGTCATGATGCGCATGTTGAGCACGACATAGATGGAGTCGGTGAGCTCGACGCCGATCTTGGAGAACGGGGAGCCGACCGGGCCCATCGAGAATGGGATAACATACAAGGTGTGGCCCTTCATCGAGCCCTTCAGTATTTCGCGGGCCTTCGCGTAGCCCTCCGCTGGGGACATCCAGTTGTTGGTGGGGCCGACGGCTTCCTTGTCCTTGGTGCAGATGTAGGTCAGGTGCTCGGTGCGGGCCACATCGTTGGCCTTGGAGCGGCTGTAGAAGCAGCCGGGAAATTTTTCCTCGTCGAGGGGGATCAGCTGGCCACGCGCCACGCCGCGCTTCTCGAGGCGGAGCTTCTCGGCCTCGGAGCCGTCGACCCAGACGACGGCGTCGGGGGTGCATATCTGGGCGACTTCATCGACCCAGGCTTTGAGCTTGGCGTGTTTGATGTTGACCATGTCCCATTCTAGCACGGCGAAAGGGGGGGTGGTTTGACCTATATCAACCCCGAAATTTGACGGTTTTTTGAGGGCGCCGGCGGTACGATCCGGTTACACTGAGAATATGAAAGGACTCCCGCTCCTCGTCGCCGCCGCGGCCCTTCTGATCGCCGCCGGCCCCAATCGGCTCGAACTCGCCGAGCGGGTCTCGGCCGGCTGGGCGGATAAGCCGCGCCTGGCGGCCCGTCTCCTCATCTCGCGCTACGGGCCGCCCGATGAGGTCGGCTCCAGCCGCCTGATCTGGCACGCGAACGGGCCCTGGAAGCGCACCATCGTGCGCAACCTCCCCTGGCCGTACTCGGACGCCGCGGGCGAGGAGCTTGGGGTCATCGAGCAAAGCGTCGCCTACGACCTGACGCCGGAGCAGGCCAAGGGGCTGGCCCCGTTCAGCCGCCGGCTCGCCTTCGACCCGGCGCGCATGGAGATGACCAGCCGGGCGGACCGCGAGGAGCTTAATTTTTTGCGCCTAAACCTGGCCGATGACATCCTGCGCGGACGGATTGTCGCCGCGGAGGCGCAGGAGACCTACGCGCGAATCGTCGCGCTAGAGGCGTCGGGGAAGACCACGCGCTACCTGCAGGGCCTGACCTTCGGACCGGGACGAGCCCGGGTGCCTTGATTTATCGGGGATTCGGGTCTATGCTAGTGCCATGCGAACCCCCCTCGTCTTAGTCGCCCTATTGCTTGCCTCAGCCGCACGCGCCGGCTTGCCGGCCCCCGCGGCTCCCCCCGAGCCCGTCGGCAAGCCGGTCGCGGAACCGCGCTACTACTACCACTCGCCTCGGACCCAATGGTGGGGGGACATCGTGTCGCGGCGAGACATCCCGCTGCAGTCGGACCTGGGCAAGCTCGACGAGCTGTGCCTAATCCCGCCCGCGGCCGACTGGGTGATGGACGGCGCGAGCCGTGAGGTCCAGGAGAAGTACCTGCGCCTGCTCCATCGCGTCGCCTGGTCGATGAACAATGTCTCGGGCAGGGGCAACGCCGGCAACCGAACGATCGGCACCTGCGGGGTCAACGCCTACGCGGTGACGGCGGGACTCGGGGAGTTCAGCAACTACTTCGTCGGATCCATCGACCCGGCGATCAAGTCCCGAACCGGATTTTCGGGCTGCCTCCACACCAAGGACTTCGTCAAGGGCGAGCCGAAGTACGCCTCTTACGGCAAGACCATGGTCGCGCCCGGAGGTGCCGTCGCCGACACGCTCAATGCCCTGCTCAAGTCCAAACATCCTGATACCGTCCTCGAGGCGCTCGGCAACATCCGGACGCTGTCGCCCTTCGAGAAGTATCGAGACGCGGTCGAGGCCCTGGTCCGCGACAAGTCGGTTGCGGCTGTCATCACCGTTCGTCCCGACGGCGCCGCCGAGAAGCTGCCCTTGCGCGTGTACGCCATGCACACCTTGGCGACGATGGAGCGCACCGAGCGCACGGCGAAGATACTGGCGCTGATCTGGCACGACGAGAAGGAGACTGCGGAGGTTCGCGAGGGCGCGATCCGCGCGTTCTCGTTCGTGGCCGAGTGGCCGGGAACCGCCATCGCCACGATGACCGGCCCCGAGAAACGCCAGGCGATGCACAAGGCGCTGTACCCGTTTCTCGTGCCCCTCATGGTCGTCGGCGGCGTCGAGGCCGACAAGAAGGAGGAAGCCGGGCCGAAGGCGAAGCTCAGCCCTCTCGGCTCGGCGGCCTCCTGCGCCCTCGAGCTGTTCCCCCTGGAGCTGCGCGCCAAGGCACGGAAAGGCGAGAAGTACTAGGACGCCTTCAGCCGGCGGCGGACCAAGGACGCCCGGAGGGCGTCGCGGTCGAGAGGCGTGAGCACCTTCTGCGCCAGCAGGTCGAGGTGGGCGGGCTGGGTGGACAAGGTCAGCTCGTTGACGACGGCCAGCTCCGGTCCCAGGCGCCAGCCGAGCGCAAGCCCCAGGCGCAGGCGCGAGAGGTGGTGCTGGCATTCCTCAAAGGGGATCAGGCGCGCGGCGCCGAGCAAGGCCATGGACCGGTGTATTGAGTCCTCGAGCCGGACCTTCGACGGACCGTTGGATATTCCCTCGCGCGCCTCCATCTCGCGCGCGATGACGGCGGCGACCGTTTTCTCGAGCGCGGCCAGTATCTCTCCCTCGGTACGGCCGAAGCCGGTGGCGTTGGAGAGCTGGAAGAAATCGCCGACGACCTTGGTCCCCTCGCCGTGCAGGCCGCGCGCGATGAGGCCCGCCCGCGCGACGGCCTCGATCACCCGCTCGAGGCCATTCGTGATCGTGAGCGCGGGAAGGTGGACGAGGCATGAAGCGCGCAGGCCCGTGCCCAGGTTCGTCGGGCAGGCCGTGAGATAGCCCAGGTCGTCGCGGAAGGCGAAATCGAGGACCGAGGACAGGCGGTCATCGAGCCGATCCACGGCCGCGTGGGCGGCGCGCAGCTGCTGGCCCGGGAGCAAAGCCGCGAGGCGAAAATGATCCTCCTCGTTGACCATGACCACGATCGTCTCGTCGTCGCCGACGACGACCCCGCGCGAGGACGGATGCGCGGCCAGCACAGGGCTCGCGAGGTGGCGCTCGACGAGGAACTCGCGGTCGGTCGCGTCGAGGTCGCCCATCTTAAAGAAGGCCGCGTTTTTAATGCCGGCGAGCTTGATCGCGTAGAACGCGTGATCGAGGGTCTTCTTGAGCGTGTGCGGGCCGATGTGGCCGGGGAAGGGGCCGCGCAGGTTGCGCGCCAGGCGCACGCGGGTGGACAGCACGACCTCGTGAGAGGGGCCGGCCGCCTCGGCCCAGGCCGTCTTGAAGCGCAGCATGTTGTGCAGCTGCACTTTAGCGCCTCCCCGGAGTCTTGCCTCGGTGCTGATAGGCGCCGGCGTGCACGCGCGGAAGAAGGTCCTTCACCTGGGGCAGGAAATGCTCGTAGCAGTTGGGGCAACCGAAGCGGCCGCTTTGTTTGAAGCTTGCCAGCGAGGTGCGGCAGGTTGGGCAGCGCGCGGCCTGCACGCGCACGCGCGCGCCCAGCGACTCGATGGCCGCCGTCAGCGCGTCGACCCCGGCCTCGGCGTGCAGGCCCTCAGCGCACGAGGAACATAGGGCGGCCTTCTTCAGATGATTATTGACCACGGTCTGAACGAGCACGGTGGCCTCGCGCGCGGCGCAGTTCTGGCAGAGCATCGGTTTAATTATAAGATACTCCCCATGGACGCCGCCTCCTCCGTCATCTCGCGCTTCATCGACACCGACCCGCAGCAGGCGGCGTTGGCGCTCGAGGCGCTGTCGCCCCGAAGTGCTGCGTCCGTCGTGCGCGCCCTGCCGCCGGAGACGGCGGCCCGCCTGCTCGCGCGCGTGCACCCGCAGTCGGAGGCCGCGCTGTACGAGCACCTCGTCCCCGAGCCGGCGGCGACCTTGCTCGGCCTGGCCGACGCCGACGACGCGGCCGACGCCTTCCGCGCGCTCACCGACGAGTCGCGCCGCGTCCTGCTCGCCTCGCTCACGCCGGAGCGCCGCCGTGAACTCGAGGAGCGCCTCTCCTATCCCGAGCACAGCGCGGGTCAGATTATGCGCACCGATGTCGTCTCCTTCTCGAAGGACGCGCGCGTGCGCGATGTGGTCGCGCGGCTAAAAACGATCACGGCGACCAAGCATCCGCAGAGCTACGCGTATGTCGTCGACGACCATAGGCGCCTGCTTGGCGTGCTCAACATGCGCGACCTGCTCCTCGCCGAGGACGACGCGCGCGTGGAGTCCATCATGCGCGCGGATGTGGTCTCCGTGCCCGCGCACATCGACCGCGAGGAACTCATCGCCGAGCCCAAGCTGAAAGGCTACCTCTCGATCCCTGTCGTGGACGCGCAGGGCCGCCTGCTCGGCGCCGTGCGCGCCTCGGACCTTCTCGCCTCGTCCCAGGAGGAGGCGACGGAGGACCTTCAGCGCCTGTTCGGCGCGAGCGCCGAGGAGCGCGCGTTCTCGCCGATGCTCTTCAAGGTCCGCCAGCGTCTGCCCTGGCTCACCGTCAACCTCGGCACCGCTTTTCTCGCCTCTGCGGTCGTGGCGATGTTCCAAGACCTGATCGGCCGGATCGCGGTGCTGGCCGTGTTCCTGCCCATCGTCGCCGGCCAGGGCGGCAACGCGGGCGTGCAGTCCCTGTCCGTCGTGCTGCGCGGCCTCGTGATCGGCGAGGTTCGGCTGCGCGACGCCATGCGCCTGACCATGCTCGAGGTTTCCGTCGGCCTGATCAACGGCCTCGTCATCGGCGTCGTCACGGCCGTCGGCTCCTGGATTTGGAATGGAAACCCGTGGATGGGGCTGGTCCTCGGCCTCGCCATGGTCGTCAACCTGGTCGCCGCCGCCCTCGCCGGCGCGATGATCCCGCTCGGCATGAAGCGCCTCGGCTTTGACCCGGCGCAGTCGTCGGGCATTTTCGTAACGACCGTTACCGATGTTGTCGGCTTCTTCGCCTTCCTCGGCTTCGCGACCTTGTTCCAGGCGCATCTCCTGCCCCGGTGATCCTGCCTGGATTGAGCCGTCCCGTCGGCACGATCTGGTGCATCGGCCGCAACTACGCCGAACACGCCAAAGAGCTAGGCAATGAGGTTCCCGCCTCTCCCGTCGTTTTCCTTAAGCCCGCGTCGGCCCTGCTCCTCGATGGCGGCGTGCTGCGCCTTCCCGCCGACAGCCGACGCGTGGACCACGAGGTCGAGCTCGTGGTCGCCGCGGGCCAAAGCCTGATGATGGCCGTCGGCATCGATTTCACCGCGCGCGACCTTCAGGAGGAAGCCAAGAAATCAGGCCTGCCCTGGACCTCGGCCAAGGGCCGGCCCGGCTTCGCCGCCGTCGGGAACTTCGTGCCGCTGTTTTTGCCCTGCGAGCTTACGCTGTCCGTGGACGGCGCCGCGCGCCAGCGCGGGACCACCGCCGACATGATCTTCTCGGTCGAACAAATCATCGAGCACCTGGACCGAACCTACGGTCTCGCCGAAGGCGACCTGATCTTCACCGGCACGCCCGCTGGCGTCGCCCCCATCGCCGCCGGCGCGCGCGTCGCCGCTTCACTCAACGGCGGCGACAGCCGCCTATCCCTCACCGTCGCCGCCTAATTTGGTGCCTCCCGGTGTTCGGCCTAGATGATCAGAGGCGCTTTGTGGGGCTGCCGGCGCGTGGCGGTCAGCCACTCGTACACGCCGGCCGCCAGCACGCCGAACACCACATGGGAGAACAAGGTGATCCAGCCGCGCGAAACCGCGAACCACGGGAAGAAACTCGTGAACGCGTAGAAGTTGATCGCGTACAGGATCGCTCCGAAGCCCGCGCCGATGATGATAGCCCTCTCGGCTGGCATGCCGTGGACGATCGAGGCGAGGACGCGCGCGTAGATCAGAGACATGATCATGTGCACGCCCATTGCCGCCATGAATACCAAGGTGGTGAAGGGTGAAGGCGCCGGAAGGACGGACTCACCGAGCGCGATCGCCGCGATCTGCCGGATCGCGTCGACGCTGGCGTCACCGTTGAACAGAGAGGTGAACGAGGTCTGGATTAAGATGAACGCCCCGCCGGCGATGAAGCCAGCCCAGCCTGAGGCCGACCAGTCGAAGCCCTCGGGCCGCAAAGCGGGTTGCGCCTCCCACGCCGCGCGGCGGGGATGAACGCGGTGCGAGCGGAGAGGATGTCGATGCGGCAAGGTATGCTGAGTCATGGAGCCTCCTACACCGATAGTGTGGTGTGCGGAGGCGGAAGCCGCCACCGGGCCGCTGTCAGCGAGGTCAGCCGGTCAGGCGAGTTCGATGCCGACGGGACAGTGGTCGGAGCCCATGGTCTGGGCTTGGATGAACGCGTCCTTGAGGCGCGGCCGTAGGTTCTTCGAGATGAAGAAGTAATCGATGCGCCAGCCCACATTGCGGTCCCGCGCGCGGGACTGTTGGTCCCACCACGAGTAGTGCTCGGGGCCGGTCTGGAATTCGCGGAAGGTGTCGATGAAGCCGTCGGCCAGCAGGCGGTCCATCCATTCGCACTCCTGCGGGAGAAAGCCGGAGATCTTGCGGTTCTCCTTCGGGCGCGCGAGGTCGATCTCCTTGTGGGCGGTGTTCACATCGCCGCAGATCACGATCTTGTCGTCGCCGCGCTTGCGGTAGCGGGGGAGGACCTCGCCGAGGAAGGACTCGTAGAAGTCCATCTTAAACTTCAGGCGTTCATCACGGGATTTTCCGTTAGGAAAATAGATGTTGAAGAGGGTGATGTCGCCGTGCTTCGTCGCGAGCACCCGGCCCTCGTTATCGAAGGCGTTGATGCCGAAGCCGCGCTCGATCACGGCCGGGGGTGTCTTTGAGAAGGTGGCGACTCCTGAATATCCCTTCTTCTCGCCCCAGTGGAATTCGCCGTGGTAGCCGTGCGGGTTCAGCATGTCGGGCGTGAGCTGGTCGGGCTGCGCCTTGGTCTCCTGAAGGCAGACGACATCGGCCTTTTCGGCCTTAAACCAGTCGCCGAACCCTTTCTTCCAGGCGGCGCGGACGCCGTTGACATTCCAGCTGATCAGGCGCACGGCTATTTGGCCTTGACGGCCTCGTATACCGGGGTCCCGGAGGAGTTGGCGTAGTCCCGGAAATGCTTGATGAGGTTCTTGGTGGTCTGGCCGCAGACGCCCTTGCCGATCACGCGCCCGTCGATCTTGACGGCCGCGATGATCTCCGCACCCGTGCCGGTCAGGAAGACCTCGTCGGCGGAGTATAGATCGTAGCGCGGGAAGTTGCGCTCGATGACCTTGATGCCTAGCTTCTTCTCGGACAGCTCCATCGCGACATTGCGCGTCACGCCCACGAGGATGCCCGCGGAGGTCGGCGGCGTGAAGATCTTGCCGTCCTTGACATAGAAGATGTTGTCGCCCGAGCACTCGGAGACATGTCCCGTGGCGTTCAAGAGGATGGCTTCCTGGGCTCCGGCGGCCGTCGCCTCGGCGCGCGCGAGAATGTTCGCGAGGTAGTTGAGGGACTTCACGCCGGGCGTGACCTGGTCCAAGCCCTTCTGTCTAATAGTCGAGGTGATGACCGTGAGGCCCTTCTCGTAGAACTCCTCGGGGTACAGCTCGATGCGGTCGGCGATGATGAAAAGCGTCGCGCCGTCCTTGCACTTGCGCATGTCGAGGCCGAGGTCGCCGATGCCGCGCGTGACGACGAGGCGGATGTAGGCGTCTCGGAGGCCGTTAAGTCGGACGGTTTCTAATATTGCCTTCTCGATCTCTTTGATGGGTAGGGGCAGCTTCAGCAGGATCGCGTTGGCGGACTCGTCAAGGCGCTTGAGGTGGTCCTCGAGGCGGAAGATGCGGCCGTTGTAGGCGCGGATGCCCTCGAAGATGCCGTCGCCGTAGAGGACGCCGTGGTCGTAGACGGAGATCTTGGCGTCGTCCTTGTCGTAATATTTGCCGTCGATGTAAATCTTCATTTATTACTCCCGGTGCCCCACGGCACCCGACGGTAAACTTTATCAAATCACTGCTGATAATATTGGTGTCAGGCCTTTCAGTTTTCAGTATTCACTGACAACGCTGACAAGTCCTCCCTGGCGCCGCGGCTCGCGACGACGCATACTGTAGTCGAGGGCGAGGTCGGTCAATGCAAGCCCGGTTGAGGAACGATCCAACGAGACCGACTCCTACAAGGTCGGCGAAACAGGGATCATTAAGATCCAACGATCGGAGAATCGGCCGCGCAGGCAAAGCAGTCGCCCTCAAAAAGGAACGCTCCGGTCCGAAGTTTGAACCGGAGCCCTTTTTTTGTCCTTAAACTAGGACAGACGGCCGTCGGACATGCGCAGGATGCGGTCGGCGGCGGCGGCGGCGGGCTCGTCGTGGGTGACGAGGACGACGGCGGCGTCCTGGTCGCGGGCGACGCGGCGGAAGTCGGCGAAGACGCGATCGCCGTTGGCTCGGTCGAGATTGCCGGTGGGCTCGTCGGCGAGGATGACCGAGGGCTTGTTGATCAAAGCGCGCGCGATCGTGGCGCGCTGGCGCTCCCCGCCCGAGGTCTGCGAGGGAAAGCGGTCCTGGAGCGCGCCGATGCCTAGGGATTGGAGCAAGGCGGTGGCGCGTATGGTGGATTCGGCGAGGGGCTCGCCGGACAGGCCGTTGGCCGCGGCCAAGCGCGCGGGCATCAGGACATTTTCGAGGATGGTGAATTCCGGAAGCAGAGAGTCGAACTGGAAGACGAAGCCGATGTGGGCGCAGCGTAGCTTCGCGCGCTCGAGCTCACCAAGATCAGCGGCGCGGCGTCCGCGCACGGTCAGATCTCCCGAGTCTGGATGGTCCATGAGGCCGAGCAGATTGAGCAAGGTGGACTTGCCCGAGCCGCTCGGGCCCAGGATGGCGACGAACTCGCCCGAGGCGACGGTGAAATCGACGCCGCGCAGCACGGAAACGGCCGAAGGCCCGCGGCCGTAGGTCTTGCTCACGCCGCGCACGATGATCGCCGGCTCAGCCATAGTGGATGGCCTCGACGGGATCGGCCTTCGCGGCGCGCGAGGCGGGATAGAGCGTGGCGAGCAAGGAGAGCAGCAATCCCATGCCGGCCACGGCCGCCACATCGCCGGGGCGCACATCCACGGGCACGCGCGAGAGGTAGTAGATGTCGGCCGGCAGCTCGACGATCGAGAAGTTCCCGATGATCCAGCACAGCAGCATGCCAAGCGCGAGCCCCATCAGGACGCCGGAGCCGCCGATGAGGAAGCCCTCGACGAGGAAGATGCGCCGGATGAGGCCCGGCCCAGCACCCATCGCCTTGAGCAGGCCGATGTCGCGCGTCTTTTCGACGGCGCGCAGGATTAGGGTCGAGGCGATGCCGAGCGAGGCCACGACCGTGATCAACGTGAGGATGATGAACATCACGGCCTTTTCGAGCTTCAGAGCGGCGAACAAGGTCTGGTTCATCTGCGCGTAGGTGCGCACGAGCTTGCCAAAGCCGAGCACGCCGCGCAGGCGCCGCGCCGCCTCGTCCGCGTGATTCAAGTTCTTCAGCTTGAGGCCCACGCCGGAGGCGCCTGCGTCCACGCCGAGGAATTTGGAGGCCGCGGCGAGGCCGGTCCAGGCCGACGCGCTGTCGTACTCGTAGTAGCCG
>Ga0163144_10015531_pt1 | contig 15694 bp, 4 predicted proteins | sample OliLak19BULKMAT1_FD_123175 | JGI IMG/M metagenome (GOLD analysis project Ga0163144, IMG submission 123175) | Freshwater microbial mat bacterial communities from Lake Vanda, McMurdo Dry Valleys, Antarctica - Oligotrophic Lake LV.19.BULKMAT1 | ecosystem: Environmental > Aquatic > Freshwater > Lake...
CAAAGTCAACCTGCTCGACGCCAACGGCCAACTCGCCACCAACAGCGACGGCTCGGAAGTCACCTCCACGCTCGCCGTCAACTTCACCGCAGTGGACGAGGACAACGACCTCCCCACCGTCACGCGCACCAATGACATCAAAGGACACGATTCGCAGGGTAACGTGCTCTACGCGAACTACCTCGCGGGCAACGAAACCAACGAACGCCTGAACGGTGCCGAGCGTGACGACCTCATTAGCGGCAACGGCGGTGACGACATCATCGACGGCCGTGAAGGCAAAAACAAACTCGATGGCGGTGCGGGTAAAGACGTCATCTACAACGTCGGCCGCGGCAGTGACAACGTACGCAATGCCGTCGGTGTGGGCGGCGCGGGGGATGACCGCATCTTTGCGGGTGCCATTGAAGACGACCTGCCGGCGCTCATTGAACGCTTCGCAACCGAAACCGGAATCGGCGACGGCAGCGCCCCCAGCAACAACTTTGGCGCACTGTTGACCGGTGACGACGGTAATGACCGCATCGTCGGCAGCGAAGCGACTGACCTCATCATGGGTGGCATCGACCGCGACTTGCTCATCGGCGGTGGCGGGGCGGACGTCATCCTCGGCGACAGCGCGATCGTGCAACGGGATGAGGACAACGGCGAATTCCTCTGGGGCCAGTACGATCGCGCCCGGCCATTGAGCAACAGTTTTAGTGTCGATCTGTCTCAAGTAGGCGGTGGTTCTATGAGCTCCATTACCACTGAAGTCAAAGCCGGCGCACGTGTGACCATCGCAGACCGCTACCTGCCTGACGTGCTTAGCCGCGAACCGGCGCTGGCGAATGATGCGGATACCATTCACGGCGGGGGTGGCGACGACTTTGTGATCGGTGATGGCGGCGGCGACACGCTTTATGGTGAAGACGGTGACGACACGCTGGCTGGTGGGCACGGCAACGATACCGTCATGGGTGGCGCTGGCAACGACTTCTTGCTAGGCGACTACACGCTCAAGGACGTGCCGAACGGCACGGTGCTGGCGGGCGATGATTTTGTGGATGGTGGCGAGGGTGACGACATCATTGTTGGTAATCGCGGCAATGATGTGCTTTACGGTGGCGATGGCAAGGACTTCATTTTTGGGGATGAACGTGCGCAGAATGGCGTGGGGGGTGACTATGCCGATGCGGCGCTGGGAGCCAATGGCGCGGGCGACGACTACATTGACGGCGAAGATGGCGACGACGCGCTCTTTGGTGGTGCGGGTAAGGACACCATCTTTGGTGGGGGTGGAAATGACATCATCGGTGGTGACGGCAGCCGCCTGAGCAACGATACGCAGCTCGACGTTAGCGTGGCGCGTGGCGGTGATGACTACCTCGATGGGGAAGACGGCAACGATTTCATCTTCGGCGGTGGCGGCAAAGATACGCTTTTTGGCGGCAAAGGCAATGACGTTCTAGATGGCGAGGAGGGCGACGACTACCTTGATGGCGAGGAAGGTAAGAATGTTCTCATCGGTGGTGCAGGCAATGACACGCTCAAAGGCAGTGAGGAAGTGGACAGCAACGAGCTGTACGGCGATGCAATCCGCTTGGCCGGCGCGAAGCACGGCAACGACACGATTTATGGTGGCAAGCGGATCGACCTGATTTTTGGTGGTGGAGGCGACGATATTATTTACGCCGGTGGCGACAACGACATTATCCGAGGAGATGCAGATAATCTTGCGGCGCCGTATCAAGGCAAAGACACCATCTATGCTGGAGCGGGCAACGACCAAGTGTCAGGCGAGGGCGGCGATGACACGATCTATGGTGAAGCGGGCGATGACCTCATCGACGGCGGCGATGGCGATGATGTCGTAGAAGGCGGTGACGGTGACGACCAGATACTCGGCGGCAAGGGTGCCGATACGCTTTCCGGTGGGGATGGCATAAATGGCATCAGCGGCGGAGAAGGTAACGACGTTCTCGAAGGCGGCGACGGCAAGGACACCCTGTTCGGTGGCGATGGTGACGACACTCTCGACGGTGGCTTGGGCACCAACAACTACCTCGACGGCGGCGCAGGCAAAGACACCATCATCAGCCGTGGTGTAGACGACGTCATCGTCGCAGACGACGCCGACGATGTGACGCTTGCTGGTTCAGGTACCACGCAAGTGAACTTGAATGCATCGACGGGCGGCGTCGCGGGAGGAGCAGTGCGCCTGCGGCTCGACGGCGTGAGCGCTGCATCGCTCGCGAACATCCGGCAGGCATCAAACGACGACAGTGCGCTGGTTTTCGGGGACAGCGGATCGGGCACAGACAATTTGGTGATCGTTGCCAATACCATCAACCAAGGAAGGCGCGTTGAGTACGTGGTCGAAGGCGAAACGATTTCACAGGCCGCTGTTCTTGACCGCACGACTAATTCGCTTCAGTTTGATGGTCGTGGCCGTACCGTTGCCCAGCGTATCATCGGTGGCGGAGGCAATGACCAGTTGCGCGGCGGTGGCGGTGACGACCGGCTCGACGGGGGCCGTGGCGATAACCAACTGGCCGGCGGCGCCGGCAGCGATATTTATGACACGCGGCGTGCGAGTCGCACTGAGATTACTGATACATCGGGCAAGTCGACCGTTGTTCTTGACGTCGCAACAGTTGCGACCGGCCTGACGGCAACCCTCGTGGGCGGCAATAGCAACGACTTTCAGATCACGGATGCAGATGGCCGCGTGGTGGTAATGAAGGATGGCCTGCTGCGCGCGGATACGGAATTCGTGACGGCGAATAACGGTGAGTCGATTTCTCAGTCGACGTTCATGGCGAGTATCGTCGATGCGCTGTCAATTGACGGCAGTGATGCCGCAGACGTCATTTCGGGTGGGTCTGCGAGCGATGTGTTGCTTGGAAATGGCGGCGAAGACCTGCTGATCGGTGGCAGTGGTGGTGACACGATTCGCGGCGGAGACGGAGATGACAGACTGGTCGGCGGGACGGGCGATGACTTTCTTCGTGGCGACCGCGGCAGCGATACTTACTTCTTCGATGCAGGCGATGGCAACGACATCATTAGCGACGCGTCGCCATTCAACAAGATCCTGTTTGGAAGCGGTGTGCGACTCGCGGACGTCACGACAACGGCCGATCAAGAGTCGGCGGATATCGTCATTCGGTATACGCAAGCAGATTCCATCCGCGTCTTGGCTGGCCTTTCAAGCGGAATCAGAAACTACACCTTTGCCGATGGCAGGGTTTTGAGCCACGCTGATTTTCTGAGTAGCACACTGGTTGGTGGATTGACGTCTGATGCGACGATTACAGGCACCGCACTCTCGGAACAACTGGTCGGCGGCTCAGGCGACGATACCCTTGATGGCCTTGCGGGCGATGACAATATCTCGGGTGGCAGTGGCGATGACCTGCTGCTTGGTGGCGCGGGGAACGATTTGCTAGACGGTGGCGTTGGCGATGACGTATTGCGTGGCGGTGCGGGCGACGACACATACCGATTCAAACCAACTGAGGCCGCGCAATCTGATCAGATTGTAGATGTCCAGGGACTAAATACAATTCAGTTTTCCACAGGCATCAAGCCACGCGATATCTCGGCTCGCCTCGCGACCGGAAGTGCGGCTGACCTTGAGTGGGCATACTCGAATGGCAATCGGTTCGTCATCGAAAACGGTTTTGCAAGTCCAGAGACGCGCTACGTGTTTGCTGATGGAAGCGCGCTGACGCAGGCGGAACTCTTCCTCACGACGCTTCGCGACGCTGCTGCACCGCAATCGACGATTTACGGCACCTTTCTCTATGGCACCGCCGCATCGAATCAGCTTTTGGCTGGAGCACAAACCATTGCAATCTTTGCTGGCGACGGCAACGATACTGTCGTTGGCAATGGACTCGCCAATTTGATTGATGGGGGCAGCGGCGTCAACGATCTTTCCGGCGGTCCGGGGGATGATCGCTATGTGTTGTCGAGAGCCGTAGAAGTGTCTCTTATTCGCGAGGCAGCAGGATCAGCGAATACGCTTCTACTCGCGAAAGGCGAGTCTTTGCGGAGCGTGCGCGCGGTGCGTGATGGAGCTGACGTGTTGGTACGGGTTGGTGGATCTGAAGGCGGCCTACGGCTTGTCGACTATGCGACGCTAAACCAAGTCTGGGCTGTTGTCGAAGACAGTGCTGATGGTGAGCGCAGCAAAGACCTCGCGGATTTGATCGTTACGGCGGGGAACGACGAGATCGCCAAGCATCGTGAAGCATTTAAAGAGTTTTATGTCTTGGCAAACACGCGCAATGATGAATTCGTTGACGCCAAAGGCGAACGCCGAATTACGACCTCGTTCGTCGATGAGGGCACGATCACCAGTAACGACGCAGAAATCGTTGCGCTGGGTGAATCGCTTTTGTCGCGCGACTCGACCAAGACGCTGGACCGCAGTGTGGTCACCACCGAAGTGGTTAGAAGACCGGTTGCGACGGTTGAGTACCTCGATGTGGTCATCCCGGGGCGTGTCATCACACGCGATCGCGAAGAAGAAACGGATTTTGTCTCGAATCCGAACTACGGTAGTTCCTATGTTGGTGCTGGTAGCGTTTCCGTTGGCGATACACAGTCCGGAATATGGGGCTTTTCCCAAACGTCGCTCGGCGGCGGCCAATACCGGTATACCGACCTGCGCCGACTCGTTTCCACGGCAACACGCGTCGTTACCGAAACGACGCAGTTGCCCGATGAAATCCGCAAGGAGGAGCGCGTTACAATTTCCTACGTCGACGAGGTCGTCGAAAAGCGCACGGACTACTATCGTTACAACACCACGAGTAGCTATCAACTGACCTCAATTGTCGCGGGCGACGCGAACAATAGAATTGTTCTTGGTGGCGGCCAGAAAATCGTTGATGCAGGCGAAGGCGATGATGTCATCGAGGCGACAACGAAGGTTGTCGAGAGCGCAAACGACAACGCTGCGCGACGCATTGCCTATCAGCAGCAGAACGGCATGTCATTGAGCAGGTTTGATGACTCTGCGTTCGTTCCCAAGTTTGGTGATGCTGTTGTACAAACAGGCGGCGGCTTCCTCTTCGGCAACGACGGGAATGACGTCATCAACGGTGCCGACGGTAACGATGAATTGATTGGCGGAAACGGCGACGACACGCTGAAGGGCGGAGTCGGCGAGGATGTGTACCGATTCCAGCAGTCCGAGGTTGGTGTCGACACCATTTTTGATAGCGGCAAGTCAACAATCCGCATCGACGCCAGATTTCTGGCGACTATTGGTGCTGGGGTCGGCTGGCGGGGCGTCTCACCGGAGCTTGGTAACAGCAGGCTTGGTTTCACGAGGTCAGCGCTAAGCCGCGAGCAAGTGGGCGGCCCAGGGCTGGAAAGTGTACTGGCGGATTGGCCTGCGCTGAGGGCAAGCGCAATTGCCACGAGCTTTAGCGGTTACCCTGAAATATCCGGGAAGATTTTTTCGTGGGAGACAATTTCAGAACCAGTCAATTCGTATGGAACGGCATCCGTTCCAAGCAGTTGGTATAGCACGGAAGTAAGCCTCAATTCGCAGAATGCCAACCTTTTAGTACACGCTGAGCGGAGCGGCGTTCCAACGATAGCTGGGTTATCCGCCGGACTGCTCGCACTAATGCCACAGCTATATAACGCTACATCCGTGGCGCGGTTTCTGGCAACGGTCAGATCTTACGGAGCACCGACTGTTTACGATCAAGACGCTAGCTACTATCTCTATGACCCTTCCACTGCTGGGCTAGAAGCGCCTACGATAGAGATCGAAACTTCGATTCCATTCCAAACGCTGCTTGCAGGCTTTGTCGGCGTAGACGCGACTGAATACGACGCAATGGCGACACTCGCCAACAATCAAATCATTAATACAGATGTTGTCGCGTTTGGCGAGGGCATTACATTGCAGGATGTCCGTGGCTCGTTGGTCGAAATTTCCGCGCCGGACAAATCGCGTAGCGCGCTCGCCTTGAGTTGGGGGGAAGGAAAAGGCGTTACGATAGCGCTCGCGGATGCGAGCGACGATTGGGGTTATGGGATCGAACGATTCGAATTCGCTGATGGCCGCTCTATTGGCATGTCACAGATGCTCGAACATGTTCAATTTGGCAGCGCGCCCACATTGTCCTCGCCTCTTCCTGATGTGTCGTATATCGGCACAGACTTCAGCTACACGATTCCGGCGGCGTCCTTTGACGATGCCGATCCTAGTGATACGCTGACCTTTGCGATCGGTAACGGAGAAAGTCAACTGCCGGGCTGGCTACAATTCGACGCCGAGACCGGCACCATTTCCGGCGTGCCCGACGATTATCTCCAGCATGTCGTCGACGTCGTGGTCACCGCGACTGATAGGTCAGGCAGGAGCGTCGCAGATCAGTTCACGCTCAATATCGCCCGAGAAACAAATGCGCCTTTGGTTGCGATTGACGATGGAGTTTCAGTCATCGCGGGGAGCATTACGCCGAACCTGGTGCCGAACCTGCTTGAAAACGACACAGATGCAACGATTGGCGACACGAAGCGGATCGTTTTTGTCGATTCATCGCGGACACAAGGACGCGTGTTGTTTGACGAGGTCACGCAGGCGCTGACCTACGACGCCAATACGGAGTCGCTTAGGGCTCTAGGAGCAGATGAAAGGTTTGAAGACTCGTTCCGTTACGGCGCAACAGACCACGCGGGTGAGGGTAGTCAAGCCGTTGTGAACGTTCTTGTTAGTGGTGTGAATGATGCTCCGGAGAGCGCAGCCGCTGTCCAAAACCAACGCACCATGGCCGGTGTGGATTTCTCCTTTGCGCTTCCGAATGATGCATTTTTCGATGTGGATCGGAACGACCAGCTTCGTTACGCTGGGAGCCTGGCGGACGGCTCTAGTCTGCCGGATTGGTTAGCCGTAGACAGCCTCCTCGGTACTGTTTCGGGTATTGCGCCAATTGATGCGATTGGCCAGCTTCAAGTACTATTAACCGCAACAGACATTGATGGACTAAGTGCATCGACCCAGTTCCAGATTGACGTTGAGCGATTCAATAGTGCGCCCGTCGGTGGAAATGACCAAACGAGTGTCAATGCTGGCGAAGAAACTTCAGACCTCGCCACGCTCCTACTGCAAAACGACGCGGACGCTGAAGGAGATGAATTTGAGATTACCGGTGCCATAACAACGGACGGTTTTGGAGCTGTCGCATTTGATCGTGCGACTCAGACCCTCACGTACGTCGCGAATGGCGTTGCATCGAAAGCGCTCGCCGAGGGAGAAACGGCTTCTGGGATTTTTACCTACGTCGTTAGCGATGTCCTCGGAGCGGCGAGCAACGTGCAAGTCGATGTTGAGGTGACTGGAGTGAATGACGCGCCGGAGTTGGTGGGCTCAATCAGCGCCCAACGAGCGGTGTTCGGTAGTGCGTTCAGTCTGGACCTCACAACTGCCATCCGCGATGTGGACCACGGCGACACGCTGATTTTCAGCGTAATCGCTGCGAGACAAGGGGGCGCGCTCCCCTCCATCGAACCCGGCTCAACCTATCTGCCCGGCTGGCTAAGCCTCGATCAGGACACTGGACGCCTACTGGGAACACCATCGGATGTCTACGCGGGTACCTACTCCGTACAGGTTACCGCAGCTGACAGATTTGGCCTGAGTGTACAAACCAGCTTTGACTTGGTTGTCGGTCCGGCAATCGACGTCAACGATACGCCGATCGCACAAGACGATAGTGTGGCTGTTGTAGCGGGCAATACACCGAATGCCATCACGTCAGCACTCCTCGCCAATGATAGTGACGCCGATGTCAACGACACCTTAAGTGTTACTAGCCTCAGCGCCACCGACGGACGGTACGGACAGGTGGTCATCAACGCAATTGCGGGTGAAGTTGAATACACCGCCAATGGCTTGGAAGCCGTCGCTCTTGCGGCTGGTGAAACCGCAAGCGACAACTTCAGCTACACCATCGCCGATGCCGCTGGTGCACAGTCAACCGCAAGCGTGACGGTAACTATTGTCGGGCAGAATGACGCGCCGGTTGCGAACGACGATGACGTGACTGCGTTGGCGAACCAGACGACCGACAATCTCATTCCAGCCATGCTGTCCAACGACATCGATCCTGATCGTGGTGATACGAAGAAGGTAACCGACGTCTACTCGTATGGTGCCTTAGGTCGGTTGGTGTTGGACGTGGATTCGCAATCGCTGCAATATGTCGGCGACACTGATGGAGTGAAGGCGCTGGGAGCCAATTGGTCCAACTACGACTACTTCGGCTATCGGGTTGAAGACGCTGAGGGCGCAGCCGGTGGCGCGTTGCTTCGCGTTTTGGTGCAGGGCGCCAATGATGCACCCGAAGCCGCCACCGACAATCTGCAAGTCATCGCAGGCAATCAACTGTCTGATCTTGCCAATATTGTGCTGCAGAACGATACCGACGTCGACAACTTCGATAGCAAGGTCGTCATGGCTGTTGACAATATCGGTAGCCAAGGCTTGGTTACTTTTGACGCCGACTCACAAAGCTTGTCATACAACGCGAACACCACCGCCTTCCGCGTACTAGCGGCGGGTGAAACAGCAGTCGACACCTTCCAATACACCGTGGCAGACTCACAAGGTGCCACATCATCGGCGCAAGTCAATGTCACTGTCACCGGTGTCAACGACGCACCAGAAGCGCAAGCCGACGCATTGACGTTAGCCGCAGGCAGCACGCTTTCCAACCTCAGCAGCATCGTGCTCGCGAATGATCAAGATGTGGACAATGGTGACACTAAATCCGTTATTACCGTCGACATCACCAGCACCCTCGGCCAAGTCACCTTTGATCTCGCCACCCAAGCGCTGACCTATACCGCAGGCGGTCAACTCTTCCAAGCGTTGGCCGCTGGCGAGCAGCTGCTTGATCAATTCACTTACAGCGTCGCCGACAGCGCTGGTACCATATCGCAGGCCGCGGTAGACGTCACCGTCATCGGTCAAAACGATGCGCCCACCGTCGAAGGTGTCATTACTGATCAAAGCGAAAACGAGGACAGCCAGTTCCGCTTTACCGTCTCACGCGATCTGTTCCGGGACGTGGACAACGGCGATCTGCTCACGTTCGCCGCATCTCGCGCCTCTGGCGACGCGCTACCCACGTGGCTCGGTTTTGACAGCGCCACGCTAACCTTCAGCGGTACCCCGGTTGACGACAATGTCGGCCGCCTCGATTTGCGCGTCACTGCCACGGACACCGGCGGCGTGAGCGCCTCGGCGCAATTTGCCGTGCAAGTGGTCAATACCAACGACGCGCCGGTGGCATTCAACGATTCGATTGCCGTGGCTGCCAACGCCGTCAGCGGCAACATCTATGGCCAGGTGCTTAGCAATGACGTTGACGTTGATGTCGGCGACACGAAACGCATCGTCAGCCTTAACCTGAGCCAGACTGGCGGCAACGTCACCTTGGATGCTGCCAACAATTCGCTGATCTACGACGCCAATACGGCAGCGGTGAAGTCATTGAAGGAGGGCGAGATGGCGACCGATGTATTCTCGTACACGGTGGCCGACGCGGCCGGGTTGACTGCAACGGCATTCGTGCAGGTTGCGCTGACTGGCGTTAACGATGCTCCCGAAGCGCAGGCTGATGCATTCACACTCACGCAAAACCAGTTCACCGACAACATCGTTCCTTTCCTGTTGTCGAACGATATCGAATACGACAGCGATGACAGCAAGACCTTGTTCGGCGTTGAGATTGGCACCACAAAGGGCTTGGTCACCTACGATGCCATCAACAAGGCGCTGAGCTACGACGCCAGAACTGTGACACTACGCGCACTCGGTGCCGGTGAGACGGTGGTCGATACGTTGCGCTACACGGTCGCGGATGCGGCCGGGCTGACGTCAAGTGCGGCTTTGGCAGTCACGGTGACGGGCGAGAACGACGCGCCTATCCTCGTCAGTGGAATTGCTGATCGCAGCATGCAGGCAGGCCAGTCCTATACCTTCAGCCTGGCCGCAGACGCGTTTCGCGACGTTGATGCCAACGATACGCTGACGCTGTCCGCAAAGCTGAGCGATGGCGCTGTGCTGCCAAGCTGGCTGACCTTCGACGCCGCGACGCGCACTTTTATCGGCGCGCCAGCGGCGCTCAATGCAGGCAACGTGTCAGTTGTCGTGACTGCTACCGATTCCAGTGGGCTCAGTGCTTCCACGACGTTTGCGGTTGTGGTTGAAGCCGCGAGCGGTGTAACGTTGAACGGAACAAACGGTGCCAACGTGTTGAACGGTGGTGCCGGCAACGACACCATCTTTGGCAACGGCGGTCGCGACACCATCACCGGTAACGCTGGTAATGATGTGCTCAACGGCGGTAACGGCAACGACACCATCAATGGCAACGCCGGTAACGACCAGCTCTCTGGTGAGAACGGCAGCGATACGCTTAGTGGCGGCGATGGTAATGATCTGCTAAACGGCGGCGCGGGTGCCGACAATTTGGACGGCGGGGAAGGTAACGATATTCTTGAGGGCGGCACCGGTAGCGACATACTGGTAGACATGCTCGGCAACAACCTGCTGAACGGCCAAGCGGGTGCCGATAGCCTGACCGGTGGTGGTGCCAATAACATCTTGATCGGCGGCGCTGGGCGCGACACCATCAACATCGGCGACGGCAATGATGCGATTCTGTTCAACCGCGGTGACGGCGTTGATACCGTCCGGGCGAGCGGTGGTGGTACCGATACGCTCTCGCTTGGTGGCGGCATCGATTACCTCGATTTGAATTTCCAGCGTAGCGGAGACAATCTGCGCTTGAACGTCGGCCAAGGCGAGTCACTGCTTTTCGAAAACTGGTACGGTGCCGGTGCGAGCCGCAGCGTGGTCAATCTACAAGTCATCAACGCTGCCACCGCTAATTTCTCGCCAGCCGGTGCCAATTCCATCCGCGACAGCGCTGTTGAGAATTTTAATTTCCAGCAACTGGTTGCACAGTTCGACGCCGCGCGTGCCGCGAATACACGACTCAATCGCTGGAATTTGATGAATGGCTTGCTGGACGCGCAGCTCGGCGGCAGCGATAGCGCCGCCTTCGGCGGTGATTTTGCCTATCGCTATGGCGTCGATGGCACACTCGGCGGCATTGGCGTCGATCCGGCGCAGGCGTTACTTGCGCGTGCGAATCTGAACTCGCAGGCACAGACCCTTTCCAGCGTTGCCAGCTTGCAAACCGGGAGTCAGCGACTCAGCGGATGATGTAGTTCGAATCGGTGGATTTAGAAGCGATCTATTCCCCTGTCCGGTTGTTGTTGGCATCACGCAAAAGACGTTTCGGTATACTCGAACGCATCGGAGGAAAAGCAATGGCACAAACGTACACGGCTGTCGTAAAGCAAGACGCGGATTGGTGGATTGGTTGGGTGGAGGAGGTGCCGGGTGTCAATTGCCAAGAGCCGACCAAGGAACAGCTGTTGGAGTCATTGCGCGTAACCCTCGCGGAAGCCATTGATTTCAATCGAATGGAGGCCCGCCACGCCGCCGGCAAAGGCTATGAGGAATTACCAATCGCGGTATGAAACGCCGCGACCTGCTTCAGCATCTCAGCGCGCTGGATTGCGAGCTATTACGCGAAGGCGCTCGCCACTCATGGTGGCACCACACCGTTACTGAGAAACGCAGTGCCATTCCACGACACGCCGAGATCAACGATCATCTGGCGCGCAAAATATGCCGCGACCTCGGTGTAGTCGAACCCGGGAAGTCTTAGCCGCGTGGATAAGCTATACGGACCATGTTCGGCTGATTGGCGCTTGCTCGGCAGCTGATTTTTTTTTGACTGGATGATCGCTGCTCGATGGATGCGGTCAAGATACCCAATTAGTGAGGTATGAAAGCTTGAGTTCAGCCATTGATCGCGACGACTTCGTCTGGATGCTCGGCAGTCTGTGCAATATTCACCGCCTGGCATTTCAGCCTTCACTGCTGTTGTCGCAGTTTGCGCCGCCTTATGACCTTGCCAAACTTGGGTTGGCTGCGGAGGCGCTGGGCTTGGAGATGCACGTCTCGCAACGCGACCAAACTGACGCCGCGCTCGAGCGGCTGCCCGTGCCGTTTGTCGGGTTGCGTGCCAAACCAGAGTCAATCGAGCCGCACCCCGCATCGGACGGCTCAAACATTGTAAAGGCCAACTGCGTCCTCGTAATCAAGGTCGCCGAAGGCAAGGTGCTGTATTTTCCAGCCGGGCAGCAATCTGCCGCGACGATGGATGAGGCCGCGTTTCGGCGCGAGTTCAGCGCGCCGTACTTCCTGTTCCATCCGCAAGTGCCCGCGGTAGAAGACGATGATGCCGAACCGGCGAATCAGAAGTTTGGCTTTTCGTGGTTTGTGCCTGAGCTGCTCAAGCATAAGCCCATCTGGAAAGAGGTGTTGCTCGCATCGCTATTCATCCAGTTAATCGCGCTTGCCACGCCGCTCTGTACGCAAGTCATCATCGATAAAGTGATCGTGCATCAAACGATGAACACGTTGTACACCATCGCCTTTGCGTTGGTGGCCTTCTTGGTGTTCACTGCGCTGCTGTCGTGGCTGCGTCAGTATCTGGTGCTGCACACCGGCAATCGGGTTGATGCGGTGTTGGGCAGCGCGGTATTCGAACGGCTGGTGAAGCTACCCGCACGCTATTTTGAACATCGTGCGACTGGCGTTGTGGCAGCTAGGTTGCACGGCGTGGAAACCATTCGCGAGTTCATCTCTGGCGCGGCGATCTTGTTGATTCTGGACATGCCATTTTTGCTGATTTTTCTGGCCATCATGTTCTATTACAGTTTCACGCTGACGATGATCACGCTGGTCATCATCATGCTCATCGCGGCGTTGAGTCTGTTTCTGGCACCCATCTTTCAGGAGCGACTCAATCAGCAGTTCATGCTTGGCGCGCGCAATCAGGCATTCCTGACCGAATATGTCGCCGGCATGGAGACAGTCAAGTCATTGCAGATGGAACCCATCCTGATGGAAAAATACTCAGGCTATCTTGCCGCGTATCTGGATTCAAGTTTCAAGACCAAACAGCTTGCCAACCATTACAACACCGTCACCAACGCGCTTGAACAGGTGATGTCGGTGGCGATTCTGTGTTTTGGTGCGTATCAAGTCATGACCCGACCGGATTTCACGGTCGGTATGTTGGTGGCGTTCCAGATGTTTTCCAGTCGTGTCTCGCAGCCGATTCTGCGGTTGACCGGCCTCTGGCAGCAGTTTCAACAAGCGCAGATTTCCGTGAAACGCTTGGGCGACATCATGGATGCGCCGCCAGAGCCGTACTCAGTCGTCCCGCAAACCCAGACGCGGGGCCGTGGCGAGATTGAGTTTCGTAACGTGAGCTTTCAGTATGACAAGGAGCGGCCGTTCCTCTACCAAGGGCTGAACCTGAAAATCCATGCGGGTGAATGCGTTGCATTGATGGGCCCGAGCGGTTCGGGAAAGAGCACCTTGGCCAAGCTGTTGCAAGGATTCTACTTGCCCACCGAAGGACAGATTCTGATCGACGGCAAAGACTACCGTTACCTCGCTGCCAACGAGTTGCGCGCACTGTTCGGTGTGGTGCCACAGGAAACCACGCTGTTCTCGGGCACGATCTACGAGAACCTGTTGTTGGCGAATCCTCACGCAACGTTTGAGATGGTGGTTGAAGCGTGCCGCTTGGCGGAAATACATGAAGTGATCGAGAAACTCCCGAAAGGCTACCAGACTGTCATCGGCGAACGGGGGGTCGGATTGTCAGGTGGACAAAAACAGCGACTTGCGATTGCCAGAGCGGTGATCAAACAACCGAGGGTGCTGATTTTCGATGAGGCGACAAGCAGCCTCGATAGCCACACGGCCGAGCTATTCGCCGCCACCGTGAATAGCCTAAAAGGACGTGTCTCGATGCTCTTCATCACCCACCAGCTTCCCACCAACTTAAAGGTAGATCGCTCTCTGGACATTACGAAGTTGTCCGGTTAGCGACGGTTACGTTACCGCTGATAGAAGTTGCAGTTGTGATGCGATACCCGCCGGGTGTGCACAGTCGCTAGTGTGGTGCTTCGCAATTGATATACCTTTTTGGCCATTGATCTGGCACAACTTGTTCCTGGTACTTGGCTTTACGCCGTCATTCCCGCGCAGGCGGGAATCTAAGTTGTCAGTATTTCGTGACACCCAACTAAATTGGATTCCCGCCTGCGCGGGAATGACGGTTCTTTTATCGCGCGCGTCGCCTTCGTAAGCGGTGGATCGAATAAGTTACGAACAGAGTGAAGCACCACACTAGCCTATGTAGTCGATGAACTCGCCGATATGCATGGCTTTGCATCCGGGCGCGATTGCGTTGGACGGTGCCGCAGTCTTGGCCGGCCGATGGACCAAAATAGACGGTCGCAGTTTGTTTGCGTGTTGGTGCGCCGACCAAGCGCTTGCCAGCGACAACATTGGTTTTGCCATGGCAGTTGTGGGTGTTCTTGTTGCTTTGGCCTCAACAAGCATAAACGTGCCACCCGTGGCTGGAACGATGAAATCCACTTCCAAGCCCTGCTGATCGCGGAAATAGTAGAGCTCTGCGCGCCGTCCGGAATTGATCTGCGACTTCACGATTTCACTCGCAACCATCCCTTCAAACAAACTGCCAAGAAATGGTGAACGTTCAAGTTCGGCGGTCGTTTGGATGCCGAGCAAGTGGCACGCGAGGCCGGCGTCCAGCCAATAAATTTTTGGCGTCTTGACGAGGCGCTTGCCGAAGTTTTCGTAGTACGGCGGCACCCGCTGGATCAATCCGGAGGTTTCGAGCACGTCGACCCATCGAGACACGGTGGGCACGCTGACGCCGAGCGGCGCTGCCAGCTCGCTCATATTGAGCATCGCGCCATGCCTGATCGCCAGCAATGACATGAATCGCCGAAAGGTTGCCAAACTCTGGACGGCGCTGGCACCGCGCACGTCACGCTCAAGGTAAGTCTGTACGTACGATGCAAACCACATGTTTGCGTTGCCGGGGTGTGCGACGACCTCCGGGTAGCCGCCGTGTAGCAGCGAAACACGCGAGGTCTCGGCAAGCGATAACGGCAGCAACTGCAGAATCGCCGCCCGGCCGGCCATCGACTCTGTCACGTTTTGCATCAGCGCGGACTCTTGTGAACCAGTCATCAGCCATGCGCCTTTCTTGCGGGGGGCTGCATCAATCCGGCTGCGTACAAAATTGAATATTTCCGGGACGTTTTGGATCTCATCAAAGACCGCCGGGCCGGTAACGCCGTCGAGAAATCCCTTGGGGTCGGCTCGGAACCTGCCGACAAGGTCGGGGTCCTCAAACAAATAGTATTGGGCGTCGGGAAACAGCTGCCTGAGCAGCCAAGTTTTCCCGCTACGCCGAGGGCCGGTAATGACGACCGCGCCAAAGGCACGGGCGGCCTTCTTAACCTGCTTTTCCAGTAATCTAGGGATCGCTCGCATTTGAGTAATTTAACATGGCATGTTAAATTACTCAACTATGCAACGGGCATTTACGCTAGATGTGGACAAAATCCTGCGTGAGCGCCAACTACCCCAGCATCCGGTCCGCCGCCACAAAATACTTGCGCGCGTACGCCAGAAGTTGTCCGTCGGTGGGGTGATCAACAGTCTCGACGCCGATGAGGTGATCGTTCAGATCGTGATGCGCTTTGTGTA
>Ga0163144_10015533_pt1 | contig 15693 bp, 15 predicted proteins | sample OliLak19BULKMAT1_FD_123175 | JGI IMG/M metagenome (GOLD analysis project Ga0163144, IMG submission 123175) | Freshwater microbial mat bacterial communities from Lake Vanda, McMurdo Dry Valleys, Antarctica - Oligotrophic Lake LV.19.BULKMAT1 | ecosystem: Environmental > Aquatic > Freshwater >...
CTCGAGGCCGCCACGGAGTTCCCCACCTCGTGCGCAACCATGCGGATGAGCTTCTCGTACGCGTCCTTCTCCGCGGCCCGCACTTCCTCGGTCATCTCCTCGAGCAGCAGGAAGCGGCGGTCATGACCGCGATCGGTGAAGCGGCCGGAGACGATGCGAATCTTGCCGCCCGCACCCGTGGTGTGAAAGCGGGCGAGGCCCGACGTCGCGGCGGCGAGGTCTGACCCCAGGGTTCCCGGAATCTCCGCGGGGGAAAGGCCGCGCGCGGCGGTGGCGGAGAGGCCGAGAGTCCGGGCCGCCGCGGGATTGGTCATGTCGATCCGGCCGTCGAAGTCGAGAATGACGATGCCGGAGGGCGAGGCTTCGAGGACCTGGGTGAGGAAGTGCTGCTGCTCGCGGAGTTTCGTGCGCTCTTCGCGAAGGTCGTCGGCCATGCGGTTGTAGAGGGCGACGAGGCGGTCGAGCTCGGGCCGGCCGGTCTCCTTGAACCGCGTGGTGAACTCCCCTTCATCGAGAAACCGCGCGCCCTCCGAGAGGACCTCGAGGCTCGAGAACAGGCCGCGGACCAGACGGAATCCGATGAGGACCGAGGCCACGAAGAACACTTCAACCGCCAGCAGCCAGGCGCGGTTCGTGACCAGCAGGGGGGCCACGAGGGCGGCGAGCGCCACGTGGAGAACCGCGACGTAGAGGAGGTAACGGTTCTTGAAGCTCAAGGGTCAGAAGGCTCGCGTGGTCAGACCGTGATCGCGTGTTTCTCGATCCGACGATAGAGGGCGGGCCGGCTCATGCCCAGGGACTCGGCCACCCGGGTGAGGTTTCCCGCGTGGTGCTTGAGCGACTTTACGATCATGGCCCGCTCGATCTGGTCGAGGGTCATGCTGCCCACCGGCGGCAACGGGTCGCGGGCGGAACCGGGGGCTTCCATGGCCGCGATCTCGCGGAAATTGGCGGCAGTAAGCACCGGACCCGGAGACACCAGCACGGCGCGCTCGACGGTGTGCTTGAGTTCGCGAATGTTGCCCGGCCACTCCTGGGCTTTCAGGTGATCGGTAGCACCGGCGCTGAGTTCCAGGCCCTCGCGGCCGTGGGCGGCCATGACGGAATGAAGGAACTGGCGAGCCAGGAGCGGAATATCGCCGCGGCGGTCGCGCAAAGGCGGCAGATGGATGGCGATGAGGTTCAAGCGGTAGAGAAGATCCTCGCGGAAGGCCCCGCTTTCCACGGCGTCGCGGAGGTTGCGGTTGGTGGCCGCGACCACGCGCACATCCACGCTCCTCGTCTGGCTGGATCCGAGGATTTCGAAGGTGCGGTCCTGCAAGACGCGAAGCATCTTCACCTGGGAAGCCGGATCCAGCTCGCCCACCTCGTCGAGGAAGATGGTGCCGCAGTCTGCCAGGGTGAACCGCCCCACCCGGTCGGTGCGGGCGTCGGTGAAAGCGCCCTTCACGTGGCCGAACATCTCGCTCTCGAAAAGTCCCGTGGGAATGCCGCCGAGGTTCACCTTGACGAAGGGACCACCGCGGCGACGAGAGTTGCGGTGGATGGCCTCGGCCACCAGTTCCTTGCCGGTGCCGCTTTCTCCCGTGACCAGAACGGAGGCGCCGGTTGCGGCGACCCGGCCGATGATCTGAAGCACGCGCAGCAGACCCGGGTCTTCTCCTACGAGGCCGGCGAAGTCGAAGTCGTGGTCGAGCTGTTCGCGGCTGGCCGCGGGCGCATCGGGGCCCGGGCCGCGGGCGAGGCCGAGAGCGGTCTCGACGGATTGGACCACTTGGGTATTGGTCCAGGGCTTGGTGATGAAGTCTCCCGCTCCCAGTTTCATTCCTTCCACGGCCAGAGGAATGGAGCCCCACGCGGTCATGAGGATCACCGGCAGATCGGGATGCGCGGCGCGGATCTCCCTCAGCAGAGCGAGCCCTTCGGCCCCGCTCGTCTCGCGGCTGAAGTTCATGTCCTGAAGGACGAGGTCGCAGGGGTTCTTTCCGAGCCACGAAGTGGCGGCGGCGCGGTCCGGGACCGCGGCCCACGCGTGCCCGGCCTGCTTCAGGAGCAGGCCGAGGGAGGCGTGAACGGACACGTCGTCATCGACGATCAGGATCATTCGTAACGGAGGGCTTCGCTTGGATGGATCGTGGTGGCCAGGCGCGCCGGGTGTAAACCACACACGAGAGCGAGCCCGTACAGAGCCACAATGGTAAGGGAAAGCCCCCCGAAGAAGACACTCGCAGGCACCGGCCCCAGAAGATCCAGGAACGGGAACTGGAGGACGACGATGACTCCCGCGGTCATGGCGATGGTCGCCATGACCAGCAGTTCGCCGATCACCTGACGCCGCACGTCCACCGCAGATGCGCCGAGCGCGCGGCGGACGCCGATCTCGCGGATGCGCGTGGTCACGCTCTGCCACAAAACACCGGAGAGCCCGAGCGCCACCATGAGCACCAGGAAGCCCGCCACCACCGCAGCGAGAGCGATGGGGGCCGAGTAGACGCGCCGGTTCAGTTCGGCGGCCTCCTCCATCTGGTCGATCTTGAACGACCAGTCGGGAGCGGCCGCGAGCAGCGAGGCGACCAGGCGAGCTTCCACACTCGCGTCGGCTCCGGGTCTGGTAAGCAGGGCGAGACTGCCGATGCGGCGCATCTGTCCGCTTGGATACTCAAGTCGGGTGAGCAGGTACCGGTCCTCGGTATCGAGTTCGCCTTCCTGGCGGAAAGCTTTCATCACCCCGACCACTCGTCGCTCGGCGGGAGGTGCTTCGCCCTCCTCACGATCCCCGCTGATGCTCTGACCGATTGGATCCGCGTCGCCGAAGGCATGGGCGGCGAGGGCTTCTGTGATCACCACCGCCTCGTATCCCGCCCCATCATCCTCGGCCGAGAACCAGCGTCCGCGGGTGACCTCGAGTCCCATCACATCCTTGTACTCGTCGGTGCAGCGCGCCATCGAGTAGCGGATGGGCCGTTTGCGGAAGGTGTAGTTGCGAGTTTCGTTCGAGTGGGAGAAGGGAAGCGGGGAGGCCCAGGCCGCCTCCATCACCGCCGGGTCAGCCTTGATGAGCTGGAGCAACGCTTTCTGCCGGTCCTGATAGGGGTTCTCGACCGACGGTTCGGTCGTAGAGAGCTTTCCGGTGGAAGAGTTCTGCCCGCCGTCGCCCGTGCTCTCCGTGAAGGTGATGTCCAGCGCGAACACGTTCCGGTAGGCGAAGCCGAGCGGGCGCTGGTAGGTCTCGAAGGCGTAGAGAGAAAGCGTCAGCACCGCGAACAGCACCAGGAAGCAGGCGAAGATCTCCGTGATGACCAGCGCGCTCGAGCGCTTGCGATTCCAGATGAGCTTGAAGAGATGGCGGATCATCGCGAGCCTCCGAGGGCCTGAATGGGTTTGAGACGGGATAGACGCCAGGCCGGCCAGAGGCCGGAGAGCACGCCGAAGGTGAGGGCGAAGGCGAAGCCCCAGGCCGCGATCCGGAAGTTGATGGCGAAGTGGGCGTAGGGGACGAGATCGGCGCGGTTCAGCGCGAACAGCGCCAGCGCGGCCATGATCAGGGCCAGCACGCCCCCGACCACGGAGATGATCACGTTCTCGAAGAGGAACTGGAGGAGGAGATCCCGGGCCGAGGCCCCAAAGGCTCGTCGAACGCCGATCTCTGACGCCCGTTCCAGGGCGCGGCTCACGTTGAGGTTCACGAGGTTCACCGCGGGCAGGACCATGAACAGGACGGCCATGGTGAGAAGGATGGAGAGAAGACGGCTCGCCGTGTCTTCGGACTCGAAGTCGCCGAGAATGACGCGAGAGAACGTGCCGAAGACCGACTCCGGCACCGCAAGAATCCGCTTGAAGTTCGGCGGCACCTCGACCCTGGCGAGCCGCGCTTTGAATTCCTGCTGCACGCTCTCGATGAGGCTTCGGTCCTTGACCAGAAACATGGCCATGAAGCCGCTGCGGATTCGCTGCCGGTACTCGTCGGACTTGGCGGTGGTGACCGGGACGTAGATGTCCCCGCTCGCCATCAGCCGGAAGATGGGCACATCGGGTACGACACCCACCACCTTGAAGGTCTGGCCGTCCGCCTCGAACGACTTCCCCACCGCCTGGGCTTTGCCGAAGAACTTCCGCCGGGTCGATTCGTTGATGACGGCGACGAATCGGCCGTCGTTCACGTCGGCGTCCCCGAAGGGCTCGCCCTCGAGGAAGCGGAAATCAAGAATGCGGAAGAAGTCGGCGTCGGTCCGCTTGAGGGCGGACTGGATGCGCGTGCCATTCCAGTACGAGACCACGTGCTGGGGCGTGGTCAGAACCGACATCCGCTCGACTCCGGGAATGTCCCGCAGGTACTGGTCGTAGAGCTTGAATCCGCCGGGGCCGGTGGACTGCGAGTCGTCCCCTTCCATGCGGACGGCGTAGACGGAGAGGGTCCGATCGGCGCGAGTCTCCGGCGGGTAGGCGCCGAAGATGTGGTCGAGCACCGCCGCGGAGAGAGTGAGGACGAGCAGAGTGAAGCCGATGCCGAAGAGGCTCACGAAGGTGAAGAACTTCCGCCGACCGAGGATCTTCAGGCTGAGTTTCAGGTAGTTCCCGAGCATGGCCTAGTTGACCCTTCGGCCGTCGAACATGCGGATGGTGCGCGCGGTCTTCTCGGCCTGGCGGGGATCGTGGGTCACCATGACCAGGGTGGTCTTCTCCTTCGTATTCAGGTCCTGGAGGATGGAGAGGATCTCGTCGCCCATCTGGGAGTCGAGGTTTCCCGTGGGCTCGTCGGCCAGGAGGATGCGGGGCTTCCCCACAATGGCGCGCGCGATGGCCACGCGCTGCTGCTGCCCGCCTGAGAGCTGGGAGGGGAAGTGATGCTTGCGGGCCGACAGGCCCACGCGCTCGAGGGCCGCCTCCGCGGCCTTGCGGCGCTCGGCCGCTCCGACCTTGCGGTACAGGAGCGGGATCTCCACGTTGTCGAGTACGGAAAGATCGGGAATCAGGTGAAACGACTGGAAGACAAAACCGATCGACTGGTTGCGCAAGCGCGCGAGTGCTTTGTCGGAAGCGTCGGTCACCACGGCCCCGCCTAAGGAGATCGTCCCCTTGCTGGGCGCGTCGAGCAGTCCCATGAGGTGCATAAGCGTGCTCTTGCCGCAGCCCGACGGCCCCATGATGGAGACGAACTCCCCTTCCTCGACGTCGAGGTTGATGCCGGACAAAGCCACGGTCTCGATGCGGTCGGTGCGGTAGACCTTTTCGATGTTGTCGAGGCGGATCATTGGAACGCTCATTTCAGTTTCAGCTCCCGTGCGTGAAGGTAGTTGGTCATGTCGGAGACGATCATCTCGTCGCCCGCTTCGAGCCCGCGCGCGATCTCGACCACGTCGTAGCCGATAAGCCCCAGGTCCACACGGGTGCGGAAAGCGCTCCCGTCCCGGACCACGAAGACATCCTGGGACGCCTCTCCCATGAGGAAGGGCCCGCGCGCCACCCGCAGGGCATCGGCCCGCCGATCGGTGACGATCTGGACATCCGCCTTGAGGCTCGGCCGAAGCGCCGCGTTCGTGGGCTGGTCGAGCCGGATCCACAGGCGCATGACGCCGTCGCGCACGGTGGGCTCGACGGTGGCGACCTCGCCGCGCAGGTCGACGCTGCCGATACGAACCAGGGCTTCGAGACCGGGGCGCAAGGCGCGACCATGGACCGCGGACACGGTCGCTTCGATGCGGAAGGACTTGAGATCGGACACGCGGGCCAGAGGCTCACCCCGTCGCACCAGGGCGCCCGCTTCGGTCACCGTCCAGGTGACAACGCTGTCGCGGGTCGCTCGAGTGGAGCCGAGATCGAGCACCCGACGAGCCTCGCGGCGCTGGCCTTCCAGAGTCGCGAGTTCCAGATTCATCCCCTCGAGTTGCGCCTGATTCATCTCCTCGGTGATGCCGCGCGAAGCAATGAGCCGGTTCAGTTCGAGGGCGGCCCGCGTCTCGTTCAGTTGCGCCTCACGGAGGCCATCCCGGGAGACAAGGCCGGAGGCGGCGAGTTCGGTCTGTTGGGCCAGCCGCGCCCGCAGCGATTCCACCTCGAGCCGCTTGGCCTCGGTGGTTGAGTCGAGATCGGCGAGCACGCGACGGAGGTCGAGGCGCGAACGCTGCTGCTCGTTGCGCTTGAGGGCCACCTCGCGACCCATCCGCTCGAAGGCCAGGGCCGATTCAGCGAGGTCGAGTTCGAGAATGGCCTGCCCGGTCTTCACGGTGTCCCCCGCGCGCTTGAGGATCCTGGTCACCCTCGCGTCCACCGGGCTCGCGATCACCTCTTCGAGGTCGGGAGTGACCGTGCCATACGCGGCGATGGACGCCTCCACCGGACCGCGATCGACCTTCTCAATCCGAACCCGCGAGCGGGGAACCGAGGGCTTAAGCAGCGACGGGCCATAGGTGAACGCGAAAACCACGAGTGCTGCCACCGCCGCAGCGATGGTCAGTCGACCGCGCTTCTGCGCCGAGGCGAAGACGGGGTCGATGGCTCGGTCCATGCCGAGATGAACAGCAACGCCCGTGCCACGCCCAGGCATTCGTTCGGCAAGGGTTTACGCCCGATTCCGCGCCGCGTTTCGTACGCCTCCGTACGCTCTCGTCCGGAACCGTACGGTTGCAATCGTCCATGCGCCATGTCGAATTTCATCGAGCTCCCCTCCGAGCGACCGGCCCTGCGTAAGCTTGAACAGTTGGATTGGTCCTTGGCCCTGAAAGATCTGGGTGTGCCCCCGGGTAATCGGCTAGAAGCGCTCAAGGGAAGGCGGCAGGGACAGCACAGCATTCGCATCAACGACCGATGGCGCGTGGGTTTCGTCTGGACTTCGGAGGGTGCCAAAGCTGTTGAGATCGTCGACTATCACTAAGAGGAGGATGCGAGGTCTCCGGCGAGTCCGGGACTGACCGACAGGGCCCGGCTGGTAGCATCGCGCGGCGTGATCTGGACGACTCGAGTGAACATGTACCCTCCGGATTCCGTCCCGCCTGATGTGGGCGACGGGCCACGCGCATCGTGAGCGGCGTCGGCCTGCACGACAGCGAAGGCAAGCTGTCCTCCACACTGAGGCGCGTATCGGCCACACTTTCCACGGAGACAGTTTCGCTCCGACAGATCCTGGAGTCGATCGGGGAACAGGGCATGCTGCTGGTGTGCGCCGTGCTGACCCTGCCCTTCCTGATCCCGGTATCCATTCCCGGCGTCAGCACGGTGTTCGGTCTCGCCATCGTGCTCCTCGCCGTGAGCATCACCCTCAACCGTGTGCCCTGGCTGCCGCGCCGGATACTCGACCGGCAGCTAGAGGCGCCGGCGCTGCGCCGGACGTTCGAGAGGGCGAGCACCCTCGTCGCGCGGATCGAGCGCCTGGTGAAACCAAGGCTCGACTTCGTCGCAGCCACTCGCGGTTCTCGAGTGATTCACGGCGGCGGCCTGATCCTGGGCGGCCTGCTGTTGATGGTGCCGTTCGGCTTCGTGCCGTTCTCGAACACGCTGCCGGGCATCGCGATACTCCTGCTGTCGCTGGGACTCCTCGAACGAGATGGCTTGCTCCTCGTGGCCGGCCATCTCATGAACGTGGCCACAGTCGCGTACTTCGCGACGCTGGTCGTCGGCGCTATCACGGCCGGGCGCGGCCTCGCCGGGCTGATCGGGTAATCGCCGGGTGAAGTCGGCTATTCGCGTAGGGTGCGTGGCCCGCTATCGACGAGGCCGAGTGCCAGGGGTGGGCGCTTCGCACCGCTTCATGAGATCATCCTCGACATCGACATAAGGGTCCACCGCTGCCACTCTTGGGCTCCGCACCTGGCAAGGCCCTCCAGGCAAACCGCGCCAAGCTGGACTTTAGGGGCGAGACTCGCTAGCTTCACCTGCAACTCACCGAAGAAAGAGACATTCCCGATTTTGTAGCGAGCGATACGTCCGGAGGATTCTGTGGAAACAACATTGATCAGTGCAGGAGTGGTTTGTCTGCTTGCTGCCATTGTGGGAGGTGGTCTTAAGGGATTCGGATTTGAGTTTCCCATGTTGGATTCAAGACCGAGACAGTTGGCCTTAGGGGCGCTGGGGGTTGTCTTTATTGGGCTTCGAGTTAACCACCATGACCACCGCACACCCCGAAAACATGTCAACTGAGCAAAAAGACGAATGGGGCAGCAAGCTCGGCGTCATCCTGGCCGTTGCGGGATCGGCTGTCGGTCTCGGCAACTTCCTGCGGTTCCCTGGTCAGGCCGCCACCTACGGCGGTGGCGCCTTCCTGATTCCCTATTTCACAGCCCTGCTGCTGCTGGGCATCCCCATCGCATGGAGTGAGTGGGCCATGGGCCGCTATGGGGGTCAGAAGGGCCTGCACTCGGCGCCCGGCATCATGGGCATCATCGGCAAGGGCTCGGCCGCGCGCTACCTGGGTGTCATCGGCGTGCTGATCCCGCTGGGGGTGTCGTTCTACTACGTCTTCATCGAAGCTTGGACGTTCGGCTATTTCCTGAAGTACCTGACGGGCGGCATCGGCATCGATACGTCCGCTTCGATCGCGGAGCAAAGCGCCACTTCGGCTGCCTACTATCGGCAGTTCACGGGTGCGGGCGGGGATGGTTCGCTGTTCACCAGCGCCGGTTCGCTCACGCTCATTTCCTGGCTCATCGTCTTCGCGATCAACATCTACTTCGTGTTCCGCGGTCTCTCGAAGGGCATCGAGAAGTTCGTGTCGTATGCGATGCCGGTGATGGCGGTTGCGGCGCTGATCGTGCTGATCCGTGTGCTCACGCTCGGCACCCCGGATAAGGCGCTGCCGGAACAGAGCGTCATGAATGGCCTGGGGTACATGTGGAATCCCAACTATTCGAAGCTGATGGATTTCGAGACGTGGATGGCGGCCGCCGGCCAGATCTTCTTCAGCCTCTCGGTGGGCTTCGGCGTCATCATCAACTATTCGTCCTACATGAAGAAGCGTGACGACGTGGTGCTATCGAGTCTCGCGGCCAACTCGACGAATGAGCTCTTCGAGGTTGGTTTCGGGGGCATGATCACGCTGACCGCCTCGGTTGTCTTCCTCGGCCTCAGCGGGACCACGGCCGCGGTAGCAGGGGGCTCGTTCGGTCTGGGCTTCACGACGTTGCCGGTGGTGTTCGCACACATGGGTCTGTGGGGGAACTTCATCGGTGCCGTGTGGTTCTTCATGCTGTTCCTGGCCGCTATCACGAGTTCGCTCTCGATGTACCAGCCGGCCGTCGCATTCATAAAGGAAGGGATGGGCTGGTCCCACGCCAAATCCACGAGCGCGATCGTCGCCATGGCACTCGGCGGCGCCGGCCTGACCCTGTGGTTCACGGAGAACGGCTCGTTCTGGAGCACCCTCGATTTCTGGGTGGGCACGCTGCTGATCTTCGTGATGGCCGCGCTGCAGATCATCTTCTTCTCGTGGGTATTCGGCATTGAGCGCGGATGGAAGGAGATGCATGCAGGCGCATCGATCCGCATTCCGCCGATCTTCAAGTTCATCATGAAGTGGGTGGCGCCGCTGTACCTGATCATCATCTTCACCGGGTTCTGCATCCAGAACCTGGGATCGTCGCTCGCGGCGGCCTGGGCGACCACCGGTTCACGCATGGCCATGATCACCATGCTGGTTACGCTCGGCATACTGCTCTTCGTGTGCCGCAACGGCGAGCGCCGCTGGCGGGCTGCCGGTATCGATCTGGACGACAAATTCCCGGACAAGGAGGACCTCGTATGACGGTTGGCGGATGGATCACGATGGTCCTCTCACTCGTAGTGGTTTGGGGGGGCACATTCTGGTGTTTCAAGAAGGTGCTCACGACGCCAGGGGCCGAGAAGGCACCTCCCGGCTTCGGGCCGTGAGCGACAAACACGAAACAGAGCACGTGACGCCTACCCGGTGCGGGTGCGTCAACGCGTCTACCTAACAGCCTCGCTCTGGCTCAGCCCTTCAGTCTGCGCGACCTGCTGACCGGAGTTCCGGGCCCAAGGACTCGGCTGGTAGCGCGGCGGGGCGCGCAAGACCACGGGCTGCACGATTCTGCTGCCGTAGTCGGAAGGGATCGAGAAAGTGATCGAGGCGGTGCTACGCTTCGCCCACTTATTCTCTGGAGGTAGTGATGGTGTCTCGAGTCCTGCGTTTCGTTCGTCTGCCGTTTCTGTTGCTGGCCATCTTCGCGATCGGGCGGTTCCTGCTCGGCGCAAACGGCGTCCCCTACGCGCCGCGTGGGAATGCCATGTTCTCGGTCTTCGGCCTCACCCTGATCAGCAGTTTCTACTTCGGTGCCTTGTCGAAGCGGCTGGGCGGCTTCAGCTGGGGCGGCACGGTGCTCGTCGGCTACAGCATCGGCCTGTGGGCGCAGATCCTGATCTCCCTCGCCACCTGGCTGAGCTTCGCCGCGGGAATCGAGACCTCTTACTTCCGCCACTGGGACGCGCTCAACGTCCCCGAGGGAACCGTCGTCCCGCTGGGCGCCGCCATGATGGCCCGCGTGGGAGGCCTGGTGATCGGCCCCATCATCGCGATTGTGCCGGCGATCATCGGCCGGGCGTGCAGCGCGCTCGCGCCCGAGGCTTAAAGGCTACGGGGAGGGCGGGCCGCGAGGCGGCCTGGGAGTATCGTTGACCCGACTGGAGCGAAGACGTCATGAGGCGCTGGTTCTCGATTGCGGTCGCGGTGATGGTTCTCGCAGCGGTGCCCGCAGCTCGGGCCGGGCAGGTGGGGCTCATCAGGATCGACGGCGCCATCGGCCCGGCCACCGTCACCCACATCGCCCGCGCCATTGATATCTCCGGCGCGCGCGGAGACCAGTGCCTGGTCATCCAACTCGACACGCCCGGCGGGCTGCTCGAATCCACGAAACAGATCACCCGGCTCTTTTACGCCTCAAAGGTACCGACCGTCGTGTTCGTGTCACCGACCCATGCGAGCGCCGGCAGCGCCGGTACTTTCATCACCATGGCCGCGGAGATCGCCGCCATGGCGCCGAACACGACCATAGGCGCGGCTCATCCCGTCACCATCGGCGGCGGCGACACCGAGAAGTCGGACGACGTGATGAAGAAGAAGATGGAGCAGTACACCGCGAGCTTCATCGAGGCCATCGCGGAGAAGCGCCATCGCAATGTCGAATGGGCCCGCTCCGCGGTCATCGAAAGCGCTTCCATCACCTCGGAAAAGGCGCTCCAGTTGAAGGTCATCGACCTCATCGCGGAGGACTTGCCCGACCTGCTCAGGAGGCTGGACGGGCGCAGCGTGGCCGGCGGGAGACTTCAGACGGCCGGGGCCGTGGTTGTGGACATCCCCATGACCGCGTGGGAACGATTTGCGCAACTCTTCCTGCGCCCGGAGGCCATGTTCGTCCTGATGCTCATGGTGATCTACGGGATCATCGGTGAATTGAGCACTCCGGGAGCAGTTCTCCCGGGCGTCGTCGGCGCGATCGCGCTGGTGCTCGTGCTCTACATGTCGGCGATCCTGCCCGTCAACGTCGCCGGAATCGCACTGATGCTGCTGGCCACCGCCCTGTTCATCATAGACATCTACGCCCCCACGCATGGCGTGCTCACCGCGGGCGGCATCGTGTCGTTTTTCCTGGGGGCGCTGATGCTGTTCGACCGGGCCGAGCCGGGGTTCCGCCTCCCGCTCTCGCTGATCGTCGGCGCGACCACGGTCACCGCCTTGTTCTTCATCTTCATCGTGGGCGCGGGTCTTCGGGCCCAGGGCCTGCCCGTGCGCGCCGGACGCGAGACCATGTTCGGCAAGGTTGTGCCGACGCTTTCACCCATCGATGCGGGCAGCGGCCTCGTATTCATCGAAGGCGAACTCTGGCGGGCGGTGAGCGATGTGCCGGTCGAGAAGGACCAGCCCGTCGAAGTCGTCTCGATCGAAGGACTGACCCTGAAAGTGAAACCAAGGAGCTGAGCGGAGAAGACCATGAATGAACTGATCGAAGCGCTGATGAAACTCGGCACCTGGGCGGTGGCGGCTGTCGTGATCGCTGCGGTCGTGCTGCCGCAGAGCATGCGTATTCTGCGCGAGTACGAGCGAGGCGTCATCTTCCGCCTGGGCAAGCTCCACGCGCGCGGGGCCAAGGGGCCGGGCCTCGTCTTCCTCATCCCCCTGGTCGACCGCATGGTCAAGATGGATCTGCGCATCGTGACCATCGACGTGCCCAAGCAGGAGATCATGACCCGGGACAACGTGCCGGCGACGGTGGACGCGGTGGTCTATTTCCGCGTGGTGGATCCTGTGGCCGCGGTGGTGAAGGTGGAGAATTTCCTGAAAGCCACGTCTCTGATCGCCCAGACCACGCTGCGCAGCGTGCTCGGCCAGTCTCCGCTCGACGACCTGCTCTCGCAGCGCGATGCGATCAACGTGAAATTGCAGGAAATCATCGACAGGCAAACGGAGCCGTGGGGCGTGAAGGTCACCGCGGTCGAGGTCAAGGATGTCTCCCTGCCCGACAGCATGAAGCGCGCGATGGCCAAGCAGGCGGAGGCCGAACGCGAACGGCGCGCCAAGATCGTCAACGCGGAGGGCGAGTTCCAGGCGGCGGAAAAGATGGTTCAGGCCGCGGCGTTGATCAGCAAGGAGCCGATCGCGTTGCAGCTGCGCTTCCTGCAGACCATGCGCGAGATCTCAAGCGAGCACAACACGACCACGTTCCTCCCCATTCCGATCGAGCTGTTCACTCACCTGACAAAGAAGGGGTGAGAGGGGCTAACCGATAACCCCTCGGCCCGCGGCTCGGCCCGAAAAAATACATCCGCCCAGGAACGATCCTTCGAGCGCGCGGTATCCGTGCATTCCGCCGCCGCCGAAACCCGACGCCTCACCGGCTGCGAACAGGCCCGCGAACGGCTCGCCGTCTGACTTCAGCACGCGACCGGACAGATCCGTCTCCAGGCCGCCTAGCGTCTTGCGGGTCAGGATGTTGAGCTTGACCGCGATCAGCGGACCGAGGTTTGGATCAAGAATCCGCCCCAACGGAGCGGTCCGCATGAACCGGTCGCCGACGTAGTTCCTCGCCTGTCGGATCGCCGCGATTTGCAGGTCCTTTCCGTAGGGGTTGTCCAGCTGACGATCGCGCGCAACCACCTCACGCTCCACCGTGGCGAAATCGAGAAGCGGCGTTTCGGTCTTGCCGTTCATGCCCTCCACGAGTGATCGCAGATTCGTGGCCACCACAAAGTCAGCGCCTTTCTCCTTGAACGCTTCAACCGGGCCGGTGGCTTTCTTGCCAAACGCCCGGCCCAGCAACATCCCCCATTTCTTGCCAGTGAGGTCGGGGTTCTGCTCCGATCCGGAGAGTGCGAACTCCTTCTTGATGATCGACTGGTTGAGGACAAACCACGAGTGCTCGTGTCCCGTCTTCATGATGCAGTCGAGCGTCCCCAGCGTGTCGAAGCCCGGGAAGCACGGCGGGGGCAGGCGCTTCCCGGTCGCGTCCAGCCACAGCGAACTTGGCCCGGGAAGAATGCGGATGCCGTGGTTCGTCCAGATGGGATCCCAGTTCCGCAGACCCTCGGTGTAGTGCCACATGCGATCCCGGTTGACGATGCGGGCGCCCGCGGCTTCGGTGATCGGCAGCATGCGCCCGTCGACGAAGTCGGGCACGCCCTGCACCATGAACTTCGGAGCTTTGCCCAGTCGGGCCGGCCAGTTCTTTCGCACCAGCTCATGGTTGGCCCCGATGCCCCCGGAAGCGACGACGACCGCGCCCGCGATCGCCTCGAAGTCGGAGATCTCCTTACGCGAGGTCCGCTGGCCACGGGCCTCGGAAGCGGGCTCCAGCGTCTTCCCTCGCACGCCGGTCACGACCCCATTGGTCACGATCAACTCGTCGACGCGGTGGCGAAACAGGAACGTCAGCAGGCCTCGGGCGGAGGCTTCACGAGCCCGGCGCACGAAGGGCTCGATCACTCCGGGTCCCGTTCCCCACGTGACGTGGAAGCGAGGGACCGAGTTGCCATGCCCGACCCCCACCCCTCCTCCACGTTCGGCCCAGCCCACGATCGGAAACCATTTCATCCCGAGCGATCTCAGCCAGGCTCGCTTCTCTCCCGCCGCGAACTGCACGTAGGCCTCGGCAAAGCGGCGCGGCCATGCGTCTTCCTCGCGATCAAAGCCCGCGGTCCCCATCCAGTCCTCAAGGGCCAGCTCGTACGAGTCGTGAATGCCCAGCCGTCGTTGTTCGGGCGTGTCGACCATGAACAAGCCGCCAAACGACCAGAACGCCTGGCCGCCCAGCGTCTGCTCGCCCTCCTGGTCGATCAGAAGGACGCGTCTTCCCGCGGCCACGATCTCCGTTGCGGCAACGAGCCCCGCAAGGCCGCTGCCGATCACGATGGCGTCCGATGGGTGCCGTGTCATCTGAAGTCAAGGCCTCAGCTCTTACGAGTTGAGGTATTTGTTCGGCACGTTGCGCCGGGCCGGAGCCCTTCCCGCGCGAGCCTGACGTAGATAGTCGATGGTGGCATAGACGTGTTCTTCACGACGTTGGAACTGGCGGTACAGGCCACATTGGGCATAGGAAATGGGCGTGGCGTCGAACACCGCGGTCTCCCAACTCGCGGACTCGCCCCAGAGGATCGCGTCTACTCGAAGGTCTAGATCGGCTCCCTTCGCCACGAGCAGTTCCATTATCGGCCGGCAGAAGTCGAAGATCGAATTGACGGTGTGGAAGATCGCGGTATGGCCTCCCATACCCTCGGCGTCCACCTCCGCCCGTTCGTTGACATCCGCTCCGGCCTCGAGAAGGATCCGCGCGCAGCGCAGCGAGTTGAACTCCGCGCACACGTGAAGGGCGGAAACACCGCGGCAAGACGTGAAGGCGGTCAATGGATTCAGCCGGCAATGTCGCACTTCGGGCGACATGGCCAGCAGCCGGATCAGCGCCGCATCGTCATCCAGAAGCAAGGCCTCGAGGAGCGGGTTACCAACCGTGGCCCCGGCCCCGGTCATCGTCCGCAGGCAATCCGCGAAGCGGGATGAGCGGAGGTAGCCCTCAATCAGGCTGTCGATGGGGCGTTTGCTCTGAATCAGGTCGGTCGGACTCACACCTTCGCGAAGGGCCTCGCGAATCGCATCGGGCGAGTGCACTTCAAAGGCTTCAAGCAAGTCGGCTTCGGTCGCCATTCCCTTCAACCTGTTCCTTCCCGGGCTGCAAAGCGAGCCCAAAGGTGGCGCGCTCCACAGAACCTGGGGCCGATGATAGTTCGCCCTTCACCCTACTGAGCCCGACTCGAGTAGCGAACCTGATCCGAGGTGGAAGTTTGGCAGAGCTCCGGCGCGCGACTGAAGCCCTGCCGCTCAAATCCGAGAAGCAGGCCGAGGCCGAGTGCCGTACCGAACCGGGCTGCCAGTTCAATAGGGCGGGGAGAACCAACGCCCAGGTGGACGCGGGTCTCCTGGGGCACCCGCGCGCCATGACGGCCGTCATGGCGGCATGTCGAAGGCGCGACTAGAGTGCTTTTGTGATGAAAACCGCGCTGCTCCTGTGTTTCTCCGGCACGCTGGGCCTCGCTCAGACCCCGCCGCCCGCGAATGCGCCGGCGCCCGCCCCCTACTCTCTTCCGTGGCAACTCCGCCCCGCCGCGGTGGCGAACACGGTTCGCCTCGATACTTCGGCAGGTTTTTGGAGAAACGGAGCGCCCGATTCCGGCAACACCGAAGTGGTTGGCGTCATCGCTTCA
>Ga0163144_10015534_pt1 | contig 15692 bp, 10 predicted proteins | sample OliLak19BULKMAT1_FD_123175 | JGI IMG/M metagenome (GOLD analysis project Ga0163144, IMG submission 123175) | Freshwater microbial mat bacterial communities from Lake Vanda, McMurdo Dry Valleys, Antarctica - Oligotrophic Lake LV.19.BULKMAT1 | ecosystem: Environmental > Aquatic > Freshwater >...
CGGGGGCTCACAACCACCCGCACATCCGTCTTCTTGTTAGCGTGGGTTCTTCTTTCGCTGCCCCTCATGGCACGAGCCCAGCCGGCGCCGGATCCCACGAATCCCGGGAGCCCGGCGGCCCCGCCGAGCTCCACGCCGCCGCCCGACGCGCCGCCACCTGATGCGCCGCCGTCCGGTCCGGCTCTGTCCCCCTCGGCCGAGGTGCCATCCCCACCGGCGTCGCCACCCGATGCGTCGCCACCCGTTGCGTCACCGCCCGTTGCGTCACCGCCCGTTGCGCCGCCGCCGACCGACTCCCCAGCCGTTGCGCCGCCGTCCGACGCGCCGCCCGACTCTGCCGAGGTCCCACCCTCGTCCCCGCCGCCGGCGCCGTTATTAGATCGGTTCACCGGAAGCTACATTGCCTGGGGAAACACCGTCAATACCGAGCTCTTGTCCGGACCATCCGCCATCGGCTCGGAGGGCGGCTATTACGGCCAAGGCTTCTCATTTTCGCCCAGCTTCTTCATCTATCGGTCGGACGTTCACCAGCTCCGCATCCGGACCAGCTTGACCGTTCAAGTGGAGCTCACCGACAGCGACACCACGACGTATCGCAATGAGCCCCAGGTGCTCGATATGCCCCTGATGGTCTCGGATGCGATCACCCTCGCCTCGTGGGGCGGGGCGAACACCGCCCCGGGTGGGCCGTTTGCCGCCTTCGACCCGACACTGGCCGGCGGCGGCGAGAACCATACGTGGTTCCTGGGGACCGCCGGTGTGTACTTGCCGACCTCGAAGTACAGCCAGGCCGTCGCTCGCTATTTGACCACCCATGTCCAGGCTGGCTTGCGTCAGCGTATCAAGCTCCTCGGCAGCGCCGCGCCGGGTCTGCAAAATGTCACTCTCAGCTTGCGCGAAACATGGCAGCACGACTTCACACGAGCGGTCACGCCCACGAGCTCGAGCCTCGGCAATCCGCGGGAGAGTTCCCCGGGAGACCCCTTCTTGTCGGATCAGCTCTCGGGCACCGCCCTCATCCACGACCGGCTCATCCACGAGCTGTCCCTGCTTTTGCCCCTTTACGGCGACTTGCAGCTCGCGGGCCATCTTCAGATATACAATGAGTTTCCGTACGAATTCAAAAGCGACAATCCCTGTGAACTCTTCGTCCAGACTGGCTGCATCGACACTCCCGACCCGGAGGGTGGCTCCAGCGTCCGGACGTCGCTCCAGGTTGGTGGTCAGCTCGCTTACCAGATCATCCCCGAGATCGCGGTCGATGCCGGGGTGACCGTCGGCAGCGCAGCATCCACGTTTGGGGGCGGCCCCAGCGTCTTTCTCCATGCCGATCTGACGTTCTTCCCGGTGGAGCTCCTCCGGCGCACGCTCTCCCCACAACCCCCCTCCGCCAGCCGCGAGTGAAGCGGAGACGATGACGTCGACGGGCTGCTGGAGCCCGCGCCGTCGGTCATGGGGCGCCGAGCAATCCTTCTATCCGCCGCCACTCCTCGCCCAGCCCGAAGCGCTCGCACAGATCGCCAATCTCCGCACGGTTCGCCTCCGGATTGCGTTCCAGCACTTCGAGGACGTCGACCTCGTTCTTGCGCCCACCCGCATAGAGCTTCAGCGCGACGAGGTGGGGTAAATCGACCACCGGCAGACCCCCTTCTCGCAACGACACTGCCGTCTTCACGGCATCGATTCCGAGCCGCCCCCGTGACGGCGAGTACGGGTTGAGGAAGTTCACTACCTCGACAGGATTCGCTCCCGCCGCTTGCACTACGAGCACGCCGCCCAGCCGATCCTCCGCGTCTGGCTCGCCCAGCTCCACCTTCAGCCCACGAGCCGCGAGCGTGTCTCTCACCCGGCGCAGCACAGTAAAGGGATCCGTCGTGGTGACAAGATCGAAGTCCCTCGTCCTGCGCCCGTAGCCATACGCCGCAAGCGCCATGGCACCGATGACGGCGACCGCCGCGCCTTCACCGTGCAACGCCGCCACGACCGTTTCCGCGAGCTGGACCGTTCGAGCACCGCTGCTCATCGCTTTGCACGGCCGAGCCACGCCAGGATCTCCTCCGTCTCCTCATCGAGATCGAGGGCGCGGATCATCCGTTCGTCCGGCTTCATCGCGCGGTCGCTTGCAAGCTGGATCGCCCAGCTCTCATCGGCGCATTTGCTCGCCCGCTGCCCGAGGCGCCCGCGAACGATTGGCGGCTCGTCCTGCGGGGGGTCGCCCGTCATCACGTCCGGGCTGGAGCGCTCGTTCGTCACTGCCTGACGAGCATGGCGCAGATCCAAACGGTGCGCGTCCGTGCCGTTCGCCACCCTGCCCGACGACGGGCCGACCGGCGGGTTCCTCGACTCCGCCGGTGTCGTGCCCTGGGAATCGGTTCCTCAGCACGCGCGCCGCCGGGCGGCCGGCGGTGAGAGCGCGCTGCTCCGGCGGCGCGTGCAAGAGCGCGGCGCGCGCGGAACGCGGCGAGCCGTGCGCCCACGCCACCGAGTGCGCAGCCGGCCTGTATAGCAGTCTGATCGCCGTTGGCTCGGGCTCGTGCAAGGCCCGCCGGAAGGAGGGCGAGGCCTGCACTGGCTCGCTGCAATGCGAGGGGCTGTACAGCAAAGAGGGCCAGTGCGCGACCTTCTGCGGGAAGTGACCTGTTGTGGAGGCGAGATATCCTGACGCTGGCTGCGCGGCTGCGCCGGCCGGAAGGACAGGCACGATGATATATGACCCATGCAGATGGGTCGGCCGGAGGGACAGGCACGCTGATATCGGCCTTTGCGTTTGCGTCGGTGCCGGCCGATCTGCGAGGGCCGGCTGCTGGGTCTGCGAGGTGTTCCGGCCCACCGGCCGCCGAGGGTGCGTCCGCGGGAGGGCTCAGCTCCGGGGCTTCCTCGAAGATTTCACGGGTTTCGGGGCCTTCGCGGGCCCTCGTCTCGGGCTCCCGGCGGACTGCTCTGCGAGCCTCCGGCGCAGCTCGTCGACCTCGGCCGCGAGCTTGTCGCGGGCCTGTTCGGCCGCTGCGCGAGCGCGCGCCTCCTCCTGCCGTCCGCGCGCCTCGTCCTGCCGTCCGCGTGCCTCGGCGCGTTCGGCTTCCTCGGGTAGGAGCAGCAGGTCGACGCCGCCGCGGTCGCGGGCGAGGCGGAGCATGCGAACGAACATGGGGTGGGGGACGGCCACCCAGAAGAGGCCGAGGCACGAGCACTCGAAGACGCCGTCGGTCGGCTTTGCGCGCTCGACGAGGTCGCCGTCGATGTGATCCCACACGCGGATCGGCTGTTCGCCGTCGTCGGGGTCGAAGCGCACGACCTCGCCGACTCCCGCGGCGCGGTAGCGCTCCAGCTTGATTGCCCAGTCCTCTTCGCCCTCGTCCGAGTCGCTCACGACCTCGACGGCGACGTCGGGTGCGCCGCGCAGCCACGTCTTCCACATGCGAAAGGTCGAGTGCGGCACGCCGAGCTTCGCAAAGGCATCGGGGGCGAGCTTCTTCTTGGCGGACGTTGGATCGTAATAGACGAACTGACTAGAGCCGAGGGTCGCGTGCGCCGCGAGCTCACGCTTCAAGATCTGGTAGAGCGCGGTGCGCAGCTCGAGGTGGCGATTCGTTTCGGGCATCTCTTCCGAAGCCGGGAAGTGGATGGGTTGCGGGGGCCGGACGTAGCGCCGGCGTGCTTCCGATGCGGAGCGCGGAAGGGACGTGTGCTCGGTGATCGCCATCGTGGGGGGAGCATACCGCAAGCTGGCGGTCGGGTCGCGCGCTCTTGGGATTGCGTCGATCCGGCAAGAGTGACATCGTCCGGGGCGGAGGCGTGCAGCGTGGGACCAGCAGCGAAAGAGGGCGACAAGGTGCTGGGGATCGATACGCACATCGTGATGGTGCCGTCGCCCGGCGGGCCGGTGCCCACCCCCGTGCCGATGCCGTTCAGCGGCACGCTTTCGGCGAACCTCAGCAAGAACGTGCTCATCGAGAAGAAAGCCGCGGCGACCAGGGGCAGCACGGCCGACAACATGCCTGCGCACGTGCCGGCCGGGGGCCCCTTCCAGAAGTCCCCTTCGAACAAAGCGTCTGTCAAGAAGGGTAGTGGAAAGGTCCTGATCAACAACAAGGAGGCGGCTCACCTCGGTGATCCCGCCGACACGTGCAATGATCCGGCGGACGCCCCCAACGGGACAGTCATCGGCACTGGCACCGTGATGATCGGCGATTGACGGTGCGCGAGGACCTTGGGCAGAGCAGCGCCGAATCGAGCCTGCACGGCGTGACGCTTGCGCGTTATGCGGCGGTGCGGGCCGCGCTGGCAGAGCCGTTCGTAGTGCGACGCGTGCTCGCCGTCGAGGGGCTCGCGGTCGCCGACTGGCGCGCCGCCGACGTCGCCTGGAAAAAGCGATTGATGCGCGATCCCGAGCGGCTGTTCGCGCAATACCGGATCGAGCTCGCGGCCGCCGAGGACTGGCAGCTACGCATCGTGTCGCCGCTCCACCAGGACGTCGAGGCGTGGGCCGATTTCCTGGGTGCCTTTCGGCTCCATCCAGAAAAGGTGCTCGCGGCCGCCGGGATGGGCATGAACGATGTCTCGCGGCTCACCCGGTTCTGGGCCGAGCAGGCGAAGCTCGACGGCTCGCTCGCGGACCGCGCGGCGGAGCGCATGAAGCGCGGGTTCGTCGAGCTGCCGCGCATCGTGGCGGAGCCGCGACAGCTCCGGCGGTCGCGTGGCCATCAGGCCGCGGCCGGTGCTCCCGTTCCTGGCGCTTCCGTTCCCGGAAGGCCGCCGCACGTGCGGCCACAACCGCGCGCCGGCGATCAGGGAGCCCGGCCCACCGCCACGAGCGAGCCGCCGCCCATTTCCATTGAAACGCCGTCCTACGCGCGAAATCCGGCAATCGCGGTGACGCCCGCCGCGCCGCTCCTGCCCTCGTTCCTCGCGGCACAGGCACACGCGGTGTCTCCCGCCTGGAACATCGCTTCGCCCGCGCAAGATCTGCCGAGCCCGCCGCACGACGAGAATGCCACTCAGCAACTCCATGCCTTCGTCTCCGGCTCGGCGCTTCCATTCGGCCCGCCGTCCCAACGAGCACCCTCGTCGCAGCGCACCGCGCCCGCGGCTCCGGACGACGTCAACAGCACGCGGGAGCTGCGGGCTTTCCCCGATTCACCGGTCCTTCCATTCGGCCCGCCGTCGCAGCGGGTGCCGAGCGGTCCAGTCTCGCAACGCACGGTGGCCGCGCCGGTCTCGCAGCGGGTCCCGAGCGGTCCAGTCTCGCAGCGCACGGTGGCCGCGCCGGTCTCGCAGCGGGTCCCGAGCGGTCCAGTCTCGCAGCGCACGGTGGCCGCGCCGGTCTCGCAGCCCGCGCCGGGGGTCGGCGCCCCCGAAATGCCCCTGGTGCAATACGCCGCTCTCTGCGTGGACCTCGGCGATGACGCCGAGCTCGACGCGGCGATCCTGACCCGATATCGCCTCTCGCCCGAGTCCAAGGCGGCACTCGACGCGCGCTATCGCGCTCGCTTCACCAGGGAGCCCAGGCTCTTCGACTCTTTTCGACGCGCCTGCGACGCGCATCGCGCCTGGCTGGCGGAGGCGGCCGCCGGGCGCACGCGGCGCTGACTGACGTCAATCCCGCTGACTCACGTCAACCCCGTGGAGCCGCATCAAACCTCCGCGTCGTCGCCCTCGTCGCCCTCATCCGATTCGTCCGGGTCCACCTGCTGCGGATCGGCGTCCGCGAGCCGATCGTGGACGTCGCCCGCGGCCTCATCCACCATGGATCCCGGCTCTGCAACCTGCATCTCGGGGGGCGCGCCCGGGACCGCAAAGGGTGGCGGTATCGTGTCGTTCACGGCCAGATCCGACTCGATCAGATCGACGCTGCCCTTGATGTACGCCGCCACCTCCGGGGTCACCATCACCAGCGGGCGATTGCCGTCGCCGCCGAGGATTTCCCCCCGGCGAGCGCCGGAGTACGTCCGCCAGATCATGTGCTCGAGCGCCAGATAGGTGGTGTCCGTGAACACCCCGTCGGTGTTGGTCAGGTAGCCCAGCGTCTGCATGTCTTTTTGCAGCTCCAGAACGATGCCGTTCAGCGTGAGGCCCTTCTTCGCGAGCGCTTCCATGGCGACGGTGCCAGTCCACGAGGCGCCTCCCCACGTTCGCGTCCTGTCGCTGTCGTTTTTTCGCAGCGCGAGCGCGGCGCCGCTCTGCTCGTACTTGAACCCGGCTGGAAGGTCTGCCGGGACGAGGCTGAAGAAGCCGGAATAGTCCTCGTTCGTCAGCGCCCGCTTCACGCACGCGCGCCCGAGGCCGCGCTCCTCCAGCCGGGGCCAGTGCATCTGCCGGCCGGGACACGCGCGCCGGCCGCCGGACAGCTGCGCTCCGTCGGAGCTGATGTCGCCGTGACCCACGATGCGGTACCGCTTCACACCGTGGCTCGCCTTGAGCTGCTCGAGGAGCACCATGAGAGCGCGGATCTGGTGCTCGCGATAAGGCTCCTGCGTCCTCTGTTGCGGCACGAGGTAGTCGCCCGCGTAATTGACCACCTCGATCCCGATCGAGCGCACGTTGTTCGTCTGCGTGTATCGTCCCGTCTTGTGCGAATAGATCTGGCTCGCGTCGCAGTGGCCCATGATCTCGTCGTCGTACGCGAACTTGATGATGTGCCCGTCGAGATCGAGCTCGTAGTGCGGCGCGAAGTATTTTGTGTGGCCGACAACGGTGTTGACCGCCCCGCCGATGAGCGGGCCCGCGGTGGTGTGCACAACGATCAGATCGACCTCGCGAGACCACTTGCCGCTCTCCGCCGCCGCTCGCTGCCTGTCCACCGTGCTCGTACACCGGATGAAATCCGGCTTCAGGTCGATGGCGAGCTCGCTGTGGGACAGGGCGGTCACGTAGCCGTGATTGATGCCTCGGCCCACCTTCTTCCCGGCGGGATTCTTGATCTCCGGGTTCGGGGAGATGACTCCGTCTTTGAACAGGACGGTCTCGGCGCGGGTGAGCTTCAGCTCGTCGTCGAACGAGAGCCGGACGTAGAGCGGCCGATACGTCCAGTCCACGCCCGGCTCGATGGTCGTCGTGGGGCCACAGGGGACCTCGGGCTTGGTCAGCGCGTTGTCGGGGGGCAGGATCGCAAGCAGGTAGTCGCCCCTGGTGACTTGCCACAGGGGCAAGATCGCCTCGCCGAGCACTCTCGGCCGGTCGTTCAGCTCGGGGTTGATTGAATTCGAGCTGACGGCCACCCACTCTTTCTTGTGGTTCTTCTCTTCCTTCTGGGTACGCGCCGCCGAATAACGGACGTCGGTGAACGCGACCCCGGAGCTTCGACTCTTGCGGACCGCCTGCACCCGCTTGTCTGCGGGGTCGTCCTTCGTGCCCTTGCCGTCGGGGTCGACCACGTCCTTCAGCCCGACGGGCTTACCCTCCTCGATCCGGTCGCTGAGCTGGAAGAACGCCAGCACCGGCCTGGGGTTCGACCAGGTGTCGCGGCCGCGGGTCTCGCCGGCATCCTGAGGTGGCAGCACCTCGCTCGGATTGTAGAACGCCGAGCGCACGGTCACGGTCAGGGCCGGCAGCTCGAGGACGAGATCGCTGTTCGTGGTGACGGAGTACTGTCGCATGGGGGGTTCCTGGGACGCTCCAGTGTCAATCGGTCAGGACTTGTGGGCGTCTGCGAGCAGCTTGCGGAGCGGGTCGCCCACCTTGCCGTCGGGCGCCTTTTTCATGCGCTCCTGGAAGCGCGCCACGACGTTCTTGATCGATCGCTCCTGCGCTTCGCGTGCCTTCTTCTCCGCCTCGGACCCTGCGGGGGCGCTCGCCGGCGCGACGGGGACGCGATAACCCAGGTTGTCCACGCGTTGCTCCACACCGCCCGGCGCCGTCACGGGGCGCAGGTCACCGACGCGAAGCTTCACTTCGAAGATGGGATCAGTAGAGCTGAGCGTGATTTCGTCGAGCTCGGGGAGGATCCGAAACAGCGCCATGCCCGTCTTGTCGGTGGTGACGAGGGTGGGCAACTTGGCCCACTCCGGGCCCTTGCAGCCCCAGGCGATGACCGTCTTGTTCGCGAACGGCTGGCCGGCCACCCGCAAGACAATCCGCACCTCCGGAAGGGTGGTGTCTTCTTCGTACTTGTGCTGCTTCTTGTCCTTGGCCGGGTGCTTCTCGTCGATCTTGTCGGGCAGTGTCACCTTGTCGCCCGGCATCAAGATCTCCGGGTTGGGGCGCAGCTTCTTGAAGTCGTCGCTCTGCGCCAGGTAGAGCAGCTTGTAATCTTTGTACCCGTGCTCGTGCGCGATCGAGCTCATTCGATCGCCCGGGACGACCACGTGCTCTTTTTGCGGCGGCTTGTCTGTCGGCTCAGCCATGGATCGACCTCACGCGCTCATTGCGACTTGACGCGGCCTGCGTCCTTGCCGGGGAAGCTAACCGTGGCGGGGCCCGGCGGCACGGCGACGCGCGCCTTGCCCTCGCCGTCGAGCGTCCCGCGATAGACCCGGCCGTTCGACGCGACGACGACATACCTCGCGCCGGGCACGCCCTTCTTTTCGATCTCGGCAGGATCGCTCTCCTTGGGGAACGGCCGCACCAGCTCGATATCGATCCAGCTCACCTCCAGCTCGTCGGGCTCGGTCTCTTCGGGGGCGCCCTGGGCGCCGCCGCAGTTGAGCTTGACGGTCGCGCCATCCATGGAAGCATCGCTGTCGAGCACGAGGGAGGCGCCCTTGGAGAAGAGCCGCACGTCCTTCTTCGCGCTGGCCACCACGCCGCCCGCGTCCAGGGCTATCGCCGAGTCCTTGGCATGGACTTCGACTTTGTCTCTGGCGGACACGACAGCCTTGTTCTTCTCCAGGTGGAGCGACACGCCCTCGGCGACCATGGCGGCCACGCCGGTCGCCGCGACCGTCACGGTGGGCGAGCTGATGACGATCTCCGAGGGGCCGAGATCGATGGTCGACTGGCCGCAGACGAGGCGAATGCCCTCCGCCGAGGAGAGCGTCACGCCCATCACCGCCTCGAGCGCGTAATCGCCGCGCACCGAGCACGCCATGGAACCGCCGACGCGCGTGGTCAGAGCGCCGCCGGTGTCGTCCGTCCGGTCGGCGCCCGTGGTGTGGCGGGCATTGCCGCTCACCACGAACGAGCCATTGCCGCCGATGTTGACCTCGTGGTTCACCCCGGTCTCCTGAACGTAGGAGTCGTCGCAGCGATCGAGGCGCGGGCCGCTCACCCGCGAGACGGCGCCGCCCTGGACGGTCAGCGTGCGATCGCCGAGGATGGTCTGCTGTTGATTGCCGGCCACCCGCACCGTCTGGTTTTCGCCGATTTCGAGGGCCTGGTCGCGCGCGATGCGCACGCGCTGGTCGCCCGACGGGCTCTCGGGATCGAAGCGCCCGACGGTGAGCGCGTGATCGTTCTTCACCACCTCGGCGAGGTCGCGCTCGGCGTGGATGAAGATCTGCTCCCGACCGGAGCGATCCTCGAACGACAGCTCGTTGTAGCCGTCGTGCCCCGGGACGGTGCGCGTGCGAATGCCGCTCTTCGTCACGCTCTGCGGCAGATCGTGCGAGGGTGGATTGAGCGGATTGTAGAGACAGCCGGTCACGACGGGCCGATCGGGATCGCCGCCGACGAAGGAGACCAGGACTTCCGTTCCGATGCGCGGAATGAACTGGAACCCCCACGAGGGCCCGGCCCAGACCTGCGAGACGCGCAGCCAGCACGAGCTGTGATCGTTGCGGGCGCCCTGCCGATCCCAGTGAAACTGCACCTTGATGCGCCCGAGCCGGTCGGTATACACCACCTCCCCGGGCGGCCCGACGACAATGGCTGTCTCGAGCACCTGCCTCGGAGGTTGCACCACGGCCCGCGGCCGATACGGCACCTCGGCCGGCACGCACTCGAAGGTGTTCCGGTACAGCGGGGTGCTCTCGGCTGCCGCGCCGCGCACCCGATCGGGCAGCCGGCCCTCGTGCTCCACGCGCGTGACGGCGTACTCGCGGTTGAGCACGTCGTTCGGGTGCTCTGCGAGCGAGAAGCGCCGGCCGGGCAAGAGGCGGCGACACGAGCTCTCGCCCCGGGCCACCTCGGCATTGCGCCGGAGCTGCGACAGGAGCCGCGCGGCGTTCTCTTCACGAACCTCGGGCTCGGCGTAGTCGCTCACCGGGTGATAGACCTGCGGCATGCCGGGATCGAGCCCGTGCGCGGGCGACTCCGCGGTGGGCGCCTCGACCTCGGCGGTCGGGTCGAGCAGGGGCCTCGTGAAGTCGAAGTCTCTGAGGAGGACGGAGGCCGCGCGGATCCGCCGCCGCGGAGCGAACGCGACGACGGCCTCTTCCGTGGGCGAGAGACCGTCCCCCGTGCGAAAGACGACGCCCGCCCCGGAGTCCCCTGGAGGAGCGCCGTCGATGACCGGATAGTCGCTGTCGTCACGGAGCACCACGACGTCCGACAGGACGGTCGCCCCCGGCGCCGGCGGCTCGAAGGAGAAGAAGATGCCCTCTTCGACCAGCAGGCGCGTGACGAAATCGTAGTCCGACTCCTGGTATTGAACACAATACGTCTTGGGCTGGTGGGCGCGCCGCAGGTGCCACTCGCAGGGGACGCGGAAGCCGTCGAGCACGGCCGTCACGATGTCTCGCACGGTGAGGTCCTGGAAGATGCGGCTGTTCTTGGAGCGGCGCAGCAGCCACAAACGCGGGACGATGCGCAGGCGGTAGGCGGCGGCGCCGAAGACGGCGTGGCTCCCCTCGGGGGACACCTCTGCCACGATGCCCGTCACCGCGCGCGGCTCGCCCCCCGGGACGTCGAGCACGAGAGTGGCAGTCTCACCGAGGATGGCAGTCTCCAGGACGGCGCGCTCGGCCGAGGCGACGGCGAGCACGTCGAAGGAGTAGAGCCTCGACAGAGCCTCTCGGCCGCGGAACGAGGCGACGAGGAGCTCGCCGTTCCGGAGGGCCCCGACGCGCAGCTCGAACATCGGTCGCCCGGGACTGTCGGAGGCGGCGGGGGGGAGGGAGCTCATGGGGATCTCTTGGAGTGGAGCACGCGAGGGGAGCCCCGCTGTCGAGACATGGGTCGCTGCGAAGGAGTGTCCGAGCCGCACGCAACCACGAGCGAGAGCAGCGTGACAAGACCAAAGAGCGCAGGACCGTACGAGCGCCCATGAGCCCAGCCGCGCGCGCCGACTGCACCGGGCTCGCGCGCGGCCCGCTGGTGCGGCGGTGCGCGCATGCTGTTATCTTCGCCGGGTGAGCGCTGCCAGCCGAGCAAAGCCCCGCCGATGACCGATCAGCGACCCGGCTCCGGTGCTCCCGCGAAACCTTGCAGGGTCGAGGTTCAGAACGTTCGTCGCGATCGCAACGGGGCGCGCTTCCGGATCCTCGGGTCGCTCATCGCGCTGGTCGCCGTCCCGTGGGGGCTGGGGTTCCTCGGGCTCTCGACCTTCGCCGTTTTCGGGGCGCTCGGGGCGCTCGGAGCCTATTTCTGGAGCGCCCTTTCCCTGGCCGGCACGGATCGCGGCCCGGGCGAGCGCCGGCTCGTCGATGGCAGCGCCGTGATTGAAGGGGAGCGCATGGTCGTCACGGCGGGGAAGACGGCGACCACACTGCCACTCTCGCTCCTCGACGGCGGGTGGACGGAGAGCACGGCGCTGGGGCACACTGCCGTGCTCTCGTTCTCGGACGGCAGGATCGTCGCCGTCGAGCGGCCCTCGGAGGAAGAGGCGACCACGCTGCTCTCCGCCGCCGGGGCCGGAGCACAGGCTCGCGCCGTGCGGATGCGCGGGTATCGCGAGGACACCAGCGGTCGAAAGATCGCCGGCTTTTTCCTGGCCTTCTTTGCCCTGATGCTCATCCCGTTCCTGCTCACGGTGCCAATCACGCTCGTCGCGGCGATCACGGCGTGGTCGGTGAAGCCCCTGGGGATGATGGTGGCCATCCTGTTCGGAGGCTTGCCTTTGATCGGCGTCTGCGCGTGGCTCCGGTCGAAGGTGACGCCGTCGTGGGTCCATATCGGCGCCGACGGGGTGATGGTCCGGGGTGCCTTCCGCAAGCGATTCTTTCGGCACAGCGCGATCGCGCAGGCCGTCCCCACGATGGGAGGCGTCGGAGACGCGTATCACTTCGTGAGGCTGGAGCTCCACGACGGTCGATCCTTCACCGTCCCCGCGGCGAGCGCCGCCGAGGCATCGACTCTGATCGATCGCATCGTGGCCGCGCGGACGGCGACGGCGGCGCAGGATCGGGCGCGCCTGCTGGAGGTCATCTCGCGCAACGGGCGCTCCGGGGCGGAGTGGAAGCGAGCGCAGGAGTCCCTGGTGACGAACACCGGCTACAGGACTGCAGGCCACGGCGTCGAGGAGATGATGCAGATCGTGGAGGACGCGACGGCGCCTCTGGAGCAGCGCGTCGGTGCCGCGCTCGCTGCCTGCCCCCACGGCGGCGAGGCCGTGCAAAAGCGCATCCGCGTGGCCGCCGAAGCGTGCGTGGAGCCCGGGCTGCGGGTCGCCCTGGAGCGGGTGTCGGCGGGCGAGATCGAGGACGAGCAGCTCGAGGAGATCGGCCGGAGCGAGGCGCGGAAGGCCGCGGGGTGAGCTCCTGGCTAGCTGACAATGTACCGTCAAAGGCGGCATCCACACCGGTGCTCGCGGCGGGAAGGCGCTTTCGAGATCGGCTGAGCTTCCGAGGGCTTGGGTTCGTTTGCAAGGTGGAAAGCTACTTGTTTTCGCAGAAGAGCGGAAGGTGCGTCCATCGGTGGCGGCCGGGGTGCGCAGGTCGCGATTTGCCAGGAATTGCAGTGGCTGCCCCGAGGGGCTCGCGGGGAATGCCTGCAAAGCCGCGCCTGTGTCAGCGTGCCGTGATGGGCTTGTGTCCGGCACCATGGGCACGGGTCGTGCGATTGACACGGATGAGGAAGGCAACGTGATCGCCATCGAGGTTAGCACTGTAGGCTCTGTGCAGACTTTGATCCACGCACCCACCGCGTGAACGATGGGAATCTGGCGCATGGAGGCGCATGGTCTCGATACTCGCGGGAGGACTGCCGGATCCCAGTCGTCGCGGCGGGCTCGGACGGACGTATTCGAGCCCACCACCTTTGCCCGGAGCTTGCGGACGGTGGGCCCGCACGGCTAGCCTGGGGCTGTAGCAACAGGATGACCGAACCGCGCGAACGTGTAGGATCGCCGCCCCCGTCGTCGCGGCGGGCCGAGAGGACCAATCCGATGAGCGGCGGCGGCGGCGCGGTCGCGCCCCGGCAGAGGTCGTGCGAGGCGTGTGGCCGGCCCCGGAGCGAGCGCGGGTCGTGCCCGCACTGCGCGGCGGCGCCACCCGACGAAGGCACGCTGGTCGACGCGAAGACAGGTGGCGACGGAGAGGGGACGGGCAAGGGGAAAATGGGCGGCGACGGCGGGGGAACGGGTGGCGGGAAGGAGATCGTGGATGGCCGTTACCGGCTCGAATCCGAGCTGGGTCGCGGCGGCATGGGGGTGGTGTACCTGGCCACCGACACGTGGCTGGGCCGCCCCGTCGCGCTCAAGATGATCGCGCCCGCGCTCGCGCAAAACGGCTCGATCGCCGCGCGTTTCCAGCGAGAAGCCAAGGCGCTCGCGTCGGTCCGCAGCCAGTACGTGGTGCAGGTGTACGCGTTCGGCGAGCACGCGGGCTCCTACTTCTTCGCGATGGAGTACGTGCGCGGCCGCGCCGTGAGCGAGATCCTCGCCGAGCACCGGGCCCACGGCGACACCATCCCGCCGCACCGCACGCTCACCATCCTGATCCGGATCGCGCAGGGCATCGACGCGGTTCACGCCGCCGGGATCCTCCACCGCGACGTCAAGCCGAGCAACATCCTGATCGAAGAAGACACCGGGCGCCCCGTGCTCGTCGACTTCGGCCTGGCGATGCCGACCGACGATCCCGCCGCGGCGCTGGCCATGGGCACGCCGAGCTACATGGCGCCGGAGCAGGGCGGCGTCGGCTTTCACGGCAGCACGGCGACGGCCCGCACCGACGCCTACGCGCTGGGGATCACCGCCTACGAGATGCTCACCGGGGCGCCCCCTTTCACCAGCAACGACCGCGCGCAGATGATGCGCTACCACGCGCGCAAGCAGCCCCCACCGCTGTCCTCCAAGAACCCCGAGCTCGCCCCGTTCGACAAGGTCATCGCCCGCGCGCTCGCCAAAGATCCCGCCGATCGCTACCCGAGCTGCACGGCGTTTGCAGAGGTGCTCGGCGCCGCGAGCGAGCGCTGGCTCAACAGCATCCTGCCGACCTTGCCACCCCCGCCGCTTTCCTCGCGCCGCCCCGACCCGGCCGCGTCCGTCGCTCGCCCGCCCCAGGTCCCCAAGGCGCCGCTCGCCCCCTCGCCGCCTGTCGCGCCTTCGCAGCTCGCGCCTGCGCCGCTCGCGCCTGCGCCGCTCGCGCCCTCACCGCTCGCGCCCTCACCGCTCGTCGCGCCCGAACGCCTGTTCCACGTGCTCGTGGTCGACGACAGCCGGGTCTTCCGCAAGTTCACCGTCCAGGCCACCCAGATCGCCTTCTTCCGCCGCGGCAAGAGCCGCGAGGTCATCGTGCACGGCGCCTGCTCCGGCCAGGAGGCCATCACGCTCGCCTCGCTGCAGCCGCCCGATCTGGTGCTGCTCGACTTCGACATGCCCGGCCTCGACGGCGTCGACACCCTCTCGCACCTGCGCGCCCTCCCCGGCGGCGACAGCGCCCGAGTCGTCGTCCTGAGCGGCCGCGTCCGCCCCGCCGACCGCTGGAGGTTCGCGGTCCTCGGAGTCAATGACTTCGTCAACAAGCCAATCGACTTCAGCCAGCTCGTGGACCGACTCGAAGGGATCGTGAGGCGTCACGAAGAGTCGGAGATCCACCGGAAGAGCCGGGACGGATGACCGAGGGTGCGAGCCGACTGGAATCAATGACACACGGCGATCACCGCCGCGCACGAAGCACGTCCTTCCCAGCGGAGTGAGTTAGCCGAGCCTCGCGCGCAGCGAGTCGCGTACACGCCGTCGCGGGCGACCGCTCCTTCGAGACAGCGCTCACTCCTGCTCACGATAGAGTCTCCGGGCTCGGCAAAAGCGCCTCCAGGATGGCAGCGACGTCGCGCGGCGAGCACCCCATCCACCGCGCGAGGACCGCGTCGGGCGGAGCCTCTTCGGGAGTCGTCGTCGAGCCGGTGCGGGCCGAGAGCACGCGGTCGACCACGTCGGCGCGGACCGCCCGGCGACCCAGCAGCGCATAGCCGAGGGCCGCGTACGCCGCCCGATCCGCGCCCCGGGGCGCCGGAATGGAGGGAGCCGCGGGCGGCCTCGCCGGGAGCCCTGCGCCGGCCCCGTGATAAGCGAGAGCTACCGCCAGGCGCTGCTCCATGGCCGCCGGGGCGAAGCCAGCGCGCAGCCATGCCGCGCGCTGCCCGAGCACCACCCCCGCCGCGCGAAACGCCTCCCGATCGGCCGGCGAGAAGTCCGCCACTAGCTCCGCCGGGTCCTCCGAGAGCTCCGTCCCGAGACAGCGTTCGAGCCTGTAGAAGAGCCCCTTCGCCGCCGCCGACAAGGCCCCTCGCTGCGCCGCGCGCAATGGCCCGACGAGACCCTCCACCACGTCGCGCGCAAACGCGAACAGCCGCCGTTGAACGCGCGCTCGCCCGCCGGCCCCGACGTCCGCGAGCTCGAGCAGCCGGACCTCCGGCAAGAGCAGGCTCGTGCCACGCAG
>Ga0163144_10015536_pt1 | contig 15691 bp, 10 predicted proteins | sample OliLak19BULKMAT1_FD_123175 | JGI IMG/M metagenome (GOLD analysis project Ga0163144, IMG submission 123175) | Freshwater microbial mat bacterial communities from Lake Vanda, McMurdo Dry Valleys, Antarctica - Oligotrophic Lake LV.19.BULKMAT1 | ecosystem: Environmental > Aquatic > Freshwater >...
ATTTCCGTGTTGATCTTTATCGGCGCGTGGTCCTGGGTGGCCGCCAATGTGAAGGTCAGTTTCGGCGCGGTTCCGGGACCAACCGCTGTATGGGTCGAAGCCAAAAATCTCTGGGCCAACCACGCTGCGGAACGACTCAATGAATCCGAATTCTACAAACGCCAGGCGGAACGGAAGAAGGAATTTCTGGCGCAGAATTCCGGCGGCGAATGGAAGCAGCGCAATTATGCCGGTTCGCCAACTTACATTGACCAGATTTTCACCAGCCTGAAAACCGTCTTCACCGGATTCATCATTGCCGCGCTCGTCGCGGTGCCCCTCGGAATCCTCTGCGGGCTGAGCAAGGTTTTCAACACCGCGATCAATCCGTTTATCCAGATCTTCAAGCCGGTTTCGCCGCTCGCCTGGCTGCCCATCGTGATGATCATGGTCAGCGCGCTGTACAACCCCAAAGAGCCGATGTTCGAGAAATCATTCATCACTTCGGCGTTCACCGTGGCGTTATGTTCGCTCTGGCCTGCTCTCATCAACACCTCGCTTGGGGTGGCCACGATTGACAACGATTATCTCAACGTCGCCCGCGTGTTGAAACTGGGCTGGTGGAAAAAGGTGACCCGGATTGTCATCCCGTCCGCGCTGCCGCTGATCTTTACCGGCCTGAGGCTTTCGTTGGGTGTCGGCTGGATGGTGCTGATCGCCGCCGAGATGCTCGCGCAGAATCCCGGCCTCGGGAAATTTGTCTGGGACATGTTCCAGAACGGCAGCAGCCAGACCCTGGCGCAGATCATGGTCGCCGTCTTCACCATTAGGTTCATCGGATTTTTTCTCGACCGCATCATGATGGTGTTGCAACGCGCCGTCAGTTTCGATGCGGCAACCATTCGCTGACCATGGCTTTTCTCGAACTCAAAAACGTTTCCAAAGGATATGGCTCCGGCGCACAGCGCGCCGAGGTGTTGCGCGACATCAATCTCAGCATCGCCGAGGGCGAGTTCGTCGCTATCATCGGGTACTCCGGCGCGGGCAAAACCACGTTGATGTCGCTGATTGCCGGGTTGCAGCGACCCGACGAAGGTTCAGTGACACTGCGCGGGGAAGCGGTCAAGGAACCGAGCCCGGACCGAGCCATTGTTTTCCAAAACTACTCATTGCTTCCGTGGCTGAGCGTTCACGACAACATCGCGCTGGCCGTGGATGAAGTTTTCTCGAGTTGGCCTGCAGACGAGCGCCGGGCGCACGTCGAGAAATACATCGCGATGGTGAATCTCACGCCGGTCCGCGACAAAAAACCGGGCGAACTCTTCGGCGGCATGCGACAACGCGTCAGCGTCGCCCGTGCGCTGGCGATGGACCCAAAGATTTTGTTGCTCGACGAACCGCTCTCCGCGCTCGACGCCCTGACTCGCGCCGTATTGCAGGATGAAATCGCGCGCATCTGGTCCGAGTCGAAAAAAAACCGTCGTCCTCATCACCAACAACGTGGATGAGGGCATCATGGTCGCCGACCGGATCATCCCGCTCAGCGCGGGACCGGGCGCCACGCTCGGCGCTTCGGTGAACATCGATATCGAACGCCCGCGCGACCGCAAGGCGCTCAACCACGACCCGCGCTTCAAGGAAATCCGCAAGGAGGTCATCGGTTATCTGCTGGGACAAGGCGGGCGGCCGAAGGCATCCATCACACGGAAACTCATGCTGCCGGATATTGAGCCGGAAGACCTCGACCAGCCGCGCGGCTCCATCGGCAATCGCACCGTCCCGATCCGGCGCAATGAAATCAAACGCGAAACCGTGGAGGTCGAATGAGCGATTACGTTGAACTTTCCGATCTCACGAAGATTTATCCGACATCCAAGGGCCCGGCGGTCATCGTCAAAGATTTCAACCTGCGCATCCGGAAAGGCGAGTTTGTCACGCTCATTGGGCATTCCGGCTGTGGCAAGAGCACCGTTCTCTCCATGCTCGCCGGACTGAGCGCAGTCAGCGAAGGCGGCATCGTTCTCGCCGGCAAGGAACTCAACGGTCCCGGGCCGGATCGCGGAATTGTTTTCCAATCGCCCTGCCTTCTTCCGTGGCTGACCGCGTTCGACAATGTTATGCTCGGCGTGGACCAGGTTTTCTTCACCGCCAGCAGGAAGGAGCGCCGGGAGATCGCCGAATACTACCTCACGGTGGTCGGACTCGGCGACGCCATGCACAAGCGTTCGCGCGAACTTTCGCAAGGCATGCGGCAACGCGTCGGCATCGCTCGCGCCTTTGCGCTCAAGCCGAAAATGCTCCTGCTCGACGAACCGTTCGGAATGCTCGACGCCCTGACGCGCATCGAGCTCCAGCAGGTGCTCATCGAAGTCTGGGGACGCACCCAGCTCACCGCTCTAATGGTCACTCACGACGTGGACGAAGCGATCTTCCTCTCCGACCGCGTCGTGATGATGACCAATGGTCCTTCCGCCGAGGTCGGCGAGATTCTCGACGTAAAATTCCCGCGCCCGCGCAACCGGGCGGCATTGCTGGCGGACGCCGAGTATTACCAATGCCGCGAGCAGCTCATTGAGTTCCTAAACGAGCGTTCCCACCTCCGCCCTTCACAATTGCAATCGGGAATCGCTGCGTGACCAAAACCATGGCGACTCCTCAAAAAAAACAAACTTTTGCTTTTGCCCGAGGAACCGCGCGCCAGACTCACACCCGATTCGGATGTCTGATCGAGACCAACCAGAAACCCTCACCATCATTAAAAGAAACCCATGAAAAACTCCAAACTCTTACCCGCTGGCGCAGCCATTGTAATCGTCATTAGTTCGACCGTTTTCGCGCAGGAAAAACCGTTCACTCAACCCGGCACAGGGCAGCCGCCCGCGCCTCCGGCGCCACCCAAAGCCGCGCCCGCCGCCACACCTCCGGCTTCCACGGTCCCCGCACCACCCTCGGCGGAACCCGGCGCGGTGGAGAAATTCTTCAACGGAAAAATCCCGGACGCGCTCGCCAAGGGCAAATTCAACTTCAACGCCCGGCTGCGTTACGAATATGTGGATCAAAATAACCTGGCCGACGATTCGCACGCTCCAACGATTCGCACCCGGTTCGGTTACACCACCGCGCCGCTCTATGGCTTCACCGCGATGGTCGAGGGCGAAAACATCGCAGTGATCGGATCGGAGGACAATTACAACGCGGCTGGATCCAATGGCCAGGGAACCAAACCCGTCGTCGCCGACTCGCCCACCACGGAGCTGAATCAAGCCTGGGCGGCCTACAGCTACACGAATCTGCTCTCCGCAAAGGCCGGGCGGCAGCGCATCGCGCTGGACAACCACCGCTTCGTCGGCGATGTCGGTTGGCGGCAAAACATGCAGACCTTCGACGCCGCGGGGCTGACCGTGGCGCCGATCAAGGAGGTGAATGTCTATTATGGCTACCTCTGGGATATTCATCGCGTCTTCGGCGACGTCTCGGGACTCCCCGCCACCAGCGCGAACCACGATTTCGATTCAAGCTCGCACCTGATCAACATTTCCTACGCGCCCTGCGACTTTGGCCGGTTCGTCGGTTACTCCTACCTGCTCGACCTGGATTTGGACAACGGGACGGCGGCGCGTTTCAACAATTCGTGCGCGACTTATGGTGGCTACTTCGCTGGCAGCGCCCCGGTCACGGAAAAATTGTCACTCGGTTATCGCGCCGAAGGCGCGTGGCAAACCGACTACTCTGACAGCACGCTGGATTACGATGCGCTCTATTACAATCTGGAGCTGTCCGCGAACATCAAACCGTTCGCGTTCGGGGCCGGCTACGAATCGCTTGGCAGCGGCAAAAACGAGAACGCCCCCGGCACGCGCGTCGGTTTCAAAACCCCGCTCGCCACGCTGCATGCGTTCAACGGGTGGGCGGACACATTCCTGGCCACCCCGAACACTGGTCTGCGCGACCTTTACGGCTTTGCCCAGGTCACGTTGCCCGCGCAAATCCCGTTGCGCCTGGTTTACCACAAGTTCGACCCCGAGAGCGGCAGTGGTGATTTCGGCCAGGAGTTCGACGTGGTGCTTTCCAAAAAGTTCGGCAAGCACTGGAGCGGGCTGCTGAAATATTCCTATTACGAGGGAAAGGACGCCGCGCCTCCTTCCCTCGCTGCGGCGAATGTGAACGTTCATAAATTCTGGGCACAGGTTGAATTCAACTTTTAGGCCCGCGCGATCCTCATGCTGGAAACCATCAATCCATCTGAACCAACACTGATTGACAAACTGCTCGCGGACCAGCGCGAGTTGTCGGCAGTCACGCGGTTCTCCCGCCAGCATGCGCGGCAGGAGATTCCGGCCCAGGCAAAATATTACCGCGACCTCATCCCGCTTTCCTTGCCGAAGAAAGGCGAGCAATACGCGTTTGAAGTCGATCTGGACAAATGTTCCGGATGCAAGGCCTGCGTGACGGCCTGCCATAATCTGAACGGCCTCGCCGAAAACGAAACCTGGCGCTCGGTCGGGTCGCTTCACGGCGGCACGGCGGCCGAACCCGTCCACAAGACGGTCACAACCGCCTGCCATCATTGCGTCGATCCCGCCTGCCTGAACGGCTGCCCCGTCCTCGCCTACGAAAAGGATCCCGTCACCGGCATCGTGCATCATCTCGATGACCAGTGCATCGGGTGCTCCTATTGTGTGATGAAATGTCCCTACGAAGTTCCGCAGTACCACAAAAAGAAAGGGATCGTTCGCAAATGCGACATGTGCAGCAGCCGGCTCCTGGAGAACGAGGCGCCCGCCTGCGTCCAATCGTGCCCGAACGAAGCCATCCGCATAACAGTCGTGGGCAAAGCGCAGATCGCCACCGAAACGACCACGCGATCCCAGGTGGTGCCGGGCGCTCCCGCCAGCAATTACACAATTCCGACAACACGCTACCGGACGGAGCGGGAGCTTCCGGCCAACACCCAGCCCGCCGACTTCACCCGTCTCAAACCAGCCGCGGCTCATCCGCCACTCGTGATCATGCTGGTGCTGACCCAACTCTCGGTCGGGATGTTTTGCGTCGCGGCGCTCGGGGAGTCGCTGTTCGACGCGTCGGGAATTGAGTTTCAGAAACTCTATTCTTTGGCGGCGCTGTCTTTCGGCGGACTTGGACTGGCCGCGAGCACGTTGCACCTCGGTCGTCCGCTCCAGGCTTGGCGGGCATTTCTCGGGTGGCGTAAATCGTGGCTCAGCCGGGAGATTATTTTCTTCGGCGTCTATTTCCATCTGGCGGCCGCTCAGATCGCAACACTTTGGTTTCCATTGCCCGTCCCGAAATCGTTGCTTGAAGCATCGGTCGTCATCAGCGGTCTGATCGGCGTTTTTTGTTCCGTGATGGTTTACGTTGATACGCGGCGCACTTTGTGGAGTCTTCGATTAAGCGGTGCAAAATTTTTCGGCACCACAATTTTGCTCGGAGTCGCGGCGAGCGTAGCGCTATCCCTGGTTTTGGGGAACACCGTTCTGAACCTCTTGATCGCGGCTCTCATCATAATCTCCGCCGCAAAATTGGGCTGGGAAGCAAAGTGCCTGACGACTGGTTGCAGGGCAGGACACTCCACGGCCAAAAAAGCGAAACCCCTTAACGCGAACTCCGAAGTAGCGACGGCGAAGGCGTCGGGTAGCACAGGCGACCCGCCTGTGCCGGGCGGCGACTCGCCGCCCGGAACGGGAGAAACACACGAACTTTTTTGCACATCATTTTCCAGAACCAGCGTCGCTTCCGTTCCGTCCGGCCAGTGGCCGGACGGCACGGGCGGGTCGCCCGTGCTACCCGTTCCAACTTCGGAATTCAGGTTAAACGCGGACGAAGCGACCACTTGGTCGGCGCAGCAATCTGCTCGATTGCAAACAGGCATTTTGCGCTGGGCCACCGTCGCTCGCTTTGTTTGCGGTTCGCTCGGCGGCATGATTTTTCCCGGCGCTCTTTTGGCGCTCACGCATTGGGCTGCCCTTGAATTCGTCCCCGGTCTGTCCGTGGGCAGCTTCGCGCTTTGCCTCGCTGGAGAACTCTTGGAACGCCACCTCTTCTTCACGACGGTCGTTGCGCCCAAAATGCCGGGAGGTCTTTTCGAATGAGGGCTGCCGCCAAAACTTCCCTCGATTCATTCCTGCGGCGCCGACACGGAGCTCTCACCGAGGATCTCGTGCTGCGCCACGGCGACTTTGGCCTCGGCAAAGTTCCGCTTCGCCTCAAGCCCGACAACACCACCAATGTCGTCTGCGGATTCTGCTCCACCGGTTGCGGGCTGAACGTCCATCTGCGCAACGGCCAGGCGATCAACCTGACGCCCACCACCGATTACCCGGTCAATCTCGGCATGGCCTGCCCGAAGGGTTGGGAAGCGCTGAATCCGCTGGCTGCGGATGACCGCGCCACCACACCGCTGCTTCGTTACGCAGATGGGAATCTGGCTCCGGTGGACTGGGACTCGGCCATGCAGATCTTTTCGTTACGTTTTAAAACAATCCAGGACAAGCACGGCGCGGCTTCCGTCGCGTTCCTCAGCTCCGGCCAGATCGTCACTGAAGAAATGGCTTTTCTCGGCGCCCTCGCCAAGTTCGGGATGGGCATGATTCATTGCGACAGCAACACGCGCCTATGCATGGCGACTTCCGCGGTGGCCTACAAACAATCGTTCGGCTTCGACGCGCCGCCCTATACCTACCAGGACTTCGAGGAATCCGACGTGCTGGTTTTCATCGGGTCAAACCTTTGCATCACCCATCCCACCATGTGGCAGCGCGTTTTGCGCAATCAGAACAACCCGGAAATCATCGTCATCGACCCGCGTAAAACCGAAACCGCGATGGCCGCAACCCAGCACTACGCAATCCAACCCAAATCCGATCTCGTGCTGCTCTACGGCCTGGCCAAATTCTTAATCGAGAGGGACTGGATCGACTCTCCCTTTGTTCAGGAGCACACGACCGAATTTGAGGCATTCAAAGAATTTCTCCTTCGTAACGGAGGCGGTGAGGCAAATTATTCTTCCCCGGATCAATCAGAGGCTCCTCACGTCGGTGCCTTCGATTTGGAGAACGTTTCCAGGGTAACCGGGCTCTCTGTCGCGCAACTGCAGCGGCTGGCGGAAAGCATTCACGAGGGCAAGCGCGTTTCGTTCTGGTGGACGATGGGGGTCAACCAGGGCCACGAGGCCACGCGAACGGCGCAGGCGATTATCAACCTGGCGCTCATGACCGGAAATATCGGACGGCCAGGCACCGGAGCGAATTCTGTGACCGGTCAATGCAACGCCATGGGCTCCCGCCTCTTCAGCAACACCAGCGCCCTGCTCGGCGGGCGCGATTTTCTAAAACCCGGGCATCGCGAAAAAGTGGCTGAACTGCTTCAGCTCGATCCTCGATCCGTTCCCGCGGAAAACAGTTGGGCCTACGACCAGATCGTCGAAGGAATCGCCAATGCCCGGATCAAAGGACTCTGGATCATCGGCACCAACTCGTCGCATTCGTGGATCAACCAATCGGAATTCAACCGGCTCGCCGGGAAGCTCGATTTTCTCGTCGTGCAAGACATGTATCACACCACCGAGACAGCGCGGCTGGCGCATCTGGTTTTGCCGGCGGCCGGCTGGGGCGAGAAGGAAGGGACGTTCATCAATTCCGAACGGCGCATCGGCCTCGTCAAGAAGGTCTCGAAAGCGCCGGGCGAGGCGTTGTCCGATTTCAACATCTTCAAACTCGTCGCGCACTACTGGGGATGCGGGGAAACGTTCAAGGATTGGACTTCGCCGGAAGCTGTTTTCCAGATCCTGAAAACGCTTTCGCGCGGACAACCGTGTGACTTCAGCGGGATAGAAGATTATCGGATGCTCGACGAGGCGGGAGGAATTCAATGGCCGCTGCCCGAAGGTTGGGCGGGCCAGTCCCCCGCCGACCGTGTCACGACTCCGGAGGCTGACTCGGCTAACGGCGCGCATCGAAGTGATTCGCCGTCCCCTTCTCGAGAGCGTCGATTGTTTTCAGATGGCGTTTTCTATCATCCAGACGGGAAGGCCAGGTTCCTGTTCGAAACCCCTCGCGCGCTGCCTGAGAGCCCCTGCGACCAGTTCCCGTTCCTGCTCCTGACCGGCCGCGGCACCTCGGCGCAATGGCACACGCAAACGCGCACATCCAAATCCGACGTGCTGAAACGGCTGTATCCCGAAGAGATCTACGTTGAAATCAATTCCTCCGACGCAGCCGTATTGAAAATCCAGACCAACGAATCCGTCGAGATCTCGTCGCGACGTGGCCGGATTACCGGGCGGGCGTTCGTGACATTCGCCGTGCAGCCCGGACAGATTTTTATACCGATGCACTACGCGGCCACGAACCAGCTTACCTTTCCGTCGTTCGACCCCTATTCACGCCAACCCGCTTACAAAGCTTGCGCCGTGGCGGTGGCCAAAATCAAATTGAGAAACAGAACCGCCCACAATCGCGATCGCACGCATTCGCCACGCATCCAAGCGGAGCGGAAACCGCACGGATCACGCAACCGATGAAACCCGTCCCCTACATTCCAGAGAACGCGCCGTTCAACGCGGAACAACGCGCCTGGCTCAACGGTTTTCTGGCGGGACTCTTTTCCCACCCGGATTCGTCTGACCCATCTCAAAGGGAAATCAGCCACGCGCCAAAAAAGAAAATTCCGTTGCTCATCTTCTACGGCAGCCAGACCGGCACCGCCGAGCAGCTCGCCAAACGCATGGCCGCCGAGGCGGGCCAGTACGGATTCGAGGCCCGCGTCCTGGACATGAACGCCTTCACCGGAGTTGACCTGAAACAGGAATCGCGTTTGGCCATTGTCACCAGCACCTGGGGCGATGGTGATCCGCCAGACAACGCGCTCGCTTTCTGGAATTTCTTGAATTCGGAATCCGCCCCTCCGCTGCCGCACTTGAGTTATTCCGTCCTTGCCCTCGGCGATAAAAATTATTCGGAGTTTTGCGGCGCGGGGAAAAAATTCGACGAACGCCTGGCCCAGCTCGGCGCAACGCGAATCCATCCCCGCGCCGAATGCGACCTCGATTACGAAGGCACCGCCAAAGCCTGGACCGCGGCGTTCTGGGCGGCCTTGAAAAATTCAGATCTTGGGAATGCAGATCCGCGGATCGGCGATGGGGCCAGCAATCCCGTTGTCCCAACTCCCGCCCTTCTCAATCCAGCGACAAAATCGACCCGCCCGCAGTTCGATCGGAATAATCCATTCCCCGCCCGTCTCCTGGTCAACCGGAAACTGACCGCCCGGAACTCCGTCAAGGACACGCGGCATTTCGAAATCGCGCTGCACGGCTCTGATTTGAACTACGAGGTCGGCGATGCGTTGGGGGTGGTGCCAACCAATTGCCCCACGCTCGTCGGAGAGATTTTGGAGGCGCTTGGTTTTGACGGAGAGGAAGGAGTCAAAAACTCGCAGGAACAGGAAATCTCACTTCGCCACGCCTTGCTTGGCGGCCATCAGATCACCCAAATTTCACGCGATTTTTTCCAACTGTTCGCAGAACGATCCGGCGACGCTGGCCTAAAGCAATTGCTGAGTCCAGAACGGAAGGACGAACTTGAAAAATTCCTCTATGGCCGCGAAATCATCGATCTCTTGGCCGGGTTTCCGGGCGTGCAATTTTCCCCGGGCGAATTCATCTCAAGTCTGCGCAAACTCCAGCCGCGACTTTACTCCATTTCGTCCAGCCCGAAGGCGCATCCGGGCGAAATCGACCTGACGGTCGCAGCCGTGCGTTACGAGAGTCATGCTCGCGCGCGGAAAGGGGTTTGCTCCACCTTTCTCGCCGACCGCGTGGAGCCCGATTCGCCCGTCCCGGTTTTCATCCAGACATCGCACGGCTTTCGTCTGCCAGAGGATGGCACCAAGCCGATTATCATGATCGGGCCGGGCACCGGCGTCGCGCCATTTCGCGCCTTCCTTGAGGAGCGCCGTGCGCTCGGCGCCAAGGGGCGGAACTGGCTTTTCTTCGGCGACCAGCGCGCAGAAACGGATTTTCTCTACCGCGACGAACTGGAGACAATGACCAAAGATGGAACATTGGCCCGCCTCGACCTCGCATTTTCGCGCGACCAGCCGGAAAAAATTTACGTGCAACAGCGCATTCGGGAGAGCGCCCCGGAAATCTGGTCGTGGCTGGAAAGCGGCGCGCACGTTTACGTCTGCGGGGACGCGAAACGGATGGCCAAAGACGTGGACGCGGCTTTGCGGGAGGTCATCGAAACCGCGGGAAATCGGACCGCCGACCAATCCGCCGCCTACATGCAGAACTTGAAAACGGAGAAGCGCTATCAACGCGATGTCTATTAAACCGATTTGTTTCACATGAGCCCACTTCCATTCGACCAAATCAACGGCGAGAAACTAAACGGCGAACGACGCTCCTATCTCGACGGGCTTTTTGCCGGCTTGCACAATCGCGGCCTCAGTTTTACCGATGTCGAAATCAATCGCGCGACCGATACCAAACCGAATCTCGACGCGTTGATTTTCGAGGAACGGGTCAAGCACGAGCTCCACCCGCTTGATGCTTATCCGCTCCTGCTGGAACATGCCGCCACCAATAAATCGCCCGAGCGCGAGAACATTTTTCGTTTCAAATGGAACGGGCTGTTCTTCCTCACTCCGAACAAGGAGGCGTTCATGGCCCGGCTCCGCATTCCGGCCGGCCAGCTCAAAACTTTTCAACTGCGCGAGATCGCCCGGGTCGCCAGCGAACTGACCAGCGGCTACGTCCAAATCACCACCCGCGCCAACCTGCAAATTCGCCTGATCGAGATGAAAAACGCTCCCGAGGTTCTGCAACGCATCCAGTGCATCGGCCTGCACACGCGCGGCTCTGGCGCGGACAATATTCGCAACCTCACTGCGAACCCAACGGCGGGAATCGATCCGCATGAACTGATCGATACCGCGCCGCTCTGCCATCAACTCGGCCAGATCATCATCAACCACCGCGAGTTTTACGATCTGCCGCGCAAGTTCAATATCGCCTTCGACGGCGGCGGATTGATCGGAACGGTCGATGACACCAATGACATCGGCATCAAGGCCGTTCAGATTGTTCAAGGAACCGGCGGCCCGGATTCCGCCGCGGAAATCAAACCCGGAATTTATTTCCGCATCAAACTCGGCGGCGCAACCGGTCACCAAGTCTTTGCCCGCGACCTGGGCGTGCTGGCGCGTCCGGATGAAATTTTGAAGGTCACGGTCGCGCTGCTGCGGGTTTACATCGCCAATGGCAATCGGGGCGACCGGAAGAAGGCGCGCCTGAAACATTTGCTGGAGACGTGGTCGCTGGAAAAATACCTGGCCGAGACAGAAAAGCTTCTTGGCTACAAATTGCTCCGCGCACCGCTGGATGAAAACGGCCAGTTCGGCCTGGAAACGACTCCCGAACCGCCGCCGGTCCCGCATTCGCATGTCGGAGTTTTCTACCAAAAGCAGCCCGGGCTGAGTTACATCGGGGTCGCGGTGCCTGTTGGCCAAATCACCCCAAAACAAATGTTGCGCCTGGCCGACCTCGCGGACCACTACGGGTCCGGTGAAATCCGGCTGACAGTCTGGCAGAATTTTATCATCCCGAATGTTCCCGATGCATACATTGAAACGGTCAGGAAAGCTCTAGGCAAAATGGGATTCTCCTCGGAACAATCAAACCTCCGCAGTGGCATCATCGCCTGCACCGGGAATTCCTATTGCAAATTCGCCGCCTCGAACACCAAGGGCCACGCGCTCGAGCTGGCCGATTACCTCGAAAAACGGGTTCAACTCGATCAACCGATCAACATTCACCTTACCGGCTGCCCGAACTCCTGCGCGCAACATTACATGGGTGATATCGGTCTGCTCGGAACCAAAGTCAAAATCGAAGGCGAATCTGTGGAGGGATACCACGTTTTCGTTGGAGGCGGATTTGGAAAGAACCAGGCTGTGGGGCGCCAGATTTTTTCCGGAATTTCCATGGAACAAATCAAGCCGACTCTGGAAAAAATGCTCCTCGGATTCCTCAAGCACCGCGATTCAGGCGAAACATTTCTCGCCTTCACCCGGCGGCACGACTTGAACCGTTTGCAGGTTATGTTCAGCGGCGAAGATTGAGTTGATTACAGCGGCGACGCACCAGACGCGATAGGCGGGATGAACGAAAGGTGTTTCGTCGGCGTACCCCGACTTTCTGGTGTCCTTTGTCGCAGGACTTCCATTCCGCCCAACACCCGGCAGTTCTGCCGCGCTCGGAGGGAACGCGTCCTGCCGATTGCAAATCGGCGATAAAGCAAGGTTGTTGAAACCTGCGCTACGAGCTGAGAGCGAACCTGCGCTTCCATTCGCCGGGTCTGATTAAAAGTCGGTGATATCAGAGCAGGATTCGGTGCGCGGCTGTGTGCGGAGCATCAGCCGCAGCGCGTTGGTTTGTTCGCAGGCACGAGCATTCATTGACCGCTGCGGCTGGTCTGCGACACAGCCGCACTCCAGCCTCGCCCACTTTCAATCACGGCCCCATTCGCCAAATCCATCTCTCGCGCCTCGACACGGCGCGGTTGTTTTGATAGCAAGTCGCCCCTATGTCGCGTGAGTCTCTAAAAAATGTCAGCCGGATTGTCGTCAAACTCGGCACCGGAGTTCTCACCGACTCGAAAAAACAACCCGACATCGCGCAAATGAAGCAGTTGGTGGCGCAAACCGCAGCGTTGTGCAAGGCGGGCAAAGAAGTCGTGTTGGTCACTTCCGGCGCGGTCGGGGCGGGCATGGGTGTGTTGGGCCATGCCAAACGCCCGGGCGAACTGGCGGAAATGCAGGCCTGTGCCGCAGTCGGACAATCGCGGCTGATGGCGACTTACGAAAAGCTTTTCGCGGAGTTCGGTCTTCACGTCGGGCAGGTGCTTTTGACCCATGACGACCTGCAACATCACGAACGCCACCTGAACGCGCGCAACACACTCGTCAAATTGCTGGACCACGGCGTCGTTCCGATCATCAACGAGAATGACGCAATCTCATTCACCGAGCTGAAATTCGGCGACAACGACAAACTGTCCGCGCTGGTTGCCTGCCTGCTGCCGGCGGATCTTCTCGTGATCCTGACGACGGTGGCAGGCGTGATTAAGAACTTCGGGAAAGACGATTCCACGACCATACCAGTGATCGAGCAGATTGATGCGGCTCTGGAGAAAATCGCTTCCGGGACCACCAGTGAAACGGCCGTCGGCGGGATGGCGTCGAAAGTTCAGGCGGCAAAAATCGTGGCTCGCGCGGGAATCCCGCTCGTCATCGCGTCCGGCGGAAAAACCACCGTGCTGGCGAACATTTTGCAAGGCGACGACGAGGGAACGCTTTTCGTTCCACATGCTATCAAGCTTCCCGGACGAAAACGCTGGATCGCCTTTTTTCATGCTCCGAAGGGAACGCTTTACGTGGACGACGGATGCAAGCTGGCGCTCCGCGAGAAAGGAACGAGTCTCCTGCCCCCCGGAATCACCCGAAGCGAAGGGCGCTTCTCTGCCGGAGAAGTGGTGCGTGTCTGCGACGTGAATGGAACGGAGTTCGCGCGCGGCATCACAGCCTTTGATTCGGAAGCACTGAAAGCTGGCGGCATTCCGCGCACCGAAGTCATTCACCGGGATAATCTGGTGGTGCTGTGAGACAGAATTCTTACTCTTACTCTTACTCATAATCTTACTCCAACTCGTCCGGGGTGATTAAGAGTAAGATTACGATCAGGATTAAGATTTGAATGAAAAAGCCATCCGCCATCAACGATCTCCTCGCCGTCATGGCCAAACTCCGTTCGCCCGAAGGTTGCCCGTGGGACCGCGAGCAGGATCACATGACCCTCCGGTTCCATGCCGTCGAAGAGGTTTACGAAATGATCGACGCCATTGAAGCGGGCGATGATCACGAATTGGCCGAAGAACTGGGCGACGTGTTGTTGCAGGTGGTTTTCCATTGCCAGCTCGGTGAGGAACGTGGCGCTTTCGACTTCGATAAAGTGGCCCGGCATATCACAGATAAACTGATTCGCCGCCATCCGCATGTCTTCGGCGAAACCAAAGTCAAAGATGTCGATGAGGTTTGGGCCAACTGGGAAAAAATCAAAAGCGCAGAGAAACACGGAACCAAACACGAACGCGCCTCTGCCCTTGACGGAATTCCCAAACACCTCCCTGCCCTGCTTCGCGCCGAGAAACTCGTCAAAAAGGCGCGCAAGGCAAAGATGCTGACCGAGGGACCGAAGCGGCGCGTCTCGAAAGGCACAATCGCCGAAGAGCTTTTTGCGCTCGCCCGGCTCGCGCAGGAAAAAGGCTGGAGCGCGGAGGAACTTTTGCGCGGTGAAGTTAAGAAGCGCGAACGCGCTTTAAGGAAAAAAGAGAATTGTTCACGTCCGACAGCTTGAGCGATCGATTATTGGCTGATGAAGAGAGATGCGCCTTTCCCATTGGCATCAGCGGCCTATTTCACGTAGATCCTGTTCACGCCGCAGGCGGCTTCTCCGAACGCGGAAGCGGCACGGCCTTGAGGAACCGGCCTGCTGCCGGCGAAATTACCATCCGGCGTCAACTGAACTTGCAACCGATAAAAACCCCGCGACGCCGTTTCCGTTGAAAGGGAAAAAATACCGTGGCCGTACGGGGTGGAATTGATGCTCCCGGGCGAAAGAGTCTGCCAACCCAAACCCCCAATGTCCGGACGGTAGATCAACTGGTAATTCCGATTTCCATGAAGCGGCCAAAACGTGATGTTGGCCGAGTTCCCTGCCGCCTGGAGATCCAGCCGCAGCTTTGAGTTGGAATCCCTCGGCGAAGTTCCGAGGACGTATTCCTCTGCCGTGGTGAAACCATCGCCATCCGGGTCATCCAGCGGATTGACCGCGCCACCAAAATAAAAATTCTCCCACCAGGCCGGAACAGTGTCGCCAGCAGGAATATCCTGCGCCTCCGCGTAAACAAATTGCACCGCATCCGCGATTACAACGGTGTTCGACGCACGGTTGGAGAGCCGCACGAACCCGCTGTTGCCATTGGTGAACGGGAGGCCGGACGCAATGAGATTCCAGGTGCCGCCGTTGCCGCGTTGGTTCACGAAAACGGTGTTGGTGCCTCCCGCGTAGGAAATGGCAAAGGGCGCGTTGCTGGCCCGGTCCGTGCCCGTCGTGTACCAGACATAAACATCATACTTCCCGGCAGTGGAAATACTCGGCGTAAATGTTGCGGTGGACAGGACATCGGCATTGTTGGCAAACCGATAATTCGATCCGTAATACCCGGAGACATTCACACTCGTTCCCCATGTGCCGGTGAAACTCACCGCGCTGTTCGTGTTATCCAGAATGATGGGTGAGCCTGCCGTGGTGAATTGATAAACGCCCGAAGGAAACGCGTTCGTCTCCGTCGAGGAAATCACTTGGAAACTGTAACGTGTGCCCGGGATCAACCCGGTCAGAAGAATCGTGTGGTTTGTGACGAGTTGGCGGTCAATGTAGGAATTGCTGCCGAAACTGGCGCCCACCGCCGAAACCGCCGACGGGCTGGCGATGACCGCATTGGCCACGGAAAACTGCACCTGGCTGTCGGAAGGGACGGTGCTGCTCCAGGAGATTAAGGCGCTTCGCAGCCCGGCACTCGCCCGCACCGAACTCAAATAGGGCGAATCCAATAAGGTCAGCGGCGCGTTCGAACTG
>Ga0163144_10015537_pt1 | contig 15690 bp, 15 predicted proteins | sample OliLak19BULKMAT1_FD_123175 | JGI IMG/M metagenome (GOLD analysis project Ga0163144, IMG submission 123175) | Freshwater microbial mat bacterial communities from Lake Vanda, McMurdo Dry Valleys, Antarctica - Oligotrophic Lake LV.19.BULKMAT1 | ecosystem: Environmental > Aquatic > Freshwater >...
CGGTTGCCGGTTGCCGGTTGCGGTCGCGGTTTGACTTGCTCGTGGCGCCGCCGCCGTCACCGTCCGCCGGCACCATTCATTCACACAGCACCACCAACCTCAGTCCGCTTTCTGCCCGAAAATCGCCAGGTTCGAAGAATGCCCCGGACTCACTTTCTTCTCGGGGTAGATCCAGTGCACGGCCTGATTCACCGCCGTCGCCGCTTCGCCGAAGCCCACTGAAATCAGCTTGAGTTTTCCGGAGTACGTCGTGATGTCGCCCGCGGCATAGATGCCCGCGCGACCCGCCTCCATCTGCGACGTGACGATGATTTCGTCCTTCTCGAGGGTCAGCCCCCACTCGGCCAGCGCCCCCATGTCGCTGACGAAACCGAGCATCGGCAGAATCACATCCACGTCAACGGTCCGGGTCGACTTGTCCTTGGTGGCGCGAATCACCACGCCCGACACCACCGACCCGTCAGCCGAGACGACGTCGTGAATTTCGTGGAAGGTGAGCACATCGGTCTTGTCACCACGCGCCGCCGCCGCCTGGACGTCGTCCACCGTGGCCTGATGTGCGCGGAAGCGATCGCTGCGATGAATCAGCGTCACGTGTGCCGCCCGCGGACGCAGCTGCTGCGCCCAGTCGAACGCACTGTCCCCACCACCGACGATCAGCACCCGCTTGTTGGTGTAGCGTGCCGGATCCAGCACCACATCGTCAATCCCCTTCCCATACCAGGGGTGTGTCGCCGTCTGCGGCAGCTTCCGCGGCGTGAATGCGCCAATACCGCCGGCAATGACCACCGCGCGCGTCGGAAAGTCGCCATCGCTGGTGCGCACCACAAAATGGCCATCCACCTCGTCCAGACCAGTCACCGTCCGGTTCAGGTACAGTGGATTCCCAAACTGCGCCGCCTGATCGCTCAGCCCCGTCACCAGATCCTTCGCCAGCACCCGCGGAAATCCCGCCACGTCGAAAATCAGCTTTTCGGGATACAACGCCGCCAGCTGCCCACCCACCTGCGGCAGCGCGTCGATCACCTGCGCCGAGACACCGCGCATGCCTGCGTAGAACAACGCGTAAAGCCCCGTCGGTCCCGCACCGATGATGGTGATGTCTTTCATATCGTTGGTCATGATCTGACAAAACTCACCGGTTCCGGCACTGACCGAAACCCCTCTCTGCGCAGAACGGTCTCGGGCGCGAGGCCAACATGGCCGCAGACTGGGGATTAGTCGCGCCAGCAACAGTCCATCGAAGGGCCGCCGACCAGACGCAGGGCGATGCGTGAGGCGCCAACGCACACCCCGCCCTGGGTTGGAAATCACACCGGCTGAATCGTCACACCAATTCCGCTCGGCATCAGCGCCTCCGGCCAGCGCGCTGGCGACCGAACCAGGGCAACGATTGCCCTCGCACCACGAACGATGGAATCACGAGAATCCGATTCGTATTCAGGCCGAGTGTCGACCGGTCGTAGTAGACGCCGATCTCCGGGCCCATGCTCTTGTTGCGATCACCGAACAGGTGGCCGACCGACATACCGATCACCGGATCATCGCCTCGTGCGGAGTTGGTGATCGGAAAGACCTGAATCGCTCTGACGGCGCCGTACCACTGTCCGGCGGCACTCCACTTGCTCGACGAGATCATCGTTGCCTCGAACCCCGCGTGTTCGCCGGCGTTCACCAGCCCACCACCCAGCATGATCGCCGTGCGGGCGCGGTTCTCGGTGAACTTCGAGCTGTCGGGCGCCGTCAGCTGCCGCTTCCAGGTCAGCATGAAGCCGCTGTAGGTGGCGATGCGGAACCCGACATCCGTCCGGTCGTCGACGCCAAAGCGAAGGTCGGTGTCGACGGAGGGGCGCCGCGTCGACGCACTGCGGTCGCTGTTGCTGAGCGTCCCAGGCACGAGGTTGAGGCTCGAGCTGACCGAGCGTTCACCCTGCGGCGTCGTCTCGGCGCCTTGCCCGACGGTGTACGAGATGCAACCCGGGAGGAGCAGCGGGACCAGACAGGTGAGTCGCGCCGCGGCCATGGGTTGCACCAGCAGGAGCAACCGGGCGCGCAGGCGCAGTCGCCCGTCGGCGCGCGTGGGAACCAGACAGCGACTGGCAGGTCGATGCGACGCATCGGGCACGGGCGATTGTGGCTCGGCGAACGTCATGTGGGGCGCCTGGGGCTGCGAGTGATGGGGAACCTCCCTCAGTCTCGTTCCGCCGCCCGCTGGGATCGATACGTCGTGTGACGTAGCCACCGCATGGAAATGACGTAGGGTATGCCGCCGATGGTGCCGTGCTGCCCCCGGGGCCGCCAGGGCCGCAGTCGCGGCCGAGGGACGCGTCGAATCGGCCAGAGGTCGCTACTTTCCCGTCATGTCTTTCAAGATCTACACCCGCACGGGTGACAAGGGCGACACCGGATTGTTTGGCGGTGGCCGCGTGGCCAAGGACGATCCGCGCGTCGAAGCGTATGGCGACGTCGATGAGCTGAATGCCGTCATCGGCATGGCGCGAGCCGTCGAACTGATGCCGCGGATCGATGAGGTTCTGGTGCCGGTACAGCGCGATCTGTTCGGCATCGGCGCGATTCTCGCCACGCCGAACCGCGACAAGATGTCGGAGCAGCTGGTCAAGGCGCGGATCGACGAGGAGCGCATCGAACAGCTCGAACGGGCGATCGACGCCGGTGACGCGGAGCTCGATCCGCTGACCGCCTTCATCGTCCCTGGCGGCACACCCAAGGCCGCGGCGCTGCACGTGGCCCGCACCGTCTGTCGGCGCGCCGAGCGGCGCGTCGTCACGCTGCAGCACGACGCCGACGTTCCGGAACTGGTCATCATCTATCTCAACCGACTCTCGGATCTGCTTTTTACGCTCGCGCGCGTTGCCAACAAGCGCGCGGGCGCCGGCGAAGTGACCTGGTAGACCGCCCGAGGTGACGATGGAGACGTGCCGCACGCTGGCCTATCCCATCCATATCGGGCACGGGCTGCTGTCGTCGCTGCCGGCGCTGGTGCCGGAGCTGGCGACCGCGCACCGGATCGCCGTCATCAGCGATGAGATCGTCGCACCGCATTACGCGGGCCGTATCGCGGCGGCCCTCGGCGAGGATCGCAGCACGTTGATCGCGATTCCGGCCGGTGAAGAACACAAGACGCGTGTGACCTGGGCCGCGATCACGGATGTTTTGCTCGAGGCGCGGTTCGGTCGCGACAGTATCGTGATCGCGCTCGGGGGGGGCGTTGTCGGCGACCTCGCCGGCTTTGTCGCCGCGACCTTTCTGCGCGGTGTGCCGGTGGTCCAGATCCCGACGTCCCTGCTGGCGATGGTCGACGCGTCCATCGGTGGCAAGACCGGCGTCGACACCACCGTCGGGAAGAATCTGGTCGGCGCCTTTCACCCTCCGCTGGCGGTCGTGGCCGACCTCGACACGCTCGAGACACTGCCGGTGATCGAGCGGATCAACGGCCTGGCCGAAGCGCTGAAACATGGCGTGATCTGTGATGCATCGTACTTCGAGCTCGTGGCATCGATCGACATCACGGCGGACATCACGACAGGCATCGCGACCGGCACTGACCAGACGGATTGGCAGCGGGTCGTCGCACGCAGTGTCGCGATCAAGTCCGGGGTCGTCGCCAGCGACGAACGGGAACATGGCCTGCGCAAGACGCTGAATTTCGGCCACACCATCGGCCACGCCGTCGAGCAGCTGATGGAGTACCGCGTGCCACATGGCGCCTGCGTGGCGTACGGCATGCTGGTCGAGTCGAAGATCGCCATTGCGCTCGGCCTGTGCGATCCAGCCCTCGGGGGCCAGCTGCGCAACGCCCTCGAGCGGCTGGGCCTGCCCACAGGAATGCCGGGGATCCTCACCCCGGAGGCGATCGTCGACGCCACACTGAGCGACAAGAAGGCCCGCGGCGGCACGGTGGAGTACGCGCTCCCGTCGCGCTGCGGCGCCATGGCAGGCGCGGAACGGGGCTACGGCACGCCAGTCCCACGTGAGGTCGTGGTCAGCGCCCTGCTGCGCCTATGACGGCCCCTCCGTCGGCACCAACCGATCGGCAACGCCGACGGATGCGCCGGCGCCGCAATCTGCGCATCCGGGTGGCGGTAGAGCTCGCGATCGGTGGGGCGGCAATCTGGTTCGTGGCACATCCGCAGTCCTTTCCGCTGCTGCCGCCGTCCGACGTGAGCGCGGACAGCACCGTGCTCGATTCGCGGGTGGCCGACACCACCGGCATCGATTCAACGCGCCGTGACTCCGCCGCAATCCTGACACAACGAATTCCGCTGCCGACGTTGCTGCTGCCGAAGGGGCGCCTCTTTCGGAGCATCGAGGAACGCGCGCGTGCGGGTGAACGCGTCGCGGTCAGTCTCACCGCCTATTGCCTGCAAGGCCGCACGCGCCGCGGCAACCTCGTGCGCGATGGCATCATCGCCGTCGACCGCAAACTGTTCCCCCTCGGCCGGGAGGTCGACCTGTTCATCGGTCGATCGAACTACGGCCGCTTCCTCGCGGATGACACCGGCGGCGTCATCAAGGGGGGCATCATCGACGTCTGGATGGCCGACTGCACGGCGGCGCGGCGCTTCGGCCGGCGGCGCGGCTACGCCCAGCTCGTGCCGCGCGCGAAGTAATTGCACGCCTCGAGGAGTGAGCGAAGTCCATAACGGACGACAACTTAAACCGGACACAGCTATTGGATTATGATGTCAAAAGTTGACACTTTTTCGATAAATGCGGAATGCTCACGGCCTGTCACACGGGGGAACGGCCCGATATGTCCAGAAAAGTTGACACTTGACTTGTCATGTTCCCGTGACGGTTATTGTCGCCGAGAAACCGGCATGTCCCGGTTTCGACCACCGAGTCGATTAGCCCTCGACTCGATGCGACCCACGAGGCTGGCGGCGCATCCAGTGCCGTCCACGCGCATGGAGACTCCCCCATGGAGAAGGTCGGTACATCACGCAGCCGTCAGTACACCCGGAGCACGGGCGGCAGCACGTTCGACCAGTATCTCGCCGACATCAAGCGGCTTCCGCTGATCGGCAGCGTCGCAGAGGAACGGGCGTTGGCCCGACTCGCGCAGCAGGGCGACGTGGCTGCGGCAGAACGATTGGTGACCGCGAATCTTCGCTTCGTGATCAGCTACGTGAAGAAGTACCAGGGGCATGGTCTCGATCTCGCCGAACTGGTGGCGATCGGTAATGAAGGGCTGCTGAAAGCCGTCCGGAAGTTCGATCCGGACCAGGGCGTCAAGTTCATCTCGTATGCCGTCTGGTGGGTGCGTCAGGCGGTGCTGAAGGCACTCGCAGAGCAGACCCGCAGCATCCGCGTTCCGCTCAACCAGAACTCGGCCCTGCTCCGGATGGCCAAGGCGGAGCAGATCCTTGCGACCAAGCTCAACCGTGAACCTACGGATGCCGAGCTCGGCCAGATGATCAACGAAGACGCCGAGACCGTCCGCGCTCAGCGGCAGATGACGACCAGCGAGACGTCACTCGATGCCCCTGTCGACAAGTCCGATCGCGATGCCAGCACACTCGGCGAACGATTCTCGATCAGCGATGGTCGCGACATCGAGGAAGCCACCGACGAGCGCCTGATGCGTGGCTTCGTCAAGGAAGCGATTCAGAAGCACCTCACGATCCGCGAGCGGCAGATCCTGACGATGTACTACGGACTCGACGAAAAGGCGGAGCCGATGACCCTCGAGCGAATTGGCGATCTGCTCGGCGTGACCCGCGAGCGTATCCGCCAGATCCGTGAGCGCGCGTTCGAGAAGCTCCGTCACAGCGCTGATGGAAACGCATTGGCGGGCTTCTGGCAGGTTGCCTGAGCCGCCTGGCAACCTCGACGGCCAGTCAGACATGCTCGAATGATCTGACACGAATTGATGAGAGTGTTTTCACGAGCACCACGGTGCGCCCAGCGCATCGTGGTGCTCGTGTACAGATGGTTGTGATTCGCCTCAACGGAACCACTTTCCCGCGCGAGTGTGGGATATACGTTTACGGGTACCCCCCGCACAGCCACAGGAATGATCAGCCCGGATCAGAACGCGTACGAGGCTCTGATGCAGCATGTCACGCCACATCAGGCGGTGACGCGCTCACTGCTGTTGGTGGACGATGAATCCACGCTGCGATCCGCTTTGCGTCGCTTCTTCGTTCGCCGCGGATGGCAGGTCGCGGAGGCGGAGGATGGCGAGCATGCGCGGTCACTGCTGCTCGATCGCCAGGGCGACGGCGCTCGCTTCGGCGCCGTACTCACCGACATGCGGATGCCGCGACTGTCTGGTATCGAGTTGCATGAACTGGTAGCGCGCACGGACGCGGCCATGGCGCGGCGCTTCATCTTCTCCTCGGGCGACACCGGTGACGATGAAGCGATCGAGTTTCTGGCGCGAAGCGGCTGCCCGATGATTTCGAAGCCCTTCGAACTCTCGGCGCTCCTCTCGCTCGTCGAGCGGGTGGCCGCCGAGGCGGACACCCGGGCTCAAGCAGACTGATCGCAGGCCCGCCCCCTCAGGCCCACGGGTGATAGTTTGTCACTGTGATCACTTCTCCCATTCCGATTTTCCCGCTCGGGCTCGTGCTCCTGCCGGGAACACCCGTACCGCTGCACCTGTTCGAACCGCGGTATCGTGCCATGCTGCGCGACGTGAGCGCCGGGACGAAGCGGTTTGGCATCATCGCTCCGCCTCCGCTGACGCCTGAGCCGGATCTGCCGGCGGGTCGGATCGGCTGCATCGCGCTGATCACTGCGCACGAGACTCTCCCCGACGGCCGATCCAACATCATCGTCGAGGGACAGGAACGATTCCGCTTCGAGACCTACCTCGAGATCGGCACGACGTATCGCGTGGCGCACATCGACGAGTGGACGGACCGCGACGAGGAACCGGTGGCGCTCGAACTGGCGGCGTCGCAACTGCGACGTCTCGCCAATCGCGCGCTCGTGGCGTCGATGACGCTGCACGACATCGAGGGGGAGCCACCGGAGTTTGGCGACGACCCATTGACCGTTTCCTATCAGGTCGCGCAACTGCTGATGCTCGACAACGACATCCAGTATGAGCTGCTGGCTGATCGCAGTCCCCTGTCGCGGCTGCGACGGGTCGAGGGGATTCTTTCCGAACGATTGCCGGACATCGAAGAAGCAGCGGAGCTGCACCGCCGTGGCATCGCCGACGAGGATCCCGATCCGTCCGCGCCGGAGTGATGCATGCCGATGCTCGGCACCACACTGGCGCGGATCGTCGGTGAAAGGCGAGTGCTGGAGCGCGGCAGTTCGCTGGTCGCGTACACCAGCGATGGGCTTCCTGGATACTCGCGGACGCCGTCGCTGGCCGTCTTTCCAGGATCGCGCGAGGAGCTGATCAGTGTCGTGCGCGCGCTCGCCGAAGCAGGGGCGCCATTCGTGCCGCGCGGCGCCGGGACGGGGCTCAGTGGTGGCGCGCTGGCAGATGGTACGGTGCTGATCGGCCTGAACCGGCTGACGCGAATTCTGTCGATCGATCCCGTCAATCGGATTGCCACCGTCGAACCTGGCGTGGTCAACACGTCGCTGCAAAAGGCGGCGGCGCACCACGGCTTGCACTACGCCCCGGATCCCTCGAGCCAGAGTGCCTGCACGATTGGAGGGAACGTCGCCGAAAACGCCGGTGGCCCGCACTGCCTGAAGTACGGCGTGACGCTCAACCACACCGTCGCCGCCACGGTGATTCTCCCCGACGGCGAGATCGTCACACTGGGCGCGCCGGTGGGTGAAACACCGGGCTACGATCTGCTGGGCGCATTCGTCGGCTCGGAGGGGTGCTTCGGCATTGCCCTCGATTGTACGGTGCGGCTGCTGCCCAACGCCCCGGCGGTCCGAACGCTGCTGGCGGATTTCATGTCGATCGACGCCGCCGCGCGCGCCACCAGCGCGATCATCGCCACCGGAATCCTCCCGGCCGCACTCGAAATGATGGACGGTGCTGCCGTGCGACTGGTGGAAGCCTCCGTCTATGCCGCCGGCTATCCAACGGATTGTGAGGCGGTCCTCCTGGTCGATCTCGACGGCGTGGTGGATGGATTGGAGGACGACGTCACCGCCGTCGCATCACTCTGTCGTGAGTTCGGGGCGCGTGCGGTGCGCATCGCCTCCGATGCTGCCGAGCGCACGCTGCTCTGGCAGGGCCGCAAGAAGGCGTTCGGCGCGATGGGACGGGCCGCGCCACACCTCGTGCTGCAGGATGCCGTCGTACCCCGCACGCGCCTGCCAGCCATCCTGGCAGAAATCGGGGCGATCGGCGCGAAACACGGCCTCGCCGTATGGAACATCTTCCATGCCGGCGATGGCAACCTGCACCCCAGCGTCAGCTACGATGCCGCAAATGCCGATGAAGCACACCGCGTGCACCTGTGCATGACGGAGATCATGCAGGCCTGCATCCGGGAAGGGGGAACGATCACCGGCGAGCATGGCGTGGGCCTCGACAAGATCGACTACATGCCATCGCTCTTCGATGGCGACACGCTGGCCGCCATGTGCCGTCTGCGCGATGTCTTCGATCCCGGGCACCGAGCCAATCGTGGCAAGGTGGTACCAATACACTCCTGCCGCGAGTGGCATCAGGCGCCCGCCGGCCGGGCCGTTGGAACGGTGCCATGAACGGTGAATACACGGCGCCGACGGTGCACCCACGCACCGTCGGCGAGGTGCAGTCCGCCATGCGCGACGCAGCTGCCGACGCCACGTCGCTGCAGATCGCAGGGGCGATGTCGTGGTCAGGTGGCGGCCCCCCGCGCCACGCCGCACGAGTGCTCTCGCTGCGCCAGCTCGCCGGTATCAGCACCTATGTGCCTGGCGATCTGACCATCACCGCATATGCCGGCACCTCGCTCGCCGAATTGTCGCACGCCACGGCGGCGCATGGGCAGTGGCTTGGACTCGATCCGGCTGGCGAGCGTCATGGTACCATCGGAGCCACGATCTCCACCGCGTCCTCCGGTCCACTGGCGCATGCCTTTGGCACACCGCGTGATCTGGTCCTCGGCCTCGACGCCGTCACCGGTTATGGTGAAACGGTGCGCCCGGGCGGGCGCGTGGTGAAGAATGTCGCGGGCTTCGACCTGGTGCGGCTGTTCACCGGCAGTTGGGGCACGCTGGGACCGATCACCTCGATCACCCTGCGGCTGCGCGCGTTGCCGCTGCACGACGTCACGCTCGCGATTGCGCTCGACGAGCCTGCGCAGTTGCCGGCCCTGCTGCCGGCCCTGCTGCATGCGCTCCGGCAGCCGACGCTGTCGCTGCTGGCCTGCGAGTGGGTGGATGGTGCGACGTCACGAGCGCTGGGGATCAGTGATGGACGCGACGCGGTACTCGTTCGCGTCGGCGGCAACGACAGCTTCGTGCGCGGTCAACGCGGGGTGCTGAACACGCTCGCCTCGTGCCAGCCGTGTGATCCGGCCGTCTGGGGGACGCTGTCACTCCTCGATGCCGGCGCCGTGGCGGTCATCCGCGTGAGTGGATCGGTCAGCGAGTTGCCGGCGCGAATCACACGGCTTCGCCAGGCGAGCAGCTCCGACACGGTGCGCGTCGCGATGCATGCCTCGCTCAGTCGTGGCCTGGTCCGCGTCATCGTGACGGGTGCCGTGAACCCGGTGCGCGCGGCGCTGCAGGGGCTGCACGACGGCGAGCAGCGAATTCCCGAGCGGTTGCCGAACGACTGGTGGGCGACTGAGCCGGATCCCTTCGGCGTCGGATTGGCCGGTCGCATCCGCTCAGCGTTTGATCCGCACGCCCTCTGCAATCCGCGGATGGCCGCCAATGCATGATCCAGTCTCCGTGACCGACACGCCCCCAGGCGCCGCCTGTGCACTGGCGGGTTCACCACTGGCGCTTGCGGCAGCCGGTATCGACGCCTGCGTGCATTGCGGCTTCTGTCTGCCGGCCTGCCCGACCTATCTCGCGCTCGAGGACGAGAACGACAGTCCGCGTGGACGTATCGTCCTGATGCGCAGCCTGCTCGACGGTGAGATGGACGTGACCGATCCGGTGGTGCAGCAGCACATGGATCGGTGTCTCGGATGCCGAGCCTGCGAGACGGCGTGTCCGAGCGGCGTGCCATATGGCCAGCTGCTCGAAGCCACGCGGGCGACGCTCCGGACGGTGAAGGCGCCACCACTCGTCGCCACGCTGATTCTCCGCGTGTTCGCATCGCGATCCATGCTGTCGATGGCGCTCTTCGGTGGTCGCGTGCTGCGCGCCATCGGTGTGCCGCGATTGTTCGCGGCGCTGCCGGGCCGCGCTGGCGCCGGCATGGCCATGCTGGCGAGTACACGCCCGGTCCTCGCGCCGCGGGCATATTTCGCCACTGGAAGCGGAACCGCGGGCGAGGTGACGCTGCTGCGGGGATGTGTGATGGATGGGCTGCAGCGGGCAACCAATCAGGCCACCGAGCGAACGCTGACGGTCAACGACTACCGGGTGGTGGAGACGCCGGCACAGGGATGCTGCGGCGCATTGCACGCACATGCTGGCGACCTCGAGACGGCCCGCGCGCTGGCGAGAGCCAACATCAGTGCCTTCGAGGCAACACCGGCGGCGTCGATTGCCGTCAACGCCGCGGGATGCGGCGCCATGCTCAAGGACTACGCCCACCTGCTCCATGACGACGCCGGCTGGCAGCGTCGCGCCGCGGCAGTCTCGGCCCGCACGCGCGACGCGACGGAGCTGCTCGCCGCCCAGGGACCAAAGCCGGCGCGCCTTGCGGCCCCGGTCACGATCACCTACGACGCGCCATGTCACCTGCAGCACGCACAGCGACTGACGGCACCGCCGCTCACGATCATCCAGTCCATCGGGAACGTCACTTACGTGCCGCTCGAGGACAGTGATCAGTGCTGCGGATCGGCGGGCATCTACAATCTGATCGAACCCGATGTCTCGGATGCGGTGCTGGCGCCGAAGCTGCGCCACATCGCGGCCACTGGCGCGACGCTGGTGGTCACGGGAAATCCCGGCTGCCTGATGCAGATCGGCGCCGGATTGCTGCGCACTGGCTCCGGTACGCGAGTCATCCACCCGATCGACCTGCTCGACGCCGCCTACGCGGCCGAGGCGCAGACGTGACTCGCACGGCGTTGATCTTCGAGATCGAGGAACTGCTCTTCGACACCCTCGGCCTGCGTGCACGGGCCCTGCAGCAGGCGCTGGCCGACGAAGGCGTGACGGCGACGTATGATGATGTCGCGCGCGCACAGACCGGAAGGCCGACGGCACTCGCCATCGGCCGGATCACCGCCGCCGAGCACCTCGACGACGTCGGGCGCGATCTGGTGATTCGCCGTGCAGCGGATGCAGTGGCCGCATCCATGGCGCGTGGCGCACCATCATTCGACCCGCGCGCCCGCGACGCGCTGGCGGCAGCCGCCGCGGAGTTTCCGCTGGCTGTCGTGACCTGCGCAACACGCGATGATGCTCAGCACCTGCTCGAACTGGCTGGGCTCGACACCTGCGTGACGACGATCCGGTCGCTGGCAGCGGCGGCACCCGGCGAGCAGCATATTGCGTGGGCGGACGCTCAGCGCAGACTGCACGCAGCACGCGGAGTGGCATTCGCGCCCGGGCCGCTGCTCCTCGGCGCCCGTCGCGCTGGGCTGACCACGGTGCAGGTTGGCAACGGCACGGCCGACGAAACCGATGCACGGCTTCTTTCCCTGGCGCACATCGACGCATCGTTCATCACCTCACTTCTCCGAACACCCTGAATTGCCATGCATGCTTCCGCATCATCAACCGGCACCGAGCCCCTGACCACACGCTGCTTCGACCGTTCGACTCGGCTCAGAATGCTGTTCACCGGTCCCAAGGCGGCGGAATCACTGACCGGCCTGGTGACGAATGACGTGTTGTCGCTGCGCGGCGGCGACGGGCAGTACGCCTGCGCGCTGACCCAGAAGGGGCGAGTGATCGCTGATGTCAGGATTCTGGCCATCGCGGGCGGCGACGGTTCGGTCGCGTCGCTGCTGGTCGACGCGAACCCGGCGGCCGGGCCAGGGTTTGCTGCCATGATCCGGAAGTACGTGAACCCGCGACTCGCGAAGTACGTCGACGTCACGGCATCGACCGCGTGTCTCACGCTGGTTGGCCCAAGCGCGCTGTCGCTGCTGGCCGCGCTGGGCGCGTCGGGCGTGAACGTCGATGAGGTCGCAAACGGGGCCGCCTACACCCACCGCACCGTCACCCTCGCTGGTGTGACGGCGCGGCTAGTCCGGGTGCCGGACCTCGGTGCAACCGATGCCTTCGATCTGCATTGCGACGCCGCTGACGTGTCGACGCTTCGCGATGCGCTGCAGCAGGCCGGCGCCGAGCAGGGCGCCGAGCATGAGTGGGATCGACTCCGAGTCATCGCGGGCCGACCGGAGTGGGGAGTCGACATGGATGAAACGACGCTGGCGCAGGAAGCAAACATGGACGCGCTGCTCGCCATCTCGTACCAGAAGGGGTGCTATACGGGTCAGGAGACCGTCGCCCGGGTGCATTTCCGCGGACACGTGAACCGCACCCTCCGTCGCGTGCGTCTTGGCGGAGGGACAATTCCGCCGCACGGCGCACCGCTGCTGGACAAAGAGGAGAAGCCGGTCGGTGACGTGCGGAGCACCGCGATTGGTGACGACGGACAGCTGATCGGGATCGCGATGATGCGTCGCGAGGTGCCGGACGCGGGCGAGCTCACGTGGGTGAGCGCCGACGCTGCCGCCCACGCAGTGGCTGTGGTCGGCTCGGCCGACGAGGCATGACAAGAAAGCGGGGCTGCTCTGATGAGCAGCCCCGCACACTTCGCCGGTAAGGGCGAAATTACATCTTCTTGGCGGTGTCAGCTGCCGGGGCTGCCATTGCGGTGCTGTCCTTCTTCGTGCTGTCCATCGCGGCCGGGGCGGCCATTTCAGGAGCCGGAGCAGCTGCGGGAGCGGCCATGGCCGAATCGACCTTCGGGGCTTCTTCCGTCTTGGCGCCGCAGGCGGCGAGGACGAGCATGGCGGCAAACGTGGCAATACGCTTCATTGGGAAATCTCCTGGATATCCAAGGTGGTGACGAACTGAAGCTACCGGTCGGCGGGCCCGCCGGCTGGAAGCGAGGTGAAGGATATGTCGGCGGGTTACGATGTCAAGTGGAATAGTGTCATTTCCTTCCAGTTTCTCCCAAAGTCCTGCCGGATTGTGCCGAAGACAGCCGAAATTGACGCGACTCTGATCCGAGGCGCGTGCCCCCACGACTGCCCTGACACGTGCGCGACGCTCGTGACGGTCGACTCCGCCGGCCGAGCAATCCGTATCCGGGGCGATCCGGCGCACCCGGTGACGAGCGGGTTCCTGTGCGCCAAGGTCAATCGGTATCTGGAGCGGACGTACCACCCCGATCGTCTCACCACACCGGTACGTCGTGTCGGGCAGAAGGGCAGCGGCCAGTTCGCACCGTGCTCGTGGGATGAGGCGCTCACCACCATCGCCGCTCGCCTGAATGCGATCCGTTCCGGTCCGCACGGCCCGCAGGCGATCCTGCCCTACTCCTATGCCGGCACGATGGGGCAGCTGCAGGGCAGCTCGATGGACCGTCGATTCTTCCATGCGATCGGCGCCAGCCGCCTGAACCGGACGATCTGCGCAGAAGCAGGCCGGGTCGGGATGATGATGACCGTCGGTGGCAGCGTCGGCACCGACATCGAAGGTGTGCCGCACAGCGATCTGATTCTGCTCTGGGGCACCAATACCCTCACGGCGAACCCGCATCTCTGGCCCTTCATCCTCGACGCGCGGAAGACTGGCGCGCGCGTGATCTGCATCGACCCGATCCGGACACGCACCGCCGAACAGTGTGACGACTGGATCGCGCTCAAGCCCGGCACCGATGCAGCACTCGCGCTCGGCATCATGCACGAGCTGTTCGCGCACGGCTGGCTCGACGAGGACTACATCGCCCGGTACACCGTCGGCGTCGAGGCACTGCGGGCACGTGCCGCCGAGTGGCCGCTGGAGCGCGCCGCCGAAGTCACGGGCGTGGACGCTTCCCGTATCGCGGCGCTGGCGGCAGCGTATGGCGCCGCGAAGGCCGCGTTTCTGAGGGTGAACTACGGACTGCAACGGCACGCCGGTGGTGGCATGGCCGTTCGCACCATTGCGTGCCTGCCGGCGCTCGTCGGTCACTGGCGTCGGCCCGGCGGCGGTGTCAACCTGTCCAGCAGCGGCACCTTCGCGTTCAACAAGGACGCGCTGCAGCGTCCCGATCTTGGCCCCGCGGCTCGCACCATCAACATGTCGCTGCTTGGCGACGCGCTCACGATGCCCGATGCTGGCATCGGTGGACCGCCCGTGCAGGCGCTCATCGTCTACAACAGCAATCCGGCGGCGATCGCGCCTGACCGTTCCGCAGTACGACGCGGCCTCGCGCGCGAGGATCTCTTCACCGTCGTGCTGGAACACTTTCAGACGGACACCGCCGACTGGGCAGACTTCGTTCTTCCGGCCACCACGCAGCTTGAACACTGGGATGTCCACACCGCTTACGGACACCTCTATGCGACACTCAATCAGCCGGCGATCGCGCCGGTCGGCGAGTCGCTGCCAAACACCGAGATCTTCCGCCGACTCGCCATCGCGATGCAGATCGACGAACCGTCGCTCGGCGATGATGACATCACGATGATCGGACAGGTCCTGGCGTCGAATCACGCCAGGATGCACGGCGTCACGTTCGAGGCGTTGCAGGCGCGTGGCTGGGTACGGCTCGACGTGCCGCATCCGTTCCTGCCGTTTGCCGAAGGTGGTTTTCCGACCCCGAGCGGCAAGTGCGAGTTCGTCTCGCCGCGACTCGAAGCGATGGGAATCGATCCGGTGCCAACCTACACGGCACCGTACGAGTCGCTCGAGACCGCCCCAGCCCTCGCCGCGCGCTTTCCGCTGCAGCTGATCTCCAGTCCGGCACACCAGTTCCTCAACACGACATTCGTGAACATCGGGTCGCTGCGCCGATCGGCGCGCGAGCCGGAGTGCATCATGCACCCCGATGACGCCGGCCCACGCGCACTGAGCGACACACAGGTGGTGGAAATCGCGAACGACCGCGGGGCCTTCCATGCCCGGCTCAGGATCTCTGACGGTATCCGGCGTGGCGTTGTCTGGGCGCCGTCGATCTGGTGGACGAAGCTGGCCGAGGATGGGCGCAATGCCAACGACACCACCTCGCAGCGCCTGACGGACCTGGGCGAGGGGCCGGTGTTCTACGACAACCTCGTGGAAGTGAGCGCGGTCGGGGAACGCTGAACGGCGAGCGAGCGACGCGGGATCAGCGAACTGAGAACTGCGAACTGCGAACTGCGAACTGCGAATTGCCAGCAGCGAACTGCCAACAGCGAACTGCGTCAACGCAAGCGCGCTGCGCGCGCCGCAAAGCCGCAAGGAAGGACGGGAGAATGCTGGTGAGCATCCGGAGAGAACGCTCTGAGGAAGGGGCCGATGGAGGAGCCTGCTCAGGTGCCGGACGGGCACAGAGCGAAAGACTGGTCGACGCAACCACGTCAGCCGGGGGCGGTTACTCCATACAATCCAGATCCTTTCGCTCGATCGCCAGAATCCGTCGCCTTGACGACTTGGCATCTTTGCGCCTTTGCGCCTTTGCGTCAGAGCGGTTGCGGTTGCGGTTGC
>Ga0163144_10015538_pt1 | contig 15690 bp, 15 predicted proteins | sample OliLak19BULKMAT1_FD_123175 | JGI IMG/M metagenome (GOLD analysis project Ga0163144, IMG submission 123175) | Freshwater microbial mat bacterial communities from Lake Vanda, McMurdo Dry Valleys, Antarctica - Oligotrophic Lake LV.19.BULKMAT1 | ecosystem: Environmental > Aquatic > Freshwater >...
AATCTCGGACGTCGTTTGCGTCGATGGCACGAACGCATCGTCGCCGAATGGAAATCGTTCGACGAGCTCGACGGGCCCAGGCTGCATGCACTGCGCAAACGAATCAAGAGCCAGCGCTATGCGGTTGAATTCTTCGCACCGGTGGTGAGCGGCCGCAAGGCCGGGCGCTATCTGAAAGCATTGGCCACCAGCCAGGACCGGATGGGCGAGCTGAACGATTTGTTGGTGGCGAGCGATCGATACCATGCGTTGGTTGCGTCCGACCCTGCGGCATGGTTCGCACTGGGCTGGATCGCAGCCCGCATTGCGGAGGTGCGCAGCCTCGCCAAGCGCGAACTCGGGCAGTTGGCGAAGGTTGACCCGCCGCGGACATAGCGTTCCAGCCCTTAGCGGCGTCGGGTGATTGCCATGCTAGCCGCGGTCCTCACCCAACCACGAAGCACCGACGGGCGTGTCAGGCCCGCGTCCTGAACGTCCACGAAGCGGGCATTGCCGCTGCCGTTGTTATTCGTCTTCGTGATCGATGCTGCCCACTGAAAAATCGACTGGCTTGTGCATCGTTACTTTGGCGACATGAATGAGCCGCGTCAGTGGCCTACGACCACGCGGCCGATGCCCGTCATCGCGGTGTCACATTCCTGGTTCACGGTGAGGGTTCAGCCAATCAGGGGCGCCCAATGCCTTACGACGACGATAAGCTCCGGCACACGCGGGCGACGTTTACCCCTCTAGATCAGCGTCGCGTGGTAACGGTGAACCCCCGTGAGGTGGAGTACTGGTGCAACGAGTTCGGCTGCTCCGAGGCGCAGCTGAAAGACGCCGTTGAGAGAGTCGGTGAGCACGTTGCTGAAGTCCGGCGCGAACTGCGTCCTTAAACCGGTCTACGCGACCTCGCGATCATTGACTGAAAATGTTCGTTGTTCAGCGGGAGCAGTTGCAACTTGCTCACCGCGTGTATGCACCCTGCTGGACGAAGAGGCCGGCGCTAGTCATCTACGCACTGTGGCTGCAAGGGCGTGACATCACACGTATGTCGATGCGTTGCTGCGGCATCGGTTGCGGCCCTCAATGGCGCGTCAGCTAGATCACCGACGCTGGCAGTCGGTGGTGCGCCGACCACCCGCTGGGCATCCAGGCGCACCAGTTTGCGGTTTGCGGTGGTGCAGTCGCTGTGGCGGTCCGACGGAGGACCGATGAACATCGCCGAGCTCATCCCCGGGCGGTGTCCTCACACATGCCCGCGACCACGTCTTCTACTTCGCGCCTTGAATGCCAGCCCAGTCGTTCGCGCGCCCGCGCGGGGTTGGCCGCGCCGCGGCGGATATCCGAGGGCCTTAGCAAACCCTTGTCCTGTCGTACGTGTTGGCGCCAGTCGAGCCCGAAGTGGGAAAACGCCCGCTCGACGAAGTACTTCAGCGACACCGACCGCCCGGTGCCAATCACCAGATCCTCTGGCTGCGCCAGGTGCAACATTCTCCACATCGCCTCCACGTACTCCGGTGCCCATCCCAGTCACGCTCGATGTCCAGATTGCCCAGCGTGAGCGTCTCGCCGCTGCCGCGCGCAATGCGGCTGGCCGCTCGGACGATCTTCTGCGTGACGAAGCGCTCAGGTCGCAAGGGTGATTCGTGGTTGAACAGGATGCCGGTGCAAGCATGCATCCGGTAGGACTCGCGGTAGTTCGACACCAGGTTGTGGGCGCAGGCCTTGGCTACCGCGTACGGACTGCGCGGTCTGAAGGGCGTGTCTTCGTTGGCCGGCTGCCATCAAGGCGGGTGATCGTGCTCGAAGGGCGTGCTCTCCTTCTGCGGCACTTCTTGCACCAAGCCGTAGAGCTCGGAGGTTGAGGCCTGATAGAAGCGGGTCTTCCGCTCCAGCCCCAGGATGCGAATGGCCTCCATTAGGTTGCTCGAATCCGTGAGGTCACCGTGGTGCAGCACGAAGCGCCGATCGGTCTCATGCGGGTCCTGGTACAGGTGATCGATGCGCTGGGTGTTGAAGAGCGAAGCGCGGCGCTTGATGCCGTGGACCCCGTAGCCCTTGGCCAGCAGCAGCTCGCTGAGGTAGGCACCGTCATGACCAGTCAAGCCGGTGATGAGGGCGATCTTTTTGCGCGGCTCGCTGGTCATGCAATGGTTTCTGTAGTCTCGGCCAGTCGGAATGGGGCGCTCTCATAGGCGCTGCGAAGGCCTTCGACCAGCGGGATCCTCGCCCGCCAGCCCAAAGCAGCAAGGCGTGTCACGTCCAGCAGCTTGCGCGGCGTGCCGTCGGGCTTGCCGGCGTCGAAGACGATGCGGCCTTCGAAGCCGACGACCTGCATCACCGCCTCGGCCAGTTCCCGAATGGTCACGTCCTCGCCGCAGCCGATGTTGACGAGGGGGCCGTCGTAGTCGCGCTCCATCAGGTGCACGCACGCATCGGCCAGGTCGTTGGCATGCAGGAACTCGCGCCGGGGCGTGCCGCTGCCCCAGACCACCAGCTCACGGTCCCCGCGCGCCTTGGCCTCGTGGGCCTTGCGGATGAGCGCCGGCAGCACATGGCTGCTGGCGAGGTCGTAGTTGTCGTTCGGACCGTACAGGTTGGTGGGCATCACGCTTACGTACTGTCGACCGTACTGGCGGTTGTAGCTCTCGCACAGCTTGATGCCTGCAATCTTGGCGATCGCGTACGGCTCGTTGGTCGGCTCGAGCGGCCCGGTCAGAAGGTACTCCTCCTTGATGGGCTGCGCGCAGTCGCGCGGGTAGATGCAGCTCGAGCCCAGGAACATCAGCCGCTGGACGCCCGCAGCATGGGCGCCGTGGATCAGGTTGGCCTGGATCTGCAGGTTCTCGTAGAGGAAGTCGGCTCGTTGGCTGTCGTTGGCGGAGATGCCGCCGACCTTGGCCGCGGCAATGAAGATGTAGTCGGGCTGGGCGTCCGCCAGGAACTCGAGTACGGCGTGCTGGTCGAGCAGGTCAAGCTCGCTGCGCGCCAGCAGCACGAGCCGGTGATAAGCGCCTGTGCGCAGGCGCCGCACCAGTGCGCTGCCCACCATGCCGCGGTGGCCAGCCACGAAGATTTTGGCTTTCGAGTTCATCGCCAGAATTGTCGATCAGGCACTGGGTCACGGTTGTGACGGACGGCGGGAGCCGCGTTTTCAACGTTCCCTGGTTCAGGTGCGGTGCCCAACTGGGCGGGGTGTTTAGCTGTCGTTTCCCAAGAGGTTGTTCACCCGAAACGAAGGAAGATGGGTTGATGGCCCAGGAAGTGGTGTGAGCCTTTCGCTGCGCGGCGCCAGACCTTCCATCGAACGTCGAGCAGCCGCGCATGGAGGAGATTCGAAGGCAGCCGTTGGCGACCCCCGGTGCAAGGCATCGCGCGCGGCGAACCGCAGTTCAACTGCCGATAGCGCCGCCGTCATCCTTGGTGATGACGACGCAGGCCGACCGTGGGCGGCCGCCAGCAGCGCCGTCGGGCCAGGAACTAACCTTCTTCGGATCGGCCGGGTTGCTGAGTTCGCTGGCCGGCTCGCCGGGATGCTGGATGCCGACGAACATGGTGGTCTCGTCAGGCGTGACGAAGACGCCGGTGATCTCGCACTGGCTCGGCCCGACGAGGAACCGGCGCGTCTCGCGCGTGGCGGGGTCAGCGCACAGCATCTGGTTGTTGCCGAAGCCGGCGTATACCCCTTCATTGATGGTCGAGGTCGACACATCGGTCTGGATCCACACGCGGCCGCTCGGGGCCACGTAGATGCCGTCAGGCGAGCCGTACTTGTCGCCGAGGATGGTCGAGCCATGCGCGGGCACGGCGGGGTCGCCTGCCAGCGCAAAGATGTCCCATCGGAAGTCCGGCTCAGTCCAGTCCTGGTAGTAGCTCCAAGTGATGATGTGGCCGTAGTTGTTGATGGCGCGCGGGTTGGCGGCATCCACCGGCGGACGTGCCGAGCCCGCTAAGGTGCTGCCGTTGGCGTTGTTGAAGGAAGCTGGCGAGCTACCGCGCCGGTTGTTGTTGGTCAGTGTTGCGATCGCAGTCAGCTTGTCCGGGAAGGTGTCGATCCACTCCGGCCGGTCCATCATCGTTGCCCCCACCGCATCGGCGGCGCCGCGCGTGTTGATGAGGATGTCGGCCAGGGTCCAACTGGCCAGGGCCGGGTTGGCGGGCGTCAGCGGCAGCCACTGGCCGGTGCCGTCGGCACTGAACTTGGCGACGTAGATGATGCCGCTGTCGAGCGGGTTCTCCCCGCGCTTGATCATCTTGCGCCACTTGTCCGACGACACGTAGCGGTAGATGTATTCGTTGCGCTCGTCGTCGCCCATGTAGACGACCACACGCCCGTCGCGCGCTTCCTGAACCCAGGCACCTTCGTGCTTCAACCGGCCCAGCGCGGTGCGCTTGACGGGCATCGACTCAGGATTGAAGGGATCGATCTCGACCACCCAGCCGAAGCGGTTGGGCTCATTGCGTTCCACGTCGGCGTTGAAGCGCGGATGCGTGGTCCAGTATTTCTGGCCCGGATTGCCGAACGGCGATACGCCATACCGGTTCTCCAGTGGGGTGCGCGCCACGGCCGCCGTGCGGTTGAAGTAACCGTTGAAGTTCTCCTCGCAGGCCAAATACGTGCCCCAGGGCGTATAGCCCATCGCACAGTTGTTCAGCGTACCCAGAACCAGGGTGCCGGACGGGTCGGCGCTCGTGCGCAAGCGCAAGTCGCCCGAGGCCGGCCCGCCGATGGCGATCGGCGTCTGGCCGGTTATGCGGCGTCCATAGGCCGAGGGGCGCATCACGCGCCACTGACCGCCGCGCTGCTTGCTGACCTCGACGATCGACACGCCGTGCGCGTTGAGTGACTTGTTCGTCTTCTCGGCAGTCCAGTTGGCGGTGCCGTCCGTGAACAGCAGGCCATCGTCCGTGTACTCGTTGTTCTGCACCAGCAGGCCTCGAGCCGAGCCGTTCATCGGGAAGTACACCATCCCGTCGTTGTGCATGCCCCATTGTTGGGCCTGGTCGGCAGCGCTGTTGCTGGCGTCCTGCGCGAATGCCGGGCCATCGCTCACCGGGTCACCCCAAGCCACCAGCACGCGAGCGGAATAGCCCGGAGGCACGACGACCGCATCGGCCGACGACACCGGAATGCCTTGGAAGCCGAGCAGTGTCTCCGCTTCGCTTGCAATGGCACCCGCGGGCAGAGCGCTCAGCAGGGCGCCGACACCGCCCGCCGAAGCAGCCGCACTCAACGCCAGACCTCCGCCGAGGAAGCGGCGACGCGCCAGCCGCGTCTCGATCAATTCGCTGAAGTGGGGGTTGTCCGAAGGGTTGCTTACCGGATCGTCGTCTCTCGTTTTCAGTTCCTGTTCATGTGGGGAGTGGGGTCGCGCATTTGGCCAGCGCCTCAATGTAGTCAATCAAAGTGAAAAGCGCGGGTCAATGCTCAGCCGGCGAGTAGTCCGAAATAGCCAGGGTTCGATCCGATCCATCAACGCCCCCAGCGCGGTCGACGTTGCCCAAACTCACCCCAAGGACCAGCGGCCCCAGCGTTCTCGACCGTCAGCAGCATCGCAATCGCGGTCACCAGCACCGCGGACACCGTCGCCAGTCCGAGCACGCGCGAACCCGCTAACGCTGGCCGCTGACCTGCCGGCGGGTGAGAACGTCGATCACTGATTCGCGTTGTGCAGGCACGAGGTCGCGGCAGCATCATCATTCTCTCGAGGGGGCGTCTCTGTCTCGCGTAGACTCGCGCCCGGGATAGCTGGGCGCATACACGCCCGCGTCCCTTTACTGGGCGTTTGCCAGCGAGCAGCGCCCGCTAGAGGAACTTGATGCGCACGCTTGCTCAGTCGGCCTATGCCAATTCGAGATTTGGACTTGACACGGAGTTGCCTGGCGCCGGTACGCAGCTGGAGAACCCTTACGTGTACGACGCCTCCGCCAAGGAGTTGAAAGTGCTGGCCGAGCGCGGCTTGATCGAGATCATCGACGAGAAGACGCATGTCGTCGCCAATGAGTCGCTGATCCGGCGATTGCGCTTCAGGCGGCTGCGCTGATGCTTTGAGCTCCGCTGCAGGGGCCGGGAGCCGGCGTTTTTGCTGAGAACCCGGATGTGCGAGGCGGACTGGTCCGAATGGGCCATGTCTGTGGTGCAGCCGTATTGTCAATCTGACATCGTGCGTGTCTAAGCTTCCGAGCAGGTATGGGCGCTCGTCGAGTTGCCGACCGGACACGAGAGTCGAGATGAATCTCCGGACTGTTGCTGGTTGGCTTGCCTTCGTCTGCATCGCGCAGGTCGGCACTGCCCATGCCGCGATGGTGTCCTATGGCTTCGGCTGCATCTCGAGCAATGTCGCCGCTGCATGCAGCGCCGGCCAGCAGCAGTTTCGCGTCGAGGTCACCGATCAGCTGAACAACGCCACGCTCGCAGGCCAGGTTTTGTTCCTGTTCCACAACGCGGGGCCTGCGCCCTCGTCCATCACCGACGTGTACTTCGACGACGGCACGCTGTTGTCGATCGCTCAGGTGCTGAATTCGACTGGCGTCAGCTTCAGCCCGCTCGCCGCGCCGGCCAACCTGCCCGGTGGTAACACCTTGTCGCCGGCGTTCGTCACCACGGCGGGGTTCTCCGCGGATTCGAATGCGCCTGTACAGCCCAACGGGGCAAACCCGGGTGAGCGTGTCGGCATCCTGTTCAATCTGCTGGCGGGCAAGGGCTATGCCGATGTGATCGCCTCGCTCAATGGCACCGTGCCGGGTGCCGGCGGCGCCCTCGAGCTGCGCATCGGCGTGCATGCGCAGGGATTTGCCGGTGGTTCCAGTGCTTCGTTCGTCAATACCCCGTCGCCCGTTCCGTTGCCCGGCGCCGCGGGTCTGCTGTTGATGGGATTGGTTGTGATGGCGCGCGGGCGCAAGCGGCAGTCGCACGTTCGGACTAGTCCGCAGGTCACGCGGGCGTCATCGGCGGCCACGATGATCTGACCTCGTTAGCGGGGAGCCCATGAAGATACTGATCGTCAGCTTGAATTTCGCTCCCGAGCTGACCGGTATCGGCAAGTACTCGGGCGAGATGGCCGATGGTCTTGTCGCGCGGGGCCACGACGTCACCGTGGTCTGTGCGCCGCCCTATTACCCGGCATGGAAGGTCGAGGACGGGTACGCAGCCGGGGGCTATTCCACCGAGCGCCCGTCACCCCGCCTGACCATCCATCGCTGCCCGGTCTGGATCCCCAAGCGGCTGAACGGCGTCTCGCGCCTGTTGCATCTGGCCAGCTTCGCGCTGTCCAGCCTGCCCATCCTGTTGTGGCTGGTGCTGTGGCAGCCACGGATCGTGTTCGCCGTGGCGCCGGCCCTGTTCTGCGCACCTGCGGCATGGCTCACGGCGCGCCTGGCTGGTGCCAAGGCTTGGCTGCACGTGCAGGATTTCGAGATTGACGCCGCCTTCGAACTCGGGCTGCTGAAACATCCTTTCCTGCGCCGCTGCGCCTTGTTTGGCGAGCGGCGCCTGATGAAGCGTTTCGATGTCGTGTCGACCATCTCGCGCCGCATGCTGCGCCAGCTCGCCGCCAAGGGCGTGCCGCTGCAGCGCACCGAAATGCTGCCCAACTGGGTCGATCTTTCGCTGGTGCGCCCGGTCGATCGCTCGCCCGCACTGCGAAAGTCACTTGGCATCGCTGACTCCCAATTGGTCTGCCTGTTCTCGGGCACCATCAACCGCAAGCAGGGGTTGCACATCCTGGTCGAGAGTGCGCGCCGGCTCGCCGGCGACCGCGACCTCGTGTTCGTCATCTGCGGCAACGGTGAACTGCGGCCTGCGCTCGAAGCGTCAGCGCAGGATCTCGCCAACGTGCGTTTCCTCGACCTCCAGCCCGCCGCCGAGCTCAATGCACTGTTGAACATGGCCGACATTCACGTGTTGCCCCAGTTGCGCGGCGCGGCCGACCTGGTGATGCCTTCCAAGCTGGTGGGTATGCTGGCGAGCGGCCGGCCCGTGGTGGCATCCACCACGCCGGGCACCGAGATCTCCAATGTGGTGACGGGCTGTGGCGTGGTCACGGAACCGGAGTGCGTCGACGGGCTCGCGCGCACGCTCGTCGAACTGGCCGGTGATGCCGAGCGCCGCCAGCGCCTGGGCGCAGCGGCGCGCTACTATGCCGAGCGCATGCTCGACGCGAACGTGATCTTCGATCGCCTGCACGCGCGCCTGCGACTGCTGGAGCGCGAGGTGTTCGGTCGCGCGACGACCGCGCCCGACGTGCGCGAAGCTGCCGCAGCTGCAGGCGCGCTGGGGCCCGTCGAACTGCAGAAGTAGGGTCCATTGCCATTGGCGCTCGCCGGGCGAGCGAAGCATGCGCTCGCGCTGATTCCTTCGCTTCACCGCTGCGTCATATTCGCGAGGCAGACTAGTCCGTTCGCAAACGGAGTTCTTTCGACGACATGCTGAGTCACCGCCAAGGTCGCGGCTTTACGCTGCTCGAGCTGCTGGTGGTGATGGTCATCATCGGGTTGCTCGCGGCTTACGTGGGCCCGAAATACTTTTCCCAGATCGGCAAGTCCGAGGTCAAGACCTCCAAGGCCCAGATCGTCGCGTTCGAGAAGGCGTTGCAGCAGTACCGACTCGACGTCGGCCGCTTCCCCGCCACCGAGCAGGGCCTGCAGGCCTTGCTCGTGCGTCCCGCGAACGTCGCCAAGTGGGACGGGCCCTACCTCGAGAAGGCGCTGCCGATGGACCCCTGGGGCAAGGCCTATCTGTATGGGTCGCCCGGCGAGCATGGCGACTTCGACATCAGCTCCTTCGGCCGCGACGGCCGCGCCGGCGGCGATGGGCTCGACGCCGACATCACCAGCTGGTGATGCAAGGCACCTTGGTGTGAGGCGACGATGCAGTACACGATACGGGCCATCCACCGCATGCAGAGCGTCGCCCTGACTCTCGAGGCCGTCGATGCCGCGGACGCGCGGCATCAGGCGCAGGCGCAGGGCTATGCGGTGGTCACGGTCAAGCGCGCGTTCAGCGCGCGGCGCGGCGGGTTTGGCGCGTCGTCTTCGTTCCCGCTGCTGCAGTTCAACCAGAGCCTGCTGATCCTGATGAAGGCCGGCTTGACGGTGGTCGAGGCCATCGAGACCCTGGCCGAACGCGAGACCCGCACCGACCACCGGCAGATCCTCACCCGTCTGCACGACGCGCTGAGCACCGGCCAGTCGTTGTCGGTGGCGCTCGAGGCGCAACGCGGCGTGTTCCCGCCGCTCTATGTGGCCACGGTGCGCGCCAACGAGCGCACCGGCGCGCTCGCCGAGGCGATCGAGCGCTTCATCGAGTACCACCGCCAGTCGGATCGCCTGCGCAAGCGCATCGTCGCCGCCTCGATCTACCCGGCCATGATCCTCGGCGTCGGCGGTCTCGTGATCGCCTTCCTGCTGCTCTACGTGGTGCCGCGCTTCAGCCAGGTCTTCATGGACCTGGGCGACCGCATCCCGCTCATGTCGCGCCTGCTGCTGCAGTGGGGCCAATTCGCGCATGCCCACTGGGCGGCCCTGCTCGCGGGTGCGGCCATGTTGGTCGGCGTGGCGATCTACGCCTTCACCCGCGATGACGTGCGGCACGCGCTCGGTCGTCTCGTCCAGCGCATCCCGCGCATCGGCGAGTACGTGCGGGTCTACCAACTGGCGCGCTTCTACCGGGCGCTCGGCATGCTCCAACAGGCCGGCATCCCGATCGTCACTGCGCTCGAGATGGTCGCCGGGCTGCTGCCGGCGAGCCTGCACCCGTCGCTGGCGGCAGCGCGGCGCGACGTGAGCGAAGGGCGCTCGGTGTCGGCGGCCTTCGAGACGCATCAGCTGACCACCGCCGTCTCGCTGCGCCTGCTGCGCGTGGCAGAACGCAGCGGCCAGATGGGCGAAATGCTCGAACGCACGGCGGGCTTCCATGACGAGGACGTGTCGCAGGCGATCGAGTGGTTCATCCGCCTCTTCGAGCCGCTGCTGATGGTGGCCATCGGCATCGTCATCGGTCTGGTCGTGCTGCTGATGTACGCGCCGATCTTCGAGCTCGCCGGGAGCCTGCAGTGAATGCGCTCACCGAACGCCATGTCAAGGACGAGATGGTCGTGGCGATGCTGACGCCCAAGGTGGTCCGCGCCGCACGCGAGCGCGCGCGACAGGAGGCGCGCAGCGTGGCCGCGGTGCTGGAAGACGAACTCAGCCTCGATACCGAACAGGTGGTGTCGGCGCTGGCGCGGGCCTTTCACCTGCGCTGGCTCGACAGCCACGCGCTGGCCACACTCGAACCGGCGTTCGACCTGATCAGCTACGCCGAGTCCGCGAGGCGCGGCTGCCTGGCGGCGCGCGACAGAAGCGCGCTGCTGGTCGTGGTGGCCGATCCGTTCGATGACGCGCTGCAGGCCTGGTGCGTCGAGACCTTGGCGCTCGAGCACGAGCTAGTGCTCGCACAGCCCGGCGACATCGCCGCGCTGCTGGCGCGCCACGAAGAATCGATGCGCGCCTTCGACAGCGCGCTGCCCGGCTCGGACAGCGACAGGGGCCGCAACAGCGATCTCGAGGACCTCTCGATCCGCTCGATCGGCGAGGGCACCAGCGTGGTGGTCAAACTGGTGCACTCGACGCTCTACGACGCGCTCAAGAGCGGCGTCAGCGACGTGCACGTCGAGTCGCATGCCGCCGGCCTGGTGATCAAGTACCGGCTCGACGGCACGCTGACGCAGGTCGGCACGATCGAGGGCCGCGAAATGGCCGAGCAGGTGCTGTCGCGGCTGAAGGTGATGGCCGAGCTCGACATCTCCGAGCGCCGCATCCCGCAGGACGGGCGCTTCCGCGTGCGTGCGCTGGGGCGCGAGATCGACTTCCGCGTCTCGATCATGCCCAGCATCCACGGCGAGGACGCGGTGGTGCGGGTGCTCGACAAGCAGTCGCTGGCCGACCAGGTGGCGGGCCTGCGCCTGGACGTGCTCGGCTTCGATGAGTCCACGCTGCGCGCCTTCCGCCGCATGACGCGCGACCCCTACGGCCTGCTGCTGGTCACCGGCCCGACCGGCAGCGGCAAGACGACCACGCTTTACGCCGCGATCACCGAGATCAACCACGGCCACGACAAGATCATCACCATCGAGGACCCGGTCGAGTACCAGTTGCCGGGCATCCTGCAGATCCCCGTCAACGAGAAGAAGGGCCTGACCTTCGCGCGCGGCCTGCGCTCGATCCTGCGCCACGACCCGGACCGCATCATGGTCGGCGAGATCCGCGACGCCGAGACGGCGCAGATCGCGATCCAGGCCGCGCTCACTGGCCACCTGGTGTTCTCCACCGTGCACGCCAACAACGTGTTCGACGTGATCGGCCGCTTTACGCACATGGACGTCGACCCGTACAGCTTCGTCTCTGCGCTCACCGGCGTGCTGGCGCAGCGCTTGGTCCGGCTCAACTGCCTGCATTGCGCCGAGCCGGTGAACGTCGACGTGCAGGCCTTGAGCGACGCCAGGATCGAGCCCGAGCGCGCGCTCGGCCGCCCGCTGCAGCGCGGCATCGGCTGCGGCAAGTGCCGCGGCACCGGCTTCAAGGGCCGGCGTGCGATCGGCGAGCTGCTGCTGCTCGACGACGCGCTGCGCGAACTGATCGTCGCGCGCGCCCCGGTGCGCCAGATCAAAGACGCGGCGCGCCGCAGCGGCACGCGCATGCTGCGCGACGCGGCGATCGATCTGTTCCTCGACGGCCACACCACGCTGGAGGAGATCAACCGTGTCACGCTGGCGGCCTGAGACGGTGCTGCTTCCGTTGACGGACGGCGATGTCGCCGCGCGGCTCGACGCGCTCGAGCCGCGCCGCGGCACGCGGCTGCATGCTGTGCTCGCCGGCGATCTGGTGCGCTACGGCCTCGTGCGCTGGAGCGACGAGTTCACCAGCCCGGCCGAGCGCCAGGTGCTGGCGCAGCAGTATTTCGTCGAGACCTTCGGCGAGGCCGCCCGCGGCTGGGCGGTGTGCCAGCACAGCCATCGCCATGGCGCGGCGACGCTGGCCAGCGCCGTGGACCGCAACCTGATCGACGCGCTCGACGCCGCCGCCGCGGCCCGTGGCCTGCACGTGGTTGCCATCGAGCCGCACCTGGCGCATGTCTTCAACGCCGTGCGGCGCCGCATCGACGCCGATTTGTTCTGGTTTGTCACCGTTGAGCCGCAGTGGACCACGCTGCTGCTCGTCTCATCGCGCGAGCCGCTGCACGTGAAGCGCCTGCCGCCGCTGCGCACCACGCTCTCGACCCTGCTCGACCGCGAGTGGTTCGCGCTCGGTATCGAGGGCGAACGCTGCCCGGCCTATGTGATGCGCAGCGGACCGCCATCGCCCGTGCGCGCCGCGACCGCGGCGCCTGCACCGATGTCGGCCAATTGGCAGATCGTCGATCTGTCGCTGGTTCCGGGCCGCGCGTCGCCCTCTGCGTTGCTGCGTGCCGCATGAGGTCGGCGGCGCTCCACCTCGACTTCCGGCGCGCGCCGCGCAGTGCCTGGCGTTGGCTCGGCTGGGGCTTGCTCGCCGTGGCCGTGCTTGCCGCCGCCGCGCTCGCCGAACGCCACTCGCAAGCGGTGCAGCGCCACGCCACTGAAGCTGCATTGCATCAACAGTTGAGTGCGCAATGGCGCACCCGCCAGCCGCGCGCTGCGGCGGTTCCCGATGCGCAGGCGCTGGCCGACGTGCGGCGCGCCAACGCCATCATCGACCAGCTCACCGTGCCCTGGGACGCGCTGTTCGACGCGGTCGAGGCGGCCGACACGCGTGGCCTGGGCCTGCTGGCGATGACGCCCACCGCGCGCGACCGCACGCTGCGCCTGACGGGTGAGGCCAAGACCATGCCCGAACTGCTCGAGTACGTCGAGCGACTCGCGGCGCAGCCGGCGTTGAAGCAGGTGCACCTGGTGGGCTACAGCCCGGTAGCGCGCGACGGCGCTTCTGTCGTGTCGTTCAACCTCGCCGCCACCTGGAAGGGCCAGCCGTGAAGCGCGTTCTGTGGCAGTTGCGACATGTGTGGCGGCACATCGGTCTGCCCGGCTGGGTTGGCGCTGTCTTGCTGATGCTGGGCGCCCTTGGCTGGGCCACGCTGAGCGCGCCGCTCGCGAGCGAAACGCAGCGCCTCGCCTTCGACAGAACAACCATGCAGCAGCGCCTGGCCGCCAAGGTCAGCGCCGAGCCGCCGCCGGCGTCGCAGCAAGAGCAGCTGCTGTCGTTCACCCAGCGCTTTGCTTCCGACAAAGAGCTCACGCCCTCGCTCGCCAAGCTGCAGGCGATCGCGCGAAGCCGCGGCGTGGCGCTCGACCAAGCCGAGTTCCGCTTCGTCAACGAGCCGAACGAGCCGCTCTCGCGCTACGTGATCATCCTGCCGCTCAAGGCCAACTACGCCTCGCTGCGCAGCTTCAGCCGCGATGCGATGCGCGAGATGCCCGGCCTGGCGGTGGAAGAGGTGAATGTGCGCCGCGCCGACGCCAAGTCGCCTCTGCTCGAGGCCCAGCTGCGGCTGGTGCTCTTCGTCACCAAGGCAAGCTGAGCCATGGCCGCGATGAGCCCGATGAGGAAGCGCGTGCTGTGGATGGCGCTCGCCATTGGCGTGGCGCTGCTCGGCGAGCGCGCAATGACGCTCGGTGCAAGCGGCGACGACAGCGTGGCTGCCGCGGCGCCCGCACGTGTGCGCCCCGTGCGCGCAGTCACGGATCAGGACGCGAGAACCATCGCGGCGCAAGACACGGTGCTGCGCCTCGACCGGCTCGACGCGCGTCAGAAGGCGCTCGACGCGGCGCGTGACCAAAAGCCGGCCAGGGACGGGAAGGGCGCCAAGACCAGCCCGTTCGAGACCGTGTCGTTCGCAGCCCCGCCGCCGCCTCCGCCCGCGCCGCCCAAGCCGACGGCACCGCCGTTCCCCTACACCTACATGGGCGCGATGGCCGATGCCGGCGTGCGCACCGTGTTCTTCAACCAGGGCGACCGTGCGCTCGCCGTCAAGCAGGGCGACACCGTGGACGGCCGCTACCGCGTGGACCAGATGACCGACCGACAGATGCGAATCACCTACCTCCCTCTCAACCAGAGCATGACCGTGGCCATCGGGGGAGGGCAATGATGCGGCGTGCCCTGCAGGGAGCGGCCGTCCTGGCCTTGGTGGCCCTGCTCGCCGCCTGCGCACCGGGCCGCGAGTTCGTGCGCAAGGGCCAGCAGTTGATCGAGCAAGGCAAGGTCGAGGAAGGTCTGTCGCAGATCGAGAAGGGCATCGCCGCCGAGCCCGGCAACAGCGAGTACCGCATGCTCGTGATCCGCCAGCGCGAGGCCCAGATCGGCACGTTGCTGGCGCGCGCCGACAAGCAGCGCAGCGACGGCCGCGTGGACGAGGCTGCCGAGCACTATCGCCGCGTGCTGACCATCGACGCCGGCAACCCGCGCGCGCGCGACGGGTTGGCCAGCATCGAGGCGCTGCGCTTGCAGCAGCGCCAGCGCGAGCACGCGCAGGCTCAGCCGGCGCAGGGCCGCCGCGATGAAGCGGCCGCACCGACGCTCAGGCCCGGGCTGCGCAAGCCGGTGACGCTCGACTTCCGCGATGCCAACCTGCGCTCGGTGTTCGATGCGCTTTCTCGCACCACCGGCATCAACTTCGTCTTCGACCGCGAGGTGCGGCCCGACATCAAGGTCACGCTGACGATCTCCGACCTCAGCGTCGACGACGTGATCGGCGTGCTCACCGTGTCGAACCAGCTCGACCGCAAGACGCTGAACGACAACACGGTGCTGATCTACCCCAACACGCCGGCCAAGCAGAAGGACTACCAGGATCTGTCGGTGCGCACCTTCTACCTCGCCAACGCCGACGCCAAGTCGGTGTTCGCGATGCTGAAGACGGTGCTCAAAACCAAGGACCTGCACGCCGACGAGCGCCTGAACAGCCTGACGATGCGCGACACGCCCGACGCGATCCGCCTGGCTGAAAAGCTGATCGCCTCGCAGGACTACGCCGAGCCCGAGGTGCTGCTCGATGTCGAGGTGCTGGAGGTCAAGCGCTCGCGCCTGATGGAACTCGGCATCGACCCGCCGGGCAAGTTCACCGTGCTCAACATCGTGCAGAACCCGGCCACCGTGGTGTCCACGGCCACCGGTTCGACCACCACCGTCAACAACACGCTCACCACCACGCAGCTCACGCTCGACAAGCTGAGAGGGCTCACGAGCGCAAGCATCGGCATCGACAACCCCTCCGTCAACCTGCGCGCCGAGAACGGCAGCACCAACATCCTGGCCAACCCGCGCATCCGCGTGAAGAACCGCGACAAGGCGCGCATCCTGATCGGCGACCGGGTGCCGGTGATCACCACCACCTCCACCGCCAATGTGGGCGTGTCCGAGTCGGTGGCCTACCTCGACGTCGGCCTCAAGCTCGAGGTCGAGCCGAACGTCTTCCTCGACAACGAGGTCGGCGTCAAGGTGAGCCTGGAAGTCAGCAACATCGTGCGCGAGGTGCGCAGCCGCTCGGGCACGCTCACCTACCAGATCGGCACGCGGCTGGCGACCACCAACCTGCGCCTGCGAGACGGCGAGACGCAGGCGCTCGCGGGACTGATCAGCGACGAGGACCGCAACGCCGCCTCCGGCGTGCCGGGCCTGATCGACCTGCCGATTGTCGGACGCCTCTTCTCCACCGAGCGCAACGACCGCAGCAAGACCGAGATCGTGCTGCTG
>Ga0163144_10015539_pt1 | contig 15690 bp, 9 predicted proteins | sample OliLak19BULKMAT1_FD_123175 | JGI IMG/M metagenome (GOLD analysis project Ga0163144, IMG submission 123175) | Freshwater microbial mat bacterial communities from Lake Vanda, McMurdo Dry Valleys, Antarctica - Oligotrophic Lake LV.19.BULKMAT1 | ecosystem: Environmental > Aquatic > Freshwater > Lake...
CGAATTCGTCGAGCATGACATACATCGCGCCGAAATTGGGCGCGTTGGCATTGAGCAAAAGCGATTGCCCGGAGATGGAAACGGTGTGTTTGACGCCGGGTGTTTCGAGGGCGACTTTCTCGATGCGGGCCATCAATTTCTGCGTGCGTTCCACGGATGCCGCGTCGGGCAATTGCACGTTGACGAGAAGATAGCCCTTGTCCTGCGAGGGAATGAAGCCGGAAGGTGTGGATTGAAAGAGCCAATAGGTAAGGCCGAGCAAGCCGCCGTAGACGACAAGAACGATGAAGCTGAGTCGCAGCAACACGCCGACCAGCGCAGTGTAGCCCGTGGTGAAGGCGGTGAAGCCGCGATTGAAGCCATGAAAGATCCAAGACAACGCCAGGTTGAGCGGGCGCGAGAGGATCCAGCCGACGATCACGCCTACTGTCCCGGCGACGACGGAGGGGCCCCAGCGTACCAGCGATTGGTCCAAACCAAAGGGTTCGACGGCGGCGCGAAGTAGAGGGGCGAGGAAGAAAAGTCCCAGGCAGCCAAAGCCGATCAGATACGCGAGCCGCGGCAAGGCGTCGTCGGCGCCTTTGCCGTGCGGCTTCAGCAGCAAGGCGGAAAGCGCGGGACTGAGCGTGAGCGAGTTGAACGCGGAAATCACGGTCGAGACGGCGATGGTCAGCGCGAACTGACGAAAGAACTGTCCCGTGATGCCGGTGATGAACGCGCAGGGGATGAACACAGCACTGAGTACCAGGCCGACCGCGATGACCGGGCCGGAGACTTGCTCCATGGCTTTGATTGTGGCCGCGCGAGGCGTCAGGCCGTTTTCCATGTGATGCTGCACCGCCTCGACGACGACGATGGCATCATCGACGACGATGCCGATGGCGAGCACAAGTCCGAACAGCGTCAGGTTGTTGAGGCTGAAGCCGAACGCGGCCATCACGGCAAAGGTGCCGATGATCGCGACGGGCACGGCGACCAATGGGATGATGGCCGAGCGCCAGTTTTGCAGAAATAATAAGACGACGAGCGCGACAAGAATGACGGCGTCGACCAACGTCTTGAACACCTCGCTGATCGATTCCTGAATGACCGGCGTCGTGTCGTAGACGATGTCATACTCGACGCCTTGCGGGAAGATGCGGCTGCCGAGTTCCTCCATTTTTGAGCGGACGAGTTGTGCCGTATCCAAGGCGTTGGTGCCGGGAAGTTGGAAGATGGAGAGCGCGACGGAGGGCCGGCCGTCCATGCTGCACGTCTGATCGTAGCCCTGGGCGCCGAGTTCCAGGCGCGCGACGTCGCCCAGCTTGACGAGTCGGCCGTCAGAGCTTTTGATGACCATATCTTGAAATTGCTCGGCTTCGACAAGGCGGCCCAGCGTCTTCATCGTGTATTGGAAGATTTGGCCTTTTTCCACGGGGGGTTGGCCGATCTGGCCGGCCGCCACCTGAATGTTTTGCTGCTCGATCGATTTCACCACGTCGCTCGTGGAGATATTTCGGCTTGCCATCTTCTGCGGATCGAGCCAGATGCGCATGCTGTAGTCGCGTTGCCCCAAATACGTGATGTCGCCGATGCCGGGCAGGCGCGCCAGTTCGTCGCGAATCTGGATGGTGGCGAAGTTGCTCAGGTAAATCGCGTCCCGGCTGTTGTCGGGCGAGAAGAGATTGACGATCATGAGCGTGCTGGGCGTCTTCTTTTTAACCATGACCCCTTTTCGCCGCACCAATTCCGGAAGCGCCGGCGTGGCGAGCGCGACGCGATTTTGCACCAGTACCTGAGCCATGTTCAGGTCGACGCCGTGCTTGAAGGTGATCGTCAGGTTATAGGTGCCGTCGTTGGTGCATTGGGAAGACATGTACATCATGTCCTCGACGCCGTTGACCTGTTGCTCGACGGGGGCGGCGATGGTGTCGGCGACGACCTCGGCGTTGGCGCCGGGATAGCTGGCCGATACCTCGACGGTGGGCGGCGTGATCTCCGGATATTGCGCGATGGGCAGCGACCACAGCGCGATGCCGCCGGCGAGCGTGACGAAGATCGACAGCACGGAGGCGAAGATCGGACGGTCGATGAAGAAACGGGAAAACACGTTGAACCTCGGTTCTCGCGGTTGCGGGGACTAGGGGTTGCTTTCCTTGGCGGATTTAATTTGCGACGACATGGATCCAGGGCGCACGCCGTGGGCGGCGCCGTTTCCTTGGCTGGAGGCCGATCCGTTGCCCTCGACGGCAATTCGATTGTCGCTTGGTTCGATCGCTTGGCCATTGGTCTGGGGTTCGATCAGGGTCGGACGCGGCGAGGTCGGCTTCACCTTCGCAAGGCGCCGGTTCGCCACGTAACGTCGCAGCGGCGCCAAAGTGTAGACTTCGCGAGTCCAGCGGAGCGCCGCATGCGATCCGTTGTGAATCTGCTTTAAAAGGGGCCAGGACCAAATGTGCGACTGACTCAGGGAATCGATGACATAGAAAAAGATCGGTGTGAGAAAGATTCCAAAAATCGTGACGCCCAACATGCCCGCGAAGACCGCGGTGCCGAGGATTCGCCGCATCTCCGCGCCGGCGCCGGTGGAGAGCATCAAGGGCACGACTCCCAGCACGAACGCCATCGACGTCATGATGATGGGACGCAAGCGAAGTTGGCAGGCCTGCAAGGTCGCCTCGCGCCGCGTTGCTCCTGCCTCGCGGCTCTTCTTCGCGAACTCGACGATGAGAATGGCGTTCTTACTCGCCAGACCCACGAGCACGACGAAGCCGATCTGCGTGAAGATATTGATGTCGTGGTTCGCGATCTTGACTCCCACCAACGCGCTCAGAATACACATCGGCACGACCAATATCACGGCGATCGGCAACGACCAACTTTCGTACTGGGCGGCGAGGACGAGGAACACCATGGCCACCGCGAGCGCGAAGATCATCATGGCGGTATTGCCCGATGTCTGCTCCAGGAAGGCGAGTTCCGTCCATTCAAAGCCCATGTTGTTCGGCAGATTCGCGTTGGCGAGCGCCTCCATCATGGCGATGCCATCGCCCGAGGAATAGCCGGGAGCGGTCGCGCCGTTGATCGACGCGGCTGGATACATGTTGTATCGGCTGAGGATCAACGGCCCGTTTTCCTCGCGCACTTGCATGAGCGCGCCCAGGGGCACCATCTTTCCCTCGGCGTTCGCGACGCGCAGACGCCGCACGTCGCCAACCTCATCGCGAAAGGGAAATTCCGCCTGGAGAATCACCTGCCAGGTGCGGCCGAACTTGTTGAAGTCGTTGACGTAATACGAACCCATGTAGATCTGCAGGGTGTCGAAAACGTCCTTGAGATTGACGCCACGGGCCAGACATTCCTTGCGGTCGATGTCAACGAGCAGTTGGGGGACGTTCGCACGAAAAACGGAGGAAAGGCCGACGAGCCCCGGCCTCCAGTCCTCCGGCGCTTGTTCGGTGGGGGGGGGCATGCCGGCCTGATCGATCAGGTTTTCGACCTGCTTCTGTAGTTCTTGCGGGGTGTTCTCGCCGCGATCCTCGATCATGATCTTGAAACCACCCGCGCGGCCCACGCCGCGAATGGGAGGCGGCCCAAAGGCGCCGACGTTGCCGTCGTGAATCTCCTTTGCGAATCGACCTCGTAATTTCGCGAGAACTTTGTCGCTGGCCCGTTCCGGATCGCCGCGGCGTTCCTCGAAGGGCTCCAGGATGACGAACATGGAACCGAAGTTCGAACCCGTGGCATTCAGAAAGAACGACATTCCGGAAACCGCGCTGGTGGTTTTGATGCCGGGAGTTGAGAGGCAGATTTGTTCGATCTGCTTGACGGTTTTCAAGGTCCGCTCGGACGACGCGGAATCGGGGAGTTGAATGCTCAGGAGCAAATACCCCATGTCTTGGCTGGGGACGAAGCCCTGCGGCAACTCGCGATACGTCCACCAGGTCAGCCCCAACAGGCCGCCGTAGAGCACAAGGACGATCACTGTGACGCGCAGCATCATGCCGATAAAGCGTGTGTAGAGCCGGGTCGTGGCGCGAAATCCCACGTTGAATCCATGAAATAGCCGCGCGAGTATCCAGTTGAGCGGAGTGCTGATGAACCAACCTAGGGCGAGGCCGAACACCACCGCGGCGCTGGACGCGATCAAGCGAACCAGATGCTCGTCATAGCCGGTGGTGAGGTTCCAGTCCGCGCCCCAGTGAACGAGCCAAGGCGTGGCGAGCGTGTAGCCAAGCCAGCCGGCGAGGATCAGGTACACGAGCCGAGGAAGGACATTGTCGTTTTTCTTATCGCGAGGCTTAAGCAACAGGGCGGCCAGGGCCGGACTAAGCGTGAGCGAATTGAAGGCGGAGATGACGGTGGATACCGCGATCGTCATGGCGAATTGGCGAAAGAACAATCCGGTGATGCCGCCGATAAAGGCGCAGGGGATGAAAACGGCGCTCAAGACCAAGCCGACCGCGATGACGGGTCCGAACACCTGATCCATCGCCTTGATCGTCGCCTGACGAGGAGGCAGTCCTTCCTCGATATGATGCTCGACGGCCTCGACGACGACGATGGCGTCATCGACGACAATGCCGATCGCGAGGACCAGACCGAATAGCGTCAGGTTGTTGAGCGTGAAACCCGAGGCGGCCATGACGGCGAAAGTGCCGATGATCGCGACAGGCACGGCGACGAGCGGGATGATGGCGGATCGCCAGTTTTGCAAGAAGAGCAGAACGACGATGGCGACGAGGAGGATCGCCTCTTGCAACGTTTTGACGACTTCCCAGATCGATTCGCGCGTGAACGGGGTGGTGTCGTAGCCGACGTGATATTCGACGTCGTTTGGGAAGCTTTCCCTGAGTTCTCTCATCTTCGCCATGACGCGCTCGGCGACGTCGAGGGCGTTGGCGTCGGGGAATTGAAAGACGGCGATGCCGACACAGGGCAACCCTTTGTCGTACAAGCCCGCGACTCCCAAGCGATTGGTGACGTTGCGCGCCTTGGGTTCAAAGAGAATCTTGGCCACGTCGCGCAACTTGACGACTCGGCCGTCCTTCGTCGTTTTGATGATGATGTTTTCAAACTGTTCCGGCGAGTTCAGGCGGCCCGTGACGCGAATGGGGTATTGCACGTCTTGGCCGTCGGAAACGGGAGGCTGGCCCAGGCTGCCGGCGGCAACGGGGATATTGTGCTCGCGCACGGCCCGGAGCACGTCGGAGGCGGACAGACCGCGATAGGCGATTTTTTCGGGGTCAAGCCAGATGCGCATGCTGTAGTCGCGCTGCCCGAAGACGAAGCATTCCGCTACGCCGGGAATGCGGGCGACTTCGTCGCGGACCTGGATGACTGCGTAGTTGCTGAGATAGGTTTGGTTGTACGTTCCGCCGGGCGAAATAAGTTGGATGACCAGCAAGATGTCGGGCGAGCGTTTGCGCGTGGTGACGCCGGTTTGCTTGACGACGTCGGGAAGGGAAGGCAGCGCGAGGTTGACGCGGTTTTGCACGAGTACCTGCGCCATGTCCAGGTCGACGCCGTTCTTGAATGTGACCGTGAGGTTATAGGTGCCGTCGTTGGTGCATTGCGAGGACATGTAAAGCATATCCTCCACGCCGTTGACTTGCTGCTCGATGGGCGTGGCGACGGACTCGGCGACAACGGCGGCGCTGGCGCCGGGATAGGTGCAATCGACGGAGACGACCGGCGGGGAAATCGGCGGATAAAGGGACAGCGGCAAATTGAACAGCGCGATGCCGCCGGCCAAGGTGACCAGTATGGACAGCACCGTGGCGAAGATGGGCCGATCTATGAAAAAGCGACAAAACATAATGTTCGCGGCATGGCCCGTGGGAGAAAAAACGACGGCGGGAAGTCGACGACGGCGGTGTTATTTTTTCTCCTGGGCTTTGATTTCCGGCAGTTTCGTGCTGAGCTCCACCGCGGCGGCTGGTCCGATCGGTTGCTCGATGGGATTGACCTTGGGAGCGTTCTTACCCGTGCGGACCTTTTGCAGGCCGCTGACGACCACCAGTTCGCCGGACTTGAGGCCTTTGAGGATGACGCGGCGACCTTTCCACAGAGCGCCGGTTTTGACCATGCGTTTCTCAACGTCGTTCTTGGCGTCGACGACGTAAACGAATTTCTCGGATTGGTCGGTGCCGACGCCTTGTTCGGAAATGACGGTCGCTTTGTAGGGCAGGCCGACTTGCAATCGAACGCGGACGAACATGCCGGGGGTAAACAGGCCCTTCTCGTTCTCGAACACGCCGCGCATACGGCGGGTGCCGGTGGCGGAATCGATATAGGTGTCCTCGAAGTCGATGAAGCCCCCGTGCGGGAAGTCGATCTCGTCCGCGAGGGATAGTCTTACGGGCACTTTGTTGTTACCCATCGCGGGGATCTTCCTCTCGGACAAAAGCCGTTGGAGCCGTAAATGCGTGCGTTCATCGACGTCGAAATAAGCGTAGATCGGCGTAGCGCTGACGATCATCGTCAAGTGGGTCATGTCCGCTTTGACCAGGTTGCCGGGGTCGATCATCGTTCGGCTGACTCTTCCGGCGATGGGGCTTTTCACCTTGGTGTAGTTGTAGAAGAGTGCGGCGGATTCGCGGCCGGCCTCGGCGACGCCGACGGCGGCGCGGGCTTCCGCCAAGTCGCCGATGACTTTTTCGTATTCCTCTTTGCTGATGGAACGCGAACGCAACAGCGCCTGGGCGCGATTCGTGTCGCTCTCGAGTCGATTCAGACGCGCTTTGGCTTGCACGACGGAAGCGTCGGCCTTGTCGAGTTCGGCCTTATAGGGACGGGGATCGATCTCGAAGAGGACTTCGTCCTTCTTGACCATGCCGCCTTCCGTGAAGTTGACTTTTTCCAGAAAGCCGGTGACGCGGGCCTGCAAGTCCACTTTTTTGACAGCTTCCAGGCGACCGGTAAAATCCTCAAAATCGGTCACTTCCTCCTCGGCGGCCTTCTGCACCGTGACGTCGGCGAGTTCGGGTGGTTTTTTTTTGACGGGATCCTTTTCGCAGCCCGTGACGCCCAGCAGTAAAAGAACGCCGGTGAGCGACAGAGAGGTCAAGGAGCGGGTCAGCGTGGGCCGGGAGTTTTTGAGATTGCTCATGAGGAAGCTCAGCAGGTGTTTGCCGGTGATCGCGTTTAGGCAATCCGGGAAGTCTAGCTTGACTGACCGGTCAGTTCATTTATATCCTGAGAGGAAGGGGAATGCAATTGCGCTCCTTGACTCTTTCCGAACTCGCACGGGAAGTACCCAGAAGAAACGGTCATGCGCATCGCCGATCCGGCTCGAGGCCGGCATATCCTGGAAGTCGCCGCCAAGCTTTTCGCCAAACGCCATTACCACGAAGTGCGGATGGACGACATCGCTCAGGCCGCCTCCGTCGCCAAGGGAACCATCTACCGCTATTTTCAGGACAAGGAAGATCTTTACCTCGGCCTGATCAAAACCGGCTTGGATCGCCTGTATCGCGACGTCGAAACCGGCATCGCGGCCACGGCCGATCCGGAGGAAAAGCTCCTTTTTTACGTTCGTTGCACGGTGCGTTTTTTTGAGCGCTATCCTTATTTCTTCGAGTTGGTCAACCGCATCGAAGGTTCAGGCGTGCAAAAGCAGATCGCGGTCTTGTCGGCCAGTCGGAATCGGTTCTTCGAGTTGGTGAGCGGACTCATAAGCGAACTGGGCGGCATGCGCAAGTATGACGCGAGCAACCCCTTTCTCGCGGCGCTGGCGCTCACCGGCATGATTCGGCAGGTGCTGCGATTTTTGCCGCAACCGTTTCCGGAGGATTTGCCGCAGTGGATCGTGGGGCAGTTTTTGGGGGGGTTGCTTCATAAAGCGACGAAGTCAGTGCCGGGGAAGACTGATCGGATGAAGGGGCGAAAGAAGCGGGCGCGAGTTCACATGGGGTAACGGCATATCGTTACGTCTTCAACTTCCCCGCGAACACCTTGCGGATCTTCGCCACCTTGGGCGAGACCACTGCCTGGCAATACGGCTGCGAGGGGTTGGCGCGGAAGTAGCCCTGATGATATTCTTCGGCGGGATAGAACTTTTCCAAGGGCGCCAGTTGCGTGACGATCGGGCGATCCCAGATCTTTTCGGCGGTAAAATTGGCGATGAGGGCTTCCGCTTCCGCTTGCTGCTTTTCGTTGTGATGAAAGATGACGGAACGATATTGCGTGCCGGCGTCCGCGCCTTGGCGGTTGAGAGTGGTCGGATCGTGGACGGCGAAGAAAGCGGTGAGCAGTTCGGGATACGAGAGTCGCGACGGGTCAAAGGTGACTTGCACCACCTCGGCATGTCCCGTGTTGCCGTTGCAAACGTCTCGATAGGTCGGATGCGGAGTTGGACCGCCGGCGTAACCGGGTTCGACTTTGTCCACGCCGTCAAGAAGTTCGAGCGCGGCTTCGATACACCAAAAGCAACCGCCGCCGAGTGTGGCTAATTCGCGCGTCGCCTGATTCGCGTTCATACATTCCTCTTTCTGAAAACGGGTTTCTCTTGGATTGGATGCCGCCGACGCGGTAAAGTTTCAGGAAGAATCGCACGGGGAGCATGAATCCCCCGCCGTATCCTTGGTTTGTTATCGTTCCGGAGCGCAACGCATGAAACGGGTATGCCTCGCCGCGATCTTATTCATTTTATCGATCGGCGTCGGGCTTTCGCCGGCACAAGACCAGGCGCTGGTTTGGCCCCGTTTTCGCGGTCCCGACGGACAAGGCGCGGCATCCAGCGCGAAGATTCCTACTTCATGGAGCGAAAAGGAAAACCTGCTCTGGAAGAAGTCACTGCCGGGACCGGGGACATCCAGCCCCATCGTCGTCGGCAAACACATCTACCTCACGTATTTTGCGGGAGTCGACCCGGCGCGGTCGGACGATCTCGAAAAACTGAGCCGCCATTTGCTTTGTCTTTCGCTCGACGGCGAGACCGTTTGGGACAAGGTAGCACCTTCGATCCTGCCGGAGCAAACCAGGATTCGCGAAGGGCACGGCTACGTTTCCGCGACGCCCGTGTGTGACGGCGAGCGCCTTTACGTCTTCTTCGGGCGGTCCGGCGTGTTCGCGTTCGACATGGCGGGCAAGCAACTTTGGCAGCAATCGGTAGGCACCGGCCTCAACGGCTGGGGCAGCGCCGCTTCGCCGATTCTCCACAAGGATCTGGTGATCGTGAACGCGAGCGTGGAAAGTGAATCGCTTGTCGCCCTGGACAAAGACACCGGCAAGGAACGTTGGCGGGCGAAGGGGATGCGCGAGTCGTGGAACACGCCGATCCTCGTCAAGACGCCCGAGGGGAAGACGGAACTCGTGGTCGCCATCTTCGGCAAGGTGTTGGGTTTCAATCCCGACACGGGGAAACAACTCTGGTCGTGCGCCACGGACATTCCCTGGTATATGGTTCCCAGCATCGTACACAACGAGGGCGTGGTTTATTGCATCGGCGGTCGCAACGGCGGCGGAGCGCTCGCCGTCAAAACCGGCGGCACGGGCGACGTGACCAAGACGCATCGGCTGTGGGCGATCAAGAAAGGCTCCAACGTCTGCTCGCCTGTCTTTCACAAGGGACATCTTTATTGGGCGAACGATATCCTTGGCATCTTTTACTGCGTGCAGGCCGACTCGGGGAAAGTCGTTTACGAGGAGCGCGTGGATCGTCCGGATCAGTTTTATGCTTCGTCGGTTTTGGTCGGCGACAGACTCCTGCATGTGGGCCGCGACGGCGCGACATTCGTCTTGCCCGCCGCCCCGGAATTCAAGATTCTCGCGAAGAACGATCTGAGTGATCGCAGCATGTTCAACGCCAGCCCGGCCGTATTTGGCAATCGGCTCTTGCTGCGCTCGGATCGCCACCTTTTTTGCGTTGGCGAGAAATAACGAGGATGTCGCTACGAGGGGATAGATGCGTGCCGCGTGAGGATGATGCGCGTCACCTCGGGACGGCAGCGATAGCGGAGCGGATGTTGGCCCGCCAGGCCGCGGCTGACGTGCATCAACGTCGGCGCCTCGAAAAAGGTGCCGCAGTCGTAACGACGGCTGTAACGGCTGGGGCAAAAGATCGAGCCAATGAGCGGGAGTCGAATCTGCCCGCCGTGGACATGCCCGGCGAGCATAAGATCGACGCCGGCTTTCTTGGCCCAGGCGATGGTGTCGGGCGTGTGGCTGAGGCAAAGTTTGAACGCCGCCTCGGGCCATTGCGACGCGTCGGGCCCGGGCTGGAACCAGGGCGTCTCATTGCCGATCACGAGCATGGGAACGCCGCGGATGTCCAGGCGGGCGAAGCCGTTGCCCAGGACGCTCAAGCCGATTCGCGTCAGGCGGCGGCGGATGATCTTCGTGTCGCGCAAGGCGTCGTGATTGCCAAGGATGGCGAATCCGGCGAGCTTCCAGCGCAGTCGGCCAAGCAGCGGTACGATCCAGCGATGATGCCAGGAACTATCGATCACGTCGCCCGTGATGGCGAGAATGTCCGGTTCGCCGTCGGCCATGCATTTGTCGATGACGAAGCGATGGAAGTCGCGATCAGGCGTGCCGCAAAAGTGTAGATCGGTCAGGTGCAGAATCGTGAGGCCTTCCCATGCCTCGGGCAAGTGCGGGATGTGCAAGGTGAGACGGCGAAACTCGACCTGGAAGACCTGGTTGCCCGGCCAAAGCGTCACGCGGTGATACTTGCCGCGCCCGGCGGGAGGCGCGCCGAGTCGCTTAGCCACGTCGACGATTTCGGAAGTTTCATGAATCAGATTCGCCGACGTGGCGCGTAGCCAATATGCGATCTGCGCGATGGGCGCCGCGACTAGCCCGAAGAAACAGCAGAACACCGTGTAAGGGGCCAGAAACAGGCGGGTCGAGGAACTTTGCCAATCGAACCCGGGATCGCCCCAGAGGTTAAGCGTCCAGGCGAAAAGCAACGGCCCGGAGAGAACGAAAAGGATATCGACCTTGCGCGTGATTTTGAGCAATTTGCGCGGCAAGGGATAGGAATAGAGCAGGTTAAGTCCCGTGGTCGCCAGGAAGCCGTGGCCAATCACCGCGGTGAGCCAAAGCAACCAAACGGAGAAGGGATCGGTTAACCCGCACAAGGCCTCGGGAAGATTCATGGCAGAGATACTATTTCCCCGGGACGGTTTTTAGCCTGTCAAGAAGAGGGGGCAGGCAACCCGCAATGTACGAATATCCTATGGATTTCCGAGACGCGCTCGGAGCTGGTTCACGCCTTGAGCGATGCGAGGGGAACGGGCGCGACGCCGTCGTTATCCTGCCCCTCGAGGGCGGCGAGCATTTGCTCGACGCGGAAGGGTTTGTAGAGCACATGATGCAAGCCTTCTTGGCGCGCCTTGACGATGGAATGCGAGGGATCGTAGCCGTATCCCGTCATCAGGATGACGCGTGCTTGCGTCTGGGATTCGCGCAAGGCGCGGTAGACGTCGTAGCCGGAGAGATCGGGCAGTCGAATGTCGGCGAGCATAGCGTCGTACGTGCTCAAACGGGCCATGGTGAGCGCTTCCTTGCCGTCGCGCGCCGTTTCCACGACGCAACCCAGTCGGCCGAGCAAACTGTGGGCGGAGCGGCGGACGCGCTCATCGTTGTCGATGACAAGCACGCGCATGCCGCGCATCTTCGTGGACGGTTCCATGCCGGGATTGGAAATGCTCTTCGCGGTCGGCGCCATGTTCTCGCCGACCTTTTGAATGCTCTGTTTGATCAGGCGGGCGGAAGAGAGAATGCTTTTGAGCTTCTCCGCCATCTCCGGCTCGTGTCCGATCCAGCGATCAAGAATCGCCGTCGCATTGGCCAGAATATCGTCGACAGGAAGGGCGACCTCCCGGCTGACGGCCTCGATCGATTGCTCGGCGGTGGTTCGCTTCTCCATGAGAAGGAGTTCAAGCGTGTGCAGCGCCGCGGCGAGTTCGCGGCAGAAAATTTCCGTGAACTGCAAATCCTGTGGCCCAAAACCGTCGACCTGCGGGCTTTCCACGTTGAGCGTACCGATGATGCGGTCGCCCCAAATGAGGGCCACGGTCAAGGAACTGCGCGCGCCCTTGGCGCCTTCGATGTAGAGAGGGTCGTTGGCGGTGTCGCCGCACAGATAGCTTTTTCCGGTGGCGCCGACATAGCCGGTGACGCCGTTGCCCTGTTCCCTGGCATAGAGAATGCGATTGGCGGCGTCGGACGTCATGCCGTCGGACAAGAGGGGTTCGAGCCGGCCGGACGTATGGTCGATGAGACGGATTTCGATGACGTCGTAATGCAGGAGGTCGTGCGTGAGGCGGCGGATGTTCTGTTTGAGTATCTCGATCCGTTCCTCGATGTCCATTTCGGAAAGCTGGTCCGGCGTGAGCGAAGCGAGTTCGTTCGCCGCCTTATGCAAGGCATCGAACTTCTGCTGTTGCAACACCTCCGCGGTGACGTCGCGAAGCATCGTGATAAACTGAAGCACTTTGCCCGCGCTGTCGAACATTGGGGCGACGCGCATCTCCAAGAATTGCGCGCCGCGTTGCAAACGCGTGTGAACCGCCTTCACGGGCGGCGCTCGATAAAAGGGCGAAAACTCCGGGCCAAGGTTCGTGGGCGAGGAAAGCGCGTCGAAGAAGTTGAGATCTTCAACGGGCCGTTCGGCCCATTTTTCGAAGGTGGCGTTGGCCCAGCGAATGCGTAGATCACTGGTGACGACGGCGACGCCTTCGCCCATGACGTCGAGAATGGCATCGGCTTGGAGCAACGAATTCAGGCGTTGTACGACTTTCGGGCTGGAGGTGGAAGCGACGATGGCGTCGAACGGTTCGGACTGCACGCGCTGGAGGGCTTCCCGAAGGGTGGACACGCGCGTCAGTTCCCAATCCGCGTCGCAATGGTCGAGAAGGTGATCCGGTGCGTCGGGGACGTCGAAGAACAAAATACGTTTGCGCTCGGACAAGGCAGGAGTCCCCGAAAAGATCGTGAAAAACTTCACGGACCCCTGCGATTATAAACCCTTTCCGAATCGCTTACAAGAGAAGGCTGGGCAAGTGCAGCAATGTAGCGAAAACGAACATTCGGGGAAAAGGCGCGAAAATTGCTGTCATCGCCACGGAGTTTCCCTCGGATGCCGGGGCCGCGACCGAAATTGCCATCCGGTCGGCCCTTTTTCACTGGTTCCGCGCTCACCCACCATTCAAAATGGGAGGCGTGGGGATGTCGCATTGGCTAACATTTCGCCGCCCCTGGCGATGCATTGATCGGATTCCAAACCGTGAAGAGGAGTAACACCATGAAAAATGGACGGGCATTGTGTGGGTTGGCAATCGCGTTTGCCGCCTTGTGGGCGGCGACGCCGGCCGGCGCCGGGAGTAAGGAAAGCGGGCCGAGCGCGGCGGATGTGGAAAAGGTTGTCGCCAAGGCGCGAGCGTATTTGAAGTCCTCGCAAAACGCCGACGGCAGCTTTTCGCCCAAGATCGCCGGTCCCGGCGTGACGGCGGTCGTCGTCGCTGGTCTCTTGAAGAACGGCGTCAGCGCCGAGGATCCCGTCGTCGCCGCCGGCCTCAAGTATCTCGAAGGCCAAGTGCAAAAAGACGGCGGGATTTATAACGAACGTCTCGCCAACTATGTGACCAGCGTCGGCGTCATGGCTCTCTCGGAAGCCAACACCAAGGGCAAGTACGACGCGGTTCTCAAAAACGCTGCTGCCTTCCTGAAGACCACGCAACAGGGCGGCCCGGATGACGAACTGAAATTCGGCGGCTTCGGCTACGATGGTAAGTTGAGGCCGGACGTTTCCAACACCGCCTTCGTCGTCGAAGCGATGATCGCCGCGGGCGTGCCCAAGGACGATCCGGCAATTCAGAAGGCGCTCAAGTTCTTGGGCAAATGCCAAAACCTGCCCGGCGAGTTCAACGATCAAGCGTTCGCCAAGAAGGCGGGCAAGGACGATGTGGGCGGCTTCGTCTACAACCCGTTCGACCTCGACAGCAAACGCGACAAGACGGCCGAGGGCGGGCTGCGTTCGTTGGGCAGCATGACCTACGGCGGCCTCAAGAGCTTTCTTTATGCGGGCGTGGGCAAGGACGATCCGCGCGTCAAGGCAGCCGTCGCCTGGATCCGCAAGCACTATTCTCTCAAGGAGAATCCGGGCCTCGGCCAGGCCGGGATTTATTACTACTATCACACGCTGTCCAAGGCTCTTAACGCTCTCGGCGAGGAATCGTTCGCGGACGCGGCCGGCACGAAACACGCCTGGCGCGCGGAGTTGTTCGGGGCGCTCAAGTCAAAGCAGGCCGACGACGGCAAATGGGTGAACGCCGGTGATCGGGCCTTCGCCGAGTTCAACGCCGATTTGGCGACGGGCTTCGCGCTCTTGAGCTTGAGCTACACCCGCGGCAAGTAACAACGATCTACCAGATACGCGACGCTACCAGAAAAGCGGCGCAAGCCGCTTCAAGACGCGGCGGCGCGTGACTCTCGCGCGCCGCCGCGTCGTTTTCATTCCGCCGCTTGCGCGGCCGGTCTGGTTTTGTTTTTCGATGAACTTATCGGCGCTCGATTGCGTCGAAAGCACGCCTTTGCATAAAATCACTCCGCCGCGTACTCGCAACTCTTTGGAGAGATCCATGCGTCGCCTTCTGCTCCTGTCGCTGATTGCATGCCTGCCCGCACCCGTGTTCGCGGACTCTTTCGATAATTACACGAACACGATCCTCGGCGGGATTCCCAAGTCGAAGCTGGCGAAACGCGTCAAGGAGTTGGCGCCGGAGGTCATGGTCGAGCATTCGCGCGTCCTGCCCGGCATCACGGCGACCTTCGTCGTCGTCAAGACCAACGAAGGCCGTTGGGCCAAGCTCCTCTTGCAACCCGCCCGGCAAAAACTGTCGGCGACCGATTCGGTACCCATCCTTCTCATCGAACGCTTCGCCACCTTCAAAGACGGCGAGGAGCGCGCCGTGCTGGTGCAAGGGCAAAACGTCCGCCTGTTCGACGGCTTTCGCTTCAGCCTGGACCTCGGCCAAGTCGTGCCGGAGAGTTTAGGCGGCGACATCAAATTCGTGATCGACGGCGAACGCGTCGTCGCGGAACCCGTGAACCAGGCCGAGATGTATCTCGTCACCGAGCATTTTCCGGAAGCCACGCTCAAGAAGGGAAAGAAGCTCGTGGTCGGGGCCGCCTTCGAGCCGCACTATTTCAACGGCACCTACAAACTCTACGACGACGGCCGACGCACCGGCAAACTGAAACTCGTCGTCGGCGACACGGGCGTCGTGACTGGTTCGCTCTACTCGGACAAGGACGGCTCCAAATACGACGTCGGCGGCAAGGTCGGCACGCCCAATCATTCGATCAACTTCGTCGTGACGTTCCCCCGCACCGTCCAAACCTTTCAGGGCTGGATGTTCACCGGCGACGGCCGCATCATCACCGGCTCCGCGCGGATGCAGGATCGGGAGACGGGATTTTACGCGGTGCGCGAGGAGTAATTCAAAACACCCGATACCACGCCGAAAACAGGGCCGCGTACACGCCCAGGAAAAACCCGCTCAAGGCCAACAAGCCCACGGCCGCCGTCGTCGGCACTCGGCTCAGAATCCGACCGGCTACCAGATACACTGGAAACGCGACCAGTGCGAAACGTCCCATGCCCGCCATGCACATTTCGCGGCTGCGCAAAAAATAGGGGATGAATAATAGCGCCGACGACAGCGACACTTCCGCCAGGGTCAGCCAACGCTTCCACGCGCC
>Ga0163144_10015541_pt1 | contig 15689 bp, 10 predicted proteins | sample OliLak19BULKMAT1_FD_123175 | JGI IMG/M metagenome (GOLD analysis project Ga0163144, IMG submission 123175) | Freshwater microbial mat bacterial communities from Lake Vanda, McMurdo Dry Valleys, Antarctica - Oligotrophic Lake LV.19.BULKMAT1 | ecosystem: Environmental > Aquatic > Freshwater >...
AGTCATCAGCACATTCTTACAGGAACTGATGAATTATTCGTAAATGAAACAGCGAATAATTCGAATGTTGCTGTGGTGTATAGCCGCGATTCATTTACCGAAGCTCTTCCGAAACAAAACAATAGCAGTTGGTGGAATCTAAAAAAGCGACATTTTTACACAGGAAAATTCTATAAAAAACCCCATAAACGCATGATTGGATTTTTTAATGTTAGTCATATTCTTTTCTATATCTTCCTTACGCTAGCCTTCGTACTTGGAAGCGAATACTGGCCTTATATCCTTGGAATTTTTTTGTTGCGGTTAATTATTCAAGCTATTATATTTTTTAACAGTATGAAAAAATTGCGAATCGCAAAAATTTTCGGACTCTTTTGGTTATTCGATTGGTTTATGGTTGCTTATTATTTAACTGTAGGATTTTCTGGAATAGTTACTAAGAAAATTAAGAGCTAGAATTCCTTTTAGTTACATAGCATTGAGAAGTGATTAGGAATGCTAATCTTTGGTCGTAAGTTGATTTTTATAAAATTTTTTAACTTTTCAGTTCTCATTCTTGCAACCTCTTCAATCTCCTCAAACCAACCTTCTCCGAATTTTCGTACCAATGGTTCTTTTTAAAAGTAATCATATCACATTCAAACTTGCACCAAAACTATATGTAGTTTTACAAATGTCCCATTCGTGGCAATTTAATACAGTCTAATCCCCATATTTATTTGCACAGATTGGGTATAAATGACAAGACATTGGTTTTTCTATAAAAAAACTATTCTAAAAAAAGTCTTGCTTTATCAAATTTATTAATTAAACATTTGTATATAAATAATTTTTGAATTAACATTATTATGAGAAACAAAATAGCAATAACATTTCTTATTGGCTTTTTTATTTTCCAAATCTGTATTTTCGAAAATTGCAAACAGGAAAATGACCCTCCAGCAAAGGATTTGGGTTTTTTCTCATTAGGAGAAGCAAAAGACTACGTCTTTTTTAAGCCTGGTACTTGGTGGGTTTATCAAAATACGAGAACAGGGTTAAAAGACTCAATCAATGTTCAATATAGCATTTTGGATACCCTAGAATCATCAGGTAAGAAATGGCGATTTTTAGATGAAGTATTTTATGTTCAAAGCAAAAGTTCATCAACTGGTCACTATTATTTTTTCTATCAACGCAAGGGTACTGCTGCTGTAACAGAACCTGTAAAAAAAGTACTACCTCTACTCGAAAGGAGAGATCCGTTTGAAGGTGATATTAACTGTTTCTACTTTCCATTTGATGCTTATCCTAATCAGAGTGGTTCGGTGAGTATTTTTCTAAACAAACAGGATACAATGGTCATGAATGGCAAAATTTTCAAAGACGTTGCGATTTTCTACTTAACAAATGATAACACAGAACCAGAACCATTAAAACGAAATCCTGCCAAATATTATTGGGCTAAGAATTATGGTCTGATTAGAAAAGACTTATTTGATGGGAAGTTTATGGGTGATACGAGTAAACTTTATTATTCATGGAAATTAATAAATTCAAAAATCATCCAATAACCATATATTATGGAACTAACAAGACTAATTATTTTATTTGCTTTTATGTTTGAGGCATTTTTAAGTCTGTCACAAACATCCAATGAAAAATATGCCGAAAATGCAATAAAAATATTGGGTTTACCGAGATCGATTTAGAAAACATTTTGTAAATATCGGTGCCTTAAATGGACAATCCCTGCCATTTTTAACCATACTTGAGGGTTATAACAGCCCAATAATTAAATCAACAGATCTGTCGCAACAAAATCCTCCAACATCTACTCTTCAAGGTAGGGTTGGTAAGGGGGAAATGGGAATCGAATTAGGACACTATTTAGCAGTACTAGCAACTGAATATAGATTATTAGAAAGAGATGGGGCAGATTTGACCTCAATACGTAATGAACTTTATTATGCAATAAATGCTGTTAATAGGCTTGATAAGAACGCAGAGCCATATTACGACCTTTCCATTAGTTCGAATAATAGTTCAAACTTGAACGGATTTCTAATACGCGAAGATATTCCACATGGATTCTATAGACGATGGAGAGATGTTGGAGATAACATCAATAATCAGGGTTCTGAGAATAGTGGCATTTTTGCATTTGAAATTAACACCTTTCGAAGTCAACCTAGATTTTTTGACGAATCAGGTAATGTCATTATAGAAGACTCAGACGAAAACACGGTTGTTGACGAGAGATTTGATCATGATTATAATCATCGCAAAAAATATGGCAATAAATGGAATGAGTTCAGCCAAGATCAATTAATTGGATTACTTCTAGGATTGCGATTCGTTGTAAAATTCGTTGATAACGACTTTGTTAAACCTACAAGTGCTGATCCGGGCTTTTATATAATCACAGAAACTAAGAATATCATCGAAAGACTACTAGATCACACTGCTGAAATTAAAGATTGTGGTTCACAAATTCAACATACAGATGATGGTTCGTGTAGTCAATATATTGAGGATGCAGATTGTGATGCTCTTACAAATAACTGCGGAATTGATAACTTACATGGAAGGTGGATTATCAAGAATCCAATTGAACAAAAGGCGGTGTATCGTGGTCCTGTTTCTTACACAATGGGTTTATGTTGGCCAATGGCAGTGATGGGAAAAAATATCCTTAATAAGGATTATCCTTGGGAAAGTATTAATTTAGAGATTGATCGTGTAGGAAATGATCCGAATTTAGGAAGAACAGTAGATTGCAAGGAAAAGTTTGAACTTGCAATCCAATTGTATCAAACTATTGCTGACCCAGAATCTGAAATTGGTGCATGGTTAACAGCAATAGATCAAATAAAAGAAAATCAAAACTATTATAACGTCAATATGGCAATTCGTGCGGCCGCTATGGCAGGGAAAGACCAGGATGATGAATGGATTCTTGAACCGCAAGATCTTTATGATTTGGCATGGAATTACGGTGCTTCGCAGATGGAACTTTTTAATGTTGCATTAAATGATGTAAGTCCTGTAAATTCACGGACAAGTTACCAAAATTTTCTTTACAAAGCACCATGTACGGGACCTTTTCTAACTTGGAACGAAAATGAAGCACTAAAAGGCTTAAAGGCACAAAATACCTTGGAGGCTACAGAAGAATATAATGAGTTAATTGATGAAATATTGGCTGATCGAAGTTTATGGGCTCTGGAAGGAAATATGTATTTACCTAGTGGTTTTGCACCTGGAGAATTTAATGGAATTGATTATATGCTAATACACAATATCTATAGATTAACTTTTGCTAATCAAATATCAGGGTCATATGTTACGCGAACCTGCCCTTGTCTAAGTAGCAAACAATTCTTAACAACCCCAACAAATCTGCTTAATCTTGACAGACAACCAATTGATGTAATTGGTGGATCATCAGCAATTCAATCAATAAATACTGTTTTTCGTTTCCCAGATTATAAAAAAATTGGAATACCAATTCCGGAATACTTATCGCATCAACTAGATATATTATCTAATGGAGATTTGAACATCGGAGGTGATCTTAGCGTTTGTGGAAACAGTATTACAGTGCATGATGGTGGACAAATCACAGTTTTAAGCTCAACTGAAACCGATAAACAAAAATATTTTACAATTGGTTGGAATGCCAGTCTTAATTTGAAGGAAGGGTCAACTTTGGAGGTTTAAGACGGCAACACTGTAATTATTGAAGTTGAAGGTGTACTAAAAGTAAATCCAGGATATCATATTATTCTTAACGGACCCAACGCTATTTTAGAAATTAGGGGTAAGCTGTTTATACCTGATAATACAACTTTTACAATTGAAGGAGGTAGTGCAGGCAAAGGATTTGTAAGATTTAATATGCCAAATATTGCTACAAGTGGTGAAGCACGATCAAGATTAATTTTAGGGCAGAATAGCAAAATTGAACTAATTGGAACAGGTTTGACTAATAAAATTCTTGAAGTTACAGATCATTGCTTTTGGCCTGATAACAGAAATGGGTCTATCAACACTCAGGTTTTACTTCGAAATGGAAAAGTAGAGATGGGGCCAAATGCAGTTCTTAACTTTGGAACACCAATAGATTTGTATAAGATTAAAATTCAGCCACTTAGTGGCGTAAGTACTTATAAAGGAATTTACTTTTGGGGTGATAAACACAGGGTTTATAACACCGAAATTATAGCTTCTCGGGAAGGTTTTAAATGCTTAAATACAGTCGGGGGCCATGATTTTATAGCTACCTTAATGAATGTGAATAATTCTCCAAATGGATTATATATCGAAGGCAAGGGTTATAAATTAAGCTCCTTTATAAGTAGTAATATTACTTCTAATCCGTATTCTGGGATAAAGGCTATTGGGATTAATAGACATTGTCATATTGGTGCATCAAACTTTGATAATATTGGGAATGGGGTTTCGCATACAGGAGGTGCCTCTGGAGGGTTGACTGTTGCTGGTTCTTCATTCACCGCTGAGTTCCCAATTTATACTGAACTTGAAGGCTCACTTCTTGTTCAATGTAATACATTTGAACGTCTTGATCCAGATCCAAGTTTTGACGGATATGGTTTAACATTAGCTTATGGTAGAGCAGAACTAGCCCCAACATTAGGGAGAAACGCTGGTGGCAACCTATTTAGTAATTTTACTAACTCTGTTAATTTGATGTATGGAGTAGATTTACATTTAGAAGGTGGTGCAAATAATTTATCAGCTCATAATTGGTCAAATGGACTTGCACTTTTGGGTGTAGCTGATAAGGTTCCAAGTGGGGGACAGGTTCAAGCGGAAAATAACCAATGGGATCTAGACTACGGTGGCCCAAGAAATCAGACCGTCGGCACCTTATTGAAGAATTATGATGTAGATTTTTATTCAACAGGAGGATTGATTGATGCTCTATATTTTGATGGCACCCCTTTGGCATCATATAGCGCTTTAACATCTAATAGAGCTCCAAGATGTAACTTTTCGACCCCGTATAATCCCAACTTTGGTGGAATAGCTTCATCATCTTCAAAAGAAATTAATAGTGCATTCTTTAGTCATAAGCCAGTAAAACAAGCATTTACAGAAACCCTCGCATTTATGTATGAACCTCAAAACATGGATTTAACATTAGCGGCAAATTATTGGAAACAAATCCTAACTAATTCGACTTGGACACTCCCTTTAGTTCCAGTAGATATAGAACTGGCCAATCTTGGCATTGATAAAATGATGGAGAATGTTGGAGAATACCTAATGAATGATACTACCGAAGCTAACTCATTAACACTTGATAATTCTGTATTAAGTGATGCAAAGGCAACTCTTGAATTTTGGCAAGGTTTAACTGCATCTGATACCAATAAAGTTATTGTTGATCTCTTTGCCAAGTCTACCCTTGACCGTGCCCATATTTTACATCATGCAAATCAATTTTCATCAGCAATCAATGAAGCTTCAGAATTATCCAATTGGGCCACTGGAAACTGGCTTAAGCATGCGAATTATTGGCAATGTCAATGGACCAGAGAGGAAAACCTAAAGCTGTGCAATCATAATATTGATAGCGCATTAGATATTCTTGATTGCAATTATGAATATCCTGGTGATGCTGGTTCCTCACCAATTGGTGTTGAATCGAGAATTTCAGATATTTTTAGACAAGTTCAATTAGAACACCAAAGAATAAAAGAATATCAACAAACCCATATTGCAAATATAAATCCGTCTAATAGTTCTAACTTGGAGACTTTCAAAATTTATCCAAACCCAGCAAATTCTTTTGTAATCGCAGAAATCAATATTAATTATACTAGTAAATCAAACTTGACAGTATATTCGGTTGATGGTAAAGAGGTTTCTTCAATTCAGTATCTTAATCTGTCATGTGGACAAAATAGGATAAAAGTTGATATTTCAATGCTATCCAAAGGTTTTTATACAATAACAATTGTAACTGATAAGGGTAAGTATTATGAGAAAATAGTTGTAGATTAATTAATAAACTGGAGTTTAAAATTTTAATAGTGCTATTAAAGATTTTAGATTAATTTTTAGTGTATGAAGCGCAGAGCTTTTAAGTTTGCAGGAGTTTACTTTTTCGTTAATTATGTCAAAGGCTTTTTCAATCGATTCTTCTCGCTAAATTCTACCTATAAAGATTTCGATAGATTTTAACACCAAGCAAATTACCGTCGATAATATCAACGAAAAAATCAACCTATTCTAATGAAAGTATGCTTGCGAACTGCGACCAACCTCTAATAAACGCCCGTTCTCACCATAACAAGCGTACATGCCTCCTCCACCTCAATTCCAGCTTCTTCCAACATATTTTCAAACTCCTCGTTCTCAGTGCCAGGATTAAATATTACCCTTTTGGGTTTTAAATCCAGAATTGGCTGATACCATTCCTTTTGGTGAAATGGATTTAAATATAGCGTAACTGTATGAATAGGTTCATTGATTTTTGGATCTTTAAAATCATGTAAAATTTCCAAACCTAGCACAGTACCCTTTTTTATTCCAACAGGATATATTGGTTGTTTAATAGATTGTAAAAAATCTACCGCTTTGTAGGCATAACGCTCAGGATTATCGTTCGCTCCTAATACAATAGTTGGCTTTCTCATTATTTACCAACAAAATTAAAAGGCGAAATGTTCATTAATTCAGCCTTAACAGATTCATTCACATTTAAATTCGAAATAAAGACATGCATGGATTCTTTCGTGATTTTGGCGTTAGTTCGGGTGAGATCTTTTAACAATTCATAGGGTTTTTCAATTTGTTCTCTTCTAAGAATTGTTTGAATCGCCTCTGAAACTACCGCCCAGTTATCATTCAAATCTTGTTGAATTTTAGTTTCGTTCACTATCAATTTGCCCAATCCCTTTAATAAAGATTTATAAGCAATTAATGAATGTGCCAAAGGAACACCCAGATTTCTCAACACTGTAGAATCTGTCAAATCTCTTTGTAGTCGAGAAACCGGAAGCTTTGTAGCTAAAAACTCAAATTGACTATTAGCATACATCAAATTGCCTTCCGCATTTTCGAAGTCAATTGGGTTAACTTTATGGGGCATGGCTGAACTTCCTATCTCGCCCTCCTTAATTTGTTGTTTAAAATAATCAAACGAAATGTAGCTCCAGATATCTCGGCACAAATCAATAAGGATGGTATTTATTCGTTTAAAGGCATCACATTGGGCCGCCAGATTATCATAATGTTCAATTTGGGTGGTTGGAAATGAGCGTTTCAATCCTATGCTTGCAACAAATTGATCAGCAAAATGATGCCAGTCGGTTTCAGGATATGCCACAAAATGAGCGTTGAGATTACCAGTAGCACCGCCGAACTTCGCACTATCTGGAATGCTCAAAAATTGTGTTATTTGTGAATTGATTCTTGAAATAAAAACCTCTAGTTCTTTCCCAAGTCGTGTAGGTGATGCTGGCTGTCCATGTGTTCTGGCAAGTAACGGAATATCTTTCCATTCATTCGCTAAATTTTGAAGCTTGTTCATCAACACATGTAATGCAGGAAAAATAACAGTATTATTTGCCTCTTTAAAAGAAAGAGGAATTGCAGTATTATTTATATCTTGAGAAGTTAGTCCGAAATGAACGAATTCTATGTACTTTGACAATCCAAGGTCTTCAAGCCTCTTCTTCACAAAGTACTCTACTGCTTTTACATCGTGGTTAGTAATACTTTCAGTAGCTTTTATTTCAAGGGCGTCTGCTTCTGAAAAATCTTGATATATCGCCTTGAGTTTGGGATACTCTGCATCCATATCAATGGATGACAATTGTGGGACAGTTCTGCATAAGGCTGAGAAATATTCAATTTCAACCTGAACCCTATATTTAATAAGTCCCCACTCTGATAAAAAAGGAGCGAGATCAGAAGTAGCTTTGCGGTAGCGTCCGTCAATAGGACTTATGGCTGTAAGTTCACTTAATTTCATGATTTAGCGCAAAGGTAATTAAATAGGGTGCAGAAAATAAAGATTCGAAGTTGGCAGCTATTTAAATTTATTTATGTAAACCACCTTACTCATCCTCTTCAGATTCATCAAATTTCTCAATAAATTTTGAGACAGTCCTTGTGGTAGCCAAACGAAGGGTATAATCTACTTTTTGAACCTCAGTATATTTATCGCGAATCAAATCATTAAATTCCTTATCTGTACTTACAACAGATAAGTTGTTTCTAAAATATTCGAAATAAAACCAATCGTATTTTGACACTTCAATATAAATTTTAAGCCTCACGCCGCTGCGACCAATCTGCATCTGCATCCTACTGTTGAGTTTCTTATTAATTTGCTGTCCGTTTATTACTGAAACGCCAATTGGAGAGGTGGAAAACCATGATCTACTTTTTGGTGAATATTTAAACTTCGTTTCAGAAAAAATAAATTTTCTTTTGATTTCATCTGAAACATCAAGCTCACCGCTTTCATTGGCTTTTGTCAAGGTTTTTTCAAGTCGCTTATCCGATAAAAATTCACCCAAAGCATATTTCAAATTGGGATTCTGATACGAGATTTCTGACGCACCAGCTCCTTTATCCAATATAACTGCAATCATTTTTGCATAGGCATCTTTTGGCAATAAAATATCAAGTGCCATAAATGCTTCAAGGGTATAACTGCTGTCTAATTCTTTTTTATAGAGTTTGCCTGCAATCAAAGGATCGAGCACTGGCATGGAGAATCCCATATTTATTTTTCCCTGTGTGCTGATGGTTCTTGTTGTTTCGTTGAAACTCATAATACTTCCTCTCGGTGCATTATTTAAAATGCGATTTTTGTTTCCTACCCTAAACTCTGTTGAAGCTTCATCATAAACAAAAATCCCTGTGTCGGTGGTATATTCTGGATCGGAATACTTTCTTTTGAAATTGAAAAATGTTGGATAAATCCAGCCCGTATCCACTGCTCCATTCATACTTACCGAAACAAATTTGTTCTCATCATTTTTGGGATCACGAATATCAACAATGATATCTTTTGGATCTGGACGATCTTTGTATCTTATCCAATTGCTACCTATTGCAAAAGTATGAAGAGGTTTTACATAGCCATTAAAACTCAAAAAGTTGTTAGTTGAAATAAGCTCAAAGGGTCCTTTATAGCCAATTTTAGGTGAAATTTTAAAGTTTGCCGAATCCTTCATCATGCCAGATGCAAATATTGTACTGTCAGGCATCACCCTTATTTTATCAAAATTCATAACCTGACCCGTTTGGTTTTTATCCTTGAACTTGTACTTGGCTATACCGCTCATTGCCTTACGTCCCATAATTTTGAGAGTTGCAGCATAAAGTTCATGAAATTTGTTATCTCTGGATGCCAACAATTTAGAATCAACCAAAGGCATAATATCCGCACCACTTTTTACCGTTACTTTTCCTTCCTTAGGGAATACCCTTGAATCAGCAATATCAATATAAGGTACATTTTCAGCATATATCACAGATTCTTTCAAATCAAATATGGCTTTATCCGAATCAAATTTCAAACCATCCATATCAGGTTTGCGAGAGATAAAGAATGATTTCGCTAACCTTGGACCTTTTGAGAGTAGAATGGTCTCTTTATCCATATCCCAAAAATACTGATCCATAGAAGAAGCGAATTCATTGAATCCAAATTCCGTCATTTGTCCCGGAATATTAGCCTTGAAATCGCCCGTGCGTTTATCAAAATCTACAAACGATTTTACATTATAACTTGCAAAGGCAAATTTCTCTTTATAAAGTGAAGCAATCTCAATTTTGGAAGTATCCGCTTTTACACTGTTTGTAGCGAAGTTCATTAATTTGCTAGTTAAGGATGCCTTATCCCAGGCTAAAACGCCTTTTCCTGAGAGCACTTTTGGTGTCATGGTCATGTTTCCAATAAAGGTTTGGCCTTTTCTAAAAACATCAACCGTGTGCCCCAACGTATTGATGTATAAAATATCTTTTTTCGGCTGCCAATGATTCTTAATGTTTACAGCTCTTACCTTAGGATATTTAATAGACTCATCAATCGTGAAAAGCTCCGTATTGGCATTCATGGAATCGGGCAACAAAACCATGTCGCTCGATTTTATTTTTGCTCCTAAATATTCAACTTCTCCCTTGGCGGTTAGTCCTTTATCATTGAGCGTAATATCAATATTTCCCTTCCCTTTATTGCCATACATCGGATAGCCACCAGGCGGATTTGCCTTCTCAAAACCAATGGAATAATCTTTCATAATTTTAGCCTCAAATTTAAACTCCGGCAAAATGCCTGCAGACACAAATGACCCGGGAAACTTTAAGCCGCTTATTGTAAAATTATCGAGACTATCCAAGGTAAAAGGATCTACCTTAAAATAAAAATCCTTTTCATTATAAACTCCTCTGTAAATACTGCTCTTTTGATATGAAATCTTGGATGATTTTTCACTCACAAAAATGGGATAATTCCCATTGCTGGTATCAATCCCTGATTTGTTATTTGGTTTGTCGATGTATATGGTTCCACTTATATCTTTCAATAAGGAAGTTACTGGCAAAAGCGTATTTCCCGATATTGAATCAGGATAATAAAGGCGCAAAGAGTCAATCTTGTCTGAATGAATTTTAAAGTTGAGGTAATCAAAAATAAAATTATCAGAATAAAAATCAAACCAACCTGCGGTAAGCCTACCTCCGAAATCAATTTTCCTTTTGTTATGAACTGTGATAATCTGTTCACGCGGGTAAGCAATCACGGTTTGTGAATCACTGAAATTAAAAGCACTTACTCCTTCAATCACAAAATTATTATTAATCAGACTGAGGTATGAATTGGGTCTTGCACCAATAATAGAACGAAAGCGAATTACATCATAATCCTTAACCTTGAAGTGGGCATTAACATAATCAAATACCTTTTTCTTCACTTTTATCTTACCAGTGAGGGGGCTGTAATAAATAAATCCGTTATCTGCTAGGTCAATAATTTGGTTTTTCATTTTATCAGGTGAGCTGCCCATCCACTTTGAATATTGCTCTAAGGTAAATTCCTTGGTTTTGGTTTGAATACAGTATTGCTGCATTTTATTTACAGGATGATACGCTAAAAGACTTTGTATCTTTTCGTAATTAAACTCCCTATAATAGTTGGCAGATTCGTATCGTGCCGTACCATCTTTTGAATCCATTAAAAAATTAATTTTTGGTTGCTCCAAGATCCATTCAACTTTGTCCACATAAAATTCAATGCCATGGTCTGTATCATAAAACGGTGATCTTTCTATGCCTTCTTCCCCCCTATTCAGAATCATCTTTTTGTCTTCCAAATTGAAATTCATTTTCAACATTGGGTGATAAATAAAACCAGAGTCGGTAAAGATGGTTATGCCTGTTTTTTCGGAAGTAATTCTTTTATCGCGTATTACGAAGGCTTGTGATTCAGCCTTTAGTTCTAACTTGTTTTTGTAATAAAATCCAAAGGACGCAGGATTCTCAGGCGTGCCTATTCCCACAATGTCACGTCCTTGCATGCTAAAACCTCCAATATATTTAGCAAATCCAGCCGAGAACTTTTCAATAGCCATATCGGTTTTATAAGCTACAAATTGAGGATACTTCGAATCCTTAAAATCCTTAGTGGTTGCACTTAGTCGTTCATAAGAAGCACGATCTTTTAATTTTCCAATAACAGGTGCCGGCAAAACAAGTTTGTTGGTGAAAGAAACAGAATCTGCTTCTATTTCCACTTTCGTCATATCAATTGAATATTTATTAATGACAGCATTGACATCGCTTTGAGCGTAACCAACTCTCACCCAATAAATTTTCCCTCCCTTTCCTGTCCAAAGTGACTTATCCAAATCATACACTCCGGAAGTTGTTTTTATCTCTATTTTATCATCTATAGTTATACCTGTCAAGTCAATGTTATTAAACTCAATCAAGTATTTTCCTCCACCAAAATTATATTTATACTCAGTGGAAGAAAATAGCCATTTTTTAGATTCTCCAACATAAATAGCATTTTCTTCAAACATGCCTTTTGAGGTTTTTAGAAGTTGCCTCACTTGCTTGGTTCCAGCTTTGGAGGCGGTAAGTACTGCTTTAATCCAGAAATCAAATTTTTGATCACTCAAACCCTTTGCTGTATCTTTTGAACTAACTAACGTTCTAAGGTAAAGTTCAAAATCTGGCGTCCGCATTTTATTCAGAAGCATTTCATCACCAATCTTAATGATAAGAAGTTGATTGTCTTCATTAAACAAGTTTAAGTTCCAAATTTTCTCGAATCTCTTGTACGCCTCAATGGCCGTGGGTTCTTTATTCTCGCTCATAAAGTCTTTCATCTCTGTGATGAAGACTTCTGGTTTTTTAGAAAATGATTTAATTTGGGCATGACTAAGATACCCGAAAAGAAAAAACGATAAAATGAATAATAACTTTTTTAACATGCTTCAACAACAATACAGGCCCAACTATTTCTTATTTTTTGAGAACTTATTTTCAAATTCAGATTCTTCATTGTCTCCTCAAAATCTGAAATATCATGGCTATAAAATCCACTTAAAAGAATTTTTCCACCCTTATTTAATGACTCGGCATATTTCAGCAGCATTTCAAGATTTATATTTCTATTAATATTGCTTAAAATTACATCGAACAATCCTTGGTAAGTGGCATCATCTTTAAAAACTGATATATGCTTGCAATTATTGCTATGGATATTTTCAATCGAATTTTCAATGGCCCAATCGTCATTGTCAATGGCAGTTATTTCGGTGGACCCTAACTTCTCAGCCAAAATAGAAAGCACTGAAGTACCACATCCCATATCCAAAACAAATTTTCCTTTAAAATCCATTTCAAGCATTGTTTCTACCATCATATAAGTGGTTTCGTGATGGCCAGTTCCAAACGACATTTTAGGTGTTATAATGATTTCGTAAGGCAAACCAAGCGATTCATGAAAATCTGCTCTAATCAAGCATTTACCAGCAATTTGAATAGGTTCAAAACTGCTTTCCCAAGATGCATTCCAATTAATATTTTCAATTGATTTATACGTATAACTTTCAATCAAATTGTATTGTACTAATATGGATTTGAGAGCACTCATATTCAGTACTTCTTCATGAATGTAAAAACAGAGGGCATCGTTATTTTCCCATACCCCTTCAAAGCCTGCGTGCATTAACTCTGCCTCAACAATTTCGCGGGTTTCATCTGGACAAAAAATGGTAAACTCTAAATACATATTATGATTAAGGAGGATAGAAAAACTTGATAAAACGATTGAAAATTGAAGGGCTTAAATAGACTTTACAATTTCAACAAAGCTTCTTGATTCCAAGGCTGCACCTCCAATAAGGCCACCATCGATATCTTGGCAAGACAAGAGTTCTTTTGCGTTTTCTGGTTTCATGCTACCACCATATAGAATCGAAATTTCTTCAGCTGTTTCAGCATTGTACTTTTCGGTAAATTTGGTTCTTATAAAAGCATGAATCTCCTGTGCTTGAGCAGATGTGGCGGTTTTGCCTGTTCCAATAGCCCAAACTGGCTCGTAAGCCAATACTACTTTTTTAATTTGAGCAGCATCCAAGTGGAACAATCCTTCAGAAACTTGATTGAAGTTTACCTCAAATTCAATTCCTGCTTCTCTGTGTTCGAGGGTTTCACCAAAACAGTAAATGGGTGTTAAACCATTTTCTAGGGCTGCATTTACTTTTTCGGCAAGCAAGGCGTTGGTTTCTCCAAAATATTGCCTTCTTTCTGAATGTCCTACTAAAACGTAGTTAATACCTATTTGGGAAAGCATTAAAGGAGACACTTCGCCCGTGTAAGCACCTTTGTTTTTCTGGTGACAGTTTTGTGCACCTATCTTAACAGAAGATCCTTTTAAAAGATGTTGAATTCCTGCAAGATGAACAAATGGTGGAATAATAACAATTTCCGCGTTGTTATTTACTTCATCGCTTACCATACCTAATATTTCTGAGGTTAAGCCATATCCTTCTTCAAGGGACAAATTCATTTTCCAATTTCCTGCAATAATATATTTTCTCATAAATTTTTAAAACTATGCAAATGAACTAAAAATGAAGGGATTTTTGGGTTAAAACTTTAGGAAGTATTGCACAAATTTTCAGGTTAAAAAAAAAATTAAGCTTCTCTTCTCTCAAAATTTAGTAGCAAATAAAAAAACTAAAAAGTCGATTAATCACAATATATCTTACTTTTTTTGTTAGAATCTGAAAAACCAATTTCGACAAAGGCCCCTTAATACATATCTTTCAAGGTACTCATCTCTGTGGTTCTGGTAGCATCTAACCTGATTAAAGTAAAAAGCAACACAGTAAAACCAATCAATGAAGAGCCTCCATAACTGAAGAATGGCAATGGAATACCGATTACTGGCACCAAGCCAATGGTCATACCGATATTAATGATAAAGTGAAAAAAGAGTATAGAACCAAGACAATAAGCATAAACACGGTTGAAACGATTTTTCTGTCGTTCTGCCAAATAATAAATCCTCCCTATGAGCGTAACAAAGAGAATTAAAATTGTCATGCTCCCAATCCAACCCCATTCTTCTCCGATGGTGCAGAAGATAAAATCAGTATGTTGTTCAGGCACATATCTCAGTTTGGTTTGCGTGCCTTGAAGAAATCCTTTTCCAAGCAAACCGCCTGAGCCAATAGCAATTTTAGATTGATGCACATTGTATCCTTCATTTTTAAGGTCTTCAAGCAATCCAAAGGTAACAAGAATCCTTTTTTTCTGATGGTCAGCCAGCACATTATCCATTATTAGATTAATGCTCGAACTAAAACCTATAACTGCAATTATTATTATTAGCAAAGGCCAAGTAAGATACTTTCGTCTGGAAGTAAAGATGTAAAAAAGCAGAGCGATGCCGGTAAATATGCCTGATACCCAAATATTTCCAAAATAAAGAGTCAGAACAAAAATCACTATGGAACAAAGTGCCATCACGAACCAAATTCCTGAAAGCCCTTCCCTATATAGAACCAGAGAAAAGGAAAAAAAGACAAGTGCTGATCCGGTATCTTTTTGCATTAAAATTAAAGCCATTGGAAGTAAAAATATACCAATAGCAATTCGCAGAGTAGCCTTGTTCTTCAATCTTGCTTCAGGTGTGCCTAAAAATTTAGCCAGAGCAAGAGAAACCCCATATTTTGCAAATTCTGCGGGCTGCAAATTAAAACTTCCAATAGGTATCCAGTTTTTGTTGCCTGCTACTTCCTTACCTAGCACAAACACTGAAATTACCAGAGCAACGAGAATCCCATAGACCACATAAGAAAAAATACTGAATACTTTGTAATCAAGAAACATCCAGAATATTGCTATGAATGCTGAGATAGAGATAAAAAGAAATTGTTTTCCATAATTCTTTGTAAGATCAAAAATACTTCCCGTTGATTCGTTCCAAGAAGCGGAATAAATATTGAACCAACCGAACAGAACCATCACCACATAGATTAAAATCAATGGCCAGTCGAATGTGTTGGTATCAATAATTTTCCTTTCTCTCATCCTGTATTTATTACATTTTTCTCACTTCTAACATTCTAACATCTAACATCCACCCTTCTAACATCCACCCTTCTAACATCTAACATTCTAACATCTAACATCCACCCTTCTAA
>Ga0163144_10015542_pt1 | contig 15688 bp, 15 predicted proteins | sample OliLak19BULKMAT1_FD_123175 | JGI IMG/M metagenome (GOLD analysis project Ga0163144, IMG submission 123175) | Freshwater microbial mat bacterial communities from Lake Vanda, McMurdo Dry Valleys, Antarctica - Oligotrophic Lake LV.19.BULKMAT1 | ecosystem: Environmental > Aquatic > Freshwater >...
CGTCGGCGATCGCGGCGGCGCGATCCTCAGCCGGCGTGGTCTTTCGGGTGGCGGTGGTGTCGGCGGCGCGCACCGGAGTGAAGACCGGTGCGTCGAGCTGGCCGGCGGACGACGCCGCGGTGTTGGCCGGCGTCGGCGTGCTGGCGGGTGTTGTCGACTTGGCGGCGGCGACAGCGGTACCGGAGGTGTGCCATGACGCGAAGGCGGTGTTGCCACCGGCGACGACGAGATGGAGTTGACCACCGGCGCGTGAGACCGTGTACTGGCGCGAGGCATCGAGATCGATGACGAGCCGCACCGTGTCGGCGCGGTACTGCGACAGGCGTACGTTGCGGATGGCGCCGCGCGTGATGCCGTCGTAGGTGGCGTTGCGCAGTGCGAGGCTGGCACCGCCGAGATCGATGACCAGACGCGTGGGGCCGTCGATCACGAAGTGATTGACGCTGATGCCAGAGTCGAGGGCGATGGTGACTTCGGCGCCGGTCGTCGCTGGTGCGACGCTGATGCTCGAGACACGTCCGCGACCGGGGAGCTCATCGTGCGGGCGTTCGGTGGAGTGCGCTGTAGCGCGTGCATTCGTGGTGGCGGCGTGCGAAGCAACGGCGGCGCTTCCGTGCGCAGCGAATGCGAGAGCCGCGGTGATCACCGCAGCGGTCGTCGGTCCCATCATGGGTTCCTCAGTTTCGTCGTGTCGCTGCTCAGCTGCAGCGTTTCCTGCCGATTGAATCCGAACTCGTCGAGCGTGAACTGCACGGCCTTCTGCTTGATGCCCGAGACGCGGAGTCGGCCGAGTTGCTGACCGACGCGCACGCGGTATTGCTGCCTGGAGAACGAGTCGCGGAGGATGGCGACGGAGTTGTCTCCGTCCGGATCGAAGGCGACGGCGGTGAGGCGAAGATCGGAGAGGAGCGGCCGCACTTCGCTCGTGCTCATGAGCGACTTGTACGGATCGCGACGTCCCGCGCCGTGGTAGTCGAAGACTTCACGCTGGATGGTGATTTCCACGGGGAGCCCTGCCGACTTTTTGGGCGACGCGGCGGGCGCGACGGTCCCGGTCGAGACAGATGTGACGGTGCGCGCAGGTTGTTGTGCGCGGGCGATTGTGGCGACGAGTGCCGTCGCCGACAACGCAACCGCAGCGGCGCGGAGGAGTCGTGTCGTGTTCATGAGGACTTCCCCTGGTCTGCAGGTGGCTTCGGTGGTGCGGTGCGCTCCACGTAGGTCTGCAGGGTGATGGTTGATGCGAGCGCGCCCTTCTGCGCTGTCTTGATCGCCGATTGGCCGCGGATGGGCGAGCCACTGATGATCGAGAAGGAGACCGGTGCGACGATGCGCGGCAGCGAGCCGACGTTGGCGAGGAACGCACCGAACTGGTGGTAACCGCCGATGATCGTGACCGTGTAGCGATACGTGTCGAAGCGATCGCCCGGGATGACTGGCTCCGGGGTCACACCACCGACGTCGAGCCCTGCGCGACGTGCTGCGGTGGAGACTTCCTCGAGCAGTGCCGGCACTTCGTTGCCGGTGGGCACGAGGCGACGCATGACGACGAGTGCCGAACGATTTTCTGCCGCTTGCGTGCGCAGCGTTTCAATGTTGCCGGAGGCGAATTCGCGTGCCGCCTTGGAGTTGGCAGATTCGAGCTGCGCGAAGCGTTCGTTGTCGGCCGCGATCTGCTCGGTGCGGGTCGCGTACGGATACATGACGTAGGCGACGGTCAATGCGACGGCGGCGAAGCCGATCGCGAGCTTGATCTGATCGCGCCTGGTGGTCGGAATGAGAGCCATGGGATTCTCGTGTTCAGCGAACCGGGACGACAAGCGGCGAGGTCCGAACGACCCCGACGGGCGGCACTTCGTAGGCTGCGGAGAGCTCGAACTGCGTGACGTCCTTGTTGTCGACGACGACGATCTCGGAGCGCGTGAGGGCGACGCGCTGGATGAACGGCGAGCTTTCGAGTTGGCGCATGAACATCGTGAGCGCCTGGATGTCGACCGTCTGTCCGACGATGCGGAAGGCGATATCCGGATGGACGTTGATCGAGTCGGGCTTGGCCTTGGGCTTCTCGCCATCCTTGCCAGCGGGTGCAGCGGCGGCAGCAGCGGCGGCAGCCGCGGCAGCCGGATTGTTCTTCGTTGTATCGGCGCCGGGAGGGAGCGGTGCCTTGCTGGTCTGCTCGAGGATGGTGAGCCAGGTGAACGCCGGCAGGGCGCGACTCACTTCGTCGAGGATGTGCGCCCAGTTGTAGCGATTGTCGTCGATGGTGCGAATGATTTGCAGCTGCCGATGGACCGAGTCGCGTTCGGCGGTGAGCTTGCGGCGTGCGGCGAGCACCTTGGCGTAGCGCGTGGAGTCACGCACTGCGGTTTCGAGTCGCGTAGTGACTTCGGCCGCGCTTGCCTGCTGCGAGGTGAAGAGCACGCCGACGGTGGCGAACGAGACGATGACGGCAGCGGCCGCACCGACCAGCCACGGATCGCGAATGCGCTTTCCGAAGCTGCCGAACGCGCCGGCGAGATCGAAGGAGTCACCGCCGCGCGCGGACTTTTTGGCGCCGGGGAGGAGATTGATCTGGAGCATCATCTGATGATTCCTCAGGCAGCGGCGCGGAGCGCGAGACCGACCGGCAGCATGAGCAGCGGTGCGATTTCGTCAGCGGACAGGAATTCCATGGCACCGTCGCGGACGGGGATGCGCGCGAGTGCGTTGGCCGGGAGCACAGGAATGCGCAGGCGTTCGGAGAGCCACGGGAGGAGCCCCGGCACGCGTGATCCACCGCCGCAGGCGTACACCGCGCGGATCTGGCCGAAGTTGCGTGACGACGTGGCGAGGAAGGTGGAGGCGCGCTCGATACCGACCGCGATTTCTTCACCACGCATGGAGACGGCGCCGTCGAGTTCGAGGGTGCGGTCGTAGCCGCGCAGCATCTGCTCGCCTTCGTCACCACCGATGCCGTGTTCGCGCTGCAGGTCTTCACGGAAGCGACGAGTGCCGACGGTGAGATCGCGCGTCAGGATCGGCACGCCTTCGTCGAGGATGTTGAGGTTGGTGATTTCGTTGCCGATGTTGAGCAACGCCACGGTGCCTTGCATCGCGTCGGGGTGGTTGGCCTCGAATGCGTTGTGCAACGCGAAGGCGTCGACATCGATAATGGACGGCGTGGCGCCTGCTTCCTCGAGCATGTGGCGACGCGCCTGCACGAGTTCTCGCTTCGCGGCGACGAGGAGCACGCTCATTTCGAGGCCGTCGCCATCGGGGTCGAGGATCTGGAAATCGAGTTCGACGGATTCCATGTCGAACGGCACGTGCTGTTCCGCTTCCCAGCGCATCAGTTCACGCGCTTGCGGTTCCTTGACACGCTCGATGGAAATCTTCTTGACGATGACATCGCGTCCGCCGACGGCAGCGACGATGTGTTTGGACTTGACGCCCGTGGCCTGCAAGGTCTGTCGAATGGCATCCGACACGAGGCCCGGATCCATGACTTCGCCGTCGACGATGGCGGTTTCCGCCAAGGGCGTGACGACAACCTTGGCCAACTCCGGCGAACCGGAGCTGTGATCGATAACTGCTGCCTTGACGAAACCGGATCCGATATCGAGTCCGATCGTGATCTTCTTGCGGCCGAAGAGCTGCATGGATCCCGGGGTTGTGCGTGGTAGTGACTTCTTCGCAAGGCAGCCGTGCGAGACACGATGACTGGGACACTTTGACCTGCCCCGATCGGACGATTCTCCCTCAAAACGACCCGCGTCTCACTTGGTAACGCTCGCCAGAGGGTGCCAGCGGGCTCGACTGCCTACAGCGTGACAGTGTCGGCTCTTGTGACGCCAAACTGTTGTGGTATCACACTGGCGGAACGAACCGTTGCGTCAGCGCTCACTCCAGAGGCGAAATGGCGTGCTGGAGGGGGTCGCAACGGCGGCCAGGGCGCGCGCGAGGGCGCAGGGGGAGTACTGCACTGTGACAGCGCTCCCCAATGCTGAGGCGCGATGGGTCGGGCTGTACACCAGCATGGCCCCGTGGACGTCGAGACGACCGGCGGATGCATCGATACTGCCGCGGACGATGAGCATTCCGCGAACCCGCAGCGAGCCGGTGATGACGACATCACCATCGATCACGAGCAGGCCTTCGTGCGAGACTGTGTCCGTCAGCGCGAGTGGCGCGGTGTCGCTGACGATGATGGGGCGCCACGCGGGTTGTGTCGGCGTGAGTGCCGAGGCGAGCGGCGACGGTCGTGGCGTTGCGCGCGCTGTGATGCGTGTCCACGCCGTATTGAATGTTGCGGCATCTCGCGTGGTATCGATGGCCGAGACGAATGCTGTGGAGCCTTGCAGCGTGACAGACGAATCGCGCAGTGTCGAGTACGCGTGCACGGCGGCGATCGAAGCCGTGTCACGCCATGGTCCACATTCATTGGTCGCGACAGAGTCATAGCCGGAGATTGTCGCCGCCCCCAGGAGTCGGAGCGGCGAGAGCCCCACCAGCGCGGCGTCGTGTGGCACGACGGGAGGATCGACGAAGATTGCTCGACCGACTCGGCGACGTGCGCGACGTCCCGCGCCAGCGGTCTGGCTGCCCGCGTCGGCCTCGATGAAGGCGACGAGTGGTTGCGTGCGTGCCGACGAAACGGCGACGACTTCCCCGGCGGCGGTCGAAACGGCCGTGACTGTACGACTGCCGATCGGGCGCATGGCGAAGGCTTCGGCGTTCCACGTCGCAACGGTGCGTGCGATGGCTTCGTCCGCGGCGAGGAGGGCGCGTTCGCCGTTCCATGCTTGTCGTGCGGAGCGAGTGGCGCGCCAAGCGGCGGATTGTGCCACACCGGCGAGCAGCGCGACGAGCAGCATCGCAACGACGACCAGCGGCAGAACGAAGCCTTGCCGTTCCGCGCTACGCATGACTCGCACCCGAGTCGGGCGACTGTTCGTGCCCGGATTCCGCGCGTAAGGCGAGCTCAATTGCAGTGGAATCGATGATGGTGGTACGTCCGGTTCGACCGCGCGGGACAACACGAGCGGGTGCGCGCAGTTCGATGCGAACGACGGCGGCGCCGGAATCCCCAGTCACGAGTGGCGTGTTGTAGCGATCGCGTACCTGAACGAGCAGACCGAGTGCGAGGGGCGACTGCAGGGGGCCAGCGACGGGTTGGGTGATGTCCCATCCGCTGTTGTCGCGCTCTTGCCTGCCGAGGAACCAGCCCGTGCCGCTGCGATAGAGCGTGAAGCGTACGTGGCGTGTGATGCGAGCGGGCGTACCGGCGACGGCGTTGGCGGGCAGTGTGTTGTAGAGCCGTACTGTCAGCGTGCTGGCGGCGAGGTCAGGGCTGCTGTCGATCAGCGGCGACGCCGCGCAGCCGTTGGAGCCCGCGACGGAGCGAACGCGCGCGTTATATGGAGTCGGCGTGAAACTGGTGTCGGCGGGTGGCAGGAAGACGGTGATCTCATCGCCAAGTTGCGGTGGCGTGTGCGTGTGTGTGCGCGCGGGGTCTGTGGCGCCGGCGGCGAGGAGTTGGACGCGGTCGCGCGGGCCGATTCCGTCGCAAACGATTCCCGTACCGACGGTGGCGACGAACTCGATGGTGGTATCCGACCAGGCGACGAGATCGCGAGCGGCGAGCGGGCGAAGTGCGGCAGCGAGTACAGCGCTGGCGTGTCGCAGTTCGTGGGAGGCCGTGAGGGTGCGATCAGATTGTTGGGCGGCGCGCTGCGCGCCGAGCAGGAGCATGAGGGCGACGGAGGCGAGGAGCGCGAGGAGTGGGAGTGCGACGAGGAGTTCGAGGAGGGCGGCGCCGCGTGGGCGGTGGGGGCGCGAGTGTGCGTCCGGGGTGCTGAACGCCGATGCAGTGCAGGTGATTCGTTTCGCGTTCACGGGCAATGCCTCGCGGTGCTGATGGCGAGCCGTTGGGTGTCGCGGAGGGAGAGTGGCGAGGGCGAGAGGGTTGCGGTGATGGTGCGCGTGGAGAGCGCGGTCGTTCGGGTGTCGGTGTGTGTGGTGGAGATGCGGGCGCCGAAGGAGCGCGGGGCAAGTGCGGCGGAGTCGCAGGCGAGGGCGAGTGCAACTTCGGCGGTGGAGGAGGCGACGGATTGGGCATGCGCGACGAGGATCGCGTCGTCGGCGAGGGTGGCGAGGGCGCGCGTACTGGCGGTGAGGGTCAGTCCACCCAGGCTGAGCAGGAGCATGGCGAGCAGAGACTCAAGCAGCATGCGGCCCGCGCGAGGGCGTGTTGCGCGTTGCGGAACTCGCGGGGGCGGGAGGCGCGCGGATGTGGAGCGCGGGGTGGTGAGGCGAGCGTGGGAGGGCATGGGCGCAGTATGTGGGGTACTGCGCGCGGGGGCTTCATCGAATCATTGCAGGGTCAATGGAAATCACGCGGGGGGCGTGTGGCGTGGCAGAAGTGCGGAAATTGGTGGGAGGCGGGGAGTTGGGCTTTTCGCTGTGGTGAGTTTTCGGTTTTTGGTGACCTGTTTGCGTGGAGCGTGGGTGGCGTTAAGAGATGCTGAGGAGGCCGCTGCTGGAGTGGAGGGGGAGGAGGATGACGAAGGCGGCGCCGCCTTCGCGCGCGCGCTGGACCCAGATGGTGCCGCCGAGGTTTTCGATGGTGCTGGCGACGATCGCGAGTCCGAGGCCCGTGCCTTTGCCTGGTTGCTTCGTCGAAAAGAATGGTTCGAAAATGCGTTCCTCATCTTCGGGTGCGACGCCGGTACCCGAGTCGGCGAGGACCACCTGCAGAAAGCGGTCGGGCGATTCGGGGCGTGCGAGCCAGGCGAGGGCGCGACGACTGGGGCGATGGGTCCACTTCTCGCCCGGGGAATCGGTGCGACGCTTTTCCGGTGCGCCGCTGAAATCAGAGGCATCGTTGATGCGGGTGCGGATGACGATGAGGCCATCGCGGTCCATGGCGTCTGCTGCGTTCAGGAGGAGATTGACGAAGACCTGCTCGAGGTCATGGCGTTCGGCGTACACGACGCCTGCTGGCGCTTCGAATTGTGGCGAAAGGCGGAAGCGGCGCGTGATGCCCTGGTCGGCGAGGAGGCGCAGGACATCCTTGATGACGTCGTCGACGACCACTGGCTTCGGCGTGAGTCGGCGTGGTCGAGAATAGTCGAGCAGACCGCGCATGATGCGATCGATACGGGAGATTTCGCGTTCGAGCGCATCGAGTGCTTCGGTCGTGCCGGGCACATCGGCGGTGCGCATGCGGATAACGTGCGCGTAGTTGGCAATGGCCGAGAGCGGGTTGCCGATTTCGTGTGAGACGCCGGCGGCGATGCGACCCATCGTGGCAAGCTTTTCGACGCGCATGCGCAGCTGATTCGCCGACAGCAGCTGTTCGGTCATGCGATTGATGCTCTGAGCGAGCACGTCAAACTCGTGCGTCGCGCCCGGCGGCACACGCTTGGTGGTCTCACCGTGCGCGATGGCTTCGGCAGCGGCGACGGTGGCAGCGAGTGGGTCTTCGACGACGCGTTTCACTTCGCGTCGCATGACTATCGCCCAGACCATCGAGACGAGCGTGAGCAGCACGAGCACTGCCGGCCAGCGGGCGCTCGCCGGGAGATACTCGGTGAGCCACATGGACGCGATGACGCCGATGAGTGCGGAGAGACTCGCCGCGACGAGGACGAAGGTGAGTCGCGCGTGAATACGCGGGAAGCCGGAATTGGTCACGCGGGATGTTGCGGTGCGGAACGAGTGTCGGCAACCGTCGGATCGACGCCGCGCGCATCGATGTCACGCGCATCGACGTCATGCACATCGTCGTCTTGCACTCACGCATTGCTGCGACGACAGAAGGGCAGAACGCAACGAGGGGCCGAGCTTTCGCTCGACCCCCCGGCCCCGGCCCCGGAGAGCCGGTGTCACGTCCGCAAGGCGGATTACTTACAGGTCGCGCCGCCCGGCTCGCCTTCGCCACGAAGGGCGGGCGTTCCGGTGCCCACACCGATGTCGCACGCCGAACCCGTGGCGTTTGCATGCGAGGCGTCAGCCGACCAGCCAGTGGCCGTCGCAGCCGTAACGCCGAGGATCACGCCCGAGGAACCCGGAGGAGCGGTGAAACCGGCGTACGTGTTGTTGTCCGAGAACCAGGCTTCGGCGGCCGGCACGAGGTTCTTCAGGTCCGACTTCATGGCCGTGACGTACGCCTTCTTCTTCGTGTCGGCGAACTTCGGAATCGCGATCGCGGCCAGGATGCCGATGATGACGACGACGATGAGGAGTTCGATCAGGGTGAAACCCTTGCGAGCGCGGTTCTTGGTCATGCGAGTAGCTCCGAGTGGGGGGGTGACGGCGTGGACTGGGATGGTCAGGCCAGGCTCGACACGCATCTCTATGGCAACCTGCGAGCCACAGCCCACCGAACAATCAAAGCCGTTGTCACTACATCACTTGCATCAAATCACCGCGCCCCTGCTCGGCGTGTTGCCTCGCGTCTTTTGCACGATGTCATGCAGGGTGCAATGCAGAGTGAAATGCCGGGCGCGTGGGCGGGTTATGTCGAGTACGAACGGCGCTGTCACATAAGCGGACATGTTGTCACACCGGCAACGCGGTGCTTCGCGCGCGTCATACGGACGCTGCCTCACGCGAGTGTGATGGACGGCTGCGTGCGACTGTTTGCTACCAGGTTCACCTGCTACTGACAGACCGGTTCGTTCGGACCGGTGAGTTCCGCAGGTCCGCCGACACTCAACGTGCACGATACGCCCGGCGCGTTGGCATGCGTTGCCACCGCGGACCAATCCGTCACACCGACGGTCATCGTCATGCTCACGCCCTGCGATGACTGCGACACGACCACATTGGAATAGTTGCCGTCCATCGCGAACCGCGCCTCGGCGCTCGACGCGAGGTTGCGCAGATCAGCCTTCATGACCGAGATGTAGGCGCGACGTTTGGAACTGTTGAGCTTCACGACCGCGATGGACGCGAGCACCGCAACGACGAGCACGACGAAGAGGAGTTCGATGAGCGTGAACCCCCGTCGACGACGCGACGCGGCAACGCAGGCCCCTCGCGACGATTCAATGGACACTCAGGCCTCGCCGTAGCGAACGAGCTTGCGGTACAACGTGGATGGGTCGATGCCGAGCATTTCGGCGGCCCTGCTCTTGTTGCCGCCTTCGTTCTGCAACACCCAGTGGATGTAGGCGCGCTCGATCGCTTCCAGCGTGGGCGAGGTGGGGGTTCGCTCGGTGACGAGCGGCTCGGCGCGACGTTCCGTGATACGTTCCGGCAGCGAGTCGGGATGAATGAGATCGCCCGTCGTTAGAATGACGGCGCGTTCGAGCGCGTTCTCCAGCTCCCGCACATTGCCGGGCCATGGATACGCCATCAGCGCATCGAGCGCATTCTCCGACAGCTGCTTGGGAGGCAAGGAACGCTGCGCGCCAGAGCGGGCAAGAAACGTGTCAGCCAGCAGCGGAATGTCTTCGCGACGCTGTCGCAGCGGCGGCAGATGCACCGCAATGACATTGAGTCGATAGAACAGATCCGCGCGGAAGCTGCCACGCTTGATCTCTTCCTCCAGATCGCGATTGGTGGCGGCGATGACCCGTGCATCGACCGAGAGCGCTTCAGTGGCACCGACGGGGATCACTTCGCGCTGCTGCAGCACGCGCAACAGTTTCACCTGCGTGGACGCCGTCGTCTCGCCAATTTCGTCGAGAAAGAACGTGCCACTCTGCGCGGCGGCAAAGAGTCCCTGCTTGTCCTTCACGGCGCCGGTGAACGAGCCCTTCACGTGACCGAAGAGTTCACTCTCGAGCAGCGACTCGGGCAGCGCACCGCAGTTGATGGACAGAAAGCTGTGATCGCTGCGCGTCGAGAGATCATGCACATAGCGTGCGACCACCTCCTTGCCCGTACCCGATTCACCGGTGATCAGCACCGTCGAATCGGTCGGCGCGACGGTCTCCGCCAGGCGCAACACGTCAATCCAGCTGCGACTGCTCCCCACGGGCCGACCGGTCGTGTTCCGCTCGCGACGCTTGATCTCCTGCTTCAACACGGTATTCTCGGCGCGCAACTTCCGATGCTCGGCGGCACGACGGAGAATGGCCAGCAGTTCGTCGTTGCGGAACGGCTTTTGGATGTAGTAGAACGCACCCTCGTTCACCGCCTGAATGGCGGACTGCAGCGTGGCCTGCGCCGTCATGAGAATGACCGGGATTTCGGGATCGACCTGTCGCGCGGTGCTCAATACCTGCACACCACCAACGTCGGGCATCCGCACATCCGTCAGCACGATGTCGGGACGCAGTTCAGCGATACGTTCGACGCCCTGCTTGCCGCCATGCGCGGTGAACGGCACAAAGCCTTCGGTCTTGAGCAGAATGCGCAGCGAATCGAGAATGCCTACCTCGTCGTCTACAATGAGCACGCGCGGGGCAGCGTCGTTGGCAAGAGCGGTGGTGGTCACTGGGCGGCTCCGATCTCTCGGGAATCTGCGGGAATGTTCGTGCCCACATCGCGATCGATGTCGGCATCTTTGAATGCAGCGTTGAATACGGCGTTGTGTGCGGTGATCGGCAGCAGCACGGTGAAGCGCGTGCCGGTGGGTAGCGCGTCGACCAGCACGAGTCCGCGATGCGCTTCGACCGCCCGGTGCACCACGGGAAGTCCAAGCCCGGTGCCGCCAGGCTTGCCGGTCACGAATGGCTCGAAGAGTCGTTCGCGGAGCTCGGGCGGAACGCCCGGGCCGTCGTCGCTGATGGTGATGGCGAGATGCTCGCCGACCATCGCGGACGCCCCAGGCGCGGTCGGGGCGCCGGGCGCTCCATGCGCGCGAGGCTCGTAGCGATGCACCGACACCGCGACGTGCCCGTGCTCACTCACCGCCTGCACGGCGTTCAGTACCAGATTGAAGACGGCCCGATGCAGCAGGTCCTCGTCGCCTTCGACCGGCGGCAACTCGCTTTCGATCGACACGTCGATGCTGACGCCGGGTGCGCGATCCGGGTGCGTGCCCGCGATGGTCACGGCGGCTCGGGTGAGCGCCCCAAGATCGAGCGACTCCACCCGCGTGACGCGCGCGCGAGCGAAATCGAGAAAGTCGGCCAGCAACCGGCTCAGGCGATCGGCTTCGCGTACCACGAGACCAAAGAGAACGCGCTCGTCCTCGTCCTCTTCCGTGACCGGTGCAACCACACCGCGGCGACGCGCCAACTGCTCGGTCGCACTGCGAATGGACGCCAGCGGATTTCGAATCTCGTGCGCGAGCGAAGCACTGAGCTCGGCGACGGCCTGCAAACGCTCCGCGCGCACGTGCAGCGACTGCAGACGCTTGCTATCTGAAATGTCCTGAAAGATCGCCGTTGCACTCGTACCACCATTCGGATGTGCACTGTCAGAGACCGTAGTCGTGACGCCAATTTCGACACTCTGTCCGTCGCGTTGAATCAGTCCTTCGGCACGGGTCGTGCGCACACCCTGACGCGAGGATTGTTCGAGCAGGAGCGCCAACTGCGGCGCAATGCCGCGCAGGGTGTTGGACAGCGGCTTCCCCACAAACTGCCGCAGGTTGATCCCCAGCAGATCGGCGGCCGCGGGATTGGCGTAGACCAATCGACCTTCCGCATCGACGGTGATGATGCCCGAGCGAATGGTGCGCAGGATGTCGGCGGCTTCGAGCTGCACTTTCACGAGCTGCGCGGCGAGCGCGTCCTGTCCGAGCCCGGCCTGACGCAGGCGCAACGCGACATAGCCCGATCCGATGGCCACCACGACAAAGACGCCGATCTGCACCGTCATTCCCGCGTGTGACACCGCCGGTCGCAGCCAGACGACGTCCATCGAGTAGAGCAGACAGGCACCCCCCGCCACCGCGAGTCCTCCGCGGAATGACAACAACAGCGCGGCGCTGGCAATCACGAGGATGTACAATGCCGCGAACTGCGAGCTCCAGCCGCCGGTGATGTGCACGACGGCGGTGACCAGCGCGAGATCGACGGCGCACTGCAGACCGTAGAACACCGGGCCGTACGCGCGACGCTGCACCTCGCCGTACATCGCCGAGGCAACGGTCGCCAACACCGCCACGGCGAAGGCGAGGGTGGCCAACAGCGTGTCCGTCGGATCGGCGCGATTCCAGACAAAAACCGCCGCCACGAGAATGGCACAGGCGAGCACAATGCGACCAAGCCAGACCCAGCGGAGCACCCGGCGTGGGTCCAGCATATCCTGAATGGCGACTTGAGGGTACGCGGGAGTGTAACGCAATGGACGTGATCAAGGTCCCGGCATGGTTGCCGGAGGCGATCTGAGCCGGTTCGCAGAATGCAAGAGGCGCGGAACGCCCGACGCTCTTGCAGATTGCACTACCATGACGAACCATCCGTCCGACCGTTTCCTTTTGTGATGCTCGCTGAATCGACTTTGCTGGCGGACCCCGAGCTGACGTTCAGCAGCGCGACGCTGCGACTGCTCATGGTGCTTATTCTGGTGCTGCTCAACGCGTTTTTCGTCGCGGCCGAGTTTGCGCTGGTGGCCGTGCGCCGCAGCCGTATCGACCAGATGGCGGCCGAAGGGGACCGCAGCGCGCTGGTGGTGCAGCGCGCCCTCAAGCACCTCGATCGCTACATCTCCGGGACTCAGCTCGGCATCACGCTGGCGTCGCTCGCGCTTGGCTGGATCGGCGAGCCGGCGGTGGCAGTGCTCGTGGACCGCCTGCTGCATCTGGTCAACATCGAGCCGTCGCCCGGCGCGTTGCACACCGGCGCGGGGATCGCCGTCGCCTTTGCCGTCATCACCTTCCTGCACATCGTGCTGGGCGAGTTGGCGCCCAAGTCCATCGCGCTCGCTCGGCCCGAAGATGTGAGCCGGTTGGTCGTGCGTCCGCTGATGCTCTTTTCTCAGGTGATGTCGCCGTTCATCAACTTCCTGAACAACACGGCGAATCGGCTGCTGCGCCTGCTGGGCGTGGAACCCACCTCCGAAAATGGGCATGTGCACTCACCGGAGGAGCTTCGCCTTCTGGTGATGCAGGCGCGCGCGCACGGCACGCTTGACGAGTCCGACTCGGCGATGCTCGCCGGCGTGTTCGATTTTCACAACAAGAAGGCCCTCGATGTCATGCGCCCGAGAACAGATATGGTCGCTATCCCCGAAGATGTGGAAACCGAGAAGCTGGTGCAGCTCCTTCGTCGAGAGCGCTACTCGCGATATCCCGTGTACCGCGATACGCCCGATGATATCATCGGCGTCTTTCTGGCGAAGGATCTCTGGTTGCTGGAAGATGTGCGCACGTTCGTGCTGAAGGATCACACGCGCGAACCGCTGTTCGTACCGGCCACTCGCGCCGCCGAACGCGTGCTCGACGATCTGCGTCGCACGCGCGCGCACCTTGCGGTCGTGCTCGACGAATACGGCGGCACGGCGGGCATCGTCACCATGGAAGATCTGGTGGAAGAAGTCGTTGGCGATATTGCCGACGAATACGATCCGTTCTCGCGCGACGCGTTGCTCTTCGACGGCGTGTTGGAGCTCGCCGGTTCGATGTCGCTGGTGGACGTCCGCTCCGATCACAGGTTGCCGATCCCCGAGGGCGACTGGTCCACCCTCGGCGGTTACGCGTTTGCCATGCTCGGGCGATTGCCTCGCGTCGGCGATCGCGTGACGTATCCCGGTGGCGAGTTGGAGGTGGTCGCCATGGACGGGCGTCGTGTGGCAGCGTTGCGTGTGCACAAGCGCGTTGAACCAGTGGTGAGCGCGTGACCGATCACTTCGTGACCTTGCCGGAGCGAGTCACCGCTCGCCTTGCCGTACTGCGCGCCGGTGTGCTCTGCGGGGCGGCGCTGCTGCTGTCGTTCGCGTGTGCGGCACGCGGAGAGGGCGGCGAGCGTGATGCTGCCTCCGCTGCCTTGGCACAGCAGGACTCCATTGTTCCCGCAGCGCCCCCCGGCGAGCCTGCGTCCGTATTTCCTCCGCCGACGCGACCGATCGCCGATATCGTGGCACCGCGCTGGAGTGCCGAAGATGATCGCGATGACGTCGGTGAGTTTGCGCGCGTCGCGAAGCTGGCGGGTGTGCGCCGCGGGATGCGCGTGGCGGACATCGGCGCTGGTGACGGCTACTACGTGAGCCGACTTTCGCCGATGGTCGGTGCGACGGGGCGGATCTTCGGCAACGATATCATCATCGACTATCTGCGCCTGCTGCAGACTCGCGTGCGGCGCGAGAAGCTGGCCAACGTTCAGGTGGTGCTCGGAGATCCGCACGATCCGCGTCTCCCTGCCGAAGTCGTGGATGTGGCACTCATGATTCACATGTATCACGAGATCGAGCAGCCGTTCGGCCTGCTGTGGAATCTCGCCACGTCGATGAAACCACGCGGCACGCTGGTGATTCTCGATCTTGAGCGGCCAACGTACGGACACGGCACACCGCCGGCCTTACTGCGCTGCGAACTCCGCGCCATCGGTTATCGCGAGCGTTCGTTCACGAAGACGGGCGCCGAGGAGTATGTGGCGATCTTCGAGGCGCCGACGATTGCCGACCGTCCCACGCCTGCCGCGATCACCGCGCGACTCTCGGCGCAGCCATGCCGCGCGCCGCAGGATTGACGGCGCATGCATCGCTCCGCGCCTCCTGATGCCAGGATCTGTTCATGAATGAGCAGGGCGACGATTCGCTGCTCTCACCTGAGCCGGCAGCGGTGGAGATCACGCGCACCGTACGCATTCCTGTTTGGGAGCTCGAGCTGCGAGCGATCACCGGCAGCGGTCCCGGTGGGCAGCACGTGAATCGCAGCGCGACGCGCGTGGCGCTACGCTGGAATGTGCGTACCACACGCGCACTCTCCGACGAGCAGCGTGATCGGGTCATGGGCAAGCTCGCCTCCCGACTGGACGGCGAAGGCGCGCTGCGCATCGTGGCGGGTGAGTTTCGCAGCCAACAGCAGAACCGACGCGCTGCGATCGCGCGTCTGGTGGTGATCGTCGAACGTGCGCTGATCGTGCCCAAGTCACGCAAGGCCACCAAGCCCACACGCGGTTCGGTGGAGCGGCGACTGACCGAGAAGCGGCAGCGTTCCGACGTCAAGCGAGATCGCCGGACCGACGCACACGATTAGCAGTCAGGGCCGCAGGCGATTTCGCATGCGGCCCGGACAGACTGCTGCGGTACGCCTCCGAGCGCCCTTGGCCGGAACGCACGCGGACTAGAAGACGACGGCGTTCACGCCCAGAAAGTATGTGATGAAATCGGCGCGGCCGCGAATAGGAATCGGATCGCGATCCTGTTCGAACGCTTCACGCACTCGCTGATCGTTCAGGTATCTCACGTCATCGTGGCGCAGAAATCGCGCGCCGAGATCGAGTCGAATGGGTCGCGGTCCGCTGTTGAGGCGGATGTACGTGCCAACGGCGCCGCCGTACGCGAGGACCGCATCGTTGTTGTTGGTGGTGCTGGCGAAGGGCGAGTTGTCGTTGTTGGTGCCCTCGACCGTGCTCTGTGTCCAGAAGACCGAGAAGCCACCGAGCGCCGTGACGTAGGGCGTGACGGGGCCGGCCGGAATCTTGAGCTGCGGACCGGTGACGAGCGAGACGATGTTGTTGGACGTGCGCAGGTCGAGCTTGATGAGCCCACCAGTGCCCGCGAGCGGAATACGACGGCTCTCGTTACCGTAGGTCAGGAATCCGACGTCGAGACGCCAGGCGAGCGCGCCGGCTGGATCGATGCGCAC
>Ga0163144_10015543_pt1 | contig 15688 bp, 13 predicted proteins | sample OliLak19BULKMAT1_FD_123175 | JGI IMG/M metagenome (GOLD analysis project Ga0163144, IMG submission 123175) | Freshwater microbial mat bacterial communities from Lake Vanda, McMurdo Dry Valleys, Antarctica - Oligotrophic Lake LV.19.BULKMAT1 | ecosystem: Environmental > Aquatic > Freshwater >...
AAAACCCACCCTAAAAGAGGCACGTCATCCTGAGCCGAGAATCGACGCAAGGAGAGACTCGTGTCGAAGGACCTCCTCACGTCCGAAGGCAGTCAACCAGCAAACGAATGGCGACATCCACGGCGGGCGGACACAAGACCCGCCCCTATCGTTAAAGATTGCTACGCTGGGCTCGCAATGACGCGATTATTTGTGCTGGGCATCTAAGGCGGGCGGACACGAGACCCGCCCCTCACCATCGAACACCCTTAACGGATGCAGGCCACAGGCGGAACTGAGAATCTGCACAAAGTCATCATGTGCGCGTGTTATAATCTGTATAAGACTTTTTGTAATCTAGGATAGAATAATCCCATGAACGCTTCACACGCCGATTCCAAAGCAACGCACGATGCCACTCGTATTGTGGTTAGCACGCCCGCCTCTCCTTCACATGACGACGGCCTGTATCGCATGGACCCTAATGGCGCGATGCCGTCTAAAGAAATCATGCGTAAAATGTACGCACAAATGCTCACCATCCGCCTGTGGGATGAACGCGCCCTCAAGCTCCAGCGCAGCGGACGCATCAGCTTTTGCGTGACGCATAAGGGCGAAGAAGCCACGCAAATCGGTACAGTCGCCGCCTTACGCGCAACAGATTGGGTGTTTCCAGCCTACCGTCAACTCGGAGTCCCTTTATGGCGCGGTGCTAGTTTAGAAATGCTCGCTAATCAGCTTTTCGGCAACGAAGGCGATATCTCCAAAGGGCGACAAATGCCCTGCCATTACAGCTTTCACGATCTTTATTTCGCCTCTGTCTCGAGTGTTATCGGTACGCAAATTGTTCATGCTGCTGGTGCTGCGCTTGCTGCAATGGCTAAAGGCTCGGATGATGTGGCCGTCACCTACTTCGGTGATGGGGCTAGCTCTGCGAATGACCTTCATTCCGCGCTCACCTTTGCAGGAGCGTTTAAGCTGCCTGCCTTGTTCTTCTGCGTGAACAATCATTACGCGATTTCCCTGCCTGTTTCTGCTCAGACAGGCGCAAACACCCTCGCCGATAAAGGCATCGGCTACGGCATTGACTCTATTCGCGTCGATGGCAACGATGTACTCGCGGTGTATCAGGCAACGCTCGTCGCCGCAGAAAATGCGCGTCAGGGCAATGGTTCAACCCTCCTAGAACTCGTCACGTATCGGATGCACCCCCACTCGTCATCGGATGATGACGGTCGCTACCGCATCGAAGGGGAGATGGAAACGTGGATCGATAAAGACCCTATTCCCCGCTTTGAGCAATACCTTGAAGCCGAAGGCATTCTTCATGCTGAAGAACGTGAGGCCTTAAAAAAAGACCTAGAAGCACAGATTCAGGACGCCACCAGCGTAGCCCATGCTGCGCCCGCCCCTAACTGGCAATCCATGGTTGAAGATGTCTATGCTGAAGTGCCTGCTCCGCTTCAACGTCAACTTGATGAATGGATCGCACATGAAAGTGAGCTAACGCTTGCCAATGCGGGAGCCTTCCCTCTGTAATAGTTATCGATGAGAGATTTTGTTATGCCTGCTAACGCTGAAACGCTTTTATCCACCGTCGATTTTTCCACCGCCACGCCTGCGGATCGTGACCCTGCCAAACCCATCACCATGGTTCAGGCGATTAACGAAGCGTTGCATCAGGCGATGGAAGTCAATGCGCGGATCATTAATTTTGGTGAGGACATCGGCAAGACTGGCGGCGTATTTCGCGTCACTGATGGCCTTCAGGAACGCTTCGGAAAAACCCGCGTGATTGATACGCCTTTGAGTGAATCAGGGATTATTGGTTCCGCTTACGGCATGGCTGTTGCAGGGATGTACCCTGTCGCTGAAATTCAATTTGCCGATTACATCTTTCCTGCCTTCGATCAAATTGTCTCTGAAGTGGCTAAACTGCGGTATCGGTCGGGTGGGGATTGCGCCTGCCCTATGGTGATTCGCACGCCCTACGGTGGCGGTATTCGTGGCGGTGTTTACCACTCCCAAAGCCCTGAAGCCTACTTTGTTCACACGCCAGGCATTAAAGTCGTGATTCCCTCAACGCCTGCCGAAGCCAAGAGCCTTTTGCTTGCCTCGTTAAAGTCTCCTGATCCTGTACTGTTCATGGAGCCTAAACGCCTTTACCGCTCACCCAAGGGGCTTGTTCCTATCCATGCGGAACTCACGTCTTTAGGCCCTGCACGGCTCGTGCAAGCGGGTACGGATGTCTCTGTGTTTTGCTACGGGGCGATGGTGGATATCTGCCAAAGCGCTGCTAAAAAACTCGCGGATGAAAAAGGCGTAAGTGTCGAGATTGTTGACCTTCGCACACTCTCTCCCATTGATGAATCCAGTATTTTAAACAGTGTCCGCAAAACAGGACGCGCGGTGATTGTCTATGAAGCCCCCAAAACTGGTGGCTACGGCGCAGAAATTTCGGCCATTATTGCAGAGCAAGCGGTAGAGTATTTGAAAGCCCCTGTCAAACGGGTCGCTGGGTTGGATACCCCCTATCCTTACACGCTTGAAGCTGTTTACATGCCTCACCCTGTTCGTGTCATGCGCGCGATTGAAGACGTGATTAGTTTCTAGCGCAACAGATTGCCACGTCCGTTTTTGCATGTTTCTGCGAAACGGCAAAATACTCCCTCGCAATGACGAGTGCTTTTTATAAAGGTTTAGATATGTCCACCTCTCTTCAAAAAACCGATGACGGCCTCATAATTTTTACGCTCCCCGATATTGGTGAGGGCGTGGCGGAAGGCGAGATTATTGAATGGCTCGTCAATGAAGGCGATACAGTAGCGGAAGATCAGTCCATTGTTGAAGTGATGACCGATAAAGTGACGGTGGAAATTCCCGCTCCGCGAGCAGGAACCATTGTGAAGTTTTATGCCGCCGTTGGAGATGTCGTGGATGTTGGTGCGCCTCTTGTCGCATTTTCTGATGTAGGGGCGGGTCCTGTGCCAGCCCGCCAAGATCATACGCCTGCCGAAATCCCCCATCCTAGCCCTACTCCTTCTACAAACGAGTTAAAACAAGCGTCATTAGAAGCAGAGCCTACCCCAACTCCTGAGCCTGCTACTTCATCAAAAAACGATCCCGCTCCAAAAGAAAAAGAGAAAGGGAGTAGCTCCGTTATTCTGGCGGCTCCTGCAACGAGACAATTAGCGAAAAGCTTAAACGTTCCGATTTGCCAAATCAACGGCTCTGGACCTCATGGGCGCGTGATGCCTCACGATGTCGAAACCTATTCGCAACGAGGAGCCACGGCTCTCCAACTCACACCCACTACCGCTGTGTCTGCTCCGTTTATTATGAGCACTGCACCGCCGCTCATCAACCAAACGCCTGTCGCTAACATCGTGCCCTACACTGGGATGCGTAAACGAATTGGTGAACGTTTACTGGAAAGCCATCAGAATGTTCCGAGTTTTGCGTATGTCGAAGAAATCCGTATGGATCGCGTGGAAGCGCTGCGTCAGGAACTTAAGCCTACTTTGGTAGAACAAGGGATAAAGCTAAGCCCGCTCACCTTTGTGATGCGAGCAGTCACCCTTGCACTTGTAGAGTTTCCACCGCTTAATAGTCAACTTGATACACAGGCCGCTAAAATCACTCAACCCGATACCGTCAACCTTGGGCTTGCTGTCGATACCCCGCAGGGTTTGATTGTGCCTGTCATTCAAAAAGCGCATCAACATTCATTGCTTAGTTTAGCCGTTGAAATTCAACGCCTTGGGCTTGCCGCGCGTGAACAAAAACTATCACGTGAAGATGTCCAAGGTGCAACGTTTACGGTTTCGAGCATTGGGAGTATTGGTGGGGTCTTGGGAATTCCGATTATTAACCCGCCAGAATCTGCTATTATGGGCGTGAACCAAATTCGCAAAATGCCTGTGGTTGATGAGCACGACCACATTGTCGTGGGGCGCGTGATGAACCTTTCATTGAGTGCGGATCATCGCGTAGTGGATGGTGCGGATGCCGCCCGATTCATGAATCGTGTGAAAGCTTTATTAGAATCGCCCTCTTTGCTTCTTTTATAATTTTGAAAGACCTAAAAATATGAACGTGCGCTTACAGCCTTACCAGCACCGAGCCGTTTTCTTGGACAATGCCAATGAACGTTTTTTGTTGAAAGCCCTCTTGGCGGACGCGGATGCGATCACCCACGAGACCTGTTTGTAGGGCTTTTCCCTTCATATTCACGCGCATCGGTTTAGAGGTATTGTGAATCTCCCCCACGATTGTTACTGCTTGCCACGCCCGAACGGTTGGGGGCATATTCACATTTTGCTGGGTAAGCACATCCCCTTTCACAAGCTCTACACGACTCAGCGTATCCGCTGGCAATGCCTCCATACTGAGTCTGTTGTTCGCCTGTCGTCGGTCTACAAATGTTTGTTCGCGATGCACATGCGCCGTAACCCCTTCCCCCAAATGAACAGAATCATCAACGACCCATGCCCATTTTTTCTCGGTCAGCACGATGGGTAACCTGAGGGTCATGGCTTTATCCGTATTGATGCCCGCTACCAAAATCGATGCAATTCCCATGCCACCTGTAAAAAAGGCAGGCGATAAATCATCTGTGTTCATGGTGATCGTAGGGGGTTCGCTGGATTCTAATAGCAGAATACGAAAGCGTCTTGAATCGGGCATTTGCAGCGAAACGCCATAGGGACAGTCTTTCAATCCATTGGCATTGCAATAAGAATTAACAGCTTGCTCGAATTGAGGAGCCACAGTGACTTTAATCTGTTCACCCGTCAGCCACTGTTCGGCATGTGCGGGAGATGTACAGAGGCATAAAAAGGAAGCTGACAGAACGTAACAGCTTAACAGATTGCCACGTCCGTTTTTGCGCATTTCTGCGAAATGGAAAAAACATTCTCGCAATGACGGAACTAATTTATGTATAAAATTAAACAATGTTGTTTACAGACTGGAGCATTTCGTCGCCTGCCTGCATGACTTTTGAGTTGGCTTCAAACGCACGCTGAGCCGTAATCAGGTTAATCAGTTCTTCAACGATTTGGACATTCGCATTTTCTAGAAAGCCCTGAGCAATAGTGGTTTTAGCGAACTCTCCTTGTCCTGGCTGCCCCACCACAGGATCACCCGAAGCGGGAGTCATGGTAAAGAAGTTTCGCCCCTGCGATTCCAGACCCGCAGGGTTGGCAAATCGAGCCAACTGAATCTGTCCGATTTCCTGAAACGTGCCCTGTGTGTTACGAATACTGAGGTTTCCGCTTGTGCCAATAACCACTTCCGTCGCATCCTGAGGGACGGTCATTTGCGGGATGAGTGGGTAACCATCTGAGGTAACAATGCTTCCGTTGGCGTCTCGTTTAAACGTACCATCGCGGGTATAACCAATTTCGCCATTGTCTAACTGAATTTGAAAAAAGCCATCGCCCTGCACAGCCATATCGAGGGTATTGCCTGTCTGCATCATTGGGCCTGTCTGAAAGTTCCGCTGTGTTGCAGAAACTCTAACACCCAAGCCCACCTGAACGCCTACTGGATCGAGCGTTCCCTGATTGCCCAACGACCCTGGTGACGAAAAGGTCTGGTTGATTAAATCCTGAAATTCGGCGCGTGATTTTTTATAGCCCGTGGTATTGACGTTGGCCACGTTGTTGGCGATAACGTCCATGTTAAACTGTTGGGTGGTTGCGCCCGTAGCCGCAGTATAGAGCGATCTAAGCATTATTTCATTGTCCCTATTGTCTCTCTAAGGTGTCTAAATTCGTCTATTTAATTTCATTTACCGCTTTTTGAAGCGTTGAATTCTGTGCGGAAATACTTTTTTGAAGCCCCTCATAGAGGCGCATTCCCGTAATACTCTGGATCATTTCGCGAACCACATTGGTATTAGAGCGTTCTGCAAATCCCTGCATGACACGCCCGCCTGGATCAGTCGGTGCAATAACCTGAGGGTTGTCCCCCTTAAGGATAGAATCACTTATTTTTTGAAGACCCTTGGGGTTGGGGAAACGGACGCGTTTAAGGCTTCCTAGAGCTTCACCATTCTGGCTTCTGATTGTGCCGTCTTCACCGACGGTCACTTTTCCATTTTCCACTGCGATGTTAATGGGTTGGTCTCCAGTATCCAAGACGTTTAACCCATCACTGGTCACGAGTGTTTTATCTGGCCCAATCCGAAACGTTCCATTACGCGTATACCCTGTTTCCCCATCAGGAAGTTGAACAGCGAAAAGTCCATCACCTTCAATCGCTAAATCAAGCGGGTTGCCTGTCGATTGCAAGTGCCCCTGAGAAAAATGGATCGGGGTCCCAATTGTCTCAACGCCTGTTGTGAGTTTTCCCACAATTTTAGTGCCTGCTTTATCGATACGGGTCACTTCCATTTCTGGTTTAGCTTGCGTTTGGGCATAGCTTGCTTTAAAGCCCGTGGTGTTCACGTTGGCTAAATTGTTAGCCATGATATCGGTAGAAAGCTGGACATTCATCATGCCCGATGCTGCAGTATAAATGCCTCTTAACATGGGATGCTGTCCTTATTGTTCGATTTGGCGTTCAAATTGAAGCACCTTTTTGACGTAATTCTGCGTCTCTTTATAAGGAGGGATTCCTTTATATTTATCCACCGCGCCTGGCCCTGCGTTATAGGCGGCTATAGCGAGGGATTTATTCCCTTTGTACTTGGTCAGTAGCTGGCTCAAATACTTGCTCCCGCCTTCAACGTTTTGTTCGGGGTTAAATGAATTATTAACGCCCAAATCCTTCGCCGTCCCTGGCATCAATTGCATCAAGCCACGCGCTCCAACCGATGAAACGGCATTTGGGTTATACGCACTTTCAGCTTTAATCACTGCTTGTACCAAGTCAGGATCAACATTATTTCTATTGGCGGCTTGCTCAATTAACGGACGTAGCTGCAAACCTTTTAGAGACATTCTTGCTGGAGGAACGCCCCCCAACCGCGGTTTTTCGTCATTCATCACCGATTGTAGGGCAGAACTAAAACTGGCAGGTTTAGGAGGTGTACCCTTTACGTCATCCAAAATACTGTTGACCATACCCACCGAAGATGGGGATGGAATGGGGGCTTTAGGAATAGGCGTTGCCTGTGCAATGCCCAACTGCTGCTCTATCATGCGCACGCGTTGCTCAACGCCTGCTATGCCTGTGTACATCATCATAGTGAAAATTACTCTTGTTTGTCTCTCTGAAATCATCCGTCATTGCTAGCCCACCTACCGAAGGCGGATGCGGCGCGTGGCAATGTGTATCGCCTATTTCAAAATGTTAGTCAGTAGTGTCTCTCTGTTGAGGAGTATGACATGGCCATACATTGCCTGACACCACCCACAGGTGTAAGCCATTTGAATGAAGTCGTTAAAGTTCAGGCTCTTATATAGAGGCCACGGAAAAAGGTTCAGTGGGATGCAGAGAACGTTGATTGACACTGTTAACGTGACACAATAACTCGCGAAGCGGGCAATACAAACGGCTTTGAAGGCGTGAACATGGGGTTCATATCTGAAAAACGGCTTGGATTAAAGAAGTATAGCCAAACCAAAAAACTTTGAAACACTTCCAGTTTGATCGGGTTGGTTCCCCCCACCCCAGCATAGCCCGCCATCGGTGAGGCGTGCCCCCTAAGGGAGAGGGAGTAAGAAGTAAAGTGTATCATTATTTTAGACGTTAGCTATATACAATAAACTCCCCGCTATTTGCGAGGAGTTTTTGTTACCTTAAAGTAAAGAGAGTTTACTGTTCGATAGATGCATTACACATCCACGCTGCTTTTTCAAGTGCTGCTAATTTAGCGGTGAGTAAATCAGCCGTTACAACATCATCAACGGCTTCTGCAGCTTCAACGGCTAAACGCATTTGCTTAGCGGCCGCGTAATGATCGTCACGAAAGATTTCCAGCAATTCGTTGTGAAGCGGTACATCGTTAACGAGCTTGATTTGCTCTTCACCCACAGTGTGAGGAATAGGAGCCAACAAACCCTGCATTTTCAAACGCTCAGCAATATCATCTAAATCCTGTGCAAGCTGCGTATAGCGCTCTTCAAGAAATTCATGGATCGCAACAAAAGCGATTCCGCGGAAGTTCCAGTGGTAGAACAACGTTTTCATGTACAAGTCATTCGTGTTTCTGAATGCCTGTTCTAAAGCGGTTTTGTGCTGTTCGTATTTCTCTTCATTAAGGCCGATTTCTTTAGCGGTATTGTTATACGCTTCACCATTTAGTTTTGTAGGGGTAGCGGTGCTCATCATAGTAAAATCTCCTAAACAGTTATGTCACGTTAAGAAGCGCATTGCTTCGTTAAGTTACCCCTAGCCTACCATGTGAAACGGAGAATCCCTGTTCTCTTAAGGAAGTTCTAATGAGATTTAATGCCTTTTCCAAGGAGGATGTCTTCATGCACACTGTGGCAATCTGTAACGATGGAAACGTGACACTTTATAAATGGACGATGTCTACGCTTTTAAGGAACCTACGGTTCACAATGATCCACAAGTGAAACCGAATCAGGAACAGAGACTTTCTTATAAAAGGCTCTTACATCTTCCATCGACGGCGTGACGCGCATTTTCGGGAGGCTCATCATCATGCCACGACCGTAGCCCTTGGTACGCAAGCGCGTATCCATCAACGCCACCACCCCTCGATCACTCGCCGTACGGATCAACCTGCCGACGCCCTGCTTTAATTTGATAATCGCTTGCGGGACGGCGTAGCCTTGAAACCAGTCTTCGCCTTTTTCTTTTAGACGCTCTACCGTAGCTTGGTGAATCGGTTCATCGGGTGAGGTAAACGGCAGGCGATCAATCACCACAAGAGACAACTGTTCCCCAGGAATATCAATGCCTTCCCAAAACGTCGCAGTTCCGAGTAGCACTGGGTTATCTGTCTCTTTAAACCATTGAATCAAGCGATGTCGTGGGAAGTCTCCCTGCATCCGAATCGGGAAATCCACACGCTGCATCAAACTCTCGGCGGCTTTGTGCATCGCGGCGTAACTCGTAAACAATAAGAACGCGCGCCCTTGACTCGCTTCCAATAGATCAGTCATCCGCTCCATCAATGCGACGTGATAGCCCTCACCGTGCGGCGTCTCGGGAATCTCGGTGGCTAAAGGGATGTAGCACAAGGCCTGCGTTTGAAAATCAAAGGCGGATGGCAAGACTAATTCACGCGCATTAATTTCAATGGAATCGCCTTCGGCATTCATGGCGAGACCGTTAAGGCCGAGCAGGTCTCGGAAATAGCTGAGGCGGTTCCGCACCGATAAGGTCGCACTCGTGAGGACGGCTTGCCGATTCGCCCAAATCGCATTCCGCAAAAGGTAATCCACTTCGAGTGGGGTTGAGATGAGTTGAAAGCTCATGCGTTCATGGTCAATTTCCGCCCAGTTGACGCGATGCACGGCATCATGGCCCGATGCTTCATACAAAAAATGGCTCCATGAATCGCGCAAATCCTTGAGTTGTTCTTTGAGCTTTTCCTGCTGATTCTCCACCTGTTGCTGCTTATTGCTCGCGGATTGCACAATCGGCAACTGCAAGACATCAAGCCCTTGTACCCACTCCATGACTTCCGTAAGCACATCATGAATTTCGCGAACCAGCTCCCCCATTGCTTCATCAGGGTAGAGGCGTATCGTGGATTGTCGCTTGGATTTTTGCAACAACCAGTGCATGAAGTTCGCTTCCGCTTCTTTCAAATGCCACATCAGGGTATCGGGTAGGGGCATTAACTGCTTGTGAATACGCCCAACCAACTGTAGCCCACGATAGCGGCCAATCCGACTCGAAAAAGCGTTAAGGGCATAACCATACAAGCTGTGCGCTTCATCAAACACCACCAGCTCATGCGGAGGCAGCAACCCCCCGCCACTCACGACATCTTGGCAGTAGAGCGCGTGATTGGTGACAATAATATCCGCGAGTTCTAAATCTTCTCGTGCCATGCGGTAGGGGTTTTGATCGAAGAAGCGACAACGCCACCCCAAACAATCCTCGCTCTGGCTGGCCACTTCCCGCCAAAAGGGCTGAGGAATCTCCGTCGACAGCATCGAACGATCGCCCTCCCAGCCGTCGTAGAGTTCTCCGCGAAGAGTTTGTATTTGAAGACGGTTTTGCTTCGTCTCAACATTTTCACGTGCTTTTACAGGACCGAAGCTATTTTCGACTTCTTCAAGTTTATGAATACACAGATAGTTCTGCCGCCCCTTGGCGAGTCGCGCGTTGATCTTCTTCTCATCGCCATACAGATGCTTTGACAGCGCGGGAATATCCTTATGCAGGAGCTGTTCCTGCAACGCGATGCTCCCTGTCGAAATCACAATCGGTTTACGCTTTGAGAGCAGCGCAGGCAATAAATAGCCAAAGGATTTTCCAGCACCTGTGCCCGCTTCCACCATGATGTGTTCGCGGTCCTGAAGGGCGCGTTCAATCGCGCTCATCATACGAATCTGGACAGGGCGGGGTTCGTGGCCTTCCCAGCCCTGCATCAATTCAGCGAAATCGGTTTGGTGAGCGTCCTGTGTAGTCATCTAATTATTATAAAGGACTTCCCGTCCCATGTACATGAAGGAGACCATTAGACAACGGCAGGCCATTAGTCGATACCTTCCCTGCCCCCGTCACAGATTGCCGCGGCATTCCTTTGGAAGCCTCGCAATGAAGAATTCCTAGTGGAGAATCACTCGTGAATATGCAACAACCCCCCAATAACTCAGCCGTACTCGTTTTCTTAAAATCGATGGCAACACCGATTGTGCTTTATACGGCGGATTCGCAAAAGACTTACGCCGAAATTAAAAAGTCCATGGTGGAAGCAAAGACGCACCCGAAGCTCGTAGAAAAAGAAACGATGGGTCCTCTTAAACATGTCTTTTTCTGGGATACTGAAATTGCAGGTGCTGCCCTTCAAATGGACCCCAGTGGCCCACAACCGAGTGCAAGCAACCTCCCGACTAATTTACCAGGCAGCCCGCCGCGTCCAGGCTCGCCGATTAAGCCCCTGTCGCCGTCATCCCCATTGATGCCGAAGAAGCCGTAACCCTTAGAGGCTTCTCTCTTATACCCTTTATTAGTGGGATTCGCATTACTTGCAACATAGTTGCATTTATACTATTATCCTGAAGTACTAAACTGTTATGTCTTCAGGAGATCTCTTAAATGAAAAAGCTTCCCGTTACCGTCTTGTCTGGTTTTTTAGGTGCAGGAAAAACAACGCTCCTGAATCATGTCTTGAATAATCGAGAAGGCCTCCGTGTCGCTGTGATCGTGAATGACATGAGCGAAGTCAACATCGATGCCCAGTTAATTGCTCAGGGCGATGCAAGCCTGAACCGTGCGGAAGAAAAATTGATCGAGATGACGAATGGCTGTATTTGTTGCACGTTGCGTGAAGATCTCCTGATTGAAGTGAACCGCTTGGCTAAAGAAGAACGTTTTGATTATCTATTGATTGAATCCACAGGCATTTCAGAACCCCTCCCTGTCGCGGAGACATTTACCTTTACAAACGAAGACGGCCAGAGTCTGTCCGATGTCGCCACTTTAGATACCTTAGTCACTGTCGTGGATGCGTTAAATTTCAACAAAGACGTTGCAGCCAGTGAAGAGCTTCGTGAACGCAACCTAGCCTTAAATGAAGACGATGAGCGTAACATTGTGGATTTACTAATAGATCAGATCGAATTTAGTAACGTGATTCTCCTAAACAAAGCAGACTTGGTGAGCAAAGACGAATTGGAGCGTCTGGAAGGCATCATCCGTCATCTAAACCCTGAAGCCCGCATCCATCGAGTGACGCGAGGTCAAGTTCCCTTACGCGAGATTCTCCACACAGGGTTGTTTGATTTCGACAAAGCCGCTGAAGCACCTGGCTGGCTCAAGGAATTGCGAGGCGAACACACCCCTGAAACGGAAGAGTATGGAATTTCCACATGGGTCTACCGTGCAGAGCGCCCCTTCCACCCACAACGCATTGGAGATTTCTTCGACGAAGAATGGGCGGGTGTTGTTCGGTCTAAAGGCTTGTTCTGGGTCGCCTCACAAATGGGCGTCGCGCTAGTATGGTCGCAAGCAGGGCTATCGCGTCAGGTACAGGGAGCACAACCGTGGCTCTGTGAACTTTCCGATGAGCAATGGTCTACCTCAGACGAAAGCAGTAAAGAGGCCGTTCGCGCAGAATGGCATCCTGAATTTGGGGATCGCAAACAGGAAATTGTGTTCATCGGCATGGATATGGATACTGATGCATTGCGCGTTGGGCTTGATGCCTGCCTCCTCACCGATAGCGAGCTTGAACGTGGTGAAGCGGCGTGGGCACAATTTGAGGATCCCTTCCCAAAATACGCATGGAACAGTGAGGAAGATACTGAAGACATAGAAGCACAGAATCGGGATGTTGAGAAGGTCATGGCAATGATAGGACAGTAGCTCACTCACCTCTCAATCAATTTAAATCGCCCCTTCTCTCAAAAGAAAGAAGGGGCGATTTTATACTAGACCTCTTTCCCTAAAAGAAGGGGATTGGTATGACGTCCTTTTATTGATCCACAGCTTTCAACGTGAATTGAACGCTTGGAGATTCATTCGATAAACGGCGCAGCGTCTCAAATGGGAGGGTTTTAATCGCTTCCCCGATAAAGTCCGCCTGTGTTTGTGTATACACTTTTAAGCGCCCGCGTGATTCTGAAATGCCTCGTGCGACTTTAAAAATATCGTAACCGTTCCCGCCTTGTGCCAAGTAATCATTCACTAGCACGCGATACATCGTATTCGGATCAAGCGGCTTCCCAGTCTTAGCATCCAGAATTTGAGACACTACGGCAGGATTTTCAGCATCTACAACGAGCGTAATCCCTGACGCATGAAGATTTCCGCCCCAGTTAGGGTTACTCTCAGATTGTTTCATGCTTTTTTCAAACAAATTCTTGAGTTCTGAAGCATTCAGATCAAGAACGACAGGGGTATTGTTAAACGGAAGCGCCTGCAACATATCGCGCTTGGATACAACACCCGCAGCAAGAACACGATCCCCACGGATACCGCCGCCGTTGATGATAGCAATATCGACCTTGCCGTATTCACGCATAATGGCGGCCATCCGCTGAGCCGTTCGGCTATGATGCCCGCGAACGCTCGCTTGTCGCAAATCCCAATCCGATGGAATCATCCCAAGGGCTGCATCCAACGACGCTAAATTGTATTTCGCAAAAATACGCGCTTCAAAGTCTTTATCCTCAACAAAGCGTTTAGGCGTTAAAGCAGTGGCTTCGTAATGCCATTCATCAATAGGGGTAACATCGCCTTTGGGCTTACGACTCCAGAAATAACGTTTAATATGAGGCTTTTGTTTAGGCAAGTTAAACTGAACATGCCCAATGGTTTTAGCATCGCTATCGTGTTTAATAATGGGGATACCGTTTACGTCTTCGAGCATTTGATCGTGGTCGTGTCCACCAAAAATGGCATCCAGCTGCGGAAGAGCCGCAGCAAGGGCACGGTCTTCTGCAATGTTGAGGTGGGTCAAGGCAACCACAAGATCAGGCGACTCTTTCTTAATCCATGAATCAATGTTTTTTTTCAGATACTCGGTCGGGTCTTTGATGGTCATAAATCCATTAACATTATTGATTTCAAGGGTTTCAGGCGTGAGGACTCCCACCACCAAGATGCGCTTTCCCTTTTGCTCAATCACTTTGTAAGGGTGAATCAATTCAGGGTTTAACTGCTTCGCATCGGTGATGGTGATGTTTCCCCCTAGCCACGGAAATGCAGAGAGTTTAATGGCGTTCGTCACACCTTCAGCACCAAAATCAAACTCGTGGTTGCCAAGAGTCGCCACATCCACCTTGAGCATATTTAATGCTTCTACCATGTGTAAACCCTTGGTGATCTGGCTTTCAGGGGAGGGGGACAGCAAGTCTCCCGCAAAGAGAAATTGGGATTGAGGCCACTTGGATCGTGTGTGTTTAAGGTAGGTCGAGACGCGGCTCAAGGTTCCCATCGAATCAGCAGGGTAGGGGCGCCACTGGTAGACATCGTTCATCAGCACAAAATTGACGCAGGTTTGATCGGCTTTACACTGGAAGGTGTTTTCCTGTGCATAGGCAGAGCTTAGCCCTAACATGATGGCACTCGATAAGAGTAGAGCACTTAACACTGATTTTGAAAATAGGTGATGCATCAACATATCCTTTATAGCTAGTGGTGTCATTATACCCATTATCTGCTAAATATTGCGCAGAATCTCTGATACTCTCGCGGAGCGGGAGCTTTTTCCCCTTCCGTAGGAAGACGTAAAAGCGAACGTGACAAACTGTATCGTTTTGTAGCCCTTTCTCATAAAGATAAGCTAAAGACTTTATTCGCACACTTCCACTCGCGTCATAAATCATAGACAATAGATGCATCCCCTAGCTTACGGAGCCTCTTTCACATGCCTGAAACAAAAATGAACATTCCCATCATGCGACTCGATCGCCAGTATCGCGATTTGCAAATGGATTTTGAATCCGCTGCGCTCGCCGTTATGCGATCAGGGGTGTATATTCTTGGGCCAAACGTTAAAGCATTGGAATCTGAAATAGCCGAGCGTACAAAATGCGGATTCGGGATTGGTGTCGCCAATGGTACGGATAGCCTCTACCTCTCGCTACGCGCGGCAGGGATTGGACATGGAGACGACGTCATCACCACACCAATGAGCTACATCGCGACTTCTGAAGCGATTGTTCGTGCAGGCGCAACGCCTGTCTTTGTAGATATCGTGGATGACGGTACTTATCTGATGGATATAAAAAAAGCAGAAGCTGCGGTTACGCCCAAGACAAAAGCTATTATTCCTGTGCACATTTTCGGACAAGCGGTGAATATGGATGCGCTCATGACGCTTGCCAAAGCGCATAACTTAGTCGTGATTGAAGATTGTGCGCAAGCCATTGATGCTGAGTGGAACGGAACACCTGTCGGGGGCTTTGGCGATTTCGGGAGCTTTAGCTTCTTCCCAACAAAGAACCTCGGAGCCTTTGGCGATGGCGGGATGATTACCACGCAATCCCAAGCGCACGCGGAACGCCTACAAGCCTTACGTGTCCACGGACGTTCAGACGATGGCTACGATCACGCGCATGAAGGCATGAATAGCCGCCTCGATGAATTACAGGCCGCATTGGTTCGTGTGAAAGTGCCACATCTTAACAAATGGTCAACTGCTCGACAAGGCCATGCGACGCGTTATGATGAAGCGTTCAAAGACCTCGAACAACTGACGATTCCTACTGTGCAAGAAGGTGCTAATCATGTGTACCATCAGTATACGCTCGCGGTGACCGATGCTTCACCGTTGACGCGAGATGAATTAGTCGAAACCCTCAACGGGGCGGGTGTGGGTTCGCGCATTTACTACCCGATTCCTCTCCACCTTCAAGGAATGCATAAAGACTTAGGTTATTCACAAGGCGATTTACCGATAGTGGAACGTGCCTGCGAACGTGTCTTTAGTTTACCGATGTTCCCAGAAATGACCGAAGACGAACAAGCCTACGTCATTGAGACGTTGAAGCACTGTCTGCTATAATAAAACGAAGGCTTTAACTTATACCCATTATATTAAGCAAGGGCGTATCGCGTCTTCGTTGTTGCCGACTCTTTTTGTTCAAACATGTATTATGTATACACTTAT
>Ga0163144_10015545_pt1 | contig 15687 bp, 14 predicted proteins | sample OliLak19BULKMAT1_FD_123175 | JGI IMG/M metagenome (GOLD analysis project Ga0163144, IMG submission 123175) | Freshwater microbial mat bacterial communities from Lake Vanda, McMurdo Dry Valleys, Antarctica - Oligotrophic Lake LV.19.BULKMAT1 | ecosystem: Environmental > Aquatic > Freshwater >...
CCACCCAGCGCCCGTCGGTCGACGTGATCACCGGCCTGATCAAGGCGAACTTCCCGTCGCGCATCGCGTTCCACGTCACCGCGAAGGTCGACTCGCGCACGATCCTCGACCAGGGCGGCGCCGAGGCGCTGCTCGGCGCCGGCGACATGCTGTTCTCCGATCGCGGCGCCGCGCCCACGCGGTTCCACGGCTGCTACGTCGACGAAGAGGAGATCCACAAGGTCGTCGAGTTCCTCAAGACCCAGGGCCGCCCGGTCTACAACCTCGACATCCTCAAGCCGCGCGAGGAAGAGTCCGCGGATGGCGAGGGCGGCGGCTCCGGCCCGAGCGCGGGCGGCGGCAAGGGCGACGACGATATGTACGACAAGGCCGTCCACATCGTGTGCTCGACGCGCAACGCGTCGATCTCGTGGGTCCAGCGCCAGCTCCGCATCGGCTACAACCGCGCCGCGCGGATCGTCGAGGAGATGGAGAAGCAGGGCGTGGTCAGCGCGCCGGACCACACGAACAAGCGAGAGGTCCTGGTCAGCGCGGCGTGATGCGCAGCCTCCTCGTCATCGCGCTGCTCCTCGCCGCCGCGCCCGCGCGCGCCGGCTGCCCCGATCCCACCGAGCTCAACGCCGACGCGATCGCGCGCTCGCGCGACGCGTGCCGGCCCGCCGATCGGTTCCTCGTCCCGAGCCTCACCGGCGGCGCGCTCCACGTCGACGGCGACTGGTGGGGCGTGATCGGCGGTCAGCTCGCGCTCGTGAGCTGGCGCCACCCGGCGCCGTTCGCCGGGCCGAGCCACGGCGAGCTGACGATCGGCGCGGCGTACGCGTCGAAGGGCCCGCGCCACCTGGTGCTGCTCGAGGCGGCGGCGCGGCTGTCGCCCGAGCGGTCCGCGGGCCGGACGTTCGCCATCCCGTTCGTCGGCGCCGCGATCGGCAAGAACCTCAGCTCCGACGCGCCGCAGGCGTTCTACCTCGCGCCGCTCGCCGGCGTGCACCTCGCGTGGTGGGCGGGCGCGTCGAGCGGACACGCCGCCGTATCCATCGAGGGCCAGTACCACCTGCCGCTCGATCACTTCGATCGGCTGCGCGGCGGCCGCGTCGTCCTCCAGCTCTCGGGGTCCTGGTGGTGAAGCTCCGCGCCGTCGTCGCCGTGCTCGCGCTCGCGCCGCTGTCATGCATGGGCGCGCTCGAGGCGCGGCTGCGCGTCGAGACCGCGCGGTCGAGCCACCTCGCCACCCAGTGCGCGAGCCTCACGCACGGCACGGCCACCGGCGACGCCGGCGTGTTCGGAGGCGGCCTGCTCGACTTTCGCGGCGAGCTCGGCGCCCAGCTCGAGGGCCTGGTCGGCGGGGTCGGCGCGCTCGACGACGAGCTCGCGCGGTTCGGCGGCGGCGCCACGCTCGACACGACGACGCGGATCGTCCGCGAGCTCGCGCTCCTGCCGGGCGCGATCGACGCGCAGACCACGCTCGCGGTGACCAGCCTCACCGGCGCGATCACCGAGCTGACCCGCGACTTCGATCGCGCGCGCGCCGCCGCAGCGGAGCTCGGCAGCTGCGTCGGCGGCGTCAGCGTCACCAGCTCGCTCGAGCACACCGCGCAGCACGACGCCGCGCAGATCACGGTGCAGGCGGTGGTCGCGTGCAAGGGCTCCGTCGACATCCTCGCCGACGTGCTCGGCGGCCTCGACGATCTCGAGCGCGACTTCGAGGACCGCTACACCGCGATGCGCGGCCTCGTCGAGGCGATGGACGAGCGCGGCGACGTCGAAGCCGCCGCGAAGCTGCGCGCGCCGCTCGAGGAGGTCACCGCGGTCCTGCGCGCGCAGGTGCAGTGGCTCGACGAGAGCCGCGCGATCGTCGGCGCGCTGTCGGCGTTCGACCTGCAGGACCCGATCGCGAGCGCGAGCAAGCTCGGGCAGCGCCTGCTCGCGCGCCAGACCGGCGGCGTCGCGCAGGCGATGTTCCGCGTCGTGCGGATCGGGCTGCGGCCGATCGATCGCCAGCTCGCGCACCTGTCCGAGAGCGGCTACGGCGTCGGCGCGGTCTCGGTGGTGTTCGCGTCGGGTTACATCGATCGCGCGGTCGAGCGGGTCGGCGTGTACACCGGCAAGCTCGCGCGCCGGCTCGGCGGCGGCGCCAACGCGATGCTCTACGAGGCCTGCACCGCGCTCGCCGATCCACACGCCGACGACGGCCTCGCCGTCCTCGGGATGACCTCGTTCTACGCCGGGTTCATCGACGGCTACGGCCCGGCCGAGCAAGACAGCGGCGACGGCGTCGCCGCGGCGTGGTGGCGGGGCGCGCTGCTGGCCGCCGAGGGTGACGACGCGCCGCTGGTGATCCCGATGACGAACGCGGCGCTGACCGCGGTGCAGAGCGACCTGCTCGCCGACTGGACCGCGCTCTACGCGATCCACCGCGCCCACGCGTGGGGCCCGCCGCCCGCGCCCGTCGATCGCCGCCCGGCGCGGCTCGCCTATGTCGAGACCCTGCTCACGTCGCCCGAGCTGCTCGCCGGCTCGTCGACGACGTACCTCGATCACCGCCTGGTCAACGTGTTCGTCGGGGGATCGTCGTCGTCGCCATCGGGGGGTGGCGGCGGCGACGGGGGCGGGACCGGCGATCCCGCGACGATGACCCACAAGGTCGACGTCGCCGCGCTCAGCGAGGCGGTCGGCAAGCTGGAGAGCGCGCACAAGGACCTGCTCGACGAGCTCACCGTTCGCGAGGGCCACTGGCGCGCCACCCAGTTCACCGCCGCGGTGTGCCAGTCGTTCGAGAGCAGCAAGGCCGCGAGCGACGCCGGCGTCACCTGCCACGAACGCGACGCCAGCGACGCCGTGTCGACGCTGTCGCTCGCGACCGCCGAGTTTCCCGAGGGCGCGTGGGAGCCGACCAAGAAGACCGCGGCGCCGTTCGAGGCGATCCGCCGCTCCGCTGGGCTGCTCGCGAAGCAGATCCGCGCGCAGATCAAGCAGCTCCTCGGCGATCAGCCGTCGAGCGTGCGCGTCGTCGTCACCGGCCTGGCGTCCAGCGACGCGATGCCGTGCACGAAGATCGTCGCGCAGCTCGCCGCGTCGGCGGTGCCGGTGTGTGCCCTCGCCGGCGGGACGCCCGGCGTCGATCTCTGCCGCACCGACGACGGCGCGCTGCACAGCGGCGAGGCGCTGCTGAGCTGCGGCGTCGACGACGTCGACGCCAACCAGATGCTCGCGGTCCTGCGTGGCTGGTGGGTCCGTCAGGCAATGGTCGCCGCGCTCAAGAAGGCCGACCGCGACACCCTCGGCCCTCGGATCCAGTTCGAGCTCGATCCGCCGCCCGCGCAGGGGTCCTGCGCGAACAAGAAGAAGTCCAAGACCTGCACCCAGTACCGCGTCGCCAACGTCCAGGTCCGCGCGCAGTAGGGCGCTGGTGGGAGACCGCGAGTGGGGCCGCTCCGCTCGCCAATAGGGGACGGTCCTGCAAACTTGCATTGTTTCGGGTGAGCCCCTGCATGCGGCCCGAGATCATTGGGGAATTCTGGCAACCTGGCGCGAAATCATGACCGCGAGGCGACCGTGGCTGAAACCTCAATAAAGTCGCATCGCTAGGGCGTGCTCACCCGAAACAATGCAACTTTGCAGGACCGTCCCCTTCTTGGGGTCAGCGGCCCAGGCGGGCCCAGAGGCACTCGCGGGCGGAGGTGACGCTGTGGGCGGCGTCGCCGGCGTCTTGCTCGTGGGGGGTGAGGGCGGACTCCCAGCGGGCGAGGTCGGCGAGGATCCACTCGAGGCAGCGGTAGGTGCGGCAGCCGCACGCGGCCGCGAAGATCGCGGTGGCGGCGGCGGGCCAGGCGTCCGCGGTGGCCTCGAAGGCGCCGGTGAGCTCGCCGATCGCGGGGTCGTAGGTCGCGGGGATCTCGGGCTCGTCGAGGGTCGGGGGGCACTGGGTCGCGTCGCCGGCGCAGCGCTCGAGCTGCGCGATGAACCCGCGGCGCGCGGTGCGATCGTGATGGAGCGCGAGCACCGCCTCGACCTTCGCGGGATCCTTCGAGCCCTCGAGCGCGGCCTCGGCCTTGCCGATCTTGCCCTCGAGCTCGGCGAGCGCGGCCTGCTCGTCGGCGAGCGCGCGGGAGACGTCCTTGCCGCCGAGCGAGACCGAGTCGTCGCCGGCGCCGCCGCGATCGACGCCGGACCGGCCGCCGCCGGTGTGGTCGTCGACCGGCGTGGGATGGCACCCCGCTGCGAACGCCCCGACGACGAGCGCCACGACCCTGGCATTCATTGCGCCGAGACTACCCTCACACCGTCCTTGCGGCCAGGCGATCCACCCAGCAGAATCCACCGGTTGCCGTCGTGAATCGTCTCGGTCGCTGGTGCGTCTTTCTGCATACGCAACTCGCGTATCCCCTCGGAGCCTGACATGAGCCTGTTCGTCGCCTCCTACCTCGCGTTCCTCATCCAGACCGGCACCATGCCGGCGGCCCCTGCCGCACCCACCAAGCCCGTGGCGAAGCCGATCGTCGCCGCGCCCTCGATCGTCATCGAGACGGAGACCCGGGCACCGATGCCCACGCCCGGCGCGCCCAGCCAGAGCCTCGGCTTCGACCTGGCGACCGGCGATCTCGCCGGCTCGCGCGTCGCCGCGACCGTCACCGCCATCGAGGTGGTCGACGCGGTCCAGAAGTTCTACGCGGACATCCAGCAGGTGACCGCGAAGTTCCGCCAGGAGATCACCAACGCCACGTTCGGCAAGAAGACGACGAACGACGGCAAGGTGTGGATCAAGAAGCCCGGGATGATGCGCTGGGACTACTACTCGAAGAAGAAGACGACCGGAAAGAAGAAGAAGACCACGGTCATCAAGAGCTTCATCTCGAACGGCAGCTACCTGTACGTCGTCGAGCACGAGAACAAGCAGGTGATCGAGAAGAACCTCGAGAACAACCTGCTGCCGGTCGCGGTCACGTTCCTCTACGGCAAGGGCGACCTCAAGGCGGACTTCGACGCCGCGCTCGACACCAAGTCCGGCTACGGCGCCAAGGAGGACCTCGTCCTCAAGCTGACGCCGAAGGTGCAGTCGGCGCAGTACAAGAACCTCTACCTCGTCATCGACAAGACCGACTTCCACGTCAAGCAGTCGGTGATCGTCGACGGCGCGGGCAACATCAACAACTTCCGGTTCTACGAGCCCGACTTCGAGAAGGCCGTCGCCGAGAAGTGGTTCAAGTTCTCGAAGAAGAGCGTCCCGAACTACCGGATCGTGACCGACGACGACGACAAGAAGTCGAAGGACTCCAAGGACTCCAAGTCGGAGTAGCGCGGCGGCCGCTCACGGCCTACCCTCGGCGGCGATGCGGATCTATCTGCTCGCCGCCGTCGTCGTTTTCGGGCTCACCGCGCGCGCTGACGCGCAGACCCAGTCCGCGGCCACGGTCGTCGCGAACGTCGACGCGTTCTACCAGGGCCTCGCGCAGTGCACCGCGAGCTTCTCCCAGACCGTCGCCAACCCGACCTTCGGCAAGACCACCACCTCGACGGGCAAGCTCTACCTCAGGCCCGGCAAGATGCGCTGGGACTACGCCGGCAAGTCGAAGAAGTCCAAGGGCAAGAACGTCGTCGCCAACGGCAAGACGCTGTGGGTCGTCGATCACGAGAACCTCCAGATCATCAAGCGGTCGCTCAAGGGCAACGCGCTGCCGGCCGCGGTCACGTTCCTCTACGGCAAGGGCAGCCTCGCGAAGTCGTTCACCTCGAAGCTCGACACCTCGGGGACGTACGGGGTCCTGGTGCTGGAGCTGACCCCGAAGCAGGCGAACACGGCCTACGCCACGCTGTACCTCGTCGTCGATCCGACGACCTACGCCGTGAACGAGTCGGTGATCATCGACGCCGCCGGCGTCACGAGCCACTTCCGGTTCAGCGGCCACGACTACGCCACCGTGATCCCGAACAAGACGTTCAAGGTCAGGCCGAAGGCGTTCCCGAAGTACCGCGTCGTCCCGTAGCGCCTGAGAAACCCGCGCCTCAGGGCTGCCAGCCGGTGCCGGGCCGCTGTCATCACGTGTGTGCGAGCCCGCGTGCGATGGTCCGCGCCAGGTAGGGATCACGGCCACCCGCGCGGAGGCTCCGATGCGTACGTTCTTCGCTTCGATCTTGATCATGTTTGCGGCCTGCGGCCCGGCGCCGTCGGGCAGCGGCGACGATACCGACGGCGGTGACGTCGAGACGTGCGACCCAGGTGCGCAGGAGGCCTGTTACGACGGGCCCAACGGGACCAACGGCGTGGGCCCATGCCACGGCGGCATCCGCCAGTGCGCGGACGACGGCCGCTGGGGCGCGTGCAACGACCAGATGCTGCCCAGCACCGACGTGTGCGGCGACGGCGCCGACCAGAACTGCGACGGCACGGCCGACAACGCGACCGACGAGGACGGCGACGGTTTCACCAACTGCGCCGGCGACTGCTGCGACACCGCGACGTCGGGCTGCATGGAGCCCGACAAGGTCGGCCCGGGCGCGATCGAGGTCGCGGGCAACGAGCTCGACGATGACTGCGACGGCACCGTCGACAACGAGGTCGTGCTCGAGTGCGACACCGGCCTGGTCTCGAACTCGGCCGTGCCGCTCGACTACGCCAAGGCGATGGACCTGTGCGTGACGACGACCGAGGCGACCCACCTGTGGGGCGTCGTCAGCGCGCGGTTCACCCGCGCGGACCTGACCGGCGTCCCGAACGCGGCGCAGCGCGCGATCCGGCCCGACTTCGGCGCGACGCTCGTGCAGCACGGCGCGAGCATGGCGGTGCTGTCGACGGCAACCGCCGCAGCGACCGGGCACACCAACCCCGCGCCGACCAGCTGGCAGAGCACCAGCCACGGCACCGGATCGCAGTTCCCGGCGGACTGGCTCGCCGCCAACGGCGGCAACCTGCCCAACGCGCCCGGCTGCCCGGCGCCGGCCAACCCGCCGTTCCCCCTGCCCGGCCTGTTTCCGGCCAACGATCCGATCCTGCTCGAGCTCAAGATCCGCACGCCGCAGAACGCGCAGTCGTTCAGCATGCGGACGAACTTCATGAGCGCCGAGTTTCCCGAGTACGTGTGCACGGCGTTCAACGACTTCTTCGTCGTGCTGCTCGACTCGGGCTGGACGGGCACGCCCGCGAACCCCACCGACAAGAACCTCGCGTTCTACGTCAACGGCACGAGCAAGTACCCGGTGGGCGTCAACCTCGCTCACGGCAACACCGGCCTGTTCCAGTCCTGCCAGAACGGCGCGACCGGCTGCCGCGGTTCCGTCGGCGGCACCATCACGACCTGCACGACCCCCGGCCTCGCGGAGCTGCAGGGCACCGGCATGGAAGTCCTCGAGCCCGGCTCGATGGCCTGCCAGGCCACCCCGAAGGATCAGATCGGCGGCGGCACCGGCTGGCTCACCACCGTCGGCAACGTCAACGGCGGCGAGATCATCACCCTCCGCATCGCCGTCTGGGACACCAGCGACGGCGCGTTCGACTCCGTGGCGCTGATCGACAACTTCGAGTGGTCGCTCGACCCCTCGGAGCCCGGCACCGTCATCGACGTCGACTGACCGGCCGTGCGGTAAGGTGCGGGCGATGAGCGACTGGAAGCTCCGCCCGCACCCGCACCTGTCGGCGCCGAAAGGCCCGGTGGTGCTCGCGATCCTCGATGGCGTGGGCATCGGCCGGGGCGACGAGGCGGACGCGGTGAAGATCGCGGCGACGCCGACGATGGACCGGCTGTGGGTGCCCGGCGTGCGCGGCGCGCTGCGGGCGCATGGCAAGGCGGTGGGCCTGCCGTCCGACGACGACATGGGCAACAGCGAGGTCGGCCACAACGCGCTGGGCGCGGGCGTGGTCCACGACCAGGGCGCCCTGCTGGTCAACCGCGCGATCGCGAGCGGCGCGATCTTCGCGAGCGCGGCGTGGCACGCGGCGCTGGCGCGGCCGGGCGCGATGCACTTCCTCGGGCTGTGCTCCGACGGCAACGTGCACTCGCACCTCGATCACCTCGAGGCGATGCTGATCGCGGCGGCGCGCGCCGGCAAGCAGCGGCTGTACGTGCACGCGCTGCTCGACGGGCGCGACGTGCCGCCGACCAGCGCGCTGCTCTACGTCGACCGCATGGAGGCGGTGCTCGCCCAGCTCCGGATCGCCGGTGTCGACGCGCGGATCGTCTCGGGCGGCGGTCGGATGTTCGTCACGATGGACCGCTACGAGGCGGACTGGTCGATCGTCGAGCGCGGCTGGAAGGCCCACGTGCTCGGCGACGCGTGGCGGTTCGCGTCGGCGCGCGACGCGATCGAGACGTTCCGCGCCGAGCGGCCCGGCGTCCTCGATCAGGACCTGCCGTCGTTCACGGTCGCGCCGGGCGCGACGATCGACGACGGCGACGCGGTCGTGATGTTCAACTTCCGCGGCGATCGCGCGATCGAGATCTCGCGCGCGTTCGACGACGTCGTGTTCGACAGGTTCGACCGTGTCCGGCGACCGGACGTCCTGTACGTGGGGATGATGGAGTACGACGGCGATCTCCACGTGCCTCGCCACTACCTCGTGGCGCCGCCCGAGATCGAGCACACGATGGGCGAGCTCCTCGCCCGGAACGCGGTCACGCAGCTCGCGATCTCCGAGACCCAGAAGTACGGGCACGTGACCTACTTCTGGAACGGCAACCGGAGCGGCAAGTTCGACGACGCCACCGAGACCTACGTGGAGATCCCGAGCGACCTGGTGCCGTTCGAGCAGCGGCCGTGGATGAAGGCGGCGGAGATCACGGATCGGCTGATCGCCGAGCTGCGCACCGGCCGGCACCGCCTGGCGCGGCTCAACTACGCCAACGGCGACATGGTCGGCCACACCGGCGCGTTCGACGCCACGGTCCTGGCCGTGGAGTCGGTCGACCTACAGCTCGCGCGCCTGGTCCGGGCCGTCGACGAGCTCGAAGGAATCCTTGTAGTTACGGCGGACCATGGCAACGCCGATCAGATGTACCAGCACACCAAGGACGGCAAGGTCGAGCGCCACCGCGAGACCGGGGCGCCCGTGATACGAACCAGTCATAGTCTCAACCCGGTGCCCCTGATCCTCCACGACCCGCGTCGAGGTGACCGATACGAGCTCGACCCGGATAGGATGAAGGGGGCCGGAATCGCGAGCGTCACGTCCACGGTTCTCGCGCTGATGGGCTTCGAGCCTCCGACCGAGCTGGCGCCTCACCTCCTGAAGTTCCGAACCGACCTTTGAACCAACCTCCGAACATGATGAAGACCATCTCGCTCCTGGTCGTGGTCGCCGCGCTCGCGGTCGCCGGCGTGTCGTGCTCGAAGCCGGCCGAGGCCGCGTGCGAGAAGGCCGCGCCCGAGTGCATCGCGGACAACGTCGACTTCCTCGACTCGTTCAACGAGGTCCACCCGGCCGACCAGCTCAAGGGCAAGGTCGTCGTCCTCAACTTCTGGGCGACGTGGTGCGGGCCCTGCAAGAAGGAGATCCCCGCGTTCAACCGCGTCTACGAGAAGTTCAAGGAGCGCGGCGTCGTGATGCTCGGCATCAACACCGACGTGAACATCTCCAACATCGACCTGCTCAACTTCCAGAGCGACTGGGAGATGACGTTCCCGGCCGTGCTCGTGACCACCGAGATCGACATGGCGTACCCGGTGCCCGACCACATCCCGACGACGTACATCTACAACAAGAAGGGCGCGCGGGTCCGCAACCAGCTGGGCGGGCTCGAAGAGGGCGAGCTCACCGCGATCCTCGAGCAGCTAGTCCGCGAGTGACGCGGCGAGCTGCGCGGTGGCCTCGCCGCCGAACAGCCCGAACACGCCGCCGGTGTGCAGGAACACGATCCGCGCGCCGAACCGGCCGCGATCGCGCGCCAGCTCGGTGACCACGCCGTGCCACGCCTTGCCGGTGTAGACCGGGTCGAGGACGATGCCCTCGCGGCGCGCGAGGTCGCGCAGCGTGCGCAGCTCCTCGGGGCGGCTCCGCGCGTAGCCGAGGCCGACGTGGCCGTCGACGAGCTCGATGTCCGCCGGCCGGACGGTCGCGACGGGCCAGCGCGACGTGAACTCGTCGGTGATGCGCGAGATCGCGGCGACGAAGTACGCGCGGTCGTCGCAGACGTTGACGCCGGCGACCTTCGCCGGCAGGCCGTGGAGCTGGGCGCCGAGGATGAGCCCGGCGCCGGTGCCTCCGGACCCGCACGCGTAGATCACCGTCGTGGGTCTGGCGGGCAGCGCCGCGAGGTCCGCCGCCAGCTCGCGCGCGCAGTCGGCGTAGCCCCAGCTGCCCATCGCGTTCGAGCCGCCCTCGGGGATCACGTAGGGCGTCCGGCCGGCCGCGCGCTGGCGGTCGGCCTCGGCGGACAGCAGCTCGCCGCGACGGGCCCAGTCGGGCCGCGAGATCCACCGCAGCTCCGCGCCGGCGAGGCGATCGAGCAGGATGTTGCCGGTCGCGGCGGGTGGGCGCGCCGGATCGTCGGTCCGCAGGATCAGCACCGAGGCGAGCCCGAGGCGGGCCGCGGCCATCGCGGTCGCGCGGGCGTGGTTCGACTGCTCGCCGCCGCAGGTGATCACGACGTCCGCGCCGTGGTCCTGGGCGTCGGCCATGAGGTACTCGAGCTTGCGGACCTTGTTGCCGCTCAGCTCGGCGCCGGTGAGGTCGTCCCGCTTGATCAGGACCTCGACGCCGAGGGCCTCGCTGGTCCGCTCCAGCGGCTGGAGCGGGGTCCCGAGGCGGGCGAGCGAGACCTTGCGCGGCGCGATCATGGAATTGAAGCTTACCGCGCGCGCCGTGTTAGATCGAAGCGTGGCCCGCCTCGCCGCCATGCTGATCGTCGTCGCGATCGCGGTCGCGCCGGCGCGCGCGGGCAACTGGCCCACCCCGGCGGCGGGCGAGTCGACCAGCGGCAACCCGGAGGTGATCTTCACCTTCGACGACGGGCCCAACCCGCGCACCACGGGCAAGGTCCTCGACCTCCTCGCCGCGCACCACATCCAGGCCGTGTTCTTCATGCTCGGCGAGCACTTCACCGGCGAGGACCCGAGCCGGGAGCGCGCGCTGATGAAGCGGCTGATCGGCGACGGACACGTCGTCGCCAACCACTCCGTGACCCACGCGCAGCTGTGCGCCGGCACGCCCGAGGCGACGGCGTGGCAGATCGATCGCGCGCGGACGATCCTCGAGCGGGAGGCCGGGATGCCGGTGCCGTGGTTCCGCACGCCGTACGGCGCGTGGTGCCCGCGGATGGTCCGGCTCCTGGACGAGCGCCGGATCCAGCACTTCTACTGGGACATCGATCCGCAGGAGTGGCGGACCAACAACGCGAAGAAGACGCAGTGGCTGGTGTCGTGGGGGCTCAAGCGCTTGAAGGGCCGCGCGGTCGTGCTGATGCACGACATCAAGTGGGCGACGGTGTTCGCGCTGCCCAAGATCCTCGAGTGGCTCGACGCCGAGAACGTGCGGCGCGCGGCCGCCGGCGAGCCCACGATCCGCGTGGTCAGCGGCGCGGAGTATGCGGTCGAGCTGCTCGGCACCGACCGCGTCGCGGCCGCGCGCGAGCTCGCGGACGCCGCCGTGTCCGGCCTGGCTGCGGCGCTGGCGTCTACCCTGCCGTAGGGGTAGTCTGCAGCTGCCGCTCGCAGGCGGCGCGCCATGTTCCGAATTCGCCAGTCATATCGCGAGGATGCCGAGCAGATCCTGACGGTCGCCGAGCACCTCGACACGGTCAACCTGCCCGCCGATCGCGCGCACATCGAGGCGATCCTCGATCGCTCGGAGCGCAGCTTCAGCGGCGAGCGCAAGCCGCTCGAGCGCGAGTACGTGTTCGTGCTCGAGGACCTGGGCAAGCAGAAGATCATCGGCACCTCGATGATCTTCGCGCAGCACGGCACCCGCCGCGCGCCGCACATCTTCTTTCGCGTCGAGAAGGACGAGCGCTACTCGGTGACGCTCGACAAGTACTTCGTCCACACCGCGCTGCGGATCGGCTACGACTACAACGGCCCGACGGAGATCGGCGGGCTGATCCTGCTGCCCGAGTACCGCGGCAACATCGAGGCGCTGGGCAAGGCGCTCAGCTACGTGCGGTTCCTGTTCATGCGCATGCACCGCGACGTGTTCCGCGACCAGGTGCTCAGCGAGCTGCTGCCGCCGCTCGAGCCCGACGGCACGAGCAAGCTGTGGGAGCATATCGGGCACAACTTCACCGGCCTCACCTATCAGGAGGCCGACCTGCTCTCGAAGGACAACAAGGAGTTCATCCACGCCTTGTTCCCCGACGATCCGATCCACACCGAGCTCCTCCCCTCGGAGGTGCGTGACGTGATCGGCGTGGTCGGCCCCGACACGCGCGGCGTCGAGAAGATGCTGCGGCGGATCGGGTTCACCTACGCCAACCAGATCGATCCGTTCGACGGCGGCCCGCACTTCTGCGCGAGGACCGACGACATCACGCTGATCCGCGACGCCAGGGAGGTCGTGCTGTCCTCGGTGGACGACGCCGACCCCGAGCGGCCGTGGGCGATCCTCGCGGTCGAGCGCGCGGGACAGCGTCCCGAGTTCCGCGGCACGGGCGCGCGGGTCGTGCCGCTCGAGGACGGCACCGTCGGCGTCACCGCCGAGATCCGGCGCCGGCTGGGCGTGGAGGCGGGAGACACGGCGTGGATGGCCGCGGGTTAGCGCTCGCCCTCGTCGCGCTGGTCGGCTGTCGCGGCGCGGCCGCGGCGTCGGCCGAGGACGCAGCGGCGGCGGCGGCGCCGGACCTCCGACCGGACGAGCCGCGCCACGGTATCGACATGCCCCCCGACTGGAAGGAGCTGCCGGTCATCGCCGACGCCGCGACGGCCGCGGCCACCCGGGTGCTCGGCGCCGACGCCGAGGTCCACGCCCACGCGTGGGGCGAGCCGTCGCGAGGCTGCTACCTCGCGATCGTCGACGCGACCGGGACGGAGCGCGACACCACGCGCAACCTGGTCGCGCAGCTCCAGACCGCGCTGGCCGCGCGCGTCGAGCTCACCGAGTGGACCGCGTCGCCCGACGCCGAGGATACCGCCGAGATCAACGCGCGCTTCCAGGCGAAGCCGGCGGGGATGACCGGCCTCGTGCGGGCGACGATGGCCCTGGACCGCCACAAGCTGCCGCGCGCCGTGGCGGCCGCGTGCTTCTACAATGACCGGCAGCCCGCGCTGTGCGACAACGCGTGCGCTCCGCTGCTCGCCATGCTCCAACCTCTTCTCCCACCGCAGGCGTCCCCTTGAAGCGAATCCTCGTGCTCTTGATGTTCCTGTCCGGCACGGCCCTGGCCGACCAGGCGCCGCCGATCCCCGGCACCGCGCCCGCGGGCTGGAAGCAGAGCCGCGATCACGCCGCGGTGGTCCACCAGGGCCTGATGTCCGGGCTCCCCCCGAGCATCGAGGCCGCGAACGTCCGCGTGTACTCGTACAGCGCGCCCCAGGGCGGCGGGCAGGTGATCTTCTCGGTCGTCGACGTCAGCGTGAAGGACGACGCGGAGGCCACGAGGTTCGTGCGCGAGCGGCTCGACGAGCTGAAGCTCACCGCGCAGATGATGGTCGACGACGGCGGGGGCAAGGCCCGCAACATCCACTGGAACGAGCAGACCGACGCCAAGGACCGCGTCGTCGACTCGCTGCTCGAGTGGGCGCACGACGACAACGGCACGCACTCGCTGGTGCGCGCGGGCTGGGTGAAGCTCCCCGGGCCCGCCGGCGCGACGACGTTCGTGATCGAGGAGGTCCGCGCGGAGTGCGTGCTCGCCACCGAGCAGGCCGTGGCGCTGCGGGCGACGTGCTCCGACGCGCTGGCGTCGATGATGCTGCCCGAGGTCGCGGTGCGGCTGCCGATCTCGGCCGAGGCCGTGGTGGCGGCGGCCGAGCCCGCCGCGGAGACCACGGCCGCCAAGCGCGCGGACCCGCCGTCGATGACGGCCACACCGCCGGGGACGCAGGTGCCGGCGCGCCCGGTGGTGCAGAAGTCGCCCGAGCGTGACTGGCGCCCGTTCTACGTGCTGGGGGCGCTGATCATCCTCGGCGCGGGGCTGATGTGGACCAAGCGCCGCCGCGAGGCGTACGACGAGGCCGCGGAGGCCAAGCAGGACGACAAGCAGGACGACAAGAAGGACGACGAGAAGGACGACGAAAAGGACGACGAGCAGGACAACGAGAAGGACGAGGACGATCGCCCGTGAGCGACGACGCGCCCACCTCGCCTGCGGCGGCCGCCGAGCCGATCCTGATCGTCGACGACGAGAAGAACATCCGGCGCACGCTGCGGATGGTGCTCGAGAGCGAGGGCCACGTCGTCCACGAGGCCGGATCGATCGCCGAGGCCGAGGCGGTGCTCGCGCGCGAGCCCGTGGATCTGGTGTTGCTCGACGTCAAGCTCGGCGAGGACAACGGCCTCGACCTGCTCCGCCGGCTCAAGTCGCGCGGCGAGGACGGCGGCCGCGACGTCGACATCCCGGTCGTGATGATCTCGGGCCACGCGACGATCGAGGACGCAGTCGCGGCGACGCGGCTCGGCGCGTTCGACTTCATGGAGAAGCCGCTCGATCGCCACCGCGTGATCGTCGCGGCGCGCAACGCGCTCGAGCGCCGGCGGATGTGGCGCGAGGTCAACCAGCTCCGGCGCGCCGTCGACGCGCGCTACGAGCTGCTCGGCGCGGCGCAGGTGATGGCCGACTTGCGGCGGCAGATCGCGAAGGTCGCGCCGACCCGCAGCCGCGTGCTGATCACCGGCCAGAGCGGCACCGGCAAGGAGTTGATCGCGCGCGCGATCCACAGGAACTCGACGGTCGCGAGCGGGGCGTTCGTCAAGGTCAACTGCGCGGCGATCCCGCCCGAGCTGATCGAGAGCGAGCTGTTCGGCCACGAGCGCGGTGCGTTCACCGGCGCGATCGCGAAGAAGCGCGGCCTGTTCGAGGTCGCCGACGGCGGCACGATCTTCCTCGACGAGATCGGCGACATGGCGCTGTCGGCGCAGGCCAAGGTGCTGCGCGTCCTGCAGACCGGCGAGTTCACGCGGGTCGGCGGCGAGAAGAGCCTGCGGACCGATTGCCGCGTGGTGGCCGCCACCAATCGAGATCTCGAGGCGATGGTCCAGGCCGGCGAGTTCCGCGAGGACCTGTTCTTCCGGCTCAACGTCGTGCCGATCCGGTCGCCCGATCTCGGCGAGCGGGTCGAGGACATCCCGCTGCTCGTCGAGTCGTTCGTGCGCGAGTGCTGCGACGAGAACGGGTTCGCGTACAAGCCGGTCGACGAGGTCGTGTTCGAGCGGCTCAAGACCTACGACTGGCCGGGCAACGTGCGCGAGCTGCGCAACGTCGTCGAGCGGCTGGTGATCATGAGCGACGACATCATCCGCGAGCGCGACCTGCCGCCGTACCTCGGCGGGCCGCGGCCGCCCGGCCAGGGCACGCGGACCAGCGGCCCGGTGACCGCGATCGATCTCGGGCGCTACGCGAACAAGACCCTGCGCGAGTTCCGCGAGGAGGTCGAGTCCGAGTTCATCCGCATCAAGCTCGCCGAGTACGAGTGGAACATCTCGCGCACCGCGCAGGCGCTCGGCATCGAGCGGACCAACTTGCACAAGAAGCTGCGCGCGCTCGGCATCCACCGCGGCCAGACGGACCCGGGCAATGAGTAAGGCCCCGCGCGGGAAGATCCTCGCGATCA
>Ga0163144_10015546_pt1 | contig 15687 bp, 12 predicted proteins | sample OliLak19BULKMAT1_FD_123175 | JGI IMG/M metagenome (GOLD analysis project Ga0163144, IMG submission 123175) | Freshwater microbial mat bacterial communities from Lake Vanda, McMurdo Dry Valleys, Antarctica - Oligotrophic Lake LV.19.BULKMAT1 | ecosystem: Environmental > Aquatic > Freshwater >...
ACTGCGCTCAAAGAATTATTAGAAGGAACGATAAGACGCCATTCCATAGAAACGTCCGAGAGAGATGTGCTCCACTGAGGCTCATAAATCGATAATAGGCTCGTAGAGACGAGTGCAAGGGATGTTAAATTGGCGATCATTGAGGACCTGGCCCCCTTAAATTGTTGATCATCATTGCCCGATTCTCTTGACTCAGTCTCCCTCAATTTGTTCGAATGCGTCTAAATATAATCAGTTAATTTCAGATTCTGTCAGATTAAGGGAGAAACATTCTTGAAACTAATTCAACTTATAATTCAAGCACTCGGATTTTCTGTAGCGCTAGGCGCCGTATTTTCTACTCAAGCGGAAATTCGACCAGGCAATTTTACGATTAATCGTAGCTCTTCAGAAACTCAGTTTCGAGATATCGAACTCAAAGCAGAAATTTGGGAAAGCTCTCAAGAATGGGTCAGAAAAACCTTTAATTGGACTGAAATATATTGCGATTACGATCCAGGATATAACGGCGGACAAATTTGGTTTGATGATTACTTGAATCTTCCTAAAAATATGAAGTCCTCCGCACTTCATCGTTCGATCTCGGGAATCTCAAGGGAGCAGGCTGAGGCCGTCGTTTACTCATCGCGGGGATTTTTGACGAATCGTCCCGCAACCTGGAATGATTTTCGCGATGAAGTGTGGCGAATCCAAGAATCATTTTCGGGAGAAGACATTTCATTTCGAACATTCTATTGGGACGTCATTGTAGAAAATGGCTCGCAAAACTTTAAGAAAATGGGCTATGCACACCCTGGCTACTCATCGTTTTCACAACTTTCCCCCTCTTCAGGTCCAGAGAATGCGTTAGCCTCACTTGATGACAAAGATTATAACGACCATGGTCCGAATCCAGCTCCCGCGCCGGCACCTGCACCAGCGCCCAGTCCAGAACCTGTTAAGCCGTCTTATAATTGCTCTACTCGAACGCGCTTTGAGACACTTTGGAAGCTAGAGAGCCAATCGAAAATGACGGGAACCATTCCTAAGCGAGTGGATGTGACTATTGAGAATTCTGTTCTGCTTCGTGGAGAACGAGAGTCGATTCATTTGAGCTGGAATGGTCAGAGCCAACAGATCAACGTGGATACTCGATATGCGATTAACTCCTATTCGTTGACCGTTGACTCTAAGGGAAATACTTATTTGCTAAAGGGTGAAGGTCGAAAGGCAATCACTCCTAGTACGGGGGATTTCAAAGCCACATTTAATTACAATGGCGGCAAGCTCACCTTAGATGTCAGCGATAGTCGTGCAGAAGAACTCACAAAGCTGGATCCGAGTTATCAGCTTTCCGTGAGCGTGACGGTCACCAAGACCGCGAGTGGTTGTTTTGGAAGTACGAAACCAGCTGGGTCAAAAGTTCTAGTCTTTCCATCGGGATCTGGATCACTGGATATTTCCACACTGCTGCCGGAGGCGGCTGCGGCAAAGGATACCATTGCTATTTCGGCTTTGACGTTTGAGCGACAGAATACGAAGTATTTTTCAGGTTCTGCAAATTGGCCATCTGCTTTGGAAGTACAGATTCCAAAAAATTGAGGATTGAACGAATGAAACGAATTATAGGATTTTTTATCGGACTTGGATTTTTGTCGAGCTTGCAGCCCGCTGAAGCGCAGTCTTCAATATGTACATTGAAAGTTGCATCGATGGCTGCTCGTCTCGTGGGTGGAGCCGGAGTTCAAGACCTGACCAACGGACTTCGTCGAGGGCAAATCGTCACCAATATCATGGGCGATAAGACAGATGCCTACGGGAATACTGTTTACAAGGTTGAGCTGCTGGACGGCCGAGACTCACGATTTTCTAGCGCCGTCCTTTCTAGCGGTGAAATCACAATGTCCCGCTCTAACAAAGTCATTGCAGTTCGCTTCAATCCGAATGGATATGATTTTGGGGGCACAGGAAATAATTCAACTAAACTCGTAGTTCTGGCAACGGATGCGGCCCTGGCACTTTATAATTTAAATCGACCCGATGTGGGTTCCCAGATTGAAGTCAATATTGGTAACAGCAGTAGTGACTGGGTAGAAATGCTCATCAGCGATCGACAAAACTCTTCGTGGGTCCAAAAGGTCGTAGTTCGATTCGACCACCGATTGAAGAATCCAATTCTGAGCGTCGAAATGGGACAGGGTTGGTGGGAAACTGACCAGGGCCTGCAGCAAGTCGCCAGTTCCGCTGCTCGAATGGTAGGCGGAGCCAGCCTCAATCATCGAGGAGTTCGCCGTGGAAATCTCGTTACCTCTATGAATTCTAGGGACGCAAATGGACCTATTCAATCAGCGCAGTTGCTGAACGGAACTAATGCCCAAGGCGCGGCTCTTGCGAATGTGACCGTCCGATTTGACTATACAGATCGAGCGATTGTTGACCAAGTGGATATTCAAAGTCTCCAGCGCAATCGAGCTCAGAGACCCTACAATCAAAATGAAGTCTTGGGCTTTGTACTCGACGCTGTCTTAGGTCTTTACAATATCAACCGAGTGGATGCGGCGCGGGGAACCTATGCAACCGCTCCTCGGTTTGTAGGACGAAGCCAAATTGGATCCACGTCCGTGAATCTCTACCAAATGGATGTCATGTCTCCCGGCACGGGCTCAAATCCTGAACAAAGATTTTCTTATGTGGTGGCCATCAATGAACATATGTTTGATCCAATTTTGCGGGTTGAACGTTTAAATTAGTTTGGATAATTGATTAACGAACAGTTCGAGATCGTTCGGCGGAAATAATTCCGTCGACCTTCTCGATACTGGCAAGCAGTATGTGGAGCTGCGACAAATCTTTCACCACGATCTCAAGCGAAATCACGGCTTTTTTATCTCGAGTTGTAAGCACTGAAGCATTCGTAATATTTCCACCCATATTTGAAATGACTTTTGTGACATCGGCCAAAACTCCGGGACGATCGAGCGAGGTCACTCGAACACCCGTTCGGAATTCTTCGACTCCTGTCTGATCCCACTCCAAATCTACTTTTCTCATCGGATCAAAAGCTAAGGCCTTCTCGCATTCGGCCGCATGAACCGATATTCCCCGCCCTCTGGAGACAAAGCCGACAATGGGTTCACCAGGAATGGGGCTGCAACATTTGGCAAAGCGAACCAGCATATTGTCGATGCCTTGCACTTTTACCGGAGACTTTCCGCGCTTGGCGGCAGCCGATCGAAACATTTTTGAAATGAAACCGCCGGCAGCCTGATCCTGCTTGGCCGTTTCTTCCGCCGTATCTTCAACTGGACCTTCGACACCCAAATCTTTGGCAAGGGTGCGAGCGACATCCGTAGCGAGAATTTTTCCGTATCCAATTTTGATCAATAAATCTTCGTCATTGGAAGCCCCCAAGGTGCTCGCGTGAGCCTGCAGGGTCCCCTCTTTTAAAACCTTGGCCAAATTCACTTTGAGCTTTCTGAACTCGCGTTCCAGAAGCTTCATCCCAAGCTCTCTGGATCTCTCTCGTTGTTCTTTCTTCACGATCGCCCGGATTTTTGAGCGAGCTCTGGAAGTTACAACAAAATCTAACCAGTCCTTACGTGGCGACTGCGCTTCAGATGTCAGAATTTCAACAACGTCGCCGCTTCGAAGCTTATCTTTAAGGGGAACGATCTTGCCATTCACCTTCGCGCCCACGCAGCGATCGCCCACCTTGGAGTGAATCGCGTAGGCATAATCCACAGGAGATGCGCCTTTCGGCAAACTGATCACATCACCTTTGGGGGTAAAAACGAAAACCTCTTCCTCAAACAGATCAATTTTCAGATTCTTAAGAAATTCATCCGAATCACGGGGTTCTTCCTGATCCTCAATCAGCTTTCGAAGCCATGCGAATTTTTGAATCGCGGCCTTTTCGACAGAGCCGTCTGACTTATAGGTCCAGTGAGCCGCAATCCCATGCTCTGCAATATTATGCATATCGAAAGTACGAATTTGGATTTCAATCCGCTCTCCCAGAGGTCCAATGATGGTCGTATGGAGGCTTTGATAGAGGTTAGCCTTCGGCATCGCTATATAATCTTTGAAACGGCCGGGCACGGGCTTCCACATCGAGTGCACCAAACCCAAAGCTTGATAGCATCCCCGAATGTCTTCACAGAGAATTCGAAAAGCGATCAAATCATTCACTTGATCAAAAGCGAGCTGCGATTGTTCCATCTTTTTATAAATGGAATAGAAATTCTTAGGTCGACCTGTTACTTCAAATTTTTCAAATCCATTTTCTTTTAAGCGATCTCTCAAGACATGAATGACGTCTTCGATATATTTCTCGCGAGTCTTTCGACTCTTTGCGACAAGCTGCGAAAGGCGCTGATAAACATCCGGCTTCAAATAGCGAAGACAAAGATCCTCTAGTTCTAGTTTGACGGAGTTAATTCCGAGGCGGTGAGCCAAGGGTGCATAAATTTCTACTGTCTCTTCTGAAATCTCAATCTGCTTTTCTGGGCGCATATGCTCGAGCGTTCGCATATTGTGCAAGCGATCGGCGAGCTTAATGAGAATGACACGAATGTCTTTTCCCATGGCCAAAATCATTTTTCTAAAATTCTCGGCTTGAGCTTCGTGTTTTGAATGGAAAGAAAGTTTTGAAAGCTTGGTGACCCCGTCTACGAGGAAGGCCACTTCCTCTCCAAATTCTTTTTGAATCTCTGGCAGTTTCACGAGTGTGTCTTCCACCACATCGTGAAGCAAACCTGCGACGATCGAAGGAAGGTCCAAATTCATCCCGATAATGATTCGCACCACTTCTACTGGGTGAATAATATAGGGCTCGCCGCTCTTTCGCATTTGCGTGCCATGCGAGCGATTCGCCAATTCAAAGGCTTTCTCAATGGGTTCACTAGGGAACGCTGGGTGGACCCGTTTGATGTCTGCCAACAGGTCCTGAAGCAAATTCACCTAAATAGAATAACACGAAGCATCAAAAAAACGAAGCTTCAGGCCTCGGTGGTGGGGGGATTATTCGGCTTTACGTACCCGGCTGCAACTTCGCGCAAAGCCACAACGACGGTGCGGTTTTGGGAGAAAGTATTGTCGACCAAAGGTCGTGAACCCTTCAAAAGTTGACGAACACGGCGACTTGCGACGTGGACGAGTTCAAATCGGTTCCGAACATGCTCTAAACAATCTTCAACAGTAATACGTGCCATTAAGGTTTTTAAGCAGGCTTACGGGGTGATTACAAGGGATTTTAGAGGGCCCTTTTAGGGACTTCCCTTTGCGATGAAGTCGAGGCTTTGGCGATGAACTCGAGACCGCTCAGCTTCCACAATGCATCTTAAATTTTCGTAAGCTACGTCGAAACTCACGTTCGCCACATAATAATGATAAGCGGCAGATTCGCGAACCTCGCGAGCGGCCTCTTTAAGCCGCCTTTCTAACTCATCTCCCGCATTCTTACCCCTGGCGCGAAGTCGCTTTTCGAGCTCTTCAAAAGACGGTGGCAATACGAAAACCAGAACACAGTCTTTAGGCATCAATTTGTGAATCCGAAGTGCCCCTTCTGTATCAATGTCCATGACGATCACTTGTCCGCGGTCAATGGCATCCATCACGGGCTGTTTCGGAGTTCCGTACCAATTTCCAAAAACTTGGGCTGTTTCTATAAGCTCATTCCGCGTCTCGCGCTCCTTAAATTCCTCGGGACTAACAAAAATATAATCTGAGCCAGAAACTTCGCCTGTTCGCATAGGCCGAGTTGTTACAGAAATTGAGCGAACGACGTAGGTAAAATCCCGAGCGAGTTTGTCGCATAGACTGGTTTTGCCGGTACCACTTGGCGCCGAAACCGCTAAAACAAAACCTCGCTTGTTGGTGGGTACCAGTTCCATACGTTATTCTACTCTACATTTTGGATTTGTTCTCGAATTCGCTCAAGGCAGGTTTTCATTTCAATAATCACAGGGGTTAGTTTTGGGTCGGGGCATTTTGTGCCTAGCGTATTCACTTCGCGATGAATTTCCTGCAATATGAATTCTAATCTCCGGCCCACTTCCTGATCCAAGCCCATCATTTGATCAAAGGTCTGCAAATGATGCTGCAGTCGATCCAGCTCTTCCTTGACGTCTGATCTTGCAGTCCAAAGAGCGATTTCCTGCTCGAGTCGGTGTGGATCAAAACCCTGCGAATCAAACAATGCCAAAACTCTTTCTTTGGCTCGAGTTCGAAGGTCTCGAAGCAAATGATCCTCTTGCAAACGGACTTTCTCATAGCCCACTCCAAAATCTTTTCGCTGTGTCTGAATAAAAGAATGAAGCTTAGCGCCTTCTGCTCGACGAGTTTTCGTGCATTGTTCAAGAGCCTCTTGAATCGTCTTTTCTAGATGCGGCCACTCTTCAGCTTGATTGATACTCGCATCGCGCGACTGTATCCATTCCGGAAACTCCAAAAGATTTGCAAGTTGCACGGGGTCGGAAAGCTGAAGTTTTTGCTGCACTTCTTCAAGAGCAACTTTCACTGCTTGAGCCTGAGCCAAATTGACGATGATCTCTCGCTCAGGCCCCTCTAAAACTCGGGCATTAAGAGTGAAGTCAATCCGACCTCTCTTAAAGCGCTCGCGAATTTTTTCGGAAATTGCCGAATCGAAAACAACATAGGGACGAGGCGAACGAAGATTGAGATCCAGAAACTTTGAATTCACGGTGCGAACTTCCACACTGAACTCTAACTTTCCCCTTTTTGTGATCGCCGTCGCTTGCGAGATCCCATATCCGGTCATACTTGAAAACATGAATGAACATCGATAGTCGAAATTAAAAAGTATGTCGAATGAAGCCTGTGAGCTGAATGCTCACGGATTTTAAATCCTGAATTGCCGCGATAGACGGATCTATGCCCACCGATAGGCCGCGGGTTCTTAAATAGTATTCTAGGTCGAATTCGGCCATAAACATCCCTCTTGAATTACTGCCGCGAGTCGGCTTTTGATTTGGATTTGAAAACCAAATGCCACCCCCCAGACCCCCTCCAACAAAAAGACGCCTTGTAATCGGATAGGCACCTTTTGCCAAACCACCAAACTGATAGCCAAAGAACGAAGGATTCGTGCCAACGGAGACAGTCCTCAAATTGGATTCATGCCCCGATGTTCGAAAAATTCCCTCGATACCCACGTACTTCATAATATCGTAGCCAACTTTGAGACCTACGATCCAGCCATCGGCGAATTCAGCGCGATCAGCGTCTGTAAAAAAGAATCGGCCAGTTCCAATGGCAGCGTAAAATCCTACTTTCTTTGCTCCGGGTGCGAATTGGCCCACCTCTTCCTCAGCTCCAAAAATGGGGGCAGTCAGAAAGAGACAGACGACGAGAAAATAATAAAAATTCTTTGCCATTAGAGACCCTTTTGAAATGTCCAACCCCATGAAACATTAGCACCCGATCCACCGCGCGGCTTCGGAAACTGCCAACCCGACATCGCCTGGGACATGCAGTTATAAAGAAAATCTCCGAGTTCTTCGCCTGAACCTCGACGAACACTTTCGACTCGACCTTCTCGATTAACGAACCACTGAATTCTAATTCGACCGCGTAAATCCTGACCTCCAGAATTCACGAGAGCTCTTTCATAGCAAGCCTGGATCTGAGACTGATGGCGTCGAACTACGCGTTCAACTTCTTCACGAGTGAGTCCGTCTCGTACTTCGATATCTTCGCCAGAATACGAAACGCTCGCTTCGCCTTTCTTGCCTGAAGATCCCAAACCAAATCCTTCTTTGCCGCCGCCCTTACCTTTAGTTCCGAGGCCGCCCTGCACATCAATCGCAGATCCCCCGCCGCCAAGGCCAATACCTTTAGCACCTCGGCCTCCAGCGCCTTTCACATCAAGGTCTGCACCGCGCTCTTGTCCTTCAAGCGAACCTTCGAGTGCGCCGCCAAGTCCCTTGCCCGACAAAACTCCACCTGATCCCGCAGTTCCGCCGCCGCCCTTTGCGCCAAGGGCTCCGAGGAGTCCTGTGTCTTCAACTTTCACGTCAGGCTTCAGCGCCTTACTCGGTGCCTGGCCACCTGTTCCAGCGGGCTTGGGCTTTCCACTCCCCACACCTTGATCGGGACGAAGACCTCGTTTGGCGCGATTGGGATCAATCTCTTTTCCAAAAGCTCCTTTGGGTGCGGCTCGAAGGGGCTTGGATGAATCAGTAATAATTCCTAGCGGCTTGGCCTTCACGGGAAGTCGCCCGGTACTACGTCCTGCTTTACCCTCAACGCCCTTTGCTTTGGCTCCCGCACCTTGCATTCCCGACATCTGTGCTTTTTGCTGCGGCACTTTGACTTCGGCTTTTTTGGGCTCGGGACGTTTAACTGGTGGAGGCGGCGGCGGAGCTGGTGGCTTCACAGCATCCGGCTGGGGCACATCCACTTTCACAATCAATTCGGGCTCGGGTTTTTTATCCTCTTCGGCACTTGCCAAGCTTTGCACAAAGAAAAGGCTTGGAATTATAATCATCGCCACCATTCCCAATATGCTGGCAAAGAATGGCTCAGCAATAATGGGAGCGGTCAGAGGCGCAGTCAAATTAAGTCGAGTGCTTTGAATGTAGATGGAGAACGGTCCCATTTCGATGAGGCATCGATCTGAAAATTCAACAAAAGTCGAAAGCCCTAGATCAGTTTGACGAGCTCCCAAACGAAGCTCATCGAGTTGTTTAACAGCTCCTCGAGTCTCGACCATCCCCTTCATTGCAGGATGCAGATGGAGTTCCACCCCATTGGGAAGAATTTTTAAAAGTTGAAATGTTTTGGGAAGAGAGGGGATCGCAACAATGAAATCATTCGCAGCATCCTCCCCCATTGTGACGACTTCACCAATATCAAAGCAGCGAATGTCGGTAATCTCGTCTTTCCAAAGAATTGTAACCTGAACCCAATCCTTGGTTTTGTAAGTGGGCTTTACATTCTTTCCACGCAGCTGCGCGGGAGTAATATTTTTTGGAACCTTAGGCTTTACCGTCGACTGTGAGAGTTCTTCCTCGAGCAAGATCTCCTCAAGGGTCTTTTCCTCTTTTTCGGCGGTATCCAAACGAAGAATTTTAATTTCGGTGCGGCCAATAAGAAACGTATTGCCCTCAGACAGAATTGCTTCTTTGGCACGCTTTCCCTCAAAAAATGTCCCGTTGGCTGAATCCAAATCCTGGAGTTTTAAAGCACCTTTAGCGCTGACCTCGAGGGAGCAGTGTTGACGGGAAAGAATGGGGTCGGTAACTGGAACATCACAGATTTTAGATCGACCAATGAGAATCGGACTTCTATCCAGAATGACCTCTCGGCTGGACTGGTCGTCTAGATTTTTGAGCGAAAGAACGATTTTCAAGCGCAGAACCCCTTAAGGAAATTCTACTGGATGAAAATTCTTTCTCCTAACTTTTTAGGAATATCGCGCGCTGAGCATTTCTAACTCAGCGCGCGATAAATTGAAGAGCTTACTTAGCAGGAAGGTCCGCCAGCGTTGATTGTTAAATCAAGGCCACGAAGCTCATAGAGCAGCGATGTTTGCCAGAAGTTTTTGATGCTTCGATGGATCGGTCAAGCCGCTGTCTGTCGTAACTTCTTGGTAGAAGCCCGGACATCCAGGGGTCAGGGCACTTTGGGTACAGGTAACCCTTTGTTACCTGTACCCAAAGTGCCCTGACCCCTATATTGAAATTCCAGGAGGCTCTCGCCGCCCAACTTGTCGTGAACGAGGGCCGAAGCCACACGGCCCTTTTGAATGCTCAATTCGATCCACTTAAAGTTAACGTCCTCGGGCCTTCTAGGACGCAATCTCAGTCGACTGGCGCCTCGATCTTCCAACTTAAAGAGGCTCTCGTCGGGCTCCCCCCAAAGAAAGGAAAAGCTCCTTTCCAGGGTAATGCGGCCCTGATCTCGGATGATCTGCTTATCCCCTCTTTCATCCTCAATCGTGAGTTCCTTGCCATCGAATTTGATCAGCCTCTTTTTAGGCTTTTCGTAAATCCACTGGAGCTTGTTTGGACGAGTAAACATAATACGACCACTCGCCACTGAAGCCGAGTCCGGGAAGAGGTCTTGTTTTACGGTCTGAGTGAACTGCGCTTCGAATGAATTGACACCTTTCATTCGACTACGAAGTTCTTGAAGACTTGCAGCTGCAGAACTTGAAATGAGAGAAGCTAAAAGAAAACCAATCACGCGGAGATAGAATAGAGAGGCTGGAAGTTTATGACAAGAGACTCAAGACCATTCGTAGCGAGAGATGCGACTGGTAAGCAAGAAAATCTAAAACGCCGTCATTGTTGAAATCACCAAAGGTGGGGAAACATCTGAACAGAGATCGTTCAAAGATATTTCTCTTTGATGTTGGCGAACCACATCCAAAGTTGAGGTTGATTGCATCGTGGGTGACACTCTGGCCCTCGAATTCAAAGCCTTCAAAGACTTCTAGGCCACTACCGAGCATCATTCGAAGAAGCTTTGAGCTCCGGAATGAAAGACCTGCGCAGGTTGAGTGCGCTTGAAAAAGTAGATTGGCTTTTTCGAAAAATAAAAGACCCGTCGGGCGCTCGAAGATTTCCATTAATCAGGGTGTCTTCAAACTCAAAATAGGATTTCTCTCGATAAATAATTTTCTTCTTGGGGCCTGGACTTGATTGTAGAATTTCCGAGGGACTCAAAGGAGCAGGTGCATCCATTGCTGGCATTTCAATAGCCGGAACTTCTTGAGAGACTAGGATCTTCGTCATCAAAACGATTAAAAAAGACATACCCTAGTTTACTCCCTTGGTCGCTTTAGCTTCCAGATAAATTCAAATCTTTAGCCGTCTCTGACGCGAGTTTGCGAGCTTCTTGGCCCTTTGCTTCAAACTCACCGGCCTTCTCACTCACAACACCCTGGTAGCGCTGCAAGTTCTCACCCGAGAGCTGCGATGGAATAGGAGCCGTTCGGAAACTCGATGACATATTCAAATAGGCATCGGCCAGAACATTCAGACCCGCCACAGTGATCTCTCCCACCTTCAATCCAGCCAGCTCGGTAACATCGCGCTGAAGCTGCTCGAGGAGATTCACTTTTGTCGCCGTATTCTTTTGAAGGGTCTTTAGTTTCGACAATTGAATGCCGCTGAATTTATCGTGCAGAACTCGAACCTTTGTGAGCTTGGCATGAGCAATGGCTTCTCGATTTGAATCCGTCATAGGAAGACGAATAAAATCGGATTCAAGGCTGCGGCGCTGATCATCGTTCGAAAGTCTCCAGATGAGCATCCCCATCCGTCCTCTTTCTTCTCTATTCTCATCACTCAGCAAGCGAACCCAAGAGTCTCTAAACTGGCGATACTCTCGAAGCTGCTCGGGATCCAAGCGACGAACCGCGAGGAATTTGCCCATGAGCGTAACGGCTTCTGATTTGTGCTTAGAAGCAGCATACTTAGTTGTAAGCAAACCAAAGGCTTCTTTCATTTCTGAATACTCAGTTGCTTTGCGCTCTACTGCCACTTCCGTCAAATTCTGAAACGCCGCAAAAAGTGCGCCGTCAACAAGATTGGATTTTGGATAAGCTTTCGCATATTCCAAATATTTTTGACCGACTCTATGAAGATCTGAAATTCTGGCTTCTCCAGTTTTGGATTTCGCCTCACGCTCTTCCTCTTGAATAGACTTTATCGTCGCTTTCTCTTCGATGCCTGAAAGCTCAGACCGATTGGATGAGTCTGCGGCTACAGAGCGATAACTTCTCGCGAGCTCGGCCACGCGCTTATAATCTTTTTTCAAATTATAAATATCTAGAACGAGCTGTGAACTAAGTCGGCCTTCCTCTGTTTGCGCATGAGATTCTGCCAGAGCTTGAAAAACAGGAAGAGCTCGATCGTAATCATTGAGTTGATAAAGAAGTCGTGCAGACTGATAACTTGCTCGACGCTTCTGAGCCAGTGTGATTCCGGGAATGCTTTGAACAAATCGCGCCGCTTCCAAATACTTTTCGTCGTTCGAAGTTGTGGCCTGAAAGTTTGAACCTTTGAATGAAAATCCATCGGCGAGTTTTTCAGCACTCAAAAGCCAGTTCCAAGCCGCTTGAGTTTGTTCGCTTGAAGGTCCTTTAGATGCCAGTTCATAGGCGGCACGCGCATCTACAAAGCGCTCTCGCGAAAAGAGTGCTTCGCCAAGATAAAACTGCGCGGGAAGATAGCCAGGATCGGTGGGCAAAATTTTATTCGTATAGGCTTGATAGTAAACAATCGCCATATCATAGCTCTTTAGTTTTTGTTGAAGGTCTTTTGCCTTTTGAGCTTCGGAATGAAATTTATTTGCATTCTGAAGCAGCATTGCCAGAGCTTGTGGATTATTCGCATCTACTGTTCCAGCGGCTTCCGTCACAAGCTGCTGAACTTTTTGAATATGACCTAGAGCTTCCTCGGATTTGATCTGCGCCATCATCCATTCAGTTGTTGAAGCGGACGTAGGATACTTTGATCGCAAAGATTCATAGAGTTGAGAAGCGGCTGTATGCTGATCTTTTTGCTGAAGACCAAGTGCAAGACTCGAAAGACTTGATTCGACAAGCTGTGGATCCTTAAGTGTCGATTCAAGATAAGGGACAACTTTGTTCACTCCGTGCACTTGAACAGCTGGCCAAATCATTTCTTTGGCTGCATCTTTGGAATAATCATTTGCTCCGCCGCGCTCATTCAAAACCATCTCAAGATATTTAAGAGCTTTGGCAGGTTGATCTTGATTCACTGCTACCCAGCCAAGTTTGTAGTGAACATAGGATCTAATTTTTGGATCGGTCGCTGCTTTGAGATAATAAGATTCGGCCCGAGCAAATTGCTTTTCTGCAAAGTAATGATCTCCTAGCAAAAGTGAAGCCTCTTGAATCACCGGTGAATCGGGATATCGATCAGCGATATCCGCCAAAACAGAACCAGCTTGAGCCACCATTCGACGCTCCATATAGGCATTGGCTAAAACAAAAAGTGCCTTATCCAAATCTTGGTAACCCGGATGTTCCTTGCGCAAATCTTCCAGCATTTGAATCGCTTTCATAATGCGAGCCTCACTGCCAACTTTGTCGCCCTTCAAATCGTGGTATTTAGCTGTCTCAAAATAAGCTTCTCCTAGTCGGAAATACGTATCAGGACGCCGCGGAGAATTAGGATATTTTTTAATGAAGTCTTCGAGAAGCGGAATCTGCTGCCCTCGAATGATATAAAGTCGCTCGAGCTTATCCATATTGTCAGAAGGCCCCTCAGAAGCCCCAAATGAGGCTGCGGCAGGAAGTCCACACATCCAAAGACTGATGACTGCGACTTTCAGAGTCCGAGTTTTCATAAAAAACCATGAATTTCGATAACTTAGGTTCATTCTTCCCCCTCGTTGGGTCCACTAGCGAACTTAAGAGTTGCAAGCGCTGTGCCAGGATGCACCCCCCAGATCGAGGTATTGACGGCTTTAAGGCGTACCCGCTCACCTTTGGGCGACACGGCAGCCCCACCTTCGGCGTTATAATGAAGTACTTTGGGGATCATTGGAAACGATACGACCAGATCATTTCTGGCACCAATTCTTGGATTTTTGGATGATGAAAGCATCACCGAAATTCTCATCAATGGATTTGATCAAATTTATATTGAACGAAAGGGGAAACTCACAAAATCAGATGCCGCTTTTGACTCTGAAGATAGCCTCTTTGCCGCCGTCCGAAATGTTGCTCAGTATGTAGGACGACGCATCGACGAGGACAATCCGATCCTCGATGCTCGTCTTCCAGATGGAAGTCGAATTCATATTGTTATTCCACCCTGCGCAAAAGACGGAATCTATATGGCTGTCCGAAAATTCGGCAAAGACGCCATTCAGGTTAAAGATCTCATCACCTTCGGAGGACTTTCCGTAGAAATGGCGCGCTTCCTTCATGTCGCGGTTCAACTCAAAAAAAATCTGATTGTTTCCGGTGCCACGAGTTCTGGAAAAACGACTTTGCTGAATGCAATTTCTGGATTCATTCCTGCAGACCAGCGAATCATTGTCATCGAGGATGCTTCGGAGCTGCAGCTGCAGCAGCCCCACGTGATACGAATGGAAGTGCTTAAGAACGATAAGCTCAATATTGATATCCGAGAACTTGTGAAAAGTTCATTGCGACTTCGCCCCGATCGAATCGTCATCGGAGAAGTCCGCGGCCCAGAAGCTCTCGATCTACTTCAGGCTATGACCACGGGTCATGCAGGCTCAATGTCCACCCTTCATGCCAACAATCCAAAGCAAGCGGTTGCGAGACTTGAAACTCTGATCATGATGAACCGCCTTGAAATGCCTCTCATTGCAATTCGAAGTCAAATTGCCAGCGCAATTCAATTAGTAGTTCAAGCCAACCGCCTTCGCGACGGAAGTCGGCGCATCACACATATATCCGAGCTCATAGGACTCGATGAATCTGGGAATTATATTCTGAATGATATTTTTGTTTTGGAAATAATCTCGGCCAAGAAAAACGGAGATCTAGAAACAAAATTCCGTGCGACTGGAATCAAACCCAGTTTTCTGGATGAAGCGGCGAGGTCCGGAGTGAAGCTTCCAGAATCTCTTTTCGAAACTGAAGATTAATTACTTGCAGAGTGTTGAAAGCTCCGGAGAGTGAGGGACTACTTTTCAGCGCTTTCAACAACCTGCTAGGGATTTCGTTGATCTCGAGGTTTAGGTGGATGAGCGATGCTCACGACCATTTTCCTTCCGCCGAACTCTGATTTATTCATGGCTTGAAAAGCCTTCTCCGCCGTTTCAGCAGAATCGAATTCAACGAATCCAAACCCTTTGGACTTACCCGTCATTTTGTCCATGACCATTCTGGCAGAAACCACATGACCGTGAGGTTCAAAGAGAGTCTTTAATTCCTGATCGGTTGTCGTATAAGGCAAACTGCCCACATAAAGCTTGTTCGAATTTGCATTGGCACTCGTAGACATTGGATCAATTCCCTATTTGAATTTACTGATCGACAGAACTCCCTGAGAAAGCACATCCAGACTTTCGCCTTTTTTATTCGGCACAATTTCCGACAATAGAGCCTTCTTAATTTTAGAAGCGCTTCCATAACCAGGCATGGTCGCAATTAAGGCTGCCGCTCCAGCAGCATAAGCCGCTGCAACCGACGTCGTCTTGATATCATTTGAAACAACGCCGCCCGGCAGATATCCAAATCCACCCTCAAGCGGAGCAGCTGTTGCGGCTAGTCTTTTTCCATAATTGCTTCGCTTCGAAATCTGGCCGTCTGAAAGAGTTCCCGCAACGACCAATACATGCTCAAGCCCCGCAACTTCAGCCAAAAATTCTGGAACATCTTGATTCGACGAGTTCCCTGCAGGAATCACTACGATCACATTTCGGACTGCCGCATCCTTGATGGACTGAACAACTAATGGCCAAGTTTGAATGACCGACTCAAATCCCTGAACGGCTCTAAATCCGCCGTTTGGCCAGTTTAAGTATACTACCTTCGCCCCGTTCGCGACTGCATAGTCGATGGCTAGTGCTGCATCAATTCCATTTCCGTAGCCATCGGGTCCCATATAGCGAAGTGCCATCAAAGAGGCATTCGGTGCAACGCCCACAACCTTTGGATTCTTTCGGCCAGTCGCTGTGATCACACTGGCGGTAAAAGTATCGTGACCAAACCAGTCATAGGGACGTCCATCTCCG
>Ga0163144_10015547_pt1 | contig 15687 bp, 12 predicted proteins | sample OliLak19BULKMAT1_FD_123175 | JGI IMG/M metagenome (GOLD analysis project Ga0163144, IMG submission 123175) | Freshwater microbial mat bacterial communities from Lake Vanda, McMurdo Dry Valleys, Antarctica - Oligotrophic Lake LV.19.BULKMAT1 | ecosystem: Environmental > Aquatic > Freshwater >...
TATACATAAAATAAAAATAATGTTTACTTTAATCGATAGAATCTGCCGTCCCAAACGACAGTGGACAATAATTAGTGTTATTAAATGGCATTGCTTACGATTCTTGAAATTCGCTTAATTATACCCATAATCGGTAAATTTAGAATAAAAGGACTAGGGTAAATAATGCTTTTTCAAAAATATTGGGCTTTTGATAAATGATTTTATAGGCATCTTCTGGTGATTCAATTATTTGAAATTCATAGTCAAGAGGGTCATAATTAATTCCGGTAATACCAACACGTCCTTGCCTTAGGATTCATGCAACAATATATTGTCCAGTCAATCCAATAATTAGGGCTTTCTGAAAAACTTTCACCATCTTTATTAACAAGACATGACATTTATTATTGTTCAATTATGTGCATTAGTTTTCGAGTTGCCTTCTTCTAAACCATGCATTTCAATCCTTAAAACTGGGTTTAGATTAGCTACTTCATTGAACATACTCTAAATAGTCAGCCTCGATTCATAGCACAAAAAGTACATCTTCAACTCGCTTCCTTGAATGACCCACACACTAATTTTTTCAGCAAGCCCCAACTAACATAGAATAAATTACAGTTAAAAAAAATTGCTGGTATTGCGACCTGATATTAATTTGTTACAACAATTGCACCTAAACGGTGTAGAGAGTTCATCTTCAGATTCATTATAATCAAATGTAATTGAATCTCCATTTTTTATTTCCTTAATACCTACCAATTGATTGCCTTTAACTTTACAGGAAGGATAGCAAGAATGGTTTGTAAATTGGCCAAATTCATCCAAAATATGTTGATTTACTCCAATTTGAATTGATTCCCGGCTAGGATGCTCTGATACTTCACCTTTTAAGGTTAATACTACCTCATTAATTGCAAGGTTGTCTTCACCGACATATATTAAATCACTATACCCATCTTCGTTTACTAATACTTTAAGCATAATTATTTTATTTTGTTAGTTGATGTGAATTTCAAGTTTTTAATTTGTTTGTTCATTACTAAATGACAACCTTTTTATCTCTTTCAACCAATCGTTACCTAATTGGTGGCATAATCTAATTTATATTCTAGTAGCCATAACCTAGCAAAGAAAGTGAATACTTGGCTTTGGTTGAATTAATTCTTAACATTAACAGTTTAGTTTTACTCATTAAACAGCCACCTCAAAATCGAATTTTTTTTGATGTAAATATTTTATTTTCAATATATTGTAGCCCCGGCGAGGATCGAACTCACATCTAAAGTTTAGGAAACTTCTATTCTATCCATTGAACTACGGGGCCAAGTATTTTGCTTTTAACACAAAGTTGCAAAGATAATTCTATTTGCGATTATAGAAACAGTTCAAAATCAATTTAATTCTCAGAATAAGGATTTTGAATGTCCTTACCTCACCGTAACCCCATTCCCCACCATATCCGCCGGACTCACAAACACCAACTTCCCTTCTTCATTTTCCGTCATCAATATCATACCCTCACTTTCAATACCGCGCAATTTGCGCGGTTCAAGGTTGGCAAGCAAGCAAACTTGTTTTCCAATAATATCTTCAGGCTTAAAATCCAAAGCAATGCCGCTTACAACGGTTCTTGTTCCCAAGCCGGTGTTTAAAGTAAGTTTTAAAAGTTTATCTGCTTTTTCTACTTTCTCAGCTGCGGCAATAGTAGCAATGCGGACATCTATTTTTGAAAAATCTTCAAATGTAATATTTGGTTTTATGGGCTCCATCACTTTTATAGTTTCTTTAACTACCGTCTCTTGATTGGCCGCCGCCTGAATTTTTAATTTTTCAAGTTGTGCCTCCATTTGTGAATCTTCAATTTTATTGAAGAGCAGTTCCGGCTGACTAATTTGTGTTTCGGCTGTAATAGTTCCTTCTTTTGGGGTATTGAGAAATTGAAATATTTTTGCTGACGTAAATGGCAAAAATGGTCTGCCAGATACTGCAAAGGCATGGGTTAAGACCAAACAAGTGTGCAATATTTCACCAACTCGTTTTTCATCCGTTTTAATTAAATGCCAAGGTTCTTGATCTGTAATGTACTTGTTTCCTGCTCGAGCAATAGCCATCAATTCAAATTGCGCTTCTCTGAACTTGAATTCAGAAACGAGTTGATCAATTGAATTTTGATGAGCTTTCACACCGCTTAAAAGAGCGATATCCTGTGGATGGCTTAAATTATATGGCTGCACTTTCCCGTTAAAATATTTGTGTGAAAGTACCAAAACGCGATTTACAAAATTTCCGAGAATAGAACAAAGTTCATTATTCACCCTTGCTTGAAAATCCTTCCAAGTAAAATCAGAATCTTTGGTTTCTGGAGCAATAGCATTGAGAACATATCTCAACTCGTCCTGTCTACCAGGAAAATCCTCCAAATATTCATGTAACCAGATGGCGTGGTTTCGGCTTGTACTTATTTTATCTCCTTCCAAATTTAAAAACTCGTTGGCCGGAACATGTTGTGGTAAAATATACTCACCATGAACGTGTAGCATAGCAGGAAAAATGATGCAATGAAAAACAATATTGTCTTTTCCAATGAAATGAACGAGACTGGTTTCAGGATCTTTCCAATATTTTTCCCACCCTTCACCAAACAATTCTTTGGTTGCTGAAATATATCCAATAGGTGCATCAAACCAAACATAAAGAACTTTGCCATCAGCTCCTTCCAGCGGAACTTTTACACCCCAATTCAAATCGCGCGTCATGGCACGGGGCTGTAAGCCGTCATTCAACCAACTTTTACATTGACCTAAAACATTTGTTTTCCAGTTGGTTTTAGAAGCTATAAAATCATTTAAGAACTCTTTTTGAATTTTATCCAAGGGAAGAAACCAGTTTTTTGTTTTGCGAAGTATCGGTTTATCTCCACTCAAGGCTGATACGGGATTAATTAATTCACTCGGACTAAGGGTTGAACCACATCTTTCACATTGGTCGCCATAAGCTTTCTCGTTGCCACACCTCGGGCAAGTTCCTGTAATATATCGATCGGCTAAAAACTGATTTTCTTTTTCATCGAAATATTGTTCAGTCACTTCTTCAGTAAAAACTCCTTTATCATACAAGGTTTTAAAAAAGTCGGATGAGGTTTGGTGGTGAATAGTGTTTGATGTCCTTGAAAAAATATCGAAACTGATACCAAAATCCTCGAAGGACCCCTTAATGATTTTATGGTAGCGGTCAACAACTTCTTGCGGCGTAATGCCCTCTTTGCGTGCCTTGATTGTAATGGGAACGCCGTGTTCATCGGTGCCGCAAATAAAAGCAACATCCTTCCCTTTGGTTCTTAGCCATCGGGCATAAATATCTGCAGGCAAATAAGCACCTGCCAAATGACCAATGTGCACAGGTCCATTGGCATAAGGCAAAGCAGCGGTAACGGTATATCGTTTGGGGACGGTCATAAAAATAATGGCAAAATTAAGCTAATTTTGCACGTTAAATTTTAAGCTAGATTAATAAAAACATATTAGTATAAATGGAATCAAAAGAAAAATTTTATGCACACCCTACTGCCATTATTGATGAAGGTTGCGAAATAGGTGAAGGTACAAAAATTTGGCATTTCAGTCATGTAATGCCGAATTGTAAAATTGGAAAAGGTTGTAATCTTGGTCAAAATGTAGTGATATCTCCAGAGGTTGTTTTGGGCAATAACGTTAAGATTCAAAACAATGTAAGTATATACACTGGTGTAGTGTGCGATGATGATGTATTTTTAGGACCAAGCATGGTTTTTACCAATGTAACCAATCCCCGCAGTGCTGTAAATCGCCGTGATCAATACAGCAAAACCCATGTTGGTAAAGGCGTAAGTATTGGTGCCAATGCTACCATTGTATGTGGACATGATATTGGAAAATACGCGTTTATCGGTGCAGGTTCGGTAGTGACTAAAAACGTTCCTGATTTTGCCTTATTGGTTGGTAATCCAGCACGACAAATCGGCTGGATGGGTGAATACGGGCATAGATTAGAATTTGATGACAAGGGTATTGCCATTTGCCGAGAGAGCAAACAGGAGTACAAATTAGAGAATAATAAGGTTGTAAGATTGAAATAAATACTGAGAACTTGAGGAATAGGATAAGTCAATCAGTAGATTTCCAATCTTTTGATATTTTTCTAAATTCTAATTGATGAGTAAAGGCTTTGGGCTTAATAGAATTTGCGAAATATACCTTTTGAAGAAAAACGCTTTTTTGAATAGATAGAATAAAAACAATCATGAAAAAACCAACCATATTAGTAACCGGAGGATTAGGATTTATAGGCAGCCACACGGTTGTAGAATTGATTCAAGAAGGATATACCCCCATAATTTTTGATAATTTAAGTAATTCTAGTTTAAAAGTGTTGGATGGCATTGAACAAATAACTGGCATCAGACCTGCTTGTTATACCAAAGATATTTTAAATACCTCGGCAGTTGAGAAAACCCTCAGAGCACATAAAATTGATGCAGTGATACATTTTGCGGCCTATAAAGCGGTGGGTGAGTCAGTAGAAAAACCGCTGGAGTATTATAATAACAATGTGGGAGGATTAATTTCTTTGTTAAACGCTATGAAAAAAGTTGGCGTAGAAAAGCTGGTTTTTTCGTCGAGTTGCACGGTGTATGGTCAACCTAAAAAACTTCCTGTTACTGAGAAAAGCCCTGTTGTTAAAGCAGAATCACCTTATGGCAATACGAAGAAAGTATGTGAAGAAATGCTACAGGACATCTCAAAAACGAGCAAAGGCAAAACCATCTCCTTGCGTTATTTCAATCCAGTGGGAGCTCATCCCACATCGCTCATCGGCGAATTGCCATTAGGAATTCCAAATAATCTGGTGCCATTTATTACCCAGACTGCAGCAGGTTGGCGAAATCAATTGACTGTTTTTGGCACAGATTACAATACTCCAGACGGCACTTGTTTGCGTGATTATATTCATGTTGTTGATTTAGCGCTAGCACACGTAACAGCTTTAGAATATCTTGATAAAATGTCGGAATCCTATGATACATTTAATCTTGGAACCGGCACTGGCTCATCGGTTCTTGAAGTGATAAAAGCCTTCGAAGAGGCAAGCGGGCAAAAATTAAATTACAAATTAGGAGAACGCCGCGCCGGAGATGTAGAGCAAGTGTGGGCCGATTGCTCAAAAGCAAATAAATTATTAGGTTGGAAAACGAAAATTGATCTTAAGCAGATGATGCTTGATGCTTGGAATTGGCAGGTCATTCTTAAAAAAGATTAAACATCTTACCGCATTCTGATAGAAACAACCTGATTTTGAGCCTTCAGATTAAATTTCGCTTCATGAAAGGTAGCACCTCTGGTCATTGGATAAACATTGTTTGAAAACCCATACTTCTCAACTGGTATGCCTAGAAGATTTTTGTCAATTATTCCATTTCCGTTTTCATCAAAAAAAATTGCGACAGCATATACTCCAAGCAAGATATTTTCAAAGTTTATAATAGCCGATGTACTTGCATCGATTTTTATAATTTTGTAATAAACGGCAGTATTATTTTCTTTAAATCCTTCGGATTTATTGTACCAAGATATGTACATGGTTCCCTTTTTGAAAGGTATATTCGTAATTTCAAGTTTCGAATTTAAACTTTGTGCCTGTGTATTGAGCCCTATCAGGATGACAATTATTATGAATGCTATTTTACTTTTAACTAAATTTTTATTCTTCATCAAATACTCTGTTCAAATCTTTTATAACAATTAAATGGCATATTTGTTTACTCGATTTTTGTTTTTATGTTCTTTTTTTAAATCTCCTCTCAAACCGAGCATCTGGATAGAAATGGATAGGTATCTTTAATAATACTTTTACCTTTTTTTCATTCGAAGAGCCAGGTGTCCAACCCTTTAGTAGACTGACTAGTCTTATTGCTTCACTATCAATATCATCACGAACACTTTCCATTACTTTTATATTCTCAACATTTCCAAGGGTATCTATAGTAAATTGCACCACGACCTTCCCTCCTACCCGCTCTTTACGGGCAACTTTTGGGTATTTTAAATTATCCACTAGAATCTTATTTATAGCCTTGTCTCCACCCTTAAAGAGAGGCATAATATCTTTTGAGCCTGAATATTGCTTGGCTGTTGGTAGAATATTAAAGGTACTGTCAGCCTGTCCAAATAAAAATTGAGTAAACATGATCAAAACAGATACAGTAGCAGTCAACCTTAGGTGCATGATTCTTTAATCTTTAAGGACTTTTTCAGCTTGAAGAATATGTCTTGTAATATGATAGGTAACAAAACGAAAGGTATCGCCAAGACGAAGCTTAATGAAATTGGAAATTGAAATTGGTGTTTTTATTTTTGTCAAATTCATTGTCCTTGCTTGATTCAGTAAGGATTTTAACAATTCCTGCTGTTTTAAAAATCTGTCAATGGTTGTAATTGGTAAGCCTGAACGAGTAGGATTTTTATCTTTGGGTGATTTCATTTTCTTCAATTTACCCTCCTTTACAAGCATTAAATTTGCAAAATAATTCCCAATGATTCCACTTTTAAAAATTGCTGAATTTGGTGTTGATTTATTGGCAAGGATTTGCTTTTCAATAGCCGGCAGGTAATAGTCACCATATAAGTTGAGATGTTCAATACATTCAAGAATACTCCATTGTGAAATCTCCCTTTTATAATTCAATTGTTCATCGCTAAGCGTTTTGAGATCCCGAACGGTACTGCTTGACTGTTCTGTCATTAACAATAATTCTGCGATAAGTTTGTTGGTTTCTATTTGCATTATTTTTTTTGATGCGAAGGTGGTGGATCTTCATTGAATGAATCTTGATTGAAGTCAAGAATTTCGAATGCGGCTCAATGTTTCAGGAGTCATACGTAAATACGAAGCAATATATTTTAATGGCACATGTTGAAACAAATTTGGACTTCGCTTTAATACCCTGTTTAACCGTTCAGTTGGTGAGGTAATTAGCAAGTCTATTTCTCTATCAATTTGCTGAGAAATCAAGGTTTCAAGGAGGTTGGTATATTGTCTCAAATTTTCAGAATTCTCATTTACAAGCCTTGCAAAATCTTCTTTTGAGATTACTTTCATGCTCGTTTTTCTAATGGCCTCAATATAAAATTCGGATGGAGTGCCTTTTAGAAAAGAAGAAAGTGAGGTTATCAAAGACCCTTCGTAGCCAAATCGGATAATATGTTCTTCATATTCTGAGAGATAAAAAATTCTTACAGCACCAGATTCTATCAAGTAAATATTTCTTTCAGTATCCCCTTCTTTGATAAGAAACTCTCCTTTTGAAATGACTTTTTTTCTATTTTTATTTTCTAAACTTGCGATTAATTTTTCTACAAATCCTTGTTCTTCGGGCATGATAATATTTACAAATTTGATAATTAATTAAAAATCTTCTCCGTTTTTTAGGCAAGAAAATACATATCTATCAAACCCTTATTCTTTGCATCAATTTTCCCTCTGTAAGTGAATTCAAAATCGTCCTTTACGAGCGCATGGGTTGATTCGCTGATATTAATTTTGCCGGGCATACTGTTCTGTTCCATGCGTGCAGCTACATTTACGGTATCACCCCAAATATCATAGGCATACTTTTTAATTCCAACAATTCCAGCCACCACTGCGCCGCTATTAATACCTATTCTAATCTTGAAAAAGGGTTTGTTTTCCTTGCTTCGCATGCTTTCATAGGCCAACATAAAATCACATACCTTTTTGGCAGCATTTACTATTTTTACTGCGTGGTGAATATCTTCGGATGGCAAACCACAAACCGCCAAGTAGGCATCTCCAATTGTTTTAATTTTTTCAATTCCATATTTATCCATAATACGATCAAATCCTTTAAAACAATAATCAATTTGAGAAACCAGCTCTTCAGGACTCATCAGCTCACTTGCTGTGGTGAAATTTACAAAATCGGTAAATAACACACTCACATTACTGTAAAGTCTGGCGGCAGTTGTTCCTGTTTCTTTGAGTTCTTCGGCAATATCTTGCGGCAGAATATTCAGCAATAAATCATCAGATTTTTTCTTCTCCAATTCCAATTGACGGGTTCTCTCCTTCACTTTAATCTCGAGGATGTCATTCTGCTCTTTTACAATTTTCTCATTTTCTTTAAGCATTTCAAATGCCTCTTCCTGCGCTTTTAATTTCTCTTTTTGGGTGCTTTTAATTTTTGCACCCAGTCCGAAAGCCAGTAAAATCATTTCAACACATATGCCTACCACTACTGCATTGTAGGTGTATATCGAATACAAAAAGACTTTTTGAAATATTAGAATAAATATAGACATGGCTATAAAATTCTGTCCAAAAGCAAGCATATAAAAGAAAACAAATTTATATCCTTTTCGATAGACCACAATTCCTGAAATCATTCCTAAAATAACAGAAAAAAGCATAAAAGGTTGAATCAGCTTGGAGGCGGTGTGAAAATCATTGAACAGACTGAAAATGATAACAAATCCCAAACCTACAAAAGTTAAATAAAACCATTTAATAATGGCCGGAAACAGCCTCTTGAGGTGAAGAGACGTCATAACAAACATCCCAATACAAACACCAGCCAGTGAAGAATATATGTTTGAATAGCCTATGAGAAAGTGAATACTTTTGGGAAACAAGTATATGGCATAACCTTTTATAATCATGAAATAAATAATGGAGAAAAATATCAATAGTACATAATACAAATACTCACGTTCTCTTGATGTGATATAAACGGCCAGATTGTGGAGAAACAACATGCTGACCAGGCCGAGGTAAAAGATGTAGTATAGGGCATGGGTTTGTTGTTCGTGATTAATGAAATCTTTTTTCCCTATGGTAAGCGGCAAAACAACAGCCCTGCCTTCTGTTTCTAGATAATACGTTGATACCGAATCTTTGCCATCCTTGTCAAATGGAAGATTAAAAACAAAGTCAACCGTTCTCATTTCTCTGTCTTCAAACAAAGTCATTTTTCCGGTTTTTTTGAATTTGTACTGCCCGTTTTCAAGATAATGAAGCTTTAAAGATTCAAGCACTGGCATGCTAATAACAAGCACCCAATCTTTAGAGGATGATCTGTTTAGTACTTCAATTTTGGTCCAAATGGTTGATGAGGTAACACCATAATTGGGTGCATTTAAACTACTTGCTTTAAAATTAGCCTGAAATTCAGGCTTCAAAATTTGCTCTATGCTTACTTTATTGGTTTTATCTTCATATAAATAAACATCCTTTCCTATTTCTAAGGAGGATAATTTATCTGTAATAAGAATTGTTTTTTGGCCGAAGCTATTATTTGCAATTGCTGCAAAAATCAACAATATAGAGAAGTGCCAAATACGGCAAGCCTTTTGAAGTTCATAACCAATTGTTGCAAAAGCGTGTGATAAATTATTTATTCCTATCGGCATTATGTCCTGTTAAATTTAAGAATTAATCAAGCTGTATTCAATAGCCATTGGATTTAACAGATATATAAAAACGATTTCTCATATTATTAATACAAAATTAACCTCTGATTGATAATTTTGGTATCTGTTACTACAGAAACATTATAAAGTCCTTTCGAAAAATTATGAAGATTTAGCTCACAACAATCTGTTGATGTATTGTTTTTAACCAAAACCAATTCACCCAAAACGTTATAAACATAAATGGTTTTAATAGGTACATTCGGTGGAGTTGTTATTTTTACATTGCCTAACGATGGATTAGGATATAAATTCATGTCTCCATTGGACTCGATTTCAGATACTGAAATATTGCTTGTAATGGTAAAGTTCCAATCTATTGCTGTCAAAATACCCTTGTGACCATTGTTATCCATATCTACAAAAGTGCCTTCTGGAAATCTTACATACTCTGCTTTACCGAGGGCAAATTCAGCAGGGGTAATAATTACCTTATTGCCTTCTATTAAAACACTGTCGCTTGTTACATTTATTTTTTGCTTTTCAACACCTGCTTCAAAAATGCTGATAATACCACTTCCTTTTTTTACCAATTCATTGAAATAAATAATTAATTGTGATTTTGGGTGAATTTTAGAGGAATTATCCGGCGGTTCGATGCTTGTAATAATAGGTGCAATCAACTTTGAATCCACTTTTATTGGTGTTTTCCAAATGCCTCTTCCAAAGGTGGATGCATAAAGAAGTCGTTTACTATAATTAATTTCAAGCTCGGTTACAACCACGTTGGGCATGTTCGAATTTAAAGCTACCCAAGCTCCCATAGTAGAGTCTTTAAAAAAAGTTCCAATGTCGGTTCCTATATAGAGTCCTTCTTTTGATTGTTTATCATATACAATGCAATTTGCTGCTACATTAGGCAGATTCAAGGTTAAATTTAAAACTTTATCTATTCCTGTTGCCAGGGTATTAATTTTATAAACCTTTGCTCCTGCTACATAAGAAGATGCTGTAAAATAAATAATATGTGGATTCTTTGGATGCACCTGTATATAAGTAATGGGCACAGTTAGAGAATAAACAAAAGTCCAAGATATTCCTCCATTCAAAGTTTTATAAATTTTATAATAATCGGCTGCATAAATTATTTGTGAATTTCCTGAGGCAACGGCAATGTTTATTACAAAGTTGGGTTTCCACAAACTATCGCATATTGGAGTCCAAGAGTTACCCCTATCATTTGACTTATAAATTGCTTTATACCCAGCATAAAGTGTATTATTATTATTGGGGTCAATAATGTAAGGCGTTACCCATGATCCCTTAGGCCTTGCAGGAATATTATCAGAAATAACAGTTACAACTCCTTTATCCGTTCTATTAATTTTTCCATACTGAATTCCTGTGTAAAAAAGCTCTGTATCAAAAGGGTCCATTGCACAATCCATCCCATCTCCTCCGGTTGATTCATTCCAAACATTTCCTTTTCTAATTTTAGAACCATTATCCTGTGCCCCACCTAAAACTATATTGGTGTCCTTTTCGGTTATCGACATCCGGTATATTTGCATTATACCGAGTCCAGAGGTTATGTCTTTCCAAGAGTTTCCGTCATTGGTTGAATAATAAATCCCACCGTCATTACAATCAAAAAGATAATCATTTAATGGATTATACGCTAAAAAGTGTTTGTCGGCGTGCGTTACCTGAACCTTGTTTGGATTTTGCTTAACATTGTCAACCCACATGGTATTTATTTTGAAGGAATCACCTCCATTTATTGAATTCCAATTATTGACGCCACCAACAAAAACTTTACCTTCATCTTTGGGTGAGATAGTAAATGCCAGATCATACCAACCTTGCCCAGTTTTTCCTTTTCCATTGTAGCTACTGCTTAATATATTGGCTTGTGAACTATCATATTTTGTATAAAAACTTATTCCGGAATCTACGGATTCGTAAATACCTCCAAATCTTCCTTTATCCTTATCAGCTACGAGTAATTGTAATTTTTTAGGATTTTGCGGGGTTGTTGCAATGGCAATTCTTGAAGCATGCGCTTTGGAAAACATCTCTTTGAAGTTGTCGCCACCATTAATGCTTTTATACATTTTAGCCCCACCTGAATAATTATAAGTTGTGGCATAAACAATAGAAGACATTCCTTGAAAGAAAGCAATATCCATAAAATAGCCCGACTGTTTTTTTATCCAAGTAACACCTGCATTTTTAGTTACATAAATACCATCTGATGAAGCGAAGAGCAAATGTCTTGAGTCAACTGGATCCATAATAATTTTACTAATAAGCTTTGCATCTGCAATGGCCCAATTCATGCCTGTTTGCTTCCAACTGAGTCCACCATCTGCCGACAGCAAAACGCCAATGCTTTTATTGTCACCTGCTGGCCCACCTGTCATACCCCATAAGCTACCACGATCACCATCGCCAGTAGCAATATAAATACTATCTGTAAATTTAGGATTAACAGCAATACTGCTCACCCCAAGTACACCATTATAATCAGAAAGTGGTATCCAAGTTTTACCTAGATCCGTAGTTTTCCATATTCCTCCCCCTGGAGAACCTACCCACATGGTATTTGGATCTGTTGGATGAAAGGTAACACAATTAAGCCGACCTAATCCATTATAACCGCCTGGAGTTGTATTTGGTCCAAGAAAAGTCCAATTGGTTTTTATTGGTGACGCTTTATACAGTGCGGATTTAGCTTTAAATTTTTCTAATTCGGAATAATTAATATCAGAAGGAGGAAATTGACCGGATTGCCCAACGCGTGGTTCCCAAAACCATTCCCATCTTTTGAAAGCAGAATACCCCTCACCTCTCCCAGGAATTTTGCCTTCCCAATAAGTACTGAAAGAATTTTGTACATCAAAAAAATTAGGGTTTCCTATTTTTAAATTAGCACTCCAAGGTTGTGCATTTATAAAGTTCGCTGAAAGAATGATTAATAAAAGAGTAGAAACTTTTTTCAATTTAATTTTTAAAATTTAAGTCAAAAGTAGAAGTTTTTGCCAAAAAATAATAATTAACTTTGAGCGCACTAAAATTAATGACCTCTTAAGAACACTTTTTAAACGAAATAACGCAAAAATGGGTTAAACTTTTCAGTGATATAAGTCGAAAAATAATGTCCAAACCAAAAATACCTTTAAGAAGCCATATTTTAAGTTAAAACCTAAAACAGCCAATACGATATGAAAATTAAATTTTGCGGAGCAGCAAGAACAGTTACTGGAAGCTGCCATCTCCTAACTTTAGATAATGGATTCACGGTTCTATTGGATTGTGGTTTATATCAGGGGCATATTGATGATTTAGAAGAATTTAATTCTAGGTGGGAATTTGATCCTACCAAAATAGATTTGTTGGTCGTAAGTCATGCTCATATTGACCATATTGGTCGAATTCCAAAATTGGTAAAAGATGGATTTACAGGGAACATTATTTGCACCCATGCCACCCTTGATTTGGCAGCCATTATGCTTTTGGATTCGGCATCCATTCAAGAACGGGATGCTCAATGGGACAACGAGAAAAACCTTAGAAAGGGAATAAAAACTTTAGAAGAACCCCTCTACACCAGTGAGGATGCAAAAGCTTGTATGTCTCAGTTTGTTGGTTACAATTACAATCAGTGGTTTAAAATTGCTACCAATGTGGAAGTATTCTATGCCGATTCAGGTCATATTTTGGGAAGTGCCTCCATAACACTAAAAATTGTACGAGCTGATGGAAGCATCACACATTTTGGCTTTACTGGCGATGTGGGTAGATGGAACAGACCTATTATAAAAGATCCTGTTCAAATGCCACAAGTTGATTACCTCATCAGTGAGAGTACCTATGGTGGTGAAACGCACGATGAATTGCCTGGAGACATCAATCATTTCTTTGATATAGTGAAAAATACCTGCGTTACAAACCGCGGCAAGCTCATAATACCGGCCTTTAGCGTGGGTAGAACCCAAGAAATAGTTTACATGCTAGACCAATTGGAATCGACTGGACGATTGCCTCATATTCAGGTTTATGTTGACAGTCCTTTGGCGGTAAATGCAACCGATATTTTCACAAAGCATAGTGAATGTTTTGATTCTGAGATATTGAAATATATGTCAACGAATGCCAATCCATTTGGGTTTAACGGACTTACCTATACAAGGAGCGTAGAGGAGTCGAAGGCGTTAAATAAAAAGAATTTCCCATGTATAATAATCAGTGCCAGCGGCATGGCTAATGCTGGAAGAATAAGACATCACATTGCTAACAATATCGAAGATTCTGAAAACACATTGCTCTTTGTTGGTTATTGTGCCGAAGGAACGCTTGGTTCTATTTTGCGTGATTATCCTGATACTATTAAGTTATTTGGGAAAGAACTCAAAGTAAGAGCAGACATAAAAATAATTGATGGCTTAAGTGGCCATGCCGACCAAGGAGAAATGCTTAAATTTCTTAGCAATCAAAATCCTCATCAAATTAAAAAGTTATTTTTGGTACACGGGGAGTATGACCGCCAGCAGAAAATGCAATATGCTCTAAAAGGGGCAGGATTCTCAAATATTATCATTCCAGAATTGGGAAATGAATTTGAATTAGGGTAGGCTGGGTTTGATTTTATTGAATTTAACTTATATTTCGTTTAAGCATCCAAGGCAAGGGATCATGAAACGATGAAAACTGATTTATTTTTTTAATGAGATTAGTCAAAAAGATGTAAGTTACAGGTTATGACAAAAAAATCTTTGGATTTTGAAAGCCCAAATGAAGTATTTTTAAAAGCAATAGTTTCATCCATTACTTCTATTTTTCAAAAATAAAATTATCTAAATATGAATTAGGAAAATTATGGGAATCATTCAGTTTACAATTGGATTGAATCATCAAAGAATTTTGAAATCAGATATTGTGCCCAAATCCGACACACAGGATTACGTACAAACAATGTAATTAAAGATACTAATCTGAATGCCTATGGTGACAAAATTAAAACACAATTTGATATATGGGATGACAGATGGAATAATATAGAGGCCAAAAGAATACTGAATGAAGAAAAGTTAGCAACACTGCAATCTGCAGAGGAAAAAACAATAACAGCTAATTTAAAATTAAAAGAGATTGAGAATTTATTAATTTCATCCATAGATGTTAGTGCTGTGGTAGATTTTAAATCATTAAAAAACAATTCTAAATTTAAAACGCCAAATCCAATTGAAATGCAAAATTGAACTTAGTAAAATTACATCTGAAGAGAAATCTAACAATCTCAACTATACTCCAAAGTTCTCATTACTGGATTATTTATCAAAATCCAAAAGAGAAATTAAAACCGCTCAGGCAGCAAGTCAATATCAGGAAGCTTTAAATTTATGGAAAGAAAGTTTTATAAGGACAAATAAAGAAAAGGAAAATACTGTTAATCGATATAATAAACTGAAAGAAGTTTGGAAAAAGGAAAAGCAAGATTATTATTTGAACCAAGAGACCTTTAATAACAATATTGATTTATTTAATGAAAATTATATTTAACATGATAGAACTGCAATAATGGAGTATTGTGAAGTTGTATTAAATAATTCTAATTATCCAGATAATTTCCCTAAAAACTTTGAATGTGATTATACAGTTCAAAATAAACTTCTAATTATTGACTACTCATTGCCAGAACCTGATTTATTACCGAGATTATCTGAAGTAAGATATATTGCATCAAAAAAAGAGTTCAAAGAGATATACATTACAGATATACAATTTAATAAGAATTATGATTCTACCATTTTTCAAATTGCGCTGAGAACTCTATATGAAATTTTCAAAGCTGATATAATAAATGCAATTGAAGTTATAGTATTTAATGGTCGGGTGGAATCAATCAATAAAGGAACTGGGAAAAATACTAATAATTGTATTTTAAGCCTCCAAGTAACAAAGGATCTGTATAACGAAATTGAACTTTCAAATGTGAATCCTAGAATTTGTTTCAAAAATTTAAAGGGTGTAAGTAGCAGCAAGCTTTTTGGATTGACTGCGATTATGCCAATCGTACAAATAAATAAAAATGATAGACGGTTTGTAAGTTGTCAAGATTTAGCTAATAATTTGGAAAGTGGAATTAATTTAGCTTCAATGAATTGGGAAGATTTGGAACATTTAATAAGGGAAATATTTGAAAAGGAATTTATTATAAATGGTGGGGAAGTAAAAGCCA